>Ga0114957_1002344_pt1 | contig 18290 bp, 28 predicted proteins | sample BantaG_FD_87175 | JGI IMG/M metagenome (GOLD analysis project Ga0114957, IMG submission 87175) | Marine algal microbial communities from Bantry Bay, Ireland - BantryBay_4 metaG | ecosystem: Host-associated > Algae > Red algae > Unclassified | place: Bantry Bay, Ireland | collected 2014-11-21 | reverse complement strand
CGTTCGGTGCAACAGCCATCCTTGCAGAGGGTCTTGCTACATCGACATGGTCAGGGCAACAGTGATGGGCCACATCACGAAGGCTTCACGGTACGAGGCTGTCCCTCGAGTCTGTCAGAACGACCAATCCCCACGTTCGCCGAGCGCTTGCGATGATGTCAAAAATCATAGAAATCGCCCCGGTCAGATCTCGACAAGAAGTGGACGCCCATTTCGCAAAGTAGCCCCGCGTCAAGATTATATGTGATGAATGAGTATCAGATACCCACATCCTTGGATTTTTCATATACCAATACTCACGTTGCGTTTCCGAAAGTGCGAAAATACTCTGTCCCAAGATGTTCGAAGGGAAATTATCCACGACCAAAATCGATACCCATGGTAGGGCCTGATAACCATCATCATCTCTGACTTAAGAGGTTCCTTTGTGAAGTCTTGAAGGATGGAGAAGGTTGAGCCTTTGGAGATGTTGTTGTCGTCACAGGCCTTTGAACACTTTCGCAAGAACTGGAAGACCTTGGCCGGGGGGGAACCATCCCACTCGTCGTTCACCCCGAAGGACTGTGCCACCTCTTTCTTGCGCCGGCCCAGAGTAATGGCCTGGTGCCGCGTGTAGGCAACCGATTTGTTGTCGAGTGCGAAGGTCTCACAATCGAACATCACCCGGTAGTACGGATAGTTCAACACAAACTTGGGCAGCACCACCCGAGTTGGGGGTGTCGGGGTGTTTCGAGTACGCCGCCCCTCTTCCTCCGGACAGGTCGCGGAGGAGCGTTGCGTCGGGAACCCCGGGTCAATACCATGAGGTAACTCTCGCGCAGCTCCCCTGCCTTGCTCACCCTCCGCCGAGTCAGGAGTCGGTTGGGCCCTCGGGTCAATACCCCGAGGGCCCTTCCTTACCGTCGACGGCGTGAAGGTAGCACGAAACGCACCAAGTAGGGCCGCAACGGCTGACTCGTCCCCCGAGCGGGAGATGTCAGTAGTCGACGACGACGACGAGTCGTCGCGTCGGCGCCGAAGTGAAGTGCGTCGGGTTCGGCCCCGCCGCTCAGCGGGACTGGGCGATGAGCCCCTCATCATCGTAATTAGCGATCGGGTAATTTCAGACCGAACGACCTCGGCCACGGCGTCTCGCCACTTGAGACCCTGGCCATCCCTGGCACCCCGTGAGCCTGGGGCAGCACGACTAGAGCTCCCGCCTTCAGGCTCCCGTGCCATTCCTGGCATTGCCCCCCCCTCCCAAGCACCGAGAGGGGATGTCTAACAGGGCCCGAGAGCCGGGAGACCGATATTGTGGGTTCCGGCGCTGTGGTCAAGCGCCGGGGTACTCTTGGCACTCCTTGAACTTGAGGGAGCACCACTAGAGCTGTCACCCGCAGGTTCCAGTACCGGTGGTGGCACGGACCCACCGCCCCACGTGGTAACGTCGGGCAGCGGTCCTACGCCGAAATGAGTGCCAGGACCCAACAGGACCACCTCGTGGTGAGTACTACCCGAGTAGGCGCCTGCCTAGGGGCGAGTCCCAGTCGAATCGAGGCCCGGGGGCAGGGGTTGGAACAAAGTCCGCGCCCCGCGGGCACCCGCATCCGTGGTGCCTGCCCTGGTGTGGCGATCGTCAACCAACGATCCACTTCCGGGGGGGGTAATCTCATCCGCCCCGGAACCAGGCACCTCGACACCAGGAAGGTCTCCATTCCCCCCCACATCGGCCATCGACCCGGCCGGACTCAGCCAAACCTGGCGTTTCGGGTCGCCGCCCGCAGCACTAGGCACCAAGGGGAGGAGGACCAACTAGGTTCCCCCCGAGGCAGGTTGGCGCACCGCCACCACCCCGAGGAAGGTTGAGTTGCCTTCCTCCCCTGCTGCTTCACCAAATATGACAACACGCTCAGCCCACCTCACCCAGTTGGGGGGGAGGGCGAGCCAAACAGTGTCGCCGGGTAGTCCTGTGGGGGAATACCCGCCCCGAAAGAAACCCCCGAAAAGCACACACGCACGGCGTCGACCGGGGGAAGGCGCCCCGAGCAACAAACACGAGTTGTGTGACCGAAAGTTTACTTGCCCGCGTCGAAGGCCTCGAGGCGACACTCACGCCTCATCCTCATATCCCATCCGTTCCCCTCTGACCCTCGGAAACCCCTCCTCAGACACCCTCAAAGGACCCTTGGAAAACCCTCCTCAGACACCCTCAAAGGACCCTCGGAAAACCCTCCCCTCAGGGCCCACGCGGCCCAAAACCCGGAGGACGGCCGAAGCTTCGAATACCGCCATGAGTACAGGCGGGGGAAGGGTGCTACGTGACACCCTCGCGGCGCCCCCGGGTCAGGGGCGCGAAGTAACAGAAGTCGATAATCCAAATTGGGTTTACACAAAATAAGGCCCTCACGTAGGGGCCCGCTTGTGGGGGTTACGAATCGCAGGGAAGTATTCGAATTGCGGTTGTGGTTCGTGAGCCACGAGGTGATCACAAGTGCGTCGCCAACGGAAAAATTCGAAATATGTGTTAGTGGGGCTTATTTCCGGGGAATCTGGTTCCTTGAGTGTGGGGGTCATGTGACGGACCGTCACAACCGCGACTTCGCGGCCTTCGTATGCTCCGTCGGCCGCAGTGCGCGGTGGCTACGCCGCATGTTGCGGTGCAACTCCGGTCGGGCGCTCCTGGTCCCGCACCCCGCGGCGGAGCCGCTGTTCGACGCCGGCGACGAGAAGAACGCCTACCTCGAGGACATGCAAGTTCGCTTGTGCCACCGCCCCGAGGATCTGTTCTGCCATTACTTGGCGCTCGTCAACTTCGGGGGAGTAGGCCCCCTACTGTCCCTGGCCCCGGCGGCCCTGGCGACCGCCCCGGCCGACTTGGTATTGGAGGCCGACTCACTGACGCCTGCTCGTGCGCCCTTGTCGCCAGAGATGGCCGCGCGGTGCGCGACGCAGAGGTTGCTGACGTACGAGTACCCGCCCGTCGTTCATAAGCAGCAGTGCTTGCTGCAGGCGTACCCGTGCCATTCCAGTCAGGGTACCACCTACGTCATGATGACGGCCGCCATCGTGTTGTGGCTTCTGCGCGCGTACCGCAAGACGAACCTTGTCATCAACCGGGCCCCGTGCTACTACTTCCTGACGGGGAATTTGTCGGTTCGCGAATTCGCGCCGGGCGACGGCGCCGTCGCCGACGCCTTGGCGGAGTACGATGCCATCGTGAGGACGGTGCCTTGGGCTGCCGTGCACAACCGAGTACCGTATCACAACGACCCAAACCGGCATACCCCCACCACATTGCTTCCTTACCAAGTGGGAACCGTCGTCGATCGACGGTGTCACTTCGTTCGCGACGTGAGCGTCCCCCGGACGCCGCAAACCCCGGTTGGGGTTGTGCTGACCCCTTGGGTCGGCGCGGCGGCCGGGTGCGGCGGGGGGGGGTGGGTGTTTTTTGGAGTTCTCACGGGGCCGTCGAGGGGCGCGAAGTGGCGGACGGAGAGCGGCCGCGCCGCTTGGGAACCACCGACAGGTCGCAAGGCACGAAGGCGTAAGGAGACAGCCCGAGGCTTTCTGACGCGGCGGACGACGGCTTTACGCGTCGGGACAAACGCGGTAGGAACGGGGCCAGGGCGATAACCTCAGTCGTGGCTGCGATACTGCCACACGTGGACGGAGCGGCCCGTAGCGCGCAGGACGTGCCGCAAAGCGGCGTCCAACTGCTTCTCCCGCGTACGCGGGGACTCCAGGCAGGGGGGGACGACGCCAGCGAGCCCGATGCGGGCGTACTCGACCACGGCAGCAGTGACCTCGCGGGGCCCCACCGCGGCCCAGTTGACGGACGGGTCGTACCCGAATATGGCGACGACCTGCCCTGACGTGAGCGAGTCTCGCCACTCCGTGGCCGTCAACGGGGTAGAAGGTGTCCACGACGCGGACAGCCACAATCGCGGGCGACGTCCGGCTGTCCCGGGATGAGGGTCACATCGGGACCCCTGACGCGCAGCTCGAGCGGCCTCGTCGCGGGACCGTCGTTGTCGTACCCGATGTCCCAACCAGGGGCTTCGGAATAATGATTCAGATAAAGCACCGTTTTGTACGCAGCGGCTTTCTGTTCGCAGCAACATCTTATGTTCATCAGTATTGCCACAAAGAGTCTGAGCATGCGGTGAGCTTTCCAGAAGTGTCTTCCGTTTTGCTCTCAGATTGGATGGCGAAAAGATACCAACGGATATATCCGGATGTATCTGGATATATCCCAGATTCTGCTGGAACATCCGGATTCTGAAAGGCCCTGGTCCCAACGCGCGAAGCGCGGACAGGCGGCCGAGCTGGCACCAACGGTCGGGTAGCCACCATCGCCACGGCGTTGCCCCGAGCCCCAGCAGCGGTCGTCGCTGGCGTCGCCCCCGTGTTTCTGGCCGCCGTCGGAAGTCCATACGGGACCGTCACGGCCGGTGGCCGTATGGCCCCGACCGTCTCCCGGACCGGCCGCCGGCCAGGCGCGGCCGTCCCGGGAATCGGCGTGGCGGCCGTGACCGCCCCCCCAGCGATCCTAGCGGTCGTGACGGGGGGTAGGGTGCCGGGTTGGCGCCCGAGTCGGGCGCCGCCGACCGACTCGGGCGCCAACCCGTCACCGGACACGTCACCGGCCGCGCCGGAGTAGTCGTCGCGCCATGAAATGCCCCCGCGGCCGTCGCGAGCCACGCCGGCACCATTCGCGCGGGCCTCCGCCCACTGGGCCCACTCAGCGCTACCCGCGAGGGTCGACGCGTCTCACACACGGGGGCCGGCGGCGGGACCACTGGAGTCCCCGGTATCCGGTCAAGTAGACCTGGACGTGGAGGGTCCCGTCGGGCAACGTCGCGTGGTCCGCGATGCGGTCCACGACGTACCGCGGGCCATCGGCCCCCATCCCATCGTCGGCGGTTCTGCCATCGCGCTTCTTCGGATACTTTCAAGCGACTTCAGGGCGACACAGTGTGGTGCCCCATCGAAACCGCAGCCTACGACTCAAAACGGCCTGTCGGGGATCTGGCGACTCAATTATTCGGTTGGCATGGCATGTCCAACGGCTAAGACAACGAGAATCAAGCTCACACGGCCAATTCCCAAGTTTGTCCATCACTGTAATGATGCAATTTCACGAATTCAGGAGGGGCCTCGCCCGTGGTGCACTCAGGCGAGATCACTGTCAGCGCGGGATGGTGAGGACAGCCGCGACCGGACTTGACGTCCGAGGTTGAGTGTTTCTGCCCTGCGGCGAGGTGTTTTGAGACGATTTTCATTGGTTACGAGCCATGTCCGCATTGTTCTGCTCGTGTACCCGTGTGTTACCAGGAATACGGTTGGTTGGCGGTGGCCACGTTCCCCATCAATGCCCCTAGAGCACGTGGGGTGGCGGGAGAGAACCCAAGCGCCACGACCGATGCCGCGAAGGGCACCCCTGGCGGCCGGCGCCGAACACCCGCCCCCGCACCCTGCGCGTTGGCCCCAACTCTGGTCGCGGCCTGCGCGGTGGCAGTTGTGATGGCGTTGGCCATGGCTTCGCAGGAGACGGCTGCGCGCGGGGGAGGAAGGGGGGGGCGGGAGGCGGGGCGGCGGTGGGGGCGTCCGCTGTGGGTCAAGGCCGAGGCCGCGGACACGGCGGCGTCCGCCTCCGCCGCAGAAGAGTGGCGGCCGTGTCGAAGGCCGCCGCCGGGAAAGTAGCTGCGGCAAACTGGCGTTGGCTGGGCGGTGAAGGTGGCGGCGGCAGGGCGCACTGGTGGCTCTGCGGCTAGGCCGGCCCGCCGGGGCGGTAAATGGCGCCAGCGCCTGGCGGCGGGACGGCGGCGGGGGGCGGCGGCGGGCGGCGGCGGTTCGGCGGTGACGTGTGGCAGCGAAGCGCCGGCGCGGTCCACGGCCGGCTGCTGTTTAGCGGCAAGCAGAGGCGGCGGCAAGGAGCGGAATCGCGTCCGCGCCCTTCCGCAGCAAAGAGGCCTGGCGGGGCGGACAGGCGGGGGGGATGCGCGGTGTCGGCGGCGGCGGCGGCATGTCACGGCGGTGTCGGGCGCTGCGGCGGCGTCGGCTGCTGCCAACACGCGGCGCCGCCGCCGCCGCCAATGCACAAGGCGGCGGCGGCGACAAGGGGCGGCGGCGATGCGGCAGTCGGCGGCCTCGGCTGCGTCATTGTCGGCGCGTGAGGGGGGGCAGACATGCTCGGGTGTTGCGCGGTGTCGGCGGTGGCGGCGGCACAACGCAGCGGCGGGCGGCGACAGCGACGCGGCGGCGGCGGTGGTCTTGGTGGCCACGGAGGTTCGCGCAACTGCGGAAAGGGCGGCGTCGCCAGTGCCGTGTCGACCCTGGAAGAGGGACCGGCGCCAGCGGCGGCAAGGTGCTGCGCCGCGCAGGCTGCAGCGGATTTCGCGCCAGCAGGCGACAAGCACCTCGCGCAAGGTGGCGCCGCGGCAGCCGACGGGGTCAGCGACTCGGCGGCAGCGACTCGGCGACGTTGCCTCGGCCCGGCCGGCCGCCGTTGGGCGACGGCAGGGCGACGGCGGCGTTGGCCAGCCGCAATGTGGCGGGCTGCACCGGCGGTGGGGCGGCGGCGGAGGGCGCCGCCCCAACACGTGCCCCTGATATGGTTGATCGCATGTGAGTCATTGAGTGTCACAAAATTTGATCAACAAATCTGCATCCGCCAAATAGTACTGAAAGATATGACCAAGATCAGTTGTAAATAATTTGCGCAGATTATGCCGGAATCCGGCACGGCCGGATGCTTATCCGCCGCTGAGGTGCTCCCGTGGTGCTACCGTCTGCGAAAATTTTAGCCATCCTGCACGACTCTCAGGCGACACTTTGTCGTATTGTGTCGCCAATGTGTCACCCATAAGGAACTAAAGAGGCACCTTCAGCACGACCGCCGACGATGGAAGGAACGAGCCACTCGCAGCGCGAAATGTTGAGCGAGGCCCTTTGGGGCCGCGCCCGACGCGCGAGCGACGTGCGCGACTTTCTCGAGGCAGTGCTCCCCGTCCACGTCTAGGACGACCGTGCGTCCGTTCGTGGCAACCACGCGATACGGTCCGCATACGACGTGCGTCAACTTGTCGCCGGCACCCTCCTCCTTGGCGTGGTCGCGCAGCAACGCGCAGCCACTCGCGGTAACCTTCTCCGCGCGCAGCGCAACGCGCTTGTCGTGGTCGCGCTTGTAACGTTCTTGTGTCGCCCTGAGCGTTGCCCGCATCTGCGGGATATGCTGCACGAGAAAAGTAATGAGAACGGCCTGTGCCTGCTTCTCGGCGGCGGTGCCGCGCTTCGCCGTGAGGTGGTAGGCCCCGGTCTTGGGCACGTCCTTGAAATTCCCAGCTCGACACCCCCATGGGATTGTCCAACTCCAACGGGGCGACCCCGGTGCTCCGGTGCGGGCGACTACTATACGCCAGCGTAAAGGCCCCGAGGAGTTGGTCACACGATCACGCATGCTCCGCCACGTAAGAGCATTGGCAACAACTCAGGCTATCGCTATCGGGTATTCCATTCTAGAACCAAGTCCGCGTCCTTAGACAGCTACATGTACGTCAGCGGTTGGCTGCTGTGCTGTCATGAGCCTAAGTACCTGCAGGTTTCCTCATACCAGGCCTTGTCTGGGCCCAAGCAAGACGATAATTTTCTGCCAGGACTTGATTCACTGCAGCGGCAGATGACAATAGTGTTGAGCAGCTGTATCAACCATAACAAAGGCGCAGAGAACGCTCGTCGGCAGATGGACACAGAAACAGGTCAAAATGTGCAGCGCTTGATGACGACCACGCCTAGAACGACGTCACTGTAGGACCATTGCCATGCACGACAGCTCTTGCGGACGTTCCTGCCACCTCTGCCCAGAAGAAACTGGCAGTCAATCTTGCAGACGTGGCGCACACGTTGCAGCCACGTGCGACTATTTGCTGTGGAACGGGTCGTTGATGCATTACACGGGCCAATCAGAGGCCCCCGTGAGATAGCCTCGGCTATCCTAAAAGCTATTCCGACTCGAAATAGAAAAGAGATAGCCGCACAGCTATTCTTGGTCAGCGGAAGCCAGAATCAAGTAGGTAGTTCGATTTCAATGGCCCGAACACAAAAAGGGCTTCTTCGTCTAAAAAGTGGTGTTACGTCGGACTTCAGGTGCTTAATGGTACACGTTGTTCAACGTGGCTTGAATATGGGGATAGCATCGTATTGTTAACAATGCTCTCATGGTTCAGGATCGTATGAATCGTGCGGTTGAACTGCTCCGTCTGCCAGTTTGTCTGCGGGTGCGACGGGCACGTCACAATAGGCTCGATAGAGAGAACGTTGCAAACCTGGCCCCAGATGTGGCTAGTAAACTGGGGTCTTCCGTCAGAGAGTAGCCCATCCGGGAAACCATAGGCCGCCACCCAGTTGTTCAGGACGACTGAGGCGCTGTCCACCGCCGACGCACCGTCCATCGGGATGGCTCGCACCAGTTTGGTGAACCTATCGGTGATCACCAGGATGAACCGATGGCTGACAGACGTCTTGTTGAGGAGCCCGCAGAGGTCCACCGCCATCTCCTGAAAAGGCATCGTGGCGGGGACCAGGGTGAGGGGCGAGCGCCGGGCCATGGTCCGAACCCGCTGTCGGGTGCAGCTGTCGCATTTCTTCACATAAAAGACGACGTCGGCCGCCATCCCATCCCAGTAGTGATACTTCCGCATCGCCGCATACATGCGGGACACTCCAGGGTGACCCGCGAGGGTCGCATCGTGCTCCAAGTGAAGGGCCTGCCCCTGCAAGATGGCCGGGACCACCACCTTGTGTCCACCGTCGGGTTCCGCGCGTCGGCGGAGGATCCCATTGGGGCACTCGAAGAAAGGGACGCGACGGCCGACGTTCAGGGACTTGACGACCTCTTGGCAGTAGCCATCGCGGGCTTGGGAGCACCGCGTCGCGGTCGATGCCACGGACCATGCGGCCGCCGACGGTGTTTGCGGCGTCCCCGGGGCATTTTGGCCCGTACGGCGAATACGGGGTTAGCGTCATCGAACGCCGTCTCGCCGCTGCCCCCGAACTCCAGGCGCGAGATGCTGCCCACCATATAATGGGTCATTCCCGGTTTGTAGGCGACGTCGAACTCCAGCTCGCTTAGGCGTAAGCGCCAGCGTGCCAAGCGGGGGTTCCCCGAGCCCTCGATGTTGAGGATCCACCGCAGGCAGTCGTGGTCCGTGCGCACGAGGAATCGGTCACCCTCGAGGTGGGACCGGAGATCGAGCGACTCCCAGACGACTGCTCGGCACTCTTTGTCCGTGACCCCGTACGGGAGCTCGTTCGTGACCAGCCGCCGGCTCATCGACACGACCGGCTGGAGCTTTTCATCGTCCTGGTCCTGCAGCAGGGCGGCGCTCACGTGCGTCCCGCAGTCGTCCACGTCGAGGACGTGCATCCGCCCGCGCCGCGGGAGGGCGAGGACCGTTGGGATCGTTAGGGCCTCTTTCAGCCGGTTTTACGCCTGCTGCTGCAGGGGCGTGGCAGGAGGCACGAAGACAGGGGCCATGGACCACATAAGGTCCGTCAATGGCGCCGCCATCCGGGAGAAGTTCGGAACAAATCGGGTAAAGACGTTACACATCCCCACGAAGCTCCGTTCTTGCGTCCGGGTCGTGGGGAAGTGCGCCTCGCGCAGCGCGCGCGTGTGCGCGTCCTTCACGCCAAGCCGGCCCGGCTTGACTTCGTGCCCGAAGTAATTCATGGTTTTACGAAAGAACAGGCACTTGGGAAGGCGGAGTGTCACCCCTGCACCGCGGAGCAGGTGCAGGACGCGGTAGACATGGCCGACATGTTCGTCCTCCGTCTTGTTGGTCACGTTGACATTTTCAAGATAGATGAGGCAGCTTTGTCACTTCAACCCGGAAGGGATGATGTCAAGCGCCCCCTGATATGTCGCGGGCTCGTTTGTCAAGCCGAACGGCATACGCTTGTACTAGAAGGCGCCCTCGTGGCACACGAAAGCCGTCTTTTCCCGATCATCGGGCACGATGGCAAAATGCCAGTAGCCGGCATTGCAATCGATTTTCGAGAAGGTGGTCACCTCGCCGAGACTATCGATGCACTCGTGCATGCGGGGCAGCGGGTAAGCATCCTTCTTTGCCACGACATTCAACAGTCGGTAGTTGACGCAGAAACGGAGGGTGCCATCCTTCTTGGGAACGAGCGAGACCGGAAATCTCCATTACGACGACGTCGATTCGATGACGTCCGCCTTCAGCTGCTGCCAGACCTCGTCCGTCTCGTCTTCCCGCGCCGCGTGGCCCGCGCGGCGCGGCGCGATGCGGACGGGCCAGGCGCCAGCGTTGAGGTTGATGCGGCGCTGAGTAAACTTGATGACGGCCAGCCCCTGGCCCGTCCACATGTCCTTGGTCTGGTCCAACATGCGGCGAATCCGGTCGTGCAGCGCCGCGTCGGCATCAGTGGTTGGTGAGGATAGTTTCTTGGAAGATATATTCGCACACGATACACGTATCCATCCGGGATATGGTCTGAGGCTGGAAGCTCGAACGTACTCAACTCGGAGGAAAAAGAGTAGAGCCGTCCTTATCGGAGCCCTTGTGCCAGAAAAGAGAGTACTCAGACTGGACTTGGGAGACTCCGCTTTATCCGGTAAGAACATTGGTGAGAAAGATAGCGGCTGTGGCGCCTAGAGATTCATATGCAGGCGTGTGATCGAATCGTCAAACAAGCCACATGTCCCGCTCGTGCTGGCACAGTTAGTGCAGTCTCCCGAACTGTAGCCGATCCCCAAGCGAAGAACTGTGCTGAACAGATATACAACAGCCATCCATTGGGTGGGATACGAGCTCTCGGCAAAGGCCCCAGACTCATGCACGCAATGTTCTTATCTTTGAATTCACCCAAACAGGGAGCAATGAAAGGACGAATACATGTTCTACATCCGGCGAAACAATTCAAAAGTAACAATGAGCTTGTTGTCGATAGCCAACAACGTTGGTCCGAGAAGGGCATCTGAATGGTTTAGCAATACTTTTCCACCACATCCTTCTACTGATCGTATGCCGAGCTTCTATGCGTGAGGCTAATCTTTTCTGCGCGTACCAGGCTCCAGGACAGCAACGCCCATTCGAATCTGCGTCCACCGCTACGTTTGTGCACGCGATACTGGCATAAACCGTAGGCTTTCGAACATGATGCTGTCGTCGATAAGGAATTCTCTGTGTACCATCATCGTCAAAGTGACAGGCTTCGTCACCTCTTGTCTAACATGGAGCCTCGGTGATCGATTCCGCTCTTATCCCTTGCTGTCAGTCGTGTCAGCGTTTCAGTGTGTTTCTTTTATGCGGCTACGCCAAGCGCTGACATGGGTGGCTATGAACAATCGCAAAAGCATTTAAATGAATATACCCGGAGTTTGCTTCGCAGGAATCGGATCATCGCTGCCCCCAACCGAGCGCGTCACCAACCTGTGGGGGCCACGGCCGCCGCGGCGCGGGCGCTCCGCCGACAACAACGACACGGCCGTCGCCACGCGCGACGCTGCCTCACTCTCCGAGCGGCAGCTGCGGCCGGCCAAGTCGGGGGCTTTGAGCGCGTCGGCCGCGTCGCGGTGGCGGCAGCGGAGGGCGGCGGTGCTGCGACGGAAGCGCAGCGGGTGCTGCCAAGACGTGCAGCCGCCGCTTGTGCCGTCGGCCGACGCGCAACTGACAGAGCCGCCTGGTCCGTTGCCTTCGCACCGATCCCCACCTCCTGGCGGGGGGGCGCCCCCCGCTGCCACCTCCGCGGCCGTCGCGGGGTGCCTCGAACCCCCGGCGGCATCCAACCGGCCTTCAGTGCCCGCCGCGGTAGTGGTGCTTCGCTTCGGCGGTAGCGGAGGCGGCGCTGACCGCGGCCGCTTCAACGGGCGGCCGTCGGCAGCCGAAAAGGCAGGCGCGCCGGTCGTCCACAGCGTCGGCGCCACGGCCGGCGTGGAAGGGGGGGCGTCAGGCACGCCAAAAGTCCGGTCGACTGCCGTTCTCTGCGTTTGGCGAGGTTCCGAGCACAAAAGACCCAGAATTTACCAGAGTTAACGGCGAGGAAAGAAGGGTGTTGGCGTGCAAAAAAGAATTGCGACCTTGCTCTGTGAAAAAGAAATATTGGCTTTCGGTAGGGAGCACTTTCTGTTGCTGGTGCTGTCTCTAAGCGACAACACACAGTGCGTACTCATACAAAGAATGCAGAAACATATGAGGCACGGGGAAGTGAGGGAAAGAGCTGGTAGAGGGGTATGAGCTGCGGCTAAAGGGTGCGTGTATGTGGTGGTTTCAGAAGACAGTCGTGACGTCGCGATTGTCATCATCGCGGGGCAGGAGATACCAAATGGCTTCAGACTAGGCGGACTCCGCAATCGAGAAGGCAAGAAACAGGGATGACCCATTCAAAAAGAATGGAAATGAATTGAAAAAGAGTCGGCACCAGCTATTTTGGGCAGCAGACGGGGGGGACAACTGGATGCGAACTCATGACAATATGAAAAGAGATGTGTCACTTTCAAGCCCAACATGTGATGGATATTGAGTGGCTCATGACGCTTGCCCATGGGACGTGCATATCCTTTCGTTATCTCGGATGGCTGAGAGGTGTTCTCAGAAGAAACGACGGCCTGTCTTTAATTCTCGCAGAGATAACGACACGCTGAGAATCGCTCTCACATCCGGCAATATGTGTGTGCATGGTCTTCGGGCCTCGGCAAGTCAGCAGTTGTGTGGACTGTCGGCTGCTCTTGCTACCATGGTCCAGAATTGATAAGATTGCAGTACGTATCTCGACTGCTGGTGCGACGCTGTATAATGGGGCCAGCGAGAACTCGTTCTGCCGCCAGTTCACGTGTTTCTGACAGTCCTGTCGAGGGCACCAGATGGCGACAAAACCCGGGTAGTCGTCTCTCCGGCCGATCTTTGTTTGTTCGCCATGCCGCTTGCGATGCCAGCAGAGGTGCGATCTCATCGAATGTCATGATCGGATTTTATCCTGCATCGTTGCAATTGCTCAATCCAATATGACTCGTGATCTCCTCCAGAAATTCTCATGTACTCCGTAACTGAGTTTTCGCTATTGTCATGAGCCCGGTATGCAATCAGTATGTAGTTTCATGGATTGTATCGGAGTACTGACGAAGTTTCAGATTCCACCAATCCCTGGTCGGCATCCGGTAGGTCCACGTCCTCCACTTGAGGAGGGGCCGTGGGTGGCGCTGCGCCCGGCAGGGCACACCCTTTCACCGGGTCCCGGGATCGCGCCGGGGTATCATGCCCCCTGTCAGTCGGCGTAGCCGCACCGGGTGTTTGCCCCTTCGTAAGGTCGCACCGGGTACCTGACACTGCCCCCACCACGCCCTTTGCGTACACGGCCGCCGTGAAAGCTAGGGCGGGCGTCCTTCCGTGGGGTCCCCCTTAGGGCATCTGCACGACCCCCGTCGTGAGCAGTTCGACGAAGCCGAAGTTGGCCTTTTGCCGGAGGACGACCTCGCGCGCAACTGACGGCGAGACTTTGCCACACGGCGTTGCTCCACGTGGGAATCGACCTTGCGCAGGGCCGCAGCGTCGCCAACGAACTTGTCATTGGCGCGCGCCAGAGACTAGGTAGTCGGTTTTTTGACCATCAGGCGTCTTTGAAGTGCTTCAACGGCCGCCCTCAGGTTCTCCACCACCTGCAACTGCCCGGCGGCGGCTTGATATGCAAGAATGGGAGGGGTAGGAGCACCGTCCGTTGGGGCTTCGCAAGCGGCAGAGGTGGAGTATACCCCGCCCGGAGTCCGTCAGCCAGCTGGCAGCTTGCCGTCTCTGACGCGCCGATTGCCGCCGGTTCCACCAGTACACAAACTGGGACCATGACAAACGTTTTCGACCTGATAAACGAAGTGAATGCCCCAGACGAAGATCACAACCGTGATGCTCCCGGCACCAAGCCCATAAGTCTATAGCAAGCGCCCCGCGCGCTCACAGCCCGTATCGACACCGTCACAATGCCACGAATCAGCAAAGGTGCTCTCAGGATCACCGCGCCGCGAGGCACGATGGGGGCAAGGGTATTCCAGCTGCTTCGCCAAAGAAGGTATCAACAGTGTCGGATCGAATACCTGTGTACTGCGACCAAATTTAGCCGAGGAATAAAGCGGGTTCTATTGCCGTCGAAGCGAGAAATAAATACCTTTGGTTCAAGGGCATCCGATGGGGAGCCGGGTTGTTCCCACGACGGCGACTCCGGACCCATGGTGATTCAATATGAACGAAGTCATTGGTCGATCGACCGTCCGATAACAAGCGATCGTAATAAGTGCCGGCAGGCAGATAGGACTGGCAAGCAAACGAACAATAAAAAATGAACAATGCGGAAGTAGCCTTCAAGCAGCATGCCATAGGCCAATTCGTCCAGGATGTGGATTGTGGCCAGTCAAGGGGGCTGCCGGTGACATTTTTCATAAGCGGCCGAAAATATGATGCACCATCCTCCCTTTTCGCGGCGCACTAGGAGTCCCTGGTGCGTTTCACCATTCTCATCCCGCGCGCCACTGGCAGAGGTCGTCTGATCCACTGCTCTGAGAATGGACGTCGAGGAGGAGAGGGTCCCGGCAACCGCCGCCCTGCTGGCCAGGGACGACGGCGCGGAAGTTGCTGCTGTGGTGCACGCTCGCGTAATTGTGCTCATGGCGGTGCGCCGACGCCCTGGCGCCAAGCGCATCGCACGACGATAGTTCCATCGTGGTTTCACAACGGGGCGCCCGGGCAGCAAGCGCCACGAATTTGCGGTTGGTGTGGACGCCATTCCGCGAAACCACTTCAATTCTGACGGGCTGCATCTTATCTCCAAGTTCCCATACTTTGCGACGCGGTTCTGTGTCAACTGCGTCGTCTTTCAGCGTATCAGTTTGCCTGTCCAGGGCGAGCCTTTCTTCAAACTACGCATTCAAGCTACGGGCAAGCTACCAGCGCATCCAGCTCAGAATGTGGTCGCAGATTCAGTCGACCAAGCTTTTGACGGACCTCATAGTGGAGCGAGAGGGACCGACCTCCCTGCGACCACCGAGCCAAGACGAGCGCCACACCATAACACAGAGCGACAAGGAGCGCGGGATGCAGGCATTCATGGGCTCCCTCGACTGTTGCCTCCTTGAGTGGCTGCAGTGCCCGACAGGGTCGGCGGCGACGAAGCACAGTCGGAAGGGCAAAAAGGACCTCGTCGTAGAAGCTGTGTAGGAAGAGTATTTGTCAGTAAGGCACCTATTCTCAGGGGCCCACCGTAGTTAAATACATCCATGTCATGCAGCAGTCGGTGCTGACCTCGACGGCACTTCCGGCCTGTTCCCGCGGCGCGGCACGCCCTTTACTATCGATAGCCGCACGCGCACGGTACTCTGCATCGTTGTCGAAGGGATTCACCTACGCTACGCTTTTCTGATGTATCGAGATTCCTAGCCGTCTTTCAAGGAGCAGAAGCTGTTCAACCGCTTCCAAGAGGCCATCTGGAAGGAAGTGGGGAGGCTGTTCGGCATGTTCATGAAGCACCATCATGTTGCGCTCCACCCTGGGCGTCATCGCTCGGTGTCGCAGCTAGTCACGATTTACAGGGACATTTGCGTTCTGCACTTCATGTGTGTGACGAGGCGCCGTAGCAAAGTTTTGAGTCACCGTCGACGTGCGGTGAGGGGTAATTATGAAACTCACTGTGGCGTAGGTGGTGATGCTGGCAGCGAGTCAGATGATGAGGAAGTAAAAAGAGGTGGGGCACCAACTGGCGGCTCTGCTGTCGCCGAAACATTTGCCCCTGGCGGTGGCATCGCCTGAGGCGTCGGCGGTGCAGTTGCTGCCCCATGGGCTGCAGCACTTGGAGATGGCGTCAGGGGCGTCGCTGCGGCAACAGACAACGCTGAAACTGTCGGCAACGCGCCCCCTTCTCTGAATCTTTTCGCCCACTCGCCAGGCGCCGGCATGGCTGCCGTTTGAGCTGTTCAGGCTGAGACGCAAGACGTGAAGGAGAACGACTGCCAGCGAGCTAACCTGACTGCTGACATTTTTCGTGACCGAGGCGAACTACCTGCCCCGCAGATTACCTGACGTGATGTTGGGCGGAGCAGAAAAGATACCAAGGTTTTTTTGGCTCGTTGAGTGGGAATTCCGGTTCCATCACCCCTTTGTGGAGATGGAAGGAGGCCCACAGCGCCGGTAGCCCCGAGCGGCTTTCCAATGTGGCCGGCGGGAAATATCCCGAGCTTCCTCGTTCGCGGTCGAGGCTGAGGGCCGCCCCCGCCAGCCCGCCAATCCGTCCACGTGGTGTAGACCCATGATGACCAAGGAACTCGCGGCTCCTGCGACGGCGGCCGAGAAGCGCCAGCAGTCGCTTTCCGACGGCGGGTCTCCAACCCCGCCATCGACGCCGCCACCGGCGCTGACCCACCGCCTCAAGCGAGGCCACTCTGCACGCAGTCGTCGCCGTCAGCGCGGGCCGACGGCACTTTTCATGTCGGCGGTGGCGGCGCGGGGCGCGTGCAAGTTTTTCGCGTTAGTGGCAGGCAGCAGCAGTGGTCCTGCCGCCACCGCCGCCACCGCCGGCGCAGCTGCCTTCCTCGCGGCCGCCTCTGCCGCCGCTACCACCGCCGCCGGCCGCCGTCGCCGCTGCCGCCGCAGCTGCGGCCGTCGCCGCCACTGTCACCGCTCATGGCGCCGCCAAGCCCGACCCACATCTCTCTCTGTGCGTGGGCCGGGTCTGGGCTTGCGTCGCGCGCACGTGCGGCGACTAGAAGTAAGGCGGCAGCTGCGATGCGGCGGCGACCGGGTGGAAGTCACGGTGGCGTCAGGCAGTGGCAGCGGGAATACGCCGCCGCTGCCGCCGCCGCTGCCGCCGCCGCCGCGGCCGACTCCCTCGCCGCCATTCGAGCTGCCGCATTCGAAGCTGCCGGTGCAGCCGCCATCCAAACTGCTGCCACCGCTTTCGTCGCTGATTGGGCTGTTGAGCGCCATCGACGCCGCCAATTGCGCTTGAGCGGCATCGAGGCAGGCGGCGAAAGCATGTGCGGCAGCTGCTGGGTAGTCAGAGGCAGCTCCGCGGCAATGCCTGGGGGGGACGTCACGGAGGTTGCAGGCGGCGGCAGCGGGCCAGCCGCCGCCGCAGCCCCCGCCGCCTCCGCAACCATCACCGCCGCCGCCGCCGCCGCCGCCGCCGCCGCCGCCGCAGCTGTCACAGCCGCCGGTGGACCTGCATCACTACTTGTCAAGCCACGGCGCGGGGCCCCGTTCCAGTCACGAGGGGTTCAGCCGATTCGGGAAATCGGTCGGTCAAGATCTGCTACAGACCCCGACGAACGTCAAACCCGTTGAGGGAAAATGAGCCCAAGTTCCGCATATTTCGAGTCGTTCCGGTGGCGATCCACTTGTGATCACCCCGTGGCTCACTCACCAAAACCGCGATCTCGAGACCTCCCTCGGATTCGTATGTCCCCGAGCGGGCCCCCAGTTAAGGGCCTACTTTTGTGCAGACCCGACTTGGACTATTGACCAACATAACACCGCGCCCCTATTCCCGAGGCGCCGCGAGGGTGTCACGTAGCACCCTTCCCCTGCCTTCACTCAAGGTGGTATTCGAAGCTTCGGTTTTCCTCCGATGAAACTGGCTCCATGGGCCCTAAGGGGAGGTTTTGCCAAGGGTTTTTTGGGGGTGTCTGAGGGAATGCTTCGGAGGGTCTGAGGGGAACGGACGGGGACCGAGGGCGAGGCGTGAGTGTTGTCTCTCGGTCTTTGACGCGGGCGAGTTAGCTTCCGGTCTCACAATTCGTTTTTGTCGCTGGGGACGTCTTCTTTCTGTCGACGCTGTGCGTGTGTGCTTTTCAAGGTTTCGTTTCGGGGCTGGTATTCACCGGCAGGACTACCCGGCGACAAGGTCTGGGTCGCTCTTTCCCCAACTGGGTGGGGTGGGCTGTGCGTGTTGTCACATTTGGTGGTGCAGCAGGGGAGGACGGCGACTCAACTTTCCCCGGGGTGGTCGCGGTGCGCTAACCCGCCTTGAAGGGAACCCAGTTGATCCTTCTCTCCTACGTGCCTAGCGCTGAGGGTGGCGCCCCACAACACCAATTTTTGCTCAGTCAGGCCGGGTAGATGGCCGATGGAAGAAGGAATGGGGACCTCTCCTGGTGTCGAAGTACCTGGTGTCGGGGGGGATGGGTCTTCCCCCCCCGGAGGCGGATCGTCGGTGGATGAACGCCACACAAGTGCCGGTGCTGAGGCAGCCCTCCAACCCCGCGTAGGTGCGTCGGAGTTACCGCGGACTGCCTGGCTCATGCCAGGAGTACT
>Ga0114957_1002343_pt1 | contig 18310 bp, 8 predicted proteins | sample BantaG_FD_87175 | JGI IMG/M metagenome (GOLD analysis project Ga0114957, IMG submission 87175) | Marine algal microbial communities from Bantry Bay, Ireland - BantryBay_4 metaG | ecosystem: Host-associated > Algae > Red algae > Unclassified | place: Bantry Bay, Ireland | collected 2014-11-21 | reverse complement strand
CAGATATATTCGTATATAACCGTTTATACTCGAGTATTGAACGACTATTTAAGAATACCAAAATAGATTTGTAGTATATAATATTGAGAGTTATCACATCATACTCATACGAAATAAGTTTCTTTGCAATAATCATTGAGTTGATTATAAAAAGAGAAACGTATTCGCAATGATTTGTAAACTAAACATTCTGTTAGAATATGTATCAAAATAAAAAATCATGAAGCCTACGATCCACCAAATACTAAAATCAACTTTCGGTTACGACACTTTCAGGGAACCACAAGAAGAGATAATTAACCATGTTATGGAAGGAAAAGACGCACTGGTTATTATGCCTACAGGCGGAGGTAAGTCAATTTGTTATCAGATACCAGCATTAGCATCCGAAGGTATTACGATAGTGGTATCACCATTGATTGCTCTTATGAATGATCAAGTCATAAATCTGCAAGAAGTAGGAGTAGAAGCAGCAACGATTCATAGCAATGTCCCTCCAGGAGAAATACAAGAGATAGAACGAAAACTTAATAATGGTGAAACCAAAATTCTTTATTTATCACCAGAAAAAATAAATAGTGAGATGACCCAAAGGTATCTCAGTACGCTTAATATAGGCTTGATAGCGATAGATGAAGCGCACTGTGTTTCTGTTTGGGGAAACGATTTTAGACCAGATTATACTAAACTGGCAAGGTTGAGAAATGTATTTCCTAAATCTGCATTTATAGCACTTACCGCAACGGCTGATACGGCTACACAAGCTGATATTAGTAAACAGTTAGAATTACGAGAGCCGAGAAAATTTCTTAGTTCATTCGAGCGTAAAAACATAACAACTCATGCACATCCCGCCCAAAAAAGATTAGATAAGATCGCTCATATATTGAGAGAACACACTGAAGATTCGGGGATTATTTATTGCTTGAGTAGAAAGGATACAGAAAAGGTAGCATCCAAACTCAATATGATGGGACTTAATGCCAAGCACTATCATGCAGGTTTGTCTGCAGAGGATAGATATAGTGTGCAGCGAGAGTTTCAAAATGATGATATCAAAATCATATGCGCAACCGTAGCTTTTGGAATGGGGATTGATAAACCCAACATCCGTTTTGTCATACATTATAGTATGCCTAAAAATATGGAGGCTTATTATCAAGAGATTGGGAGAGCAGGAAGGGATGGAGAAGAATCGGTCGCTCATATGTTTGCCAGTTGGGGTGACTTTTTGATGCTGAAGCGTTTTGTGGATGGTAGTGAAGGCAAAGAAGAATTTAAACGAGTTCAGTATGAAAAGCTAGAGCGAATGTGGGAATTTGCATCTACGTCTGATTGTCGGACAAACGGAATTCTCTCTTATTTCGGTGAATATAGAGACGAAAACTGTGGACATTGCGATAACTGTCTCAATCCGCCGCTCAAGAAAGACGGATCAGTAAATGCTCAAAAAGTATTGTCGGCGATATATAGGTGTGGACAATCGATCGGACTAGAAATGATTATTGATGTATTGAGAGGTTCGCATAAAGCTGAGATTAGAAACAGAGGTCTAGACAAAATTAAAACCTTCGGTGCAGGAAGAGAGATAGATCGATTGACATGGAAGAACTATATCATCCAAATGATCAATAAAGGGATTGTAGGCATTGATTACACTAAAGGGTCTTCACTCACTTGGACTCCTCTATCGACGGCTGTTCTAAAAGGAGAAAAATCGATAAAGCTTGCAGATTTCGTACCTTCAGAGAAAAAAACCAAAATAAAAAAACAACCTTCACTTAACCTTAAAGTGGACATGTCTCTTCTAGGAAGATTAAAAGCGTGGAGATTATCACAGGCAAGGGAAAAAAGTGTTCCTGCGTACGTTATATTGAGCAATAAAGTAATAGAGGCTATATCTAGTGAAAAGCCAACGGATAAAATGGCATTACTTCAAATCAATGGTATTGGAGATGCAAAATTGAACCTTTATGGAGATGATATTTTGCGTATTATTAGTGAGTAGTCAATATTTTTCCTTTACTAGAGATTAATTTTAACTGAGAATACAAGATAAGTATCTACTATTTAATTGATTGATATGTAGTCTGGTCAACATCGAATAAGGATTAGGCATTATTTTATAAGTTATATGGATTGATTCATAGAGTCTATTTGTACATTGTTGGAAGATATTCGCTCTTAGCGTGTATCACCTAACCTAATCAAATAATATTTATGTCAGATTTTAACGCAGAAATCAATGACTTTATGGATCTTGTTAAAAACAAAGACGGCCATGAAGTGGAATTTATTCAAGCAGTGCAGGAAGTAGCGGAAGTTATTATACCTTTTATTGCAGACCATCCAAAATATAAGAAAGCAAAAATTCTAGAACGTCTTATTGAGCCAGAGAGGACCATAATGTTTAGAATTCCTTGGATAGACGATAATGGAGATGTGCAAATAAACAAAGGATATAGAGTGGAATACAACTCTGCGATAGGGCCCTATAAAGGAGGACTGAGGTTTCATCCATCTGTAAATCTATCTATACTCAAATTCTTAGGATTCGAGCAGATATTTAAAAATGCACTTACTACTTTGCCTATGGGAGGAGGTAAAGGAGGATCGGATTTTGACCCAAAGGGAATGTCCAATAATGAAATAATGAAATTTTGTCAATCCTTTATGACCGAATTGTCTCGTCATATTGGTCCTGATACGGATGTGCCAGCTGGCGATATTGGTGTAGGAGGAAGAGAAATTGGTTACATGTTTGGACAATACAAAAGATTGCGAAACGAATTTACAGGAGTACTGACTGGCAAAGGCGTAAATTGGGGTGGCTCACTCATGAGACCTGAGGCTACGGGCTATGGTACTGTTTATTTTGCTGTGGAAATGTTAAAGACAAAGGATTTAGATTTTAAAAACAAAACAATTGCAATCTCTGGATCTGGAAATGTTGCTCAATATGCTGCAGAAAAGGCAATCAGTCTGGGAGGAAAAGTAGTTACTCTTAGCGATTCTAAAGGATATATATATGATTCAGCAGGTATAGATAGTGATAAACTAAATTGGGTCAAAGAGCTAAAAAACAAAAGAAGAGGAAGAATCAAGGAATATGCTACTCAGTTTCCCGATAGTGAATTCCACGATGGAAAAAGACCGTGGGAAATAGAGGTTGATATAGCTTTTCCATGTGCTACACAAAACGAATTAAATGGAGATGAAGCTCAGCTTCTTGTTGATAATGGTTGTATATGTGTGGTGGAAGGTGCTAATATGCCCTCAACACCAGAGGCAATTGAAGTATTTCACAAAGCTAAAATATTGTTTGCTCCAGGCAAAGCGTCAAATGCTGGAGGTGTAGCGACTTCTGGATTGGAAATGTCTCAAAACTCCCTAAGATTGTCATGGACAAGAGAAGAGGTAGACACTAAGCTTAAGGATATCATGTTATCGATTCATGATCAATGTACAGAATACGGATCTGATTCGGAGGGATATACTAATTATGTAAAAGGAGCCAATATTGCTGGGTTTGTGAAAGTAGCGGATGCTATGCTCGATCAAGGAGTCGTATAAATAATAATTTGTAAAAAGGGATATGTGCACTATTTAGTACATATCCCTTTCTTAAAATTCGTTTTTTAAGTGTTTCGATCAATGTCTACAACCGCTATTAATTCCCAATACATACTTTGTTACGACATCGATATCTACAGCTGTTTCGGCACCTAAGAAGTCAGAGATCATTTCATTTCGCATGTTTTGCTCAGCATAGTTAGTTATCTCTTGACTTACAGGTTGATAAGACCAATGCCATTTTTCTTCATTGTATCCGTTAGGCCTATTTGGTCCTTTGGCTGTATAGGGTTGACAGAAACCATAAGTAGAAGCATTGGCAACAAGCCAATCATACATTTTCTTTCCCTCTCCTTTTTCGAAGTATTCATTATTGAAGGCATTAAGATCTATATCAGTCCCCCAATGATGGCGACTTGTTCCTGGCATAGAACTATATTCGAGTATTTTCAATGCTTTATCAACAGGTAATGCTATATCTGTTGATACGTCAGTACCATCTGATAGTTTTGTTTTTCCTGTCCATTTACGTTCCCATATCCCTTTTTGATAGGTGAAGTTTCTTGCAGCTGATCTGATTTGGAACTTCACTCCGTCTTTTATGGCTTCCGAGTACATTTTTTCGAAAGCATAATATGCATCTGCTCTCATATACATTCCTTTTCTATCGGCATACTTTACTGGTATAGCAACGAAGTCTTCATGAGTTTCTGGTGCGAACTTTCCCATACAATAGTCAATATCAAGTTTTTTCATTTTAGGTTCTTCTATAGTTTTAACTATCGTTGTTTCAGCGGTATTCTTAATTGCTGCAGCTACTTTTGTCTCTTTTTTATCGGTACTTGGACCACAGGAGCATATGAGAAGGATGCATAGAATAGAATAAAAAATTCGAGATAGCATTCGTTTTATTTTAAAGCAAAGTTAATGTAAGTAATCAAATCTTGTGGATCAGTATCTTTAGGTCTAGATATTTACAACTAGGATAATGACTTTCTCCTTTCCAAACCAATGTAGAGTGGGCTTTTCCATCTTCAATATAATCATTTAATAGATTGAGACCTCTTTTAAAATCATTTCTAATGAAGCGATCATCTTTTTCTTCATCCAAAACATAAACCAAGGTAAGCTACTGTTCTTTTGCCACGTCACCGGATTTCCTTCACTAGTGGTTGTAGTAGTAAATTTTACGTAAGCTACTGATTTCCATGGCTTGAGAAAGGTAAGATTATAATCAATTGTCTGGTTTTTGATTTCTCGAGTTATTTCCATGTGTCCTTTGCCAGTTCTTTTACCAGACCAAGAGTAAGATTTTTCATCATAAGATACATCTACTTCGGTATCAGGATCCATACTTAAACTAGGGCGACCAAGTTTTCCAAGTTGTCAAACGATTAAGTGTATTGTAAAAGGAGCATTATTCAGTTTTCTTTCTATGATATTTATTTTAGGCATGTAGGGAAGTATTGTTATTTCAAAAATAGACTTTTTTACTATCATTCGGTATTTGAAAAATCACTTTTAAAACTTCCCTTCACGGTTAATGTTCTGTTAATGAATAGAAATCACAAACACTATTCATGTAATTAGCGTTTTTAATGCACAAAAAGAAACGTAGAAACCGTAATGAAAAATATTCTTTCACTTATTTTAGCAGGAATCATAGGAGGAGCCACAGTAGTAGGCATTGATAATTCTCTTCATTCAGAAAAAGAAGCGGTGGTGAATTATAATCAGTCACCACGAGCCACATTAGTAAATCAGAATACAGCACCATTTAACGTTCAGCCTTTTGATTTTGTGCGGGCGAGTGAACTAGCTACTGAAGTGGTGGTTCATATTATGGCAGAAGAGAGTCTTACCTCTGCTAGAAAAAGGCAAGAAGAAAGTAAAAGGTCAAGAAGAAGCCCATTTGATGATTTTTTCGGTGGAGACATATTTGGAAATGATTTTTTCGGACAAGATTATTTTAGAGGAAATCGTCAGAAGAATGGTTCTGGTTCTGGAGTAATATTCTCAAAGGATGGATATATAGTTACAAACAATCATGTAGTTGGATTTGCTGATAATATACTGGTAACCCTGCAAGACGGTAGAGAGGTGAAAGCCACAAAAATAGGAACAGATCCATCAACTGATTTGGCGGTTATCAAAATAAATGTAGATGGAAATCTACCAACACTAAATTTTGCAGATAGTGATAATGTTAAAGTAGGAGAATGGGTACTTGCGGTAGGAAATCCATTTAGCTATCTAACATCAACTGTAACTGCAGGGATAATAAGTGCTAAAGGAAGAGACTTAGATATTATAAGTGAAGACAAGTCTATTGAAGAATTCTTACAGACCGATGCTGTTGTGAATCCTGGAAATAGTGGAGGAGCACTCGTGAGTACGGAAGGTAATTTATTAGGTATAAATACAGCAATAGCTACTCCGACAGGAGTTTATGCGGGTTATTCATTTGCAATACCATCCAATCTTGTAAAAAGAGTCGTATATGATATCATAGAGAACGGAGATATCGAAAGAGTCAATCTTGGAGTACTTGGTTATGATGTAGATGAAGGTGTTATTGAAGATTATAATCTTTATATAGATTATGGTTTTTATGTAGACAGTATGGATAAAAGAAGTATTGCACAACTTTCAGGAATGTTACCAGGTGATGTAATTGTCGCGGTAGACAACAAGAAAGTTGAAAAATTCGAAGATATAGTAGAGTTGATGAAATACAATAAGGCGGGTGATACCGTTAATATAACAGTTAAGAGAAAGAAGGAAAATAAAAAAATAAAAGTGAAACTGAGAAAAGGGCTATAGCATTAAAAATTTAATATTAAAAAAATATAAAGTCAGGTGAACGTCATTCTTAAGAACTTTAGACTAATTCATTGATCTATATCACCTTGATCTACGTTATATAAGAAAGTTGGTTTTTCGTTTTGTTTTGATGACGCCGGTTCCGCTTGGAGCTGGCGTTTTTGTACATTTAACCTTGGATAAAATATCCTAAATCAATGAAATTTTCTTCTCAATACATTCTTAAGCTTTTTCTTACAACAGCAATATTGTATGGACTCTTGCTTTCGTGCATGATGGCGTTTCTAGATAACGGGGGAATTTAGCTTTTACAGATCATTGAAAAAGGAAGGTATCAATACCTTAGATAAAGTAACTATGGATGAAAACCAAGAACGACGAGTCATTAAACGTATAAATAAAGAAGAATTCTATAGCTTTTGGAAAAACTTAAAAAAGTATATAGTGGTTCAAAAATAGGATGGTAGTCTTAATGTGAATAGAAAAAATTACACTCCAATTTTTAAAGCAACAATTAAGTATTACTTATCAAGATAAGCCCGAACCAATGATAATATTAATTAGCCAACCCAATAAATGGTTATTAAATGATCTTTCTTTAATCCATAGAACTATAGATTCATTAAAAGAGCACATTTTAAAGTCGGTCGCTGAGAATATAGCATACTAGCTTTTTCGAGAGAAAAAGTAAACTAAAAAGAAAGGCTGCTCTTTAACAGAGCAGCCTTCATTATTTTATTGTGAAAGAAGATTTTATCCTCTACCCCCATCAAGGAAGTCTTGGTATTCTCTTAGTTCATCAAATTTGCCATCTGCAGCCATTTCAGCCTGTTTTGGCCATGTAGTAGGATCTCCAAGAGCAAACCTAGAACCTGCAGCGGTTAATATTGCTTTAATAGCACTCGCTTCAGAATTTGCTAGTTCTCTCCAAGTTTTGATGCCATTTTCATGCAATAATCTTTCAGTCGCTGGTCCTATACCTTCTATAGCTTTCAAATCATCTTGCTTAAATGCTTTAAGTGCTCCAGTCTTGATTAAGTATTTTTCCAGTTTTGAATCAGATGGTCCAGAAGCATTTTCCTTACCTCCATCTAACTTTTTCTGTAAATCAATCATACCATCATAATCTCCAGAAGCAGCATAACCAGCTTGTTGAGCCCAAGTTGAAGGATCAATAATTTTATACTTATCACCGTATTTGCCGAGAATTGCTTGCAATGAATCAAAAGTTTGGCTAGCAAGATCAGCGTGAGAACTTACACCATTTTCTTTTAGTACGCTTTCCATTTTTGGTCCAATGCCTTCTACTATTTGTAAGTTATCGGATTTTATACCACTGTAGATAGACTTTTTACCACCTCCATCTGACGCGGCTATTGAACTTTTAACTTCAGGAGTTTTTGGCGAAGCTGCTGCAGCTGCTAAAGGAGCTATTCCGGAACTATTATCCACGTTTTTACTTTTATTTTGTTCTGCGGATATTTTGAGTGCTTTCATTTCTGACTCTAACTCTCTCATTCTTCCTTTTGTGATGGATAGATCGCCTTCCAATTCACTTCTTTTTGATCTACAATCAGCAAGGTCACTTTCGAGTCCACTGATTTTACTATTGAGACCTCTTATTTTACCATCGTATTCTGCAACCATATTGGCATATTTATTTCGCCAGTATAACCAAGTAAAAAGCATACCTAGAAGAAATGGTAAAAACCAGAGCAACCAGAATAAGTCGCATATTGATATTAATGTTATCATTTTATATATATTTTATTGTTATTTAATGATTTGGAGTTCTGTCCGTCTGTTTGCAGCACTCTTTTTATTGTCTACATAAGGACCATCTGCAGGTTGTGTTTCTCCTTTAGATTCAGCAATAATTTTAGAACTATTGACTCCTTTACTGACCAAGTATTGTTTGACAATATTTGCTCTTCTCTGCCCGAGTCTTTTGTTAGACTCATTCGAACTCATACTATCCGTATGACCGGTTAATCGAACCCTTTCTCCTGATTTCTTTACTCTATCCGCAACATCATCAAGATATGCTTCTACTTCTGCATCTTTTAATTTATTAGTAGAGTTGAATGGGAAATAGATCAACGTACGATCATCAATTTCCTTGATTGAATTCGTGTTTTTCAGATTTCTAAACTCTGCACTTTTAAACAAATTAGTTTTTTCTCCCTCGGCAGCATTTACAAGTTTGCCTCGCAGATTTATTCTGTCATCTGTTAAAGGTGGTTTGAATAATTTTGCTATTTCGGAAGCTCTTGCTACACCCAAGTTTTCGAAATTAGCTGGTTTGACTTCATCGGCACGGTAAAGACCAGTAATTTCTAGTTTTTCTCCGTCTTTTAGTCCGTTAAGTAATGCTTGTCTTCTGGCATCCCATCCATCCCCTGTTATTGCTTCCGCTTTATTCCAATTAAATAACAATGGACCTACTACCTTTCTGGCAGAGGAGACTATATTCGATGCACTATCGTCTTTCTTTTCGTCGATTATTGCCTTCGAATCGTCATCACCACAGTTAAATCTGGTGTCAAAACAAGGTTTGATAAAATAGCCAAGCACAAGCCATAAAATGATAGCGATTATTGATAGTATCAATCTCATAAGCTATAGTGTTGGTTTGATTAAATAATAAATTTGAAGTGATAAAGTACTGATAATTCCGTCTTTTACCGATGTTTTGACGGACTTTAACCAAATTTCGTCACATAAATAGTGGTTAAACATTTGATTTTAAATTAAAATTTTGTTTTTTGGAGGATTATTAGTGTAAAATTTACGATAACTATTCATTACAACACATTGATATTTAGTCAATTATACAACTATATTTGAATTTTAAAAATTTTGAGATAGAAAAACATTATGAATAGGATTATTACACTTGATGAATTTATTATTAGAGGCCAAAATACCTATACAGACGCTACGGGTCACTTAACTAGACTATTAAGGGACATAGGAGTTGCCGCTAAAATCGTAAATAGAGAGGTAAATAAAGCTGGATTGGTTAACATTTTGGGCGTCTCAGGCTCTGATAATGCAAGCGGTGATAATGTACAAAAGCTTGATATTTTTACCAATCAGGTTTTTATCGATTGTTTAAAAAATGGTGGAGAATGTTGTGGTGTTGCCTCAGAAGAGCTTGAAGACATTGTTCAGCTTGATCCAGTTAAGAATAAAGATGCAGAATACACCGTTGTAATGGACCCATTAGATGGATCTTCAAACATAGATGTGAACGTTTCAGTAGGTACAATTTTTGGAATTTATAAAAGAAAAAGTGATGCATCAGGCCCATGCGATATTAATGATTTTTTACAAAAAGGAACCGAATTAGTAGCCGCAGGGTATGTTTTATATGGAACATCTACCATATTAGTCTATTCTACAGGTAATGGTGTTAATGGGTTTACACTAGATCCAAGTATTGGAGAATTTTGTCTTTCTCATCCAGACATGAAAATTCCAGATAAAGGAAATTACTATTCCGTTAATCAAGGATACTATCTTAAGTTTGATCTTGAAATGAGACGATATATAGACCACTGCTCAGACTCTAATTTGAGATTGAGGTACATTGGAAGTATGGTTTCTGACTTACATCGAATAATGTTCCAAGGAGGTATTTTTTTATATCCCAACACACGGAAGTATGTAGATGGTAAATTGAGATTACTATATGAGTGTAACCCTATGAGTTATATAATCGAACAAGCAGGAGGAACTGCAATAAATACCAAGCTTGAAAGAATTCTTGACCTGGATGTTTTGAATATCCATCAAAGATCTACTATTGTTATTGGAAGTCCAGTCATGGTGGCAGAGATGCAGAAGTTTGTAGAGAGGTACAGTGCTGTATCTATTTAATAGAATTATTTGTTTTATCCTACTTAGTTATATTTACTCAAAAAATAGATCATTATTTGGGATACATATTCGTATATCCCACACTTGTATGAGCTGTTATATTATTCAACTTATGTACTATATAGGTATCTTGAATTTATTGAATCAAAAATTGGTACAACATGATAGGAGTGAATATTTAATTTACTTGTAAAAATTAAAAGAAAATTTAACTCGAAATATTGAAACATTAAATATTAACGACTCTTCCATAAACGAACGAACATTTGAATAGGTTTTATAAATTAGAATTTATAAAACCTATTATTTTTTATGACTCCGAATCAATCATTTTCGAATCTTTAGATTAATCAATTTCACGTATAAAGTCAAGATAAACTAAATTCTTAATTTTTTTCTTCTCTTTTTTAAAATGCAAACGATCCAATAAGTATACCCAAGAGATGGTCATCCTGAAACGAAATGATGAAAATAAACTAATACATACATTTATTTCATATATTTATTTCATATATTTGTTCATCCAAGTCCCCAGGTGTTAGTTTTATTGCGACATGAAACGTCATTCATAATTCACGAGAGCATAGAAAGCCAACGTTATTAAGTGTTTCACTTAATTAATTAGCAAGCAAAAGCTATATTTAAAACCATTTGCAAAATTGAAGATCAAATTTTTTATTCAAAAGAGGAATTTAGGTTCATTTGAAAAACTGTTAAATACTTTTATTTATTATCCATATCAAGACGAACTCAACAAATAATATAAATGAAAAATAAATACAATCTCATTTTAAGTTGCTTCTTTTCACTTTTTACAGTTGGACTAGTTGGTCAAACTTGTGATTATGATCAATCTAGTTTACTATTTAATTTTGATGAATGTAAAGCCATCTTTGGGTTTCCCTCTCAAACAGAATATACTGAATTCACTGCGGAAGCGGATACTTTTCCAGGTGGTCCTATTTTGTCTGTGGTAGGCGGCCACTTGTATAGAGAGAACGGATTGGTTAATACGCACTCATGTACGGAAGGGCTTGATACAACCGCAGCAATGTGTGTTGGTTCGTTGGATACATGCTTGTACATAGCAGATAGCGACAAAGCGGTTAGGTTTGATATTAAAGTAGAAACGGGTGATGACGGAATAGGTCGGTTATCTGGTCTTAGTTTTTATGAATCTGCACCTCCAACATTTAATTGGCTTAATAATCCAGGTAGTGGTCCAAACAATTACCCAACAAAGTATGCTATAAGAGTATCTATTGCAGGAACTACTATATTTGAAGAAATTGATATTGAAACAACAAGTGATTTCACCCTTGAAACTTTTGATTTTTCTGACTTACCTGAGTTTACTGTTACGGAAATGACGGTTTTTAATTTTGAATTATTACCATATTGTACGGCAGGAATTGATTCACCGGTAAATGCTTGGGACTTAGAAAATTTAATAATCACTGCGAACGCTATTGATAATGTTAGCGGTGGAGATTTAACTTTTGGTGATGGAACTATTGCTAAAGATATTTGTGTAGGTGATGAGATTGCTGACAACATGAATGTTAGTTTAACAGGAAATAATGGTTCAAGTAGTTATTTGATCACAGATGGTGACTCAGTAATTATTTTCAATGACGTTACTTTTCCTTTTGATTTCGAAAATAATGAAGGTGGAGTGTGTCTAATTTGGAATATTAGCGATTACGATGGAATAACAGGAACAGAAGTCGGAAGCTTTATCGGAGATATTGTCGGCTGTTATGACCTTTCTAATCCAATTACGCTTATAAAGAATGATGTATCAGGCGGAGTTCTTTCTGGAGGACCTTTTGAATTTTGCGTAGATGACAATATAGATGATAATATAGCGCTAGGAAGTATAGACTTAACAGGACAAATAGGGACAAATAGTCAATGGGTAATAACTGATGATAATAATAATATAATTGGACTACCCAGTATCTACTCAGATGTGAATTTTGATAATGCAGGTTTAGGTTCTTGTCTAATATGGCACTTATCGTATAATGATATGCTAGTTAACTTAAACACTGACAGTAATTTGTCTGACCTTGAAGGTTGCTTTGATATATCTAATTCAATTACGGTTATAAGAAACGAAAGACCTACAGTTATTGTAACACCTACTGCAACAATTTGTGGAGAAGATAGTGGTATGGCATCTGCAGTTGGAGGAGCAGGACTTGCTCCGTTTACTTTTTCTTGGAGCAATGGAGATACTGGTTCTAGTGTTTCAGGCCTAACAGCAGGATCATATACAGTTACGGTAACGGATAGTAATGGGTGTACTAATATAGAAACATTCACTATAGATGATTCTTTGCCTCTTACGGTAGAGACAGAAGAAATTCACACAAGCTGTGGAGAAGATAACGGAAGCCTTTCAGTAAACGTAAATAATGGAACACTTCCATACGTTTACTTATGGTCAAATGGCTCTACAACATCGTCAATCTCAGGCTTGTCTGCAGGAGATTACTCAGTAACTGTAACGGATGCGAATGGGTGTACTGATATTGGAACAGCAACAATCAATGATTCAAGTTCACCAATAGTAAGTATTTCAGGAAACGATACAAGTTGTGGAGAAGATAATGGATCAGCAACAGCAAGTACAACGAGTGGGGAATCACCATACACATATTCATGGTCAAATGGATCTACAGGCTCTACAATTACAGGCTTAGCTGCTGGAACATACACAGTAACAGTTTCAGATTCTGAAGGATGTACAGATGAGACAACAGTAATAATTGAGGGATCAAGTTTACCATTAGTAAGTGTTTCAGGAACCGACACTAGCTGTGGAGAGGATAATGGGTCAGCAACAGCAAGCACAACAAGTGGGGAATCACCATACACATATTCATGGTCAAACGGATCTACAGGCTCTACAATCTCAGGCTTGTCTGCAGGAGATTACTCAGTAACCGTAACAGATTCTGACGGGTGTACTGATGAGACAACTGTAACAATAGCAGGCTCAAGTTCACCAATAGTAAGTGTTACAGGAACTGATACCACATGTGGAAAGGATAACGGATCAGCAACAGCAACATCAGTTAGTGGTGTAGCACCATATACATATTCATGGTCAAACGGATCTACAGGCTCTACAATCACAGGTTTAGCTGTGGGAACATATACAGTTACAGTAACTGACGCTGTGGGATGTACAGATTTATCAACGATAACTATTGAAGAATCTATTGCACCAAGTGTTGGCGGAACTGTATTTATAGATTTAAATAATGACGGTTGTCAAGCTGGGGTTGGGGATGTAATAGCTGGAGTATCAGTAACCTTATCTCAATGCAATGCCGACGGAACGACCACAGTATTAGGCAGTACAATAACTGGAGCAGATGGATCATATGAGTTTGGTCTTAATTCAGGACCGGACAACATTTGCTTAGATCCAGAGCTAACATACCAAACAAGTATAAATAATATCCCAAGTGGATATAATAATAGTACAGGATCAGGAGCGGGTTGTGCAGGTAATGAGGATGACTCTCCACTAAATGACGGGGTTAGTATATGTTATAATCCTACAGACGATGATGCAGATGATGGAGATGCTGATGAGCACATTGATTTTGGATTTTCTCCATGTCCAACTATTGGCGGAACTGTATTTGAAGATTTAGACAATAATGGTTGTCAAGCAGGATCCGAAGATGGAGTATCTGGAGTAACGGTAACATTATTGCAATGTAATGCTAACGGAACAACTACAGTATTAAGCAGTACAGTTACAGGAGCAGATGGATCTTATGAATTTGGTCCAAATGCAGGTCCAGATAATGTATGTTTAGATCCAACATTGACCTACCAAACAAGTATAAGTAATATCCCAAGTGGATATAATAATAGTACAGGAGCAGGTGTTGGCTGTATAGGCGACGAAGATGACTCTCCACTAAATGATGGGGTTAGTATATGTTATAATCCAGCAGATAATGATGGTACTGATGGAGATAGTGATGAGCACATTGATTTTGGAATTTCTCCATGTCCAACTATCGGCGGAACTGTATTTGCAGATTTAAATAATAATGGTTGTCAAGCAGGATCCGAAGATGGTGTGTCTGGAGTAACGGTAACTTTATTACAATGTAATGCCAATGGAACGACAACAGTATTAAGCAGTTCAGTGACAGGAGCAGATGGATCTTATGAATTTGGTCCAAATGCAGGTCCAGATAATGTATGTTTAGATCCAACATTAACCTACCAAACAAGTATAAGTAATATCCCAAGCGGATATAATAATAGTACAGGAGCAGGTGTTGGCTGTATAGGCGACGAAGATGACTCACCATTAAATGATGGAGTTAGTATATGCTATAATCCAGCAGATAATGATGGTGTTGATGGAGATGGAGATGAACACATAGACTTTGGAGTTTATCCATGTCCGACGATATCTGTAAGTTCTACTGGGACTACATGTGGATTAGATAATGGTTCTGCGAGTGCAAGTGCGACAGGAGAAAGTGGAGGATTTAGCTTTGAATGGAGCAATGGTTCAGTAGGAGCTATGATTAATAATTTAGCTGCAGGAAATTATTCTGTAACATTAACAGATAGTGGAGGATGTACGGCTACAGCGACAGTAACTGTTGGAGATTCAAGTTCTCCATCAGTCAGTACAACAAGTATAGGGACAACGTGCGGAGAAAATAATGGAACGGCTACAGCGACAACGAATAGTGGTACAGCACCTTATACCTATTCATGGTCAAATGGATCTACATCAGCGATGATTAACAACTTATCCGCTGGAACCTATACAGTTACAGTAACTGACGCCCTAGGATGTACAGATAGTTCTTCTACAATAGTAGATCCGTCAACAGCACCAATAGTAAGTATTTCAGGAAATGATACGAGTTGTGGAGAAGATAACGGATCAGCAACAGCAAGTACAACAAGTGGCGAATCGCCATATAGTTATGTTTGGTCAAATGGATCTACCGGATCAACTATTACAGGCTTAGCTGCAGGAACTTATATAGTTACAGTAACGGATTCAGAAGGCTGTACAGACACAGCAACAATAATAATAGACCCATCTACTTCACCAACAGTAAGTGTAACAGGAAACGATACGAGTTGTGGAGAAGATAACGGAACAGCGACAGCGAGCACAACAAGTGGTGTATCACCTTATAGTTATGAATGGACAACGGGCTCTACATCAAATATGATGACGGGTTTAGCTGCAGGAACCTATACAGTTACAGTAACGGATTCAGAAGGCTGCACTGATTGGGCATCAGTATCGATAGCTGGGTCTACGTCACCAATTCCATCAATTGCGGTAGAATCAACAACATGTGGAGAAGATAATGGTACAGCGACGGTAAGTACAACAAGTGGCGTATCACCATACAGTTATGTATGGTCAACGGGTTCAACAGCTACAATGCTTACAGGCCTAGCTGCAGGAACTTATACAGTTACAGTAACGGATTCAGAAGGGTGTACAGAAACAGCAACGACTACAGTATTGGGTTCCACATCGCCAATACCATCAATTACAGCAAACGCCACTACATGTGGAGAAGATAATGGTACAGCGACGGTAAGTACAACAAGTGGCGTATCACCATACAGTTATGTATGGTCAACGGGTTCAACAGCTACAATGCTTACAGGCTTGGCTGCAGGATCTTATACGGTAACAGTAACAGATGCACTAGGATGTACAGAGACCGCTACAACAACAGTCGGTAGTTCTACAGCACCTTCAGTAGATGTATCACCAGTCGCTACTACATGTGGAGAAGATAATGGGTCAGCAACAGCTAGTAGTACTAGTGGAACTGCACCTTATACATATGTTTGGTCAAATGGCTCGACATCTTCAATGCTAAATAATTTATCTGCAGGATCTTACACAGTGACTGTAACAGATGCAGCGGGATGTACAGATACAGCTACGACAACAGTAGATCCATCTACTTCACCAGTAGCTTCAGCTACCTCATTTGATACGTGTTGTGGAGAAGATAATGGGTCAGCAACAGCTAGCGCAACTAGTGGAATTGCACCATATTCATATTCTTGGTCTAATGGAAGTATTACTCCATTTGTAAGTGGATTAAGTGCAGGAACATATACAGTAACAGTAACAGATGCAGTTGGATGTACATCTTCAGCAGGTACTACTGTAGGCGATTCAACATCACCGACCGCAAGTACATCATCAACAGATACTAGTTGTGGAGAAGATAACGGAACAGCAACAGCAACAGCAACGAACGGTGTAGAACCTTACTCATATTTGTGGGCCAATGATGCAGATGGAGGAACTTCGTGTGCAGAATGTATTCAAACGGTAGTTGTACCAGTAGGAGGAGCAGATCCGATAATCGTAGATGAAGTTATGGTAGATGGCTCAGTGTTAGTATTGCCAAACTACCCATATGACCTTCAAGACCCAGCTCAAGCAGCGCAATTTCTTGCTGATTGTTTGCAATTGGGTTATAACGTTCAAGAAGAATATAATCCAGCAACGGGTAAAGTGGCTATATCCGTACTTTACCCTGGACAAGATTTTGAAAGTTTCAATATTAATGGAGGACAACAGTTTTTCTTTACTTGTAGTGAATGTATAGGAACAGATGGATTATCAAACCCAACAATAACTGGATTAGCCGCAGGATCATATACTGTGACAGTAACGGATAGTGAAGGATGTACTTCTACATCAACAACAACAGTTGGTGGCTCAACTTCACCATCAGTAAGTATATCAGGAAATGATACAAGTTGTGGAGAAGACAATGGAACCGCGACAGCAAGTACAACGAGTGGCGTATCACCATATACATATGAGTGGTCGACAGGCTCAACATCAAATATGATGACAGGATTGGCTGCCGGAACCTATATAGTAACAGTTACGGATTCAGAAGGATGTACAGATGAAGCCTCAGTAACAATAGCTGGTTCAACGTCACCATTACCATCAATTGCAGTAGAATCAACTACATGCGGAGAAGATAATGGAACAGCAACAGTAAGTACAACAAGTGGAGTATCACCATATAGTTATGAGTGGTCTACTGGCTCTACATCAAATATGATGACAGGGTTAGCTGCTGGAACATACACTGTTACAGTTACGGATTCGGAAGGCTGTATTGAAACAGCTACAACTACAGTGTTGGATTCAAGTTCACCAATAGCATCTACAACAACAACAGATACAAGTTGTGGAGAAGATAATGGAACAGCTACGGCAAGTGCAACAAGTGGTATAGCACCATATAGTTATGCATGGTCCACTGGCTCTACATCAAACATGATGACAGGGTTAGTTGCTGGAACGTATACTGTAACAGTAACAGATTCAGAAGGGTGTACAGATGTAGCAACAGCAGTAGTAGGTGGTTCAAGTTCACCAATAGTAAGTGTGTCAGGAAATAATACAAGTTGTGGAGAAGACAATGGTACCGCAACAGCAACTACAACGAGTGGCGTATCACCATATACATATGAGTGGTCGACAGGCTCAACATCAAATATGATGACAGGTTTAGCTGCTGGAACATACACAGTTACGGTAACAGATTCAGAAGGGTGTACAGATGAAGGAACAGTAGATATAGGAGATTCAAGTTCGCCGATCGCATCTACAACAACAACAGATACGAGTTGTGGAGAAGACAATGGAATTGCGACAGCAAGTGCAACAAGTGGCGTATCACCATATACATATTCATGGTCGACAGGTTCAACATCAAATATGATGATAGGATTAGCTGCGGGAACATACACAGTTACGGTAACAGATTCAGAAGGGTGTACAGATGTAGCAACAGCTGTAATAGATGACTCGAGTTCGCCGATCGCATCAACCACAACCACAGATACAAGTTGTGGAGAAGATAGCGGAACAGCGACAGCAAGTGCAACAAGTGGCGTATCACCATATACATATTCGTGGTCTACAGGTTCAACATCAAACATGATGACAGGCTTATCTGCTGGAACGTAT
>Ga0114957_1002339_pt1 | contig 18320 bp, 27 predicted proteins | sample BantaG_FD_87175 | JGI IMG/M metagenome (GOLD analysis project Ga0114957, IMG submission 87175) | Marine algal microbial communities from Bantry Bay, Ireland - BantryBay_4 metaG | ecosystem: Host-associated > Algae > Red algae > Unclassified | place: Bantry Bay, Ireland | collected 2014-11-21 | reverse complement strand
CCCGGCGCGGCGGCGGGCGCGGCGGGGGCCCGCGGGGGGGGGGGAAAAAGAAGGGGGGGGGGGGGGGGGGGGGGGGGGGGGGGGGGGGGGGGGGGCAAGTGCGGGAGCGCTCACTTCGTGGGCGGCGACGCGGAAAACAATTGATGTCGCCGTTGTACCCTGACCAAGAAGAACCAGGAAGCGCGCAAGGCGCGCGAGAGAGCGTGGTACGCCCGTGACCACTCCCGAGGAGGGGTCCCGCGGTGCTGCCAAGAGCACCCAAACCCCACCATCCCGGATGCACGGTCTGCGACGGTCATCAGCGCGCTCGTTTGACCGGCAAAACCTGACCCACAACCATGATGTCGACGCTTGACAAAAAACCGAGGTGTATGTGCCAATTGAGCCGCCGAGACGCAGTGGGGAGCGCCGCAAGGCCCTGCATGGCTACGACGTATCAAGACTGGAAGGGCTGCCCCCTCATGTTGAGCCGGAAATCCTGTCAAGCGCCAAATTTGTGTGGGAATGGACAGGCCCTAAAGTGCCTATCTAACAGGACGATAGATGGATATGGATGGGCCCATTTGGTGAGGTGCTGGAGATGGGATCCTGTTGGGCTCGTCAGGGACATGGGATGGGACACGTAAGGTTTCAAGTCCAATTCACGACCCAATGAGATGAGCAGATGTCGGAAAGAGAAGGACCAATCATACGATCGCTTTTTGCGCTCGCTCATGCGAGCCGGCGCATATCGGTCGATTTGTTTTTTTGTTGTGCTCGGATTTCTTCGCGTACGGCGACGATGCAGATGGACTGGCAGAATCACATCCTGGTACGCCTTGGTAAAAAGGAGGTGCGCTTGCCAATGGTACTCGGTGCGTTGGTCACCAGGCGCGCGAAAGAAAGAAACACACAAACATTTTGCGAGAGGCAGCGCTGCACGCGATGCGAGAAGGAAACGGCGTGCCAATGGCGCGCTACACAGACCCCCCCATGCTCACAAAGAAGAGCACTGCCAAAGAGGACAGCGCCGACAGAGAAACGATCAAGGATCCCACTCAAACAAAAGCAGGCCCATACCGCATCGCCCTCGACAACAGCGGAGCATTCACTTCCACAATCATGAGCAACCGAATGATCGGCATCGCCTACGCCTCCTCCTTGTCGTCAACATCCATTGCCCTATCCTCCTGCGCGATAACGGCCGCCACCATCTCAGAGTCTACAAAGCGCACACCATGATATACATCGACGCCAGACAGGCAAAAAGCTGCAAAGCGGCAGATCTCGTCGCGACACTTATCGAAGGCACCATCCGCAATACCACAGCGGCCAGGCGAGCGGCTGCCGCAAAGAACCTCGAGAAAGTGGCACACAAAGCTTGCAACCAGGGATTATTGACTGACTATGGCGTCCGTCACGCGCTTTCAATCAGGGGTAGTCGGCGCCTTGATGCGGTGGAGCTCACCAACTTGGCGAAAGATGGAGTCGATGCCAGCGTAAATCTACTTAACGCCTCGCGTAGACTGGATGTAGTCATCTCCCTGCAGCCACATCAGGGTTGTCTCTGGCGTCATGGCGTCCTTGTTGACCCCATGCTCCGTGCAGTATGCCTCCAGCGCTTTCTTGCGAATCCCCTGCATGAGGTGAGTCATGAGGCGTTGAAGGGGGTCGCGCGAGCGCGACGCCGATTCCTCGCCTTTTTGGGAGTGCGCGTTTTTTGGGATCCACTGCATGGGCCAGTCATTGATGGCGTCGGCGGTCAGGTTGAGCACCGACACAAAAGCTTCATTAATGATGTCTGACGTCATGTCCCCGTCCGGAAACATGGCCTCAGTGAACTTCGTGTTCCTCATGGTGAACGCGGCTTCTTCGCGCTGCTTGACTGGCACCCAGAGCATCGCCTCGTAACCCTTGTGGCCAGACAGCGTCACGGCCAAGTTGGTCTTATTGATGATAGGCCCACCTGCCAGAGCAGCGGTTGGTGCGACCATGGAGCCGACCAGTATTCGGTCGATCTTGGTGGACGGCTCAGCGAGCGTGGCCGCTTTTTTCCCAAGATCCTGCCTCTGCACGTCAAACGTACCCAGCAGATTCCGGAACGAGAACTCGAGGTTGCTGACCGTCTGGGTGTAGGCAGCGGTGTCTTCGCGCACCTTTGGTGTGCTACCCATCGCGGCCTGCGTCACAATCGAGAGCACAGAGGGCTTGGTCAACATGCTCGGCGGGTGAAGCCCCCCAGCGCCGGAGCCATTGCCGCCATGGCGCCCACTGTCTGCGAGAAGCCACCTTCCGCAGACCCGTCATCATCAGGCTTGCGGCCAGTACCGCCTGGCGGCATCTTCTGCATGTTTCAAATAATCTTGCAGGCGCCCTTGCGTTTGTGGTCGACGCCGGATCTGCGTCCGGGAGCCTTCCAGCGGCCACCAGCTTCCCGGGGAGAAGACCTGAAGTGGCGGGGAGGAGCAGTGGTGTTGCCCACAGGAATTTGAAACGGTCGATGAATCTGTGATGCGCCTGCGCCACGTGTAGACAAAGTTCTGGGCATGAGCGATATTTCAATCTCGTACGCAGCGGGAGATGCCCCCTGCGAGGCGCCGGCCACCGCGACGCTAACGTTGACTGCACCCGACGGCAGGGACGAGTCCTCCGCCTGCGGTGTGGTGGCCGTTTGAGCGCGGGCCGGCCTCATCTTGTCCCATTCAGTCAACTCCCATGTTGTCGAGCTGCGTTTCGGCTTGGTTGCAGAGCTCGTCTTGGCGGCACGATCACAGGCGGAACGAGGGGGGGCACCAAAGTAGCCGCCAGGAGAAAGACGCTTGCCGCCCACCCTGGCAGAAACCGACAGGGAAAACGGCCTGGACGGTTGGTAACGCACGGCGAAATCTGGGTGTAGACGAGGTGAGGTTGAAGTGGAGGACGGAGGGTTCAGAGCCGCAGTGGTGTGCGGCGATAATGATGATGGAACAGGTGCCGGCGCCAACGAGCGGTGTGCTGGTCGCTCTTAAGCACACACCGGTGGCCGAGCTGTTGCCCGTGGCCCGTTTCTGGAAATAAAAACCGGTCAAAGGTACCGTTGAAAAACACTGGCATGAATCAGCGGCAAGCAACAGAGGATCACAAACGTGAAACAACAGCTCAGCGCGACAGTCATTTCGCACCCCGTCAACCACCAACGGCGTCAGAAACAGCAATCCCTGGCGCCTCCCCTCTTCAGGGAGCGTTAGGCACGAGCAGTCGGGCCGAAGCTCAGCGTAGAGCTGTGCAACGTCAAACGCTGATGAGCTCGCGAGCTGCGAAAAAGGACCGCGACACAATGTAGGACGTGGTGCAGGGAAGCCGCTTTTGTTGCTCGGCAACTCGGAGCTTGCTCGAGCGGCCACGTTGACAGCAGCCACCAAGCGTTTTCGGCGCAACGAGTTTCAGCAAACGGGTCAAACTGTCATGGCCGCTGCGACAGGCCTTGAGGCAGAGGGGACACCATCGCAGCATCCGTTAGCGCCAGACTCGAGATGGGGGACAGGGGCCAGGAACGGTCCCAAGCGAACAAGCAGGGGCAGTGGTAGCTGCGCGGAAGCAACCTCACAACGCTCGGGCGGTCTTCTCACGCACAGGATTGCCAGCGTTGCGATGCCACAGCGAGGAAACAAGTCCGTGATCCTAGATCAATTCGGTGAACGCAACAAAATACATGCCTCTGTACCACATGCGTGCTTAGATAGACCTAAGTTGTGCCAAATCGCTATCGATGCGCCGTACAGAGAGCCTTCCCAATGCCTTGCGAGTTTCAACTGCGCCATCCACACCAATTATCTTGGATCCGACCTGGAGGTCGTCTTAAATATATGTACTCAATCATCTCAATAACAATTCTAACAGGATGGATTGATGGCCGTCGATGAAAATCGGAGGACGTCACGACCACTACAGCAACCGGGTGGCGACTGGTGACGGCGGATGGTATTCGGTCGTTGTCATGCCACCCATGTGTCTTCAGAAAGAGCACGGCCCCTCGCACGGGCGCATAAAGTGTGACTGGCCTCCTGGTATGGCAACCTGGTGTGCTGTCGGCCGGGTGGAGCACCACCGGCCTCGCACTTTGTACGCTTGGTCTTGCACGCTCCGGCCTCCTTTTGTTTGCATGCCCAGTTCGTTTGGCGCCGCGAACGCGTCGCGCTGTGCAGCGCGCGAGTGGCATGCTTTGTTTTTGACTTCAGTGGCCTCCGCTTCCCGCAACGTCTCCCGGCGCGTGCTCGGAAACACTCGTACTGCGCGCGTGCCGAGCAATGCGCACGATGGCCACCCCTTCTCCGACACGAGGGGTGTCGGCCTTGACGACTGAGGAGCCTCCCGAGGTCACGCCACCCTCTAGCGCATCCCCGTCCGACCCACCCGCACCTGCCCCTCCTGCGGCGCGCGCGTCTCCCTCACGTCCCCCCCGCCCGCACTGATGCCGCTCTTGCCAATCCCCCACCTGCCGCCAGCGCTGATGCTGATCAGAGGCACTTGGTCTGCGGAGAGTGCCCCTCTTTCCGCACAACAATCTTTGCCGGCCTGCGCTTTCACAGTTTGTCCCGGCATGGTGCCGCGTGCAACGTGGCGTCGGCGGGCTTTTTTTAAAGCGCGCCCACCATGGCCGAGCGTTTGCGTGCGAAGAGAGCGAGCCAAGCGCCACTTCAGCGGCATGAGGGTAGTGGCTGGTGTACTGGGGGTGCAAGCGAGAGTCGGACGGGTGGTGTAGTCGGTAGGCGCATGGGGACGTGCTTTTCCGGCGTGGACCCTTTGTTCCAACAAGTGCATGGCCACGAAACGTCGGGAGGTGGAGCTGCAGGCGTGGCAGAGAGTGAAAATCTCATCGCTCACCTGAGAGCCCTTGCTCTCCGGGTCGCCGCACACCCCAGGCCTTTTCCTGCCGAAGGCGGTGCAGCCGTTCGAGAAGCCATGGAGATGGAGATTGCCTCTCTTCTCGAGTTTTCACGAGCGCCAGCTAATGAACAGCCACCCTCGCACAAGGGCAAGCGGCGCAAGACGTCGGAGACAGGTGGGGTCCCCCTGCCCACCCGCTTCAATTACACTAACCATTCGGCGGTCGTCAGGGGCTTTTTCGAGGACAAGGAGGTCTGGCTGCGCTTTGAGGCTATGGTGGAGAAGCGCAAGCGGGCGGCTCCTCGTCGGTTCGACGCATAAAAGCTGCAAGAGATCGATCGGTTTGCGCTGCAGACACGCCGAGCTGGCCTATCGCAGAAAGAGCTGGATGCGCTTACCGACCTCATTAGCGTCATTGAGGGCACGAAAGAGGGGGTGCCGCACGACGAAGGGCAGGAAGTGCCAGTCACGCATACCTTGTAATTCGCTGAGGCGTTTTAGAAGGCCGTTTTTGACGATTTGGACGATGCTGTGGTCCAGGCGGGGTGGCGCTCATGCGCGATGGAGGAAGGCGGCGTCAAGTTCAAAGCGTTCTTTCGACCAGCTCTGGACCTGATTCTGGACCTTTTACTTACGCGAACCGTGCGACTGTGGAGCGGTGATGACAAACATGCTCCGCCTTCCGATGAACGTGAGACTCCTGTGCAGGGGTACGCATTTCGACTTTGTGAAGCAGAAGTGGACAAACTACCTGGTCGTACTTGCGTGCTCGGCTCGCACATCTTCTGGGACAGCTGCCAGCTCTCCTCGTCGGGAGGTATATTGCCGCTTTCTGTCGTGTCTTGATGATGTCAATTGCTGTTGCTGTACACACACAAGTCGGGTACCATTATCTGCTCGCATTGTACGTGCTTGCTAACAAAAGCCTCTCCATCTGGATGCTGTCCTCCTTCTCTCTGACAGCACACAAGCTTTACTCTGTGCGCATCCGCCTCGTGAACATTGAGGGAGAGATCGAGTGGTTTACCGTTGCATACGTCCCTGTCGTCAAGTCACTCAAAGAGGCGAATGCTCAGGAGCAGGCAAAGGTGCGGCGGGCAAACGTGCTGCAAAGGGTGCTATACCTAGTGTTTCGGACGGCCATTGCCGCGAGCCAGAAAGGAATTGAGGTGTATCTCGGCGGCAACCAAACTGCGCTCGCTTTCTCGCGCGTTGTTCTTTTTATTTGTGATCAACCGGAGGAACGGGCCATTCTCTGCGTCAAGTCGGAAGGCACCACACACCCCTACTCTTGTTGCACCGTTGCGACGAAGGACATCATGTCATCGGCCAGGTTTTCAGCAGAGGATCGTGACGTTGTGCACAATCTTGACAAGGAGCTGGAAGCAGCTGACATTGTCCACCACGGAATCGATCGGCGTCGGCAGATGGTGCTTGCGAGTCATGAAAGCATCCACAGCACCATGCCTGCTGTGGCGTCTTTCGCGGGTTCATCGACCCCACCATTGCTTAATTACGAGCAGGTTGGCTTCGATGTGTTTCACGTACGTTTTTTTGCTCCTTTTGAGTCAGGTAGCAGTGCGAGCGACACTTCTCAGTTGGCACTACCATCCCAGCCCCCAACGCTCGCATCAAACGTGTCCGCCTGCTTGCGAGTATCGCTTGCCCGTGTCGAATTTCTGCTTGCACTTTGGCAGTTGCTTGACGTGGAAGTCATGAAGCCACCAAGGGTGGGATGGTTCCAGCGCGGACCGAGGGCAACAGGCGCGGCGGCCCGCCCATCCAGCCAGTACCGGCGCATCTGAAGATGCGAAGCGAAGTGAAGCCGAACTGCCTCAAGATGAGGACGGTGACGAGCATGCGTCGGACGACGAGGCGTCGTACAGTCTGAGAAAGGACTTTGTGTACGACTGGAGGGCCTACCACAATGCCTTCTGGGACAATCCGTGGAAAGATGCAGTCACAGAGATATTCTGTGAGTATGCATGCCTCCACGGCCGCATCAGCGGTCCCGTAGGCGCCACGCTTCTAACCCCCCTGACTCTCTCTAAGGGCAAGTCAATCCGTGAGCAGGCGGCCAAGTTCATCACCAAGTACATGACGCCCATCCTAGGCCGCATCTTCAGCAAAAAAGTTCAGAAGCTGTTTCGTCATGTCCTCGACGCTGCACGCCTTCATATGAACCTCCGAAACGGGAACACGTTCGCAAACGAGGGGCATCATAAGGCCGACGAGGCTTTTTATGAACGCACACACAAGGACTTCGAGACGTTTACGTACCAGCTCGTCAGCCATGCGCCGGGAATCAGAGAGATCCGTACCAAGCACATGAAGCTACGTCAGAGCGTGGAGGCCACCGCGCTAGCCCGGGCGGGTGCCGAGCATGGCCGTTGCGCAAGCGCGGGCACGTCGAGCGGAGACCGCGATGGGCGCGGTGATGGCTTGAGCACGGAGGCGCTGACAAATGTGCGCGCTGGGGCCCGTTCTTCCACTGGGGGGACGGCGGCGGCAGGTGTGTTGGGCGAGGCGGAGACAGGAGCGATGGCGTTTGTGCAAGCCTCCTGTGCTCCTCCGCCCGGTCCGGCTGCTCGAAACCGGGGAAAGCAGGCAGCTTCGCGTGCTCATGGTGGCCGTGGGTTGCGCACAGATTATCTTCACAAGGAGTCGGACGCCGAGCCCTGTCAACGGCCGGGAATGGCCAATGCAGGGGCGGTGCTGGAATTGGCGGCGGAGGACAAGGGTAGGGTCTTGTCGCGCGTTGAGTTCACGGCGCGCCTCGACTGCGGGGGGTTGCATCCAATGCTGCTGTACGCGCACACGTGGTTTTGTGGCGGGCCATGGTTCGACGCTGTTGTTTACAATACTGGAAGCGACATGGAGCTCGCTTACATTGGGTAGATGCGGGCGATCGTGCGGTACCAGGACAGGGATGTCGCTCTCATTCGCGAGTGCGAGCCGGTGGATCCTCTTTCCGGGTGTCCGTTTTCTGGTCGGGGATGCACACGGCTACGGTGGCTCGTGCACGAAGGGGACGCGTGTATTAGTGTGCGGGAGGTCCCACTCGCCATCATGAGGCGTCTGGCGCACGTTGTGCCTGACTTCGGCGACCCTTTCGCTCGCCGTGGCATCGAAGCAGATCCTGCTGGAGTGTGGGCACCGTCGTGTGATGAGCTTGACATGCGTTTTTTTGTGAATGAGTTTCTTCCGTGGGTGTACAGCCAGCTCTTGTATTGCCGATTCCCGGATTTCGTCCTGGTGGACAGAGACTGACTTGCGGACCGACTCTCTCCACCAATCGTATGCACCCCTGGGACTGACTTAGTGCTTCTGATTTCTGACATGTGCCCAAACAGCCTGGAAATCAAAATCAGCTCCTCTCTTTTTCTGCACATCTGGCAAGGAGACAGTGGAAAATCTCAACATCTCGCGTGGAAAGCGTGCTCCGTGCCAAGAGAAGCGGATCAAGCGGTAACAAACAGTGCCTTCTGCTGGATGCAAAATCCTGGCACCAAATACGGGCTTTCTATTGGCTTCGATGCCTTCTTTCTGTCCTTTTAAACCAATGGAGTGCTCTTATATAGAGTGAGTCTCTGTCTTTGTCCCCCAGGAAAACATTCGGGGATCAGCAATACTTGAACTGCTTGATGTTGTTACAGCGTTGTTACCGTGTGGCACACACAGGAGGCGGTTCCTGTGTAGCGCCCGTGCTCGATTCTGCCATTCTGAGTTCTCTTCGCACTCTGCCTGCACAGCAAGATCATGGTGCTGCTGACAGCAACCAGCAAAGCCAGGATGCTCGGTCTTCTCAAGCCAATCAAATGAGACTGACGCTGCCCGACGAGTCCAAAAAGAAAGTGTCAGTTGAAATTTCGCATCCAGAGTCTTTGCGTCAGCCCCGAGTGCTCCCTTCCAGCAATGGGGATTTGATAAGACCTTTCGAAAGCTGGATTAAAGCCTGGTTTCGATGGAAGGACGGGGCTTGTTGAAGCTAAAGTCTATCCCATTCTCTTAGACCCCTGAGAACAGGAATTGTTGTGTCTCGCTATAGCTCGGCCGCATCAACAGCTTTTTGCAAGCGGATTACTCGTGCGCAATAGAGACCCACTCGACATCCTTGTTTCAGAAAATGGGACGCATATGCATTAGAGAAGCGTCTCATCGTCGTGCCTGAACACAGCACAAAACTGTCTCTGGGGGCTTTTTGCCGTCCCTACCCGACAAGAAAAGACACTAACCAGGAATTTGGCCTCCAGCCGATGTCCTCATATCCTGTCGAGTCATACTGGCCAGTGGTCGCGGTATTTCAGCTGACATGAAGGTCTGCAGAGGCCTGCCAAGACGGTCGTAGCAAAGAATTGCAAAAGTTTTGCAACAATTGAAAATCATCCATCCGAACTGTGGGGCTACTCTTAATATTTCTTGATCTGCGGAGTGCGCGTTTTTGATCCGAGGTCGGCGAGCCTGGGCAATCAGGCGCTTCGCGCGCGCGCGCTTTTTTTTTGCCCCAGCCTTGCGCACTGCGGGCTGCTGTGGCCGACTGAGCCTGTGCGCTTTGCCTCGCGCCAGGGCCGCCCCCGGCTGTGTCGTGCCCTTCTGGTTCCCCGCGCGCCCCTCCGCCCCGCACCTTCTCCCAACGTCCTTCTTGTGCACGCCCCCCTGCGTCCCCGACGCCCAATCTGCTAACGCCTGAGTGCTCTGGGTGTTGCCTTGCGCAGTGAGTCGCAATGCCGACCACGCGTGCGATCGCGCGGAAGCCGCGCACGCGCGTGCGCGCGTTGCGCCGCGTCACATGCGAGGTTGTGCTTCTTGTTGGCAGGTTGCGTGTCTTTTTCACCTCGGAACGTAGGAACCGTGCCGCAGAGATGCTGAAGCAGCCCGTCTACCGCATGGCGGAGGCGACTTGGCTGAGCCCCTGCACGGTTATCTGTATCGCGAACCGGGATTATGCCGATACTCGACCCTTGTCGGGGAAGCGGGAGCGTCGTGTGAGCAAGCGTCGAATGACTGCATCTGAGCTTTCGCGCGTGCGCGAGACCGTGTACACTTAGTACGCAGATAAGACTGTTCTCACATTACACAGCACCCTTGCACTATTGCAGGAAGGGGCAGGTGAGGGCGACGACCTCTCCGACTACAAGTGGTCTCGATCAACGCTTCCCAGAGCAATGACGGACGCGGGGTTCACCTTTTCACGGGGCCCCAACCACTATGATGTGGCTCGCGAGAAGCGGCCTATCGTCAAGCAATGCGAGAACTTCATCAAGAAGATGCAGGAGTATCATGCAGACGAGCGCACTATCTTCTACACCGACGAGACCTGGGAGAACAAGAACATGACGCCGTAGCGGAGTTGGACGGACGAGTCGTCACGCGCTCGCCTAAACCTGCCATCTGGAAAGGGAGCACGGATAATCGTTGCGCATGTCGGGTCACGCAAGACAGGCGTCGTACCAGGTGAAAGTCTCGTCCTCAAGGTAAAGAAGAAGACGGGCGACTACCACGGCGAGATGAACTCGGCGGTGTGGCTCAAGTGGCTTCAAGACCAAGTGCTTCCCAAGATTGACGGTGGGGTTCTTGTCGTCGACAGAGCTCCCTTCAATATGAATCTGACCGAGGTATCCTGACCGCCTAATCCATCGATAAAGAAGAGCCAAATGCCTGATTTGCTCGATGAGCAAGACGCGGCACCGACCAACTGGCCGCTTACGTGGCGCCAAGTCAAGACCGTGGCGCAAATGCGCGCGCAAGCCGCCAAGCATCGCCCGACAACACGCTTCTTGGTGCAAGACTTTGCGGAGGAGTTTGACGGCTCAATCATCTTCTCTTCTGTGGCACACCAAGAGCTCAACCCAAATCAGATGGTGTAAGGCACCGTCAAGGTTGCTCTGCGCTATGCCAACGTCGCTTTCAACCTTACGCGTCTCCAGGAGCTCGTCGACTTCGAGTTAAACAAGATGTCGGCAGCGATCTTGGCGAAGTACGAGGACCACGCCATCAGCATAGAGGACTACTACATGGACATGGCCGCCATGAAGGCGGAGGTGGAGGACCGTGCCGATGAGATGGACATTGAGCTGGAAGACGCTGAGGCGGACGGTGTGAACGGTTGTAGCTCCAGTGAGAAGGATGGAAAGGATGAGAGGCACGAGGATGACGAGGACGTGGCGTGAATGCGACTTTGTCGGCGTAGGCATGCTTTGATTTGGGCGTTGAAAGAGAAATGTTTCGAGAGAGTCACAGATTTTAGCATGTCAAGACGGCTTGCTTGGCGCCCGCGCTTTAGTTTTATGATGCGCGGCGCTGCCGGCATCGAAGATCCTTGGATGTGCTCGCGCGAGCATCGCGTGTTGATCTCTTGTCTCTTTGAATCTGGGTCAAGTAGCCCCTCAAGTTGGGATCAAGTTCGAATCGCATTCGACCAAATATGAAATAGTCCGGAACGGACGGTATCCGTGTGACCAGATCGATGCCGCCGGAGGTGTCCACACAAAAGCGGCCGATGAACTACGCTTCTCGACGTGATTTTTGGTGTGCTCACGCGGAACTCGTCATCGAAGCTTACTACGAAGTTTGAAGCCGTTTGGAGCAAGCACGTCGTCGATAGGCTCCAAAACACCAGGTGTATGATAGAATGGGATAGATTTTTGTGCCTTGTGGGGGCGCTACCGGCCGCGTACCATTGTCGGCAGGGTGCCCATGTAGCGCTCCAGACAAATACTCCAGTAGCATCAGATCAGTCCACACCTTTTGATGTTTGGCTAGTTCCCTTGCCTTGAGGACAGGGTGCTCTCAAAGTGTAGCGATGCACGCATATACTTAGATCAAGAGACTTGCTCTCCGTTTCAGAGGTGGCAGTCTGCATTCGTGTCCTCAGGGATCTGAGGGCGTGTCAGTGTTGGAAGGGTCACGATGACGCTAAAAGCGACTGGAGTTACGTTGCTGAGAAGGACTGTCCTGCCACAAGCGTCACTGGCCCCGGACGGCGCCTGCCCGTGTTCCCCCTCAACCGCCCCGAGTTGCGCGCGGTGACCGCGCGCAGAGACTTCCGGGGCTTGACGCGCCCACGATGACCCGCAGGTGATCGTGCCTGCGCGCCGTCTTCTGTTGCGGTGGCGCGTCGGCGGTTGCTGACGCCATCCAGCGGCGCGGTTAGAGCAGACCCACCAATGTCGCATTTCGCAAATATTGGAGCTACGTGTCTAACGTGGCTCAAAGTGGCAGCGTATACCGAAAGCATCACACACAGCAATCCGTTCTGTGCGGATCCGTCCACAAACGGGGGGTATCGACTTTCAAAACCGATAATATCCCACGAAAAGTCCTTTTGAATAAGAATAATCAGGGTACATAGCCCTTTCGTAATCTGGGGCCCCGGTCTCCATAGAGGGCCTCAATGTGGCCGTCGAAGCCATATTTCGAACGGATCCGAGCCAATTCAGAGCCAATCTCATCGCTGGCACGTCGTGCTGGGGGACTTGGACGACCGATGCGGTCACCACGTGTAGCCCCAATGATCCCGAATGATCGCATCTTGTTCTTGTCCATAAGCGAGGGACGTCGCAGGCAGCGTGATTGTGCGGGAAACGTAGCCGCAGCACACGCGCAGGGGATTGAGGGCCTACAGGCGATATGAAACGGCCGTAAGGACCTGCGAACGCTCGACCTCGAGAGTGAGCCACGCAGTTCAAAGGTATTGGCACCACCTCGCGCGTGCCCAGGCACAGAAAACGAGGAGTGGAAGAGTCATGGCCGAGGAGGAGTGGAAGGAGAGTCATGGCCCGAGTCGAGCGCACACGAAGACCCACGTGCCTCGCTCACAGCCACGCAGCGGTTGTTCCCACGATGAACACTGGATTGAGGCCCTGTCAGGGACCACGGGGCCAACAAGGGTAAGAGCTCGCATGATCGGGCCAAACCCCCACTCGCGGGCCTGATTGGAGGAGATACACTGTGAAGTGGCCCCGTTAGGCGTGTTGGGGCTGGTGTCGCCTGGCTGCGTCCGCGTAAACGGGCCTGATTTGAGGGGGGGGGGTGGGGGCCGCGCCACTGCCCTCTGCATTTCGTCACCCGTGGCTTAGCCTACGGGCGCGACCGCACCCTGTCCCCACCGCACTCACCGTCGTGGCGACCGCCCCCGACCACCTTCGTCGTGTCTCCCACGTGCATTCACACCGTCGTGCTCACCGTCTTCTTCTCCCTATGTTTTTGTGGCCCATACCAAGCCCGCTCCCCATGGATGCTGTGACGGCTGCCAATGGCTGAATGTACGACGATTTGGACGTCTGCGTGGTGCTTGGGTATCGGGCTGGCCTGCGCATTCGAAGGGCGCTGCTGACCGTACGCAGGCGGGTGGAGAAGCTTCCGTTTGGTGGTTCTGGCTCCGGCGGACGGCCGAACCGAGACCGCAACTTAGACCTGGGCGCGCACTCTATCATGCGTGACTACTTTGGGGTCGGCGGGGAGCCGCCCGTCTACAGCGAGCAAGAGTTTGAGAAGCGCAATCGCATGCCGCGAGCAGTTTTCAAGCGAATCTACACAGCCGTGCGCAATGAGCCGTGGTGGCGACGCTCGATTTACACGACTGGGCGGCTGCAGTCGTACCCCATGCAGAAGCTACTGGCGGCGTTGCGGGTGTTCCGCTACGGGAATCCGTACGACCATCCCGACGAGTACTGCCGCCTGTCGCCGTCCACCATCGCGGAGGCAACCCGGCGCCTTACCAACTTCATCTTCGACACGTGGCAGGCGACGTACCTGCGCCGACCGACCGAAGACATACTCAAGCACAATCTCACCCGCAACGCGGCCCGTGGCATGCCGGGCTGTATCGGTTCTATTGATTGCACCCACTGGCAGTGGTTCAAGTGTCTCAAGGCTGTGGCCGGTCAGTACCATGACCGCAAGGGTAAGCGCTTTGCGGTCGTTGAGAGCATCTGCGATGAGGTCACGTATATCTGGCACTTTTTTATTTGGGCTCCTGGGAGCTGCAACGACATGAATGTGCTGGCGTGTTCACCTCTCATGGTTGACGTAAACGCGGGTGTGTGGCCGCCGCGGAACATCAACTATAGACTGAACAGCCGTACCCGTCGCTTGCTTTATTACACGGCCGACCAAGGATATCCCCGGTATGCTTTGATTGAAGTAGCCCACCCCAACCCGGTCACCCCAAAGCGGCGCATGTACAGCCGGCTGCAGCAAGCTGTACGGAAAGACGCTAAGAGATTGTACGCCGTCAAGCCGTCGCGCTTCAACATCATTCTACGACCAGCACGCTTCACGACAGTATTTCGAAAGATCAACACCTGAAAGGCGGTGGCCATCTTGGACAACATGGCCATGGAGTGCACGCGGAGCGAGGTTTCGGCCCAACAGCGCATCGACGAGGCTGAAGAGGTGTGACAAGCTGTTTCTGATCGCCAAGGGCAGCGCCAAGGACCTAGAAACGAGTAGTTGGACTGTAGGAGTCGTCAAGGACGTCCTGCTGCCGCTCGCGCTGCACGTGAGCACCAACTGGCGTTCTTTTTTGACAATGGAGCAAGGGGCCCAGGTGTCTGGGGGCCACCACAACCCGCAGGGCATGAGGTTCAAGACGGTATGGTGGAGAGCGGCACCGAGCAAGACGTTGTACCTGGGTCCTTGAGGTCCACGGACGGCGCCGAGTGCGAGGCCATGGACCCTGACGCTCACTTCGCGTTGCTCATCGACCTCTCTTAGCACATCTGTGCGGACAGGGGCCGTCTACTGTTGCCCTTCTCTTGATTTTTTCCAGCATTTCGGGGGCGCGTGTAGCGCGCGGCATACAATAAACGGTTTTTTTTTTCCCCGCTGGGCAGGGTTTTTTTTTCCTTGACACACATGTATTCATGTTTTGCCCTCGAGGGGATGACGCCGAGCGTGGGTGACCAGTCAACGATAGACAGGGTAACCGTGGCTACTGCAATCGTCGGGGCCGCAGTTCGAGCGTCAGCCAAGTATGTTGCCCTCAACATCATCGTCAGCCCAGTGCGTTGGCCGCAAATCAAGTGTGAGCATAGTGCGTTGGCCGCACCACGAATGAAAAATGATGATACAAGTCCCCCAAGGCACCTGTCAAGACAGCTAGATGAGACATTCGAACGGCCTTTGTGTGCTCTCGGCTTCTTGTTCCGGCCTTGTCGATTCCTCTGGGTGGTCCATGTGCCAGCAACCGTTGTATGGCCGACATTCTGACGTCTCCTAGCGTGGCCTTCATCATTTCTTTACCTTGAGCATAGCGCACTAGCCAGCCCCAACCCCTACGTCGTCCTACACCACATTTCGCCCATTCGTGGCCGCCTTCACCGCACCCTTTCGCCTCCCACTCCCACCCTCTGCCCGCCTCTTTTTTGCCAATTTCTGTCTCCCTTGGCCTGGACCCTCGACAGAACCCATATTTCATACAGTGTACTTCTGTCGGCTTTGTCGTGTAGATGTCTGCCTAAAGAGACAGGCCATTTGCTGAACAGCGCTTGACGCAAAGGAAAGGCATCATCACCCAAAGAACATGCACAATGCAAAGTGGTGGAGAAGGATAATAAAGAACAAGACACGAAAGAAAAGAAAAAAAAAGTAGAAAAAGCACAGGACACAAGTGATGTAGCAAAAGGTGCTGCCCGACACAAGGTATCACTCTTAGTGTGTTGATGCGGCCGCGACACGCGGCCGTCCTCTTGCGCGGGGCCGATCTGAGGGCCTTACCTTGTTCGTACGTGGGGTAGTCAATCCACCCGGCTTGAGCTAAGGCCGGTGTTGAACGATGCCGCGGTCCCGGACGCGGTAGATGTCTTGTTGCGCCCGCGTCGGCCTCGGCCGGCCACCTCAGCATCCAAGTCCTTGTCCATCAGGGGAACCGGCATTGCCCACGCCGCCGCTGATCCCTTCGTCGGCGCCACCACTTGTCAGGGCGCCTGCCACCAGCACAGCGGCCGCGTCAGCGGCCGTCTCGACAGAAGTGGGCTGCTCGACCTGGGAGCCAACAGAAGTCGGCGGTGGCACGTGGTGGTAATCGTCCGCCATTTCGTTGATCTCATCATCACTCTCGTTGTCGTAGGGAAAAAAACGCACCTGATGATAACGACTCGGCCGGCTGGACGTCGATGAAGGAGGGGAGGCAGGCAAAGACAACGTGTAAGTGGAAGAGGAGGAAGTCACATCAGCAAAGCGCACCTTCCGCTTCCACTTGCTCAATTGGCCGCGACAAGGGGCAGCACAGCGACTGCGTCCGCGGCCACGAACGGAAGCCCGACCACGGCCGCCACCTCCGCGTGAGTTGGTAGCGTGCTAGTCCTCCTCCTCGTTATCATTTAGATCACCTTGGAGCTCAGCACGTCCACGGCGGCGCCCGACGCCGCGGCCTGAACCACCACAACCACGATGGGGCGGCCCCTCAGAGTACACCTCGAAGTCCCCTCCGTCTTGGGAGCGGCGCTCATCCCTGCCCTTGTCCTTGGCCTGCTGCAGTTGACGGCTCATCTCAAACGCCCACCATCTGCCAGCGAATTTCGAGTTGACCGCCGTCGGAGTTGAACAAAACGCCAAAGCAGTGCGCTGCCCCGACGAGTCGACGAGCGACTCCAGGGCCGCCGTGCTGGCAGCCGCCTCGCTCAAGAGATAAACCACAGCTCTTGTGGCGGCCTTGGCGACTTTACAGCCTATAGGCCGCACTTGAACAACGCTCTTCTTGCCACAGAAAAAGATGAAAGACAGCGCGGCTCGCCCGTCGCCATCGTCGTTGCCGTCGGTGGCGAGGTAAGCGTCCTCAACGTCGTCTTTGTTGCCAAGAGATAGTGGATCTAAGTCAGCAACCTCGGCTTGTGAAGCGCACGTCGCTGGCGGGTTGCGTTGCGCCGCCGTACTTGCCAGAGCTACGACTGTCGCCCCACCACCAAAGCGGTCAATCTTCTTCAGGATGCGCCAGTTGCTCAATAAAGGGCACAGGATCTTGTCAGACACAGAGAGGTTGAGCCCATCATAAGGGTTGCGGCCATTGTACTTGGCCTTGGCCGCGCCAACGAGCTGCTCCTGTGTTGGATGCCGCGTCATCTTGAGCCCAAGTACCGCCAAGAAGCACGCCTTGAAGCGATTGACGTCGGGGAAGATGCCGTACCTCAGCTCCTTCATGATGGCAGGTATTGAGCGCGCACGCCGCCGCTGGACTTGGTTCATGTCGTTTAGAAGACGGCGGCGGAAGCGGTCCGCCACGTCTTTGTCAAAAGTCTCCAGGGTCTGGTCGACACCCACCTCCGAGTTCAACGTCGCCTCGTTGCAGACGCAGGCCAGCACGTTACGCTCGGACTTGATTCATGAAAGACCGCGCGTGCCGCGGCCGCAGCTGCCGGCATTGGCACGGGGGTTAGCCTGCTGCTGTCGCTCCTCCAAGAGGCCGCGAGATGCGGCGGCCTCGGCACGGAGCCTTGTCACTTCGGCACGCAGCCTCTTTTCCTCAGTCTCCACCAACTACCCCTCAAGTCGCCGGGCAGCATGCCCGGCAAGCTCGCCGTCGCCCTCCGTCGCTGTCTGGTCGTCTCGCCCCGGTCGTGTTGAAAATTCAGCCGCAGACCTTGGTGACGCGGGCCGTGCGGGTGGCGCCACAACCGGTGCGATCTCGTCCGTCTGCGTCAGTTCTGCAACTATATCAAGCGGTCCATCGTTGCAGGTGAAGTCGGACGGGTGCTTGCCGTCCGCGTCGGACATGTGTTGGCCAGACGTTGAAGAGGAACAAGTAGATTGCAATCGCCCTTGTTCTCGAACTTGGTTGCAGACGTCGACTCGGGCAGCGCGGCCACAGTCACAGCGGCCGTCGCGAAAAAGTCGGCAAAGGCCGCTACTTATCCCAAGGGAGAGGCAGTGGGCCAAACGTCTTAGGCTCCCACCAGACTGGCGGCTGGGGCAGATTGAGGTTGACACAGAACTCCTCGCGCCGGCCCTCGACGTCAGGCAGCGTGAAACGGCGCTCCCAGCGCGGTGGGTTGGCTCGTGCGGCCTCCACCTCGGCCTCGCGCTGCTGGGCCAGTCGGTGCTGGTAGCCTTCCCGGCTGCGCGGCGGGCCGGACAGCCAACGGGCACGGGCACGTGTTAGGGCACATTTCAACGTTGGCACTTACCCGCTGCGACCGCTGACAAAGGGTGCAGATGCTACGTAGCCCCCGCCGCAGCTGCGACTTGGGTATGGTGGGGGCCCAGGGCCCAAACCGCGCGAGGGGAGTGTACGCCGGGGAGTCGGCTCGGGTGCGACTGCGAGTTGTCTGCATCTCGGCCACCCCAGGTCCAGTGTCAGCCACCTCCGGCATCACCGCGGTAGCAGCAGGTCCCTCCGCACGATACGGTGGTGAAGAAGTATCGTCGCCGCCAGTGTCGGAGCAGGTAGGCACTGGGGATGAGGGGTGTGGGCACGTCGCCCCTGCTGTGTCACGAGGGGCTGGCGCCGACGCCTCCGGGGCTACGCGTGGCGGCGT
>Ga0114957_1002338_pt1 | contig 18330 bp, 13 predicted proteins | sample BantaG_FD_87175 | JGI IMG/M metagenome (GOLD analysis project Ga0114957, IMG submission 87175) | Marine algal microbial communities from Bantry Bay, Ireland - BantryBay_4 metaG | ecosystem: Host-associated > Algae > Red algae > Unclassified | place: Bantry Bay, Ireland | collected 2014-11-21 | reverse complement strand
TTCCCAAAATTCAGTATCCTTCATTGGTCGAAAGTCAGGCTTTGGGTTAATGAAGATTTCTAATTCAGCATCACCATATTTTTCCTGCATATCTTTAATAAAAGCAGGGTTCAATTTATGGATGGGAATTTTAAATGATGCGCTCATATATGATCTTTTATTTTTATCAAATATCGGAAAAAATCAGGTATGATACTAATTTGTATAAAGATTCTCAAAAGAGAATCTCTATACATTTTGTTCCTTGCAAATTCAAAAATCAAATTTAAAGGGTGCATTTCATTTTGTAGTTTTTGCCTAAAATTCAAAAAATCAACCATTAGAATTTTGTGCAAATGGAGCACAAAAGCAGGAAGATTTAACTTAGAAAATCTTACTTATGAGAAATATAATTTCTTAAATTTAAGAATGGAAAAATATAAAATGGTAAGGAAAACGACTTTTGTTACTATTTTGTTACCCATGAAAATGTAAAAGCCTGATAATCAGTTGATTACCAGGCTTTCTTTGTAGCGGAGGCAGGACTTGAACCTACGACCTTCGGGTTATGAGCCCGACGAGCTACCAACTGCTCCACTCCGCGATATTGGACTGCAAAAGTAAATTCTTTTTTCATTAAAACAAACAATTTCGAATATATTTCTACGGTTATTTTAAAAAGATTAATTTTGCAGTCTGAAAAAAATTAAATTACAAACATGCAATCCATCTCCCGTTGGGGTATATTACTAATTGACATTGGAATCGTGATCTTTTCTTTGGTCTTAGCACACTTGCTAAGATTCAATTTTGATATACCTACCGAAGAGAAATTCTTTGCCAATATCAAATATGGGGTGACAGCCATGGTTGTGATTCGGATTTTAAGTTTTTTAATTTTTAAAACCTATGCAGGTATTATTTTACATACGAGTACCGAAGATGCTTTAAGGATTCTTTGGGCAATCCTAGGAGGAAGCATTTTTATAGCAACCGTTGTCAATGCCGTATTTTATTATTCGACTACCCATTTTGCACTACCCTACTCTATCATTATTATTGATTTTTTGGTAACCCTATTTTTCCTAACTGCTTACCGTGCGCTAGTAAAAATTCTCTACATCGAAATCCGCAATCGAAAAATTGATAAAAAGTATGTTGCCATCTATGGCGCAGGGGAAACAGGTATCACTACAAAAAAAGCATTGGAAAGAGATATTGGAAACAAATATTCCGTCAATGCTTTTTTTGATAATAATAGTAACTACAGAAAAAAGAGGTTGCTAGGTTCTCCAATTTACCCTGCTAAATATCTTTCTAGGTATCTACTTTCCAATCAACCTCAACTCTTAATCATTGCCGATAACAATATTTCTACAGAAAAAAAACAAGAGATCATCGAACTTTGCCTAGAGTATAATGTTAAAGTGCGAAATGTACCTCCTGTGGATAAATGGATCAATGGCGAACTTAGTTTGCAACAAATCAAGGAAGTAAAAATTGATGACTTACTTGAACGGGATTCTATCCAACTCGACTTGGAAAAAATTCAAAATCAACTCAAAAACAAAACCATTTTAATCACAGGGGCTGCTGGTTCTATAGGTAGTGAGATCGCCAGACAAATCACTCGTTTTCATCCGAAGTCATTGATTCTACTTGACCAAGCGGAAACACCTTTATATGAATTGGATATTGAATTAAACAATACTTTTACATTTTCCAAACATGAAGTCGTCATTGGAGATATTCGAAATCAAGAGCGAATGGAAAATGTTTTCCGTACTTTCAATCCTGACATTGTTTATCATGCGGCAGCATACAAACATGTTCCAATGATGGAGGACAATCCTTCCGAAGCTATTTTTACTAATATCAAAGGAACCAAAGTCATCGCAGATTTAAGTGTTCAATATCAGGTCGAAAAATTTGTTTTTATCAGCACCGATAAAGCCGTAAATCCTACGAACATCATGGGGGCAAGTAAACGCATGGCTGAAATTTATGTCCAATCCCTTAACCATTATCTTAAAGAAGAAAACCTACCTATTCCACAGGCAGGCAATGCTTCTACAAAATTTATCACTACTCGTTTTGGAAATGTTTTGGGAAGCAATGGGTCGGTTATCCCTCTTTTCAAAAAACAAATTGCAGCAGGCGGTCCAGTAACCGTAACTCATGCCGAAATGACTCGATATTTTATGACCATCCCCGAAGCATGTCAATTGGTTTTGGAAGCTGGTGCAATGGGAAGAGGTGGTGAAATTTATGTTTTCGATATGGGCAAATCTATCAAAATCCTAAACCTTGCCAAACGAATGATTCGCCTTTCTGGACTCGAACTAGGAAAGGATATTCAAATTTCTTTTACAGGTTTACGTCCTGGAGAAAAGCTCTATGAAGAATTACTTAACCCTGCGGAAACTAGTCTACCTACTCACCACAAAAAAATATTAATTGCAACGGTTCGAGAGTATGATTTTGAAAAAGTAAAAAATATAGTTGCAGAACTTTCCCAACTTTTTTCCCAACAAAATAATAAAGCCTTAGTCCAACTTTTAAAAAAATCCATTCCTGAATTTAAAAGTAACAACTCTGTTTTTGAAGAATTGGATTGATGATTTAGTAAATGGTGATTGGTATTTCGTGAATAGTTATCTGTCAATCTATTTCAGGTACCGACAATTAAAGGCAAAAAAATCAAAAAATCACCTCAAATTCTCATCTCATAAGTTTAATCAAAAAACATTTTTTTTTATACGAAAAAATCTACTACTTTTGACACTTCTAATACTCGCCTAAAAAAGTTCTGTAGAAGTAGTTAGCAAACTTCTACTATTCTTTTTATTTAGTTCCAAACTATAAAATAGATATAAAATTTAAGTTAAAGATTAGCATTAATCTTTGACTTAAAATTTATTGCATCTCTTGGTTTCTATAAAGAGATGGCAATCCTTAATTTTGAATAATTAAATAGGACAAACGGTACTTAGATGAATTTTAAAATCTCATTTTCAATTTTATTGTGCTTAGTACATTTTACAATATTTTGTCAATCTTCTACACTTTTAGATCAACTTCAAAATACTAAAGATACTTTAGTACGTATGGATATTTTTATCCAATTATCTGAAGAATATATTTTTACTGATTCTGAAAAAAGTGTGGAATACGCAAAAAAAGGTTGGGAGATAGCTAAATTTAATGATGTATCCATTGAGAAAAAACATACTGCAATTAACCAGTTAGGCAAAGCATATGCAAGTAGAGTAAAGGAGGATGTTTTCATTGATTCCATAAAAGAGGAAGCTAAACAAGACAAAATAAATCTAAGAAAAAGTAAAGCTTTTGGGATCACAATGTTACTACTTTTCCTTTTTACGCTTTTATTTAATTTTATACTTTACCGCTATGGTGTTTTCAAAAAACAATTTCCTAAAGTTTCCTTTTTCAAAAATGACTTTGAAGTAAGAATACAATACATCAAACAAACTTCCACCTTAGCCTTATTATTCAATATTCCAATTTTACTATATTTTTATTTTTGGGAAAATTATACAGGTCTTATTATGACTGTTATTGCATCCTGTATTATTGTTGTAGCTCAACTTCTGGCAAGATCAAATAAACTAAATTATGCTTTTGTAACTTTACTCCTCTTATATTTTATTGGAGCCATAACTCCAATCACTACCGGCCCTCTCTACTCTGTTTTAATATTGCACTTTGCATTATTCCTTGCAATCCACTTCGTAAAACCCGAACCTATATTTCAACTCATCAATACCATTTTTGCAATAACTAGTGTTTTTATTTTCTTTTATTGTATTAAAATTCATCCTTTTTCTGAAATTAAATATTCAGCTGACTTAGAATTGATTATAGGTGCTACAGCCTTTTTTGTGACTAATATTACACTATTTTATTTTTCAAAAAATGTAAACGATTTCAAAGAAGAGCTCATCAAAAAAAATAATTTCCTCACCCAAATTTCCGACATCAATCCACATTTGGTTTTTGCAAAAGATAAAAATCGAAAATTTACTTTTGCTAATAAAATAATATCCGAAAAGTACCAGATTTCCAAAGAAAATCTTATTGGGAAACATTATGAAGAATTTGAAAATCATGATGAAAATTGGGCAGTACAAGTCAAAGATGATGACCTTAACATTCTTAATAATGGAATTTCCATCATAGGTAAAGAAAGAAAAATATATGATCTAAATGGAAATCCAATGTGGATCTCAACTACAAAAAAACCTATTCTAAATCAAGATAACGAAATAGAAGGTTTACTAGGAGTGACGATCGATATTACAAAAAGAAAATTAAGAGAAGAACATTTAAAAGAAAGTGAGAGTCGATATCGAGAACTTTTCAATCTAAGTTTTGATGGTTTATTTATTGTAGACTTGGATGGGAAAATTTTAGAAATTAATGATTCTGCCAAAGCGTTATTTAAAATCAAAGAAAAAAATTCTAGCTTAATTTCTAATTATATCCCAAGCATTAACCAAATAATTGATCTAAAAAAAATTCATAAAAGCCAAATGCATTTTGGTTCCCCAATCAGAGTAGATGGAAAAAATGAATCGAATGAAATCATTACCTTAGAAATGAGTATGTTTAAGATTCCATATTTTGAAGAAACTAAAATTGCTTTCGCATTTAAAAACATTTCTACCCAACTCTCTCTACAAAAGAAAGATCGGGAAATAGAATTACAAAAACGAGAACTACAAAATTTAAATAAAGAATTTGTTTCTCAAGAGATATTTGCCAACACTAAAAATAAATTACTTTCTGAAATCAAAAACGATGTTACTGAAATCATTCCGCTCATTGATGGAAAAGGCAAGCAAGAACTCAATAAACTCATTCGTAAAATAGGTAGTAATATCAATGATGAAGAAAACTTTTTCTCTTTTAAATTAAAGTTTGATAAATCACATCCTGAATTCTTCAATACGCTTAATCATCTCAATCCTAAATTGACCAATAATGATCTAAAACTCTGCGCTTATATGCGATTAGGGATGACCTCCTTAGATATTGCCAACCTACAATTCATTGAAAGAAAAAGTGTCGAAATGTCTAAATATCGACTCAAAAAGAAACTTCAACTTGAATCAAAAGATGATTTAAACACTTTCATTAAGAATATCTGAAATAATCAAAATCAAAATTTCAATCAAAATCAAAACACGAAATGAGAATCAACATTATTGTGATTTTTGATTCTCATTTCGTGTTTTGATTTTGATTGAAATTTTGATTTTGATTCTTTCAGATTTTGATTGTTTCAGATTGCTATTTTGATTTTGATGCTAAAGGCGTTACTTTTGCCCCACTATCATATTTAACCAAATTTTAAAATATTGAATTCAATGAAAGAAGTTTATATCGTATCTGCAGTACGAACTCCAATGGGAAGTTTTGGAGGAGTATTATCTAAATTTTCTGCTGTAGAGTTAGGTTCTTTTGCAATTGCAGGAGCTTTAAAAAAAGCAAAAGTTGCACCTTCGAGAGTAGAGGAAGTTTTAATGGGAAATGTAGTCTCTGCTAACTTAGGTCAAGCACCTGCACGTCAAGCGGCATTGGGCGCAGGAATTAAAAATAATGTTCCTTGTACCACTATCAACAAAGTTTGTTCATCAGGGATGAAGTCCATCATGTTTGGAGCTGCAAATATAATGTTAGGACAAGCTGACATCATCGTAGCTGGAGGAATGGAAAGCATGAGTAATATTCCATATTATGTACCAGGAGCAAGATGGGGGCATAAATTTGGTGATGGAAAATTCATAGATGGATTATCAAGAGATGGTCTAAAAGATGCTTATGGAAATATGCCGATGGGCGTTTGTGCTGATGCTACTGCAAAGAAATATAAAATCAGCCGAGAAGCCCAAGATGCATTTGCCGTACAATCTTACCAACGAGCTGCTGCTGCTACTTACGAAGGTTGGTTTAAAGATGAGATCGTACCGGTAAGTGTTCCTCAAAGAAGAGGTGACCCCATTCTAGTTGCTGAAGATGAAGAATATAAAAAAGTGAAGTTTGAAAAAATTCCTAACCTTCGTCCTGCTTTTTCAAAAGATGGAACTGTAACTGCTGCCAATGCATCGACTATCAATGATGGTGCTGCTGCTGTAGTTTTAGCAAGTGCTGAAGCGGTAAAAAAATATAAATTAAAACCTGTTGCCAAAATCATTTCTTTTGCAGATGCTGCACATGAGCCAGAATGGTTTACAACTGCTCCTCCTAAGGCTGCTAAAAAAGCAATGAAACTTGGAGGTATTAAAAAATCAGATATTGATTTTTACGAAGTTAACGAAGCATTCGCAGTAGTAACAATGGCCTTCAATAAAGAAATGAAATTGAAAGAAAATAAAGTTAATGTATTTGGTGGTGCGTGTTCTTTAGGTCATCCTCTTGGAGCATCAGGTGCTCGTATCCTTACCACTTTAAATAATGTATTGCATCAAAAAAATGGCTCCATTGGCTTAGCAACTCTTTGCAATGGCGGAGGTGGTGCTTCTGCAATGATTATTAAGAAAGTTTAGTTTTCAAAGGAAATAACGAATATCGAACAAGGAACAAGGAATGTCGAAGTTTGACGAACTAGTTTGACGAACTACTAGTGAGTTGCACTTATCACTAGTGGCTCGTCAAACTTCAACTTCCTTGTTCCTTGTTCCTTGTTCCTTGTTCCTTGTTCCTTGTTCCTTGTTCGATATTCCCTCTCGTTATTCCCAAACTTTTTCCCCAAAAAAACCTTATCTTAGACATCCACCAAAACAACTAAATTATGACTGCGAATAATCATCTCAGCAAGGGACATTTGGCTTTGATTTTTGGTGTTCCATTGCTTCTTATTTTAAGCGTTGTTTATCTCACTACCTTTCCTTTCGCTGCTACACAAAATTTCTCTTATGCCATTTCGATGGATTTAATTTTTACTGCACCGTTGGTGTCTTATTTATTAATTCGAAAAACACAGATTTCAAAACTTACGGTTGTAACACTTGCTATTTTAGGCATTCATGTTGCCTATTTAGTTGTTCCAAGTGAACACCAAACGATTGTCAATTTGGCACGATATGGTTTAATTCCTTTAGTTGAAATTTCGATTGTCACCTTTATCATTTTAAAAATCCGAAAGCTTTGGATAACTATCAAAAGTGTAAAAAATGAGTCTCCCGATTTTTTCACCACTTTAAAAACGGCCGTACACGAAATTTTACCCAAACGAATTGCTCCAGCATTTGTCCTAGAAATAGCAATGGTTTATTATTGCTTCTTTGCTTGGAAGAAACCAACAATTCCCAACAATGCTTTTACATATCATAAAAGAAGTGACTTAAGTTTGATCTTTGGAGTTTTCATTGGATTAGTTCTAGTTGAGACTTTTGCTTTCCATCTGTTAGTAGAACCTTGGAATACGACTATTGCATGGATAGGCACAGGTCTTAGTTTTTATTCTATGATTCAAATTATTGGAATCATCAAATCTGCTTCGCGAAGACCAATAATTTTGGAAGATGAAAAAGTGATTTTACGATTCGGTATTATGAGTGAAACAGAGGTACAATATGAAGACATTGAAAAAGTAGTGTTAAGTCAAAGATCAATTCAAAATAATCCTTTGGTCAAAAAACTAGGTACAGAATTGACTTCTCAAAATGTAGTCATTTATCTAAAGAAAGAAAATATACTTCGTGGGTTATTTGGAATAAAAAGTAAATTTAATGTACTTACATTATTCGTCGATGACCATAATTTTTTTAAAGAAAAAATAGACCAACGAATTAATTTTGAATGACTAATTTTGGATCTTAAATCTTTCAAAATTATTAATAATGAAAATTTCTATTTCCTTAAAAGGAACAACAATCTGGACTGGTATCATTTGTTGTTCCTTTCTTTTTAACTTTTATCAACCGTCTTGCTCCACTAAAGTTGCGACTCAACAGACCACCTCTATTTTCTCAGAACAGGTTACTTACCGCAATCAAAAATTTGATATTGTAAAAATTGACTTAAGAAAGACTCCTGTTCAGTTTTTTTGGAAAAACAAAAAAGGGAAACTTATTCGTAGTTTAAAAAACTTAAAAACAGTAGTCGAACAAGATGGTCAAGAATTACATTTTGCGATGAATGCTGGAATGTACCAAAGAAATAGAAATCCCCAAGGTCTTTATATTGAAAACGGGAAAATTATTAAATCCTTGGATACCCTTCAATCTGGGTATGGAAATTTTTATTTGCAACCCAATGGTGTATTTTACATTGATGGACAAAAAGCTGAAGTCATTCCAAGTACTCTTTTTTCCAAACAAAAAAATCTCAATCCCACATGGGCGACCCAATCAGGCCCAATGCTAGTGATCAATGATAAAATTCATCCAGTTTTTACAGAAGGTTCGAAGCATCTCAATATTCGCAATGGTGTAGGGGCAATTTCTGAACATGAAGTCGTTTTTGCAATTTCTCATTCAGAAGTTAATCTCTTTGATTTTGCCATGCTTTTTAAGGAAAAATTGAATTGTAAAAATGCTTTGTATCTAGATGGCTTTGTATCTAGAGCTTACATCCCTACTTTAGGAAGAACAAATTTAGATGGAGACTTCGGAGTGATGATAGGTGTGACAAATTAATAAAGAGAACAGTCTTAACACTTTTACACAGTTTCTATCTATCTGAAATTGTAACTGGTAATTAGTAATTCGTATCAAAAATCTCGTCCAGAATTAAGTAATTTGACATATTCACCAATTCAAACCTAATCATGAGTTACCAATCACTAATAATTTAAGAGTAATAAAACCTAACAATTTCAAGTTTTTAGGTTAAAAAAATCATAATTATTCACCTCCTTGACTTAGGTTTGTAACAGTTTCCAAAAATTACTTATTTTTGCGTTTCGATTTTTTTTTTTAAAAGACTTTACAGCAAATTATAAAATGAAAGTAACAGAATATTTTGAGAAGGCAGATGGAAAAACACTCATTTCATTTGAGGTTTTACCGCCGCTCAAAGGAGGAAGTATGCAAGCCATATTTGACACGCTCGATCCATTAATGGAATTCAAACCACCATTTATTGATGTAACCTATCACCGAGAAGATTTCACCTATAATCGTCGTCCAAGTGGTTATTACGAAAAAACGGCAATCCGCAAGCGTCCAGGTACGGTTGGGATTTGTGCAGCAATTATGCATAGATATGGAGTTGATGCGGTTCCACATTTATTATGTGGAGGTTTTACCAAAGAAGATACTGAAAATGTGTTGATTGATCTCAATTTTTTAAATATTAAAAATGTACTTGCCTTACGTGGAGATGCTCGGAAGTTTGATGGAAAATTTGTCTCAGAACCTGATGGTCATAAGTATGCCATTGATTTAGTTCGTCAAATTGAGGACATCAATAATGGCAATTATCTGGATAAAAATATTGAAAATGGAAACTCAACAGATTTCTGTATTGGAGTAGCAGGATATCCAGAAAAACATTTCGAAGCACCTAACTTGGCTACAGATTTAGAATTCACTAAACAAAAGGTCGAAGCAGGAGCTGATTATATCGTTACTCAAATGTTCTTTGATAACGAGAATTACTTTAAATATGTAGATGCCATAAGAGCAGCAGGTATAAATGTTCCAATTGTGCCAGGTCTAAAACCTTTGACTAAACTTTATCAACTTAATTCCATTCCTCGATTGTTTTATATCAATATGCCTGAGGAACTTTCAAAAGGAATTATGGGAGCAAAAGACGCTGCAGGTAGAAAAGAAGTAGGTATTGAATGGCTAATTCATCAATCTAAAGAATTGAAAAAACGTGGTGTTCCTTGTCTTCACTATTATACGATGGGAGATGTAGAAACTATCAAAAGAGTTGTTGAAGCTGTTTATTAAATTTTTACCAACTAAAATCAAAAATCGCACAACATGAAAATTATCAAAAAAATTAAAAAGGCAGCCATGAGCAAAAGCAAGAAAAAAAAGAAATCAGTTGCAAAAAAAATTGATAAAAAGATTCTTAAAGCTTTAAAAGAAAGATACCTTAAAGCTAAAAAAGATAAGAAAGAAGCGAAAGCTGCTTATAAAATGGCTAAAAGTTTTTTTGAAAAAAATCAGCCTAAGAAAAAAACGAAGGTTAAAGCAAAAACGAAAGCGAAAGTTAAAACAATTAAAGTTAAACCAGTCGCTACTATTGCAAAACCTAAATCGATAAAACCTAAAAGCAACGCAACTGTTACAACGCTAAGTGAGTTAAAACCAACTCCTTCTAAAGTTGCAAAAAAATTACCTAAACCGCTAAGAGTAAAAAGACCAAAGGCTACGCCTAAAAAAGATAAACCTCTTGCTAGAAAGAAAAATCCTGTTGCTAAAAAAGTAACTCCTGCAAAAAGGGTTACCACAAAAAAAGCTACTCCTAAAGTAGCTCCAAAACCTACACCTAAACCCGTAGTAAAAACGACTGTTAAAAATCCAACTCCTAAAGCAGCACCTGTAATCTCCAAAAAACAAATGGAAGATTTGAAGGTAGTTGAAGGAATTGGCCCTGCTATTGAAAGAATTTTAAAAAGCCAAGGTATTAAAACTTTGGATGCTCTTTCTAAAGCAAAAGTCGCTACACTTAGGAACATTTTGACCGAGGCCGGTAACCGTTTCCGCTTCCATAAACCTGATACTTGGGCACGCCAAGCAAGGTTGGCAGCGGCAGGTCGCTGGAAAGAACTCGAAGAATTACAGCAACGCCTCGACGGAGGTAAGAAGAAATAATGTGATGTGAAATGAGCATTTTTAAATTGTCAGATTGTGTAATTGTTTCGCTACTTTAATTGTTATTGAATACTATTGATTTGTTTTATAAATCTTCAAGAACAATTTAACAATAGCGCAGCGAGCGAAGCGAAACAATTACACAATCTGACAATTTGTAACACTCCTTTCACATTTTACCATGAAACATTAAACAGAAATTACTATGTCTCCCAAAATCATACTAACCGTATTCCTCACACTTTTTTTAATCCAAACAACCTATTCACAATGGCAACCACATGGTATCGGACTACTTCCTGATACTCAACGAGTTGCATCTATTGACGTCCTTAATGAGGATGTGGTATGGGGTATTTCATTTTATGATAGAACCCCTGCACCAGTTCCTAGCGATTTAACTCCTTATGTTTTTCGTACCACAAATAGTGGTTACTCATGGGAAGTGCACCCCATCGACGAAGTCCAAGGAAGAATTTGCCAAGATATTTTCGTAGTAGATGATTCTACTGCATGGATTACCACTAATGGCTTAAGAGCAGATAGCCTTCGAGGGCTTTTCAAAACTGTAGATGGTGGTAAAACTTGGGAAGAAAAATTTGATCATCCTGCTGGAGGTGGAATGATTCATTTCTTTGACGATTCTACGGGGATAGCTATCCATGAACACTTCATTGCTTTCACTTTTGATGGTGGCGAAGCATGGGATGATGTCTCACCACAAAACTCCCTTCCTTTTAATTCATTAGAAAATGTTTTCTACACCGCTGCTAACAATGCTCTTGCAATTCAAGGCGACACGTTATGGTTTGGAACTACGCATGGTAGAATATTTCGAAGTACCAATCGTGGCTTTCAATGGGAAGCATTTTCGACCCCATTTGAAATGGAAAATGTAATCCTGTCCGTTGCTTTTCGAAATGCGATGGAAGGGATGATTATTTCTTATGCTCAACTTGAGCAAAATGCGATTTCATTTATGGATAGTACTCGAGTAGCCTTAACCTACGATGGAGGTGAAACTTGGGAACTAGCAGATACTTTATTTGATTTCAAATTAAGTTGTATTACAGGTATTCCTAATTCTGATGCAAAATTTATTGGTGTAACAAACGGTCTTTCTACCATTACTTCTGACTCTGCTCAAACATGGCAGAACTTTAGTTTCCGTCCTTACAATGCCGTTGACTTTTTCAATGGTGGATTAGGCTGGGTAGGTAATAGTCAAGTATCGGTAGATAATCCTGCTATTATTTATAAATGGGAAGGTGTCGTTTCTTCCAATAAAAATGTTGAACAAAATTTAGTTGATGTTCAAGTTTTTCCAAATCCATTTTCCAATTCTTTTCAATTTGAAATGAGTTTGTTAGATTTTGAAAAATATCAAAAAGAAAATATTACGATAGCGATTTATGATGTTTTAGGAAAAAAGGTAATGGACCAAAAAATTACTAATTCTAAAACTGAAATAAATTTTCAAAATACTTCCGATGGTGTTTACTTTTATTTGCTAAGAACACCTCGTGATTTTTTATCAAGCGGACGCTTGGTGAAAAAAATGTAGATTATGATGTTGATTTTTTAGCCGCAGATTTACGCTGATTTTTTATGATTGTCGAAAAACGTATTATAGAAAAATCATAAAAAATCTGCGTAAATCTGCGGCTAAAAATCAACACTTTAATCTTCAAAGCCTACTCCAAATTTCCCTTCCAAAGTTTTTTCACTTTCCAACATTACTAATCCATCTTGATTATTAAATGCGTCGATATTACAAGTCATTGGTTCGATGGCAACTGACTTTCTAAATGGTGGAGTAAAAACTTGAAAGAAATTCCATAACCGATCTCCTGCCTCTTGCCAGTAAGTTAGCTTTCCTAAAGAGCCTTTTAATAAAATCTTTTTTATTCCTTTTTTATTTTTTAATTCAAAACAAGTGTCTAAACTTCGCTCTCCTATTTTTTTGATTTTTTTAAATTCATCAAAAACTTTTTTCTCCCCTGTTGGAATCATTTTATCATCAACCATAACTTCCATACATTCTGGTAATAACAACCAATTTTCATCTGTTTCATTTCCCAAATCAAAATAAGGGTGCCACCCCAATCCGACTGGAATAGCATGACTACTATGATTTGTAAATTTCATTTCTACTTTAAAATCATTCTCATTATTAATCGTAAAAATAATTTCAAATAAAAACGAAAATGGGTAAGCTTCATTTTCTCCCTCGCTCTGATATACACATGAAATAGAAGCAAAATCTTCTTGAGTAATTATATTCTTTACTTTAAAATTTTGATTAAATCCTAATCCATGTAAAGCATTATTCCTAGCTTTTTCATTAATAGGAAATTGATAATTTTTTCCATTTACTGAATATTTCCCATCATTCAATCTATTTGGAAAAGGAAATAGAATGGCACTTTTACTCCAATCTCCACTTGCTAATTGTTCAGGAGTTTTATAGCTATCTAAGATGTTTTTCCCTTTAAAATTTAATTCTAACAATGTTGCTCCAAAATCAGGAACCAATGAAAATCCATTACCCGTCTTATTATCTGTAAAAGAAATTTTACTCCATTTTCCAAAAGGTTCTTTCTTGTATTGGTACATATTATTTTGTTTGGGCGCAAAGTAAATAAAATTGAAATGGGAATCAAAATTTCAATCAAAATCAAAATGGGAATCAAAATCAAAAATCGAATACTGTGTTTTCATCTTTTCGTTTGCGCTGAACTTTCGGTTCGTGCGTAGTTTCGATTACATCTTTTTCAAAATAAAAATCCACTTATCCTGTTTTGTTTTGGGATAAGTGGATTTTTATTGTAAACCTAAGTTTCAACGCTAACGTCGAGCAGAAGTGGTGCCAGCAGAACTAATGTTTCTCCCACTTTTTAGGATTTTCTTTATCATGCAAATAATCTATTACATTTACTGTATCATCTTTTTTATGTACTTGAAAAATGATTTTAAAAGACCACTTTTTAGTATATCGGTAAGGTGGTTCACTTGTTTCTTTTACAGGTAATAATGGTTTACTCTCAGGTAATCTTTCTAAAATTTTCGTTTCATCTATTAAATTTTTTCTCACTTTTCTAGCTACTTTAGGAGAAGCTTTACTTCGATAATAACCTACTATTTTTCTTAAACTATTGGCTGCTGGTCGGGTGATAACTACTTTAAATATTTTCTCTACCATTGCTCAGATTCATTTTCTAATTCATCAATAGTTAAGTAATTGCCTTTTTCATATTCTGCTGCTGATGATGCTAAACGTTCCATTAATTCCGATTCTGTCAATGGTTTCCAATTTTCATTAGGTGCTACATTTTTCACTTCCTGCTCTAGGTCTGCATCTGCTTTTTCTTTTAGATACGTTTCTGCCATTGCATACATTACTCGCAAAAAACGTTCGTCCATTTGTTCTATTTTCAAGTGCAGCGCATTTCTAATTTGACTCGTACTCATTGCATTTTAATTTGATAAATAATTTGTCTTTCCATAAAGTTAACGATTTTTATAATTAAATATGTTGATTGATTTCCTTTATTTTCGTTGATTATTTAGTGGATAATACTTTTTAAGTGAAAAGAATTAAATAAGTTGAGCCAGAATGCGCCATAATTTTTTCTTGTAAAAAGTTTAAAAAATCGTTGCATAGCCTTCGCTACGGAACTATTTTTTAAGATTTTTAGAAGAAAAAAGGACAAGCATAATGGTTCAAGTTATTTAGTTCTTTTCACTAATGGGACTTCAAAGCTTCTCTCTCACGCTGAACTTTCGGTTCGTGCGTAGTTTCGATTACATCTTTTTCAAAATAAAAATCCACTTATCCTGTTGATTGGGATAAGTGAATTTACTTTTTTCTTTTTACGTAGACGCAAATCTAAGTTCTATGTTAACGTCGAGCAGACGTGGGGTAAATGCGTTAAATTTTTATTTTCAATATGTCATTCCATCTGGTAGTATATCGGGGGCTACACCATTGTTCTTTACGAGACCAAGTCTGTTCCTTTTCAATCCCACAACTTGCAAAATGGACACTATTTTTTCCTAGTTTGGAGTTAATTTGATCGATACTTTTCATCAAATTTGTTAATTTTTTTCGACCGTCAGATGGGACAAATAAATTTCCTTGGAAGCTATGAGAAGTTTGTAATCGACCTGCTAATATTCCAATTTTTTTATAATTGATTCCTTGCTTAAAAAGAAACTTAATAATATTTAAAGCATAGGAAATTAATTCGTTAGTGGCAGATGTAGCCAATGGCAATTCGATTGTTTGTGAGAAATAATGTTTTCTCCCATCTATTTTTTTAAAAGGATTTGACATCAGAAATACAGTTAACTGCTTAGCCGTTTGGTTATATCGACGCAGCTTTTCGCCTAATCTAGTGGCATAAGTGGAAATCCCTTCGGTAAGTTCCGATAAGGTATATATATCTTTGCGAAAAGATCTAGATACCATGATCGTTTTACGTTGAGTAATTGGAAGCTCTAAATCATAACAAGGAAAGCCTTGTAATTCTTTGAGCAAACGTACACCAACGACACCAAACTCTGATTGCATCCATTGTATGTTTACTTTAATTAAATCAGCAACAGTTTTTACTCCAATTTTTGATAACCGTCTTTCGTAACCTTTCGCAATTCCCCATACTTTAGTGATAGCAATTTTTTTTAGTATATCATCATCAGGTAAAAGTATACAAACTCCTGTTTTAGTTTGTTTTTTTGCGATATGGTTCGCCAGTTTTGCTAGTGTTTTAGTTGGCCCAATACCTATTGAAATAGGGATACCTGTAGAGCGTAAAACCTTTTCACGTAGTTGAATATTTTCTTGTAAAATCATTGTTATATTTTTTTTGAAAGTATATAACTTCAAGAAAGCTTCATCGATGGAATAGACTTCTATATCTGCCACATTAGCCTGAATGATATTCATAACTCGTGAACTCATATCTCCATAAAGTTGATAGTTAGAGGAAAACACTTGTATATTATTTTTTTGAATAAACGACTTGATTTTCCAAAAAGGAGTACCCATTTCTATATTTAACTCCTTGGCTTCGTTACTTCTAGCAATGACACAACCATCATTATTGGATAATACCACTACTGGAGTATTTTCTATTTTGGGATTAAACGAACGTTCGCAAGAAGCATAAAAATTATTACAATCAGCGAGGGCAAATAGATTCATATTTTATTAGGATTATGAAGTACAGCAATAACAATTCCCCAAACCATAAAATTGGAATGTTCATCTAATGCAATATTTTTATACCTAGGATTTTCGGCTTTAAGTGCATACTTTTTTCCTTCAATAACCAATCTTTTGACAGTAAATTCGCCTTCAATTATAGCTACAATAATATGTCCTGATTTAGGAGTAATGGAACGATCGACTACTAAGATATCATCAGAGTGGATTCCTGCATTTATCATGCTATCACCTTCAACTCGGACGAAAAAAGTAGCGGATTTATTTTTAATAATTAATTCATCTAGACTTAAATTATTTTCTAGATAATCGTCTGCAGGCGAAGGAAAGCCCGCAGAAATGCAAGGCAGATCAAATTTAAAATGCAACATCATTTTTAGTGTTTTCTTATACCGAATTTACTAAGAGGTGTTGTATATATTGATTTAGGTTTTGTCGATAATCGAGGCAAAAAACGTAGGGATAGCATTGCTATCACGTCCCGAAAGCTTTCGGGATTTTAACGAAGAGTATCGGCGAAAGATAATTCAATATACACGACATATCTTAGTAAATTCGGTATTAGTATGTAATCAATAATAGCTATTTCCATAATGCTGTATTACAGCTTATAGATTCTTTATCTTGTAAATTGTAATTATATTGTTACAATTTATAATAATTTAATACTCAGTATGTAATAGCAATGTTTCGGAGGATGATAGATTGAAAGGACAATGTAAAACAATTTGTTTCAAAAGTAGATAATAAATATTGATGTTGCAAATATCGAGGTGATTTTTTTGAATAAAAACATATATATTTTATTGTAGCATTTTAATTTTTTAAAATATGAAATTTTAAATCGTTCAATAATTGGGAGTTTAATTTCTCGTTTTTGCAATCTGCTGTGTCTTATAAAACAAAAATACCAATTAAGAGGAAATCTGCTTTGTATTGCGCAGCAGGTAAGCGACTTTTGTGTTCTTTTTACGTAGATGCAAACCTAAGATTCTACGCTAACGTCGAGAGACGTGGTACCAGCAACAAACTATTTTCTACCTATTATTAGTTTTCCTGTTTTTTCTATTTTTCCATCTAATACAAGGTTATAGATATAAGTTCCAACAGGTAATTCAGGAAGATTAATAAGGGTTTCATTATCTATAAAAACTTCTTTTTGATATATCTCTTGACCTATCAAATTATTCAGAATAAAAGTATAGTTTCCTTCTTCATTATCCCCATCAAAAATAATAAAATCATTGGCAGGGTTTGGATACAATAAAATATCATTACTCCCAGCAGTTGTTGAAATAGCAGTTGTTAGAGAATCACATATACTTCCCGATAAAGCACCTAGACGATAATTGGGAAAGTTAGGAAGGGAAAATTTATTATATGTAGGCAGTTGTAAACTGTGTTGTTCTAGGTTACAAGCCAAGCCCGCACTATCAGGTGAGTTGATTACATGTAAATCTTTTACGCTATTTGATGAATTAATATAAATTTTTCCATTGGGTGCTAGTTGTGTTAAAAAAAAATTTGGAGATAATCCTATGGAATCAAAATATCCGTCATGAATAGCAACAGTATCTTTACTTGCTTCTATATCCATCGCCCAAAGATCATATTGAAAAACAAGAGTTCTTGCAGTCATATATAAATATCTTGAGTTAGGGGAGATTGCTACTCCTCCTATATTTACACTATCTGCATGTGTCATCTGTATATGATTGCTTAGTTGTCCAGTACATCTATCAAAATCATATATATTTAAGAAACTTCCTGTATTTGCAGATACTATATCTAATTTTGTGTACTTACTTCCATCTGGTGAAAATATAGCTTGTCCTATTCCAGTTGGCGCAAATGTTCCAACCTCCTGAATCCCATGATTTTCTAATCCATCTGGAGTCAATAACAAAGTATAAAATTGGTTGGAATCAAATTTGCCATGCAAAATCCACCAATCCCTACCGTTAGCATGCTTTGTAGCAGTTAGATTACCAATTTCTAAAATATCATTTATTATAGGTTCATTTTTAGTTATCACCTTACCTAAACCATTATTTTTCCCCATATCTATTTGAGTTAAAAATAATGTTGAACCATGTCCAGGAAGATTTGGAGTAGAATATTCTATCCTTTGATGTATTAAATAAAAAATACTATCAGAATTTGGTAAAGGAAGTGCTAATGCTCCTTGAATATTTGGGTATCCCCAAAATTCAAAACTATTTGCAATAGCACCAGGATTTAACCCATTCCCATTCTCCATAATCTCATGAAGATGATTCACTACAACAATACCATTAGTATAAAAAAGTAGATTTCCAGAAGTATCAC
>Ga0114957_1002332_pt1 | contig 18350 bp, 14 predicted proteins | sample BantaG_FD_87175 | JGI IMG/M metagenome (GOLD analysis project Ga0114957, IMG submission 87175) | Marine algal microbial communities from Bantry Bay, Ireland - BantryBay_4 metaG | ecosystem: Host-associated > Algae > Red algae > Unclassified | place: Bantry Bay, Ireland | collected 2014-11-21 | reverse complement strand
CGTACCGCAGGTCAGCATGATTATGATTTCAAAATTTTGAACTCCGTCATGGAAGTAAACCAGATTCAGAAAACTGTTTTGGCTAAAAAAATCAAGCGGTATTTTGGAAAAGATTTAGCTGGAAAAACCATCGCTATCTGGGGATTGGCTTTCAAGCCTAATACAGATGATATCCGCGAAGCTCCAGCACTATATATCATGGAGGAGTTATTGGACGCAGGTGCGAAAATCAAAGCATTTGATCCTGAAGCAATGGAACATATTCGTTCTATCTTTGGTGACCGTATCGAATTGGTAGAAAACCAGTACGATGCAATTGAAGGAGCAGATGCTCTGGCAATTATCACCGAATGGAGTGTATTCCGTACACCTGATTTTGCTAAGATAAAGAATAACGTAAAGTCTAAAGCAATCTTTGATGGTCGTAACCTTTATAGTATGGAGAGCATGAAAGATCATGGGTTCCACTACGAAAGTATCGGAAGAGCCATTATTGAAGTTCCTAAAACTGCTGTTGGAAGTAGTAACGGTCAGATGGCCTAGGAATTAAAATAGATATTTAGGAATCCCGGAGGTTGATTATTCAGCTTTCGGGATTTTTTTATGTCACAGGGTGCCAAAATTCTAGGGTATTCTCGTATTTTTACAATCCAATCAATAATTTTACGTTAATCTTTTATGCTTAGAACAATCCTCCTGCTCCTGACCACTCTGGCTTTTGCCAGTTGTAAAAACAATCTTGAAACCGTGACCGAAAAAAATGAATTCGGTCAAGAGGTTAGTTATCAAAAAAATATCGAAACAGGTGAACGAGATGGTACTTATACCGTCAAGGATGCCAGCGGAATAATTTTAGAAACGGCGACCTACAAAGGCGATACCCTCCATGGAGAACGTCGGTTATTTACAAATACAGGCGAGCTGGAAACCCTTGAAAATTATCAGGACGGTACCTTTCACGGAAGTTACCAATCTTTCTACAAAAATAACCAAGTCAAATTTGAAGCAAGCTATGAGGCAGGAATCCTCGCGGGCGAAACCAAAGTATACTACGAGGATGGTCAGCTCAAAGAAAGGGTCTTTTTTAAAAATAATGAAGAAAATGGTCCCTTTACCGAATATCATCCTAATGGAAAACTAAAAGCCAAAGGAGCCTACTTTGGTGGGGTTAATAGTGAGCATGGCCCATTGGAGTTGTTTGATGAAAATGGTGATCTAATCAAAAAAATGAATTGTGAAAAAGGGGTATGTCGAACTTCCTGGACAAAGGAGGATGGAGATGTAAATACCAAGAAAATTTAAGACCACCCATGAAAAAAAATCTACTGTTCTTTTTTTTTATCGTCCTCTTTTTTTCTGGAACTGCTCAAACCGGAGGAGATCGGGTTTTTGAATTCCTCCACCTTTCTCCCTCTGCTCGCGTCACTGCCCTAGGCGGACAATTGCTTGCGGTACGCGATAATGATTTAGCACTCGCTGCTGAGAACCCAGGATTGTTATATGAAGGAATGAATAAGCAATTATCTTTTAATTATAATTTCCATGTAGCCGATATCAGCAATGGATATGCTGCTTATGGGCATCATTCAAAAAAACTGGGGATGACCTTTCAGGGAGGGGTACAATTTATTAATTACGGAGATTTTACCCAAACTAATGAATTTAACGAGGTGCTGGGCAGCTTCAATGCTGCAGAATATGCCATTCATGTAGGAGCTGCAAAACAACTCTATGCTAACCTTTCTGTTGGTGCCAGTCTGAAATTTATCACCTCTCAGTTGGAGTCGTATCAATCAACGGGATTAGCACTGGATTTAGGCGCCTATTATCGAGATACGAGCAGTAATTTTTCAGCAGCCATTGTCATTAAAAATGCTGGAATCACCCTGTCTTCTTACACAGATAATAATCGGGAGTATCTACCATTTGAAATTAATATTGGCGTTGCACAAAAACTGAAATATTTGCCTTTTCGACTCAGTATCAACTATCGTAATCTCGACCAATGGAATATCCTGTATGATGATCCTAACGTGATTGATCAGGGCCCGTTACTTGGCGATTCGGAACCTCAGGAACGAAGCGGTTTTGCGATAGGTATGGATAACTTTTTTCGACATCTTAGCTTTGGAGGGGAATTTTTATTCGGCAAACGAGAAAATTTTCGGATGAGGATTGGATACAACCATTTGCGAAGAGCAGAATTAAAGGTAGCGAATTTTCGTAGTCTGACCGGATTTTCTTTTGGGGTCGGATTTAAAGTAAGTAAGTTTAGAGTTGAATACGGCAGGGGATCCTACCATCTTGCTGGTGGGGTCAATCACCTTAGCATTTCTACGAGCCTTAATGAATTTAAAAATAAACGGAAACAGTAAGCACCTGCTCAGGAATGGCGATTAAATAGATTGAGATAAAAGGCGAACTATTTTTTTATCAACATTCCTTAGAAGAGGTGGAATAGATAGCGGTCCGTTTTTACTTCTTGAATAATCACCTTCATGCAACCTTTTTTGGTTTTATCTCGTCTTGCTTTGGAATAGTACAAAACCCTAACTCCAAAATAACAGCAAATTTCATGGGAGTCCTATATTTTACAAATTCCATCTTCCTGGCCTATCTTACCTATTTAGGGTTAGAGAAGAAACAACGAATCTTTCGAGAACGGTTATTTTGGCACTTGCTAATCAGCTTATTCCTTTCTCTTTTTTTGACGCAGCAATTTTTTATTTTATAAAACGATCCTCCCATTCAGGCCGAGGAAACATACATTCCGTTTTTTTACCAAACCATTGATACCGATATTTAGCAATCCAGTCATAGATTGTATCTCGGATGACGGGTGGAATAATGGATAGGTAAGAAAGTATTTTCCATCCACCACCAAGATGATAAAAAATACGTAAGGCGACATCAGATTTTGTAAATACCTTTCCCCCTTCTATTAATACGACCGAATCTAAATCAGCCGCTACTCCAAATGTCTTTAATAACCGCTGTCCTGCCTCAGATTGCAAGGACATATAGTGAATTTTTTTATCATGATCGCGAATAATTATTGCCTGAACGAAGCCATCGCATAACTTGCATACGTCATCAAAAAGTAAAACAGGAGGTAAGTATTCGGGTTTCATGTGTGAGAATCAGATTTTTATTGTTAAGTTTTAAAAAAAAGTTAAAAAAAGCTTAAAAAAGTGTTACTTACGCCTGATTTTAGCATCTAAACAAACGAATGGTTAAACCGTTCATAATTGAGCATCACATATCTTGTTCTAAATAAAGCTAATACTGATACTGATACAGGAATAACTCACTAGTTTCTGCCCAGCAGAAGCATAGTATATTTATATATTAAATTTACAATTTTATTAACTTTTAATCTTTAAAAACAAAACTTTAAGAACTATGGAAAATCTCCGAGGAATGTTTGATAGTCTACAGGGTACCGTTGGAAATGCGCTTCCAGGCGTATTTGGTGCATTAATTTTATTACTTATTGGATTTTTAATCGCTTCTATATTGAAGCGAATTGTGGTTGGCGTATTAGGTCGTACTCAACTAGATGAAAAGCTTTCCAAGAAAATGAATGTTAGTTTTAGAATTGACCAATTAGTTGGAAAACTGGTATATTATCTGGTATTGTTATTCGTATTATTACTGGTATTAGATATGTTGGGTGTCAATAATGTATTGGAGCCACTCAAAGATATGCTTAGTAAATTCTTAGGATATATTCCTAACATCATCGCTGCTGGTATCATCGGTTTCATAGGATATGTGATCGCTACTATTGCTTCAGAAGCTACTGGTTTTATTGCAGGACGTATTGAAACGCTATCTGAAAAAATGGGATGGAAAGATCCTGTTGCACTAACGAAATTAGTTAAGCAATTGGTTTTCGTTTTTGTATTTATTCCTATCCTGATCATTGCATTGGATAAGTTGGATATGGATGTTATCACAGTACCTGCTACTAATATGCTTAATTCATTGATGTCTGCTATTCCTAAAATCATTGCTGCCGGTATTATCGTTGGTGTATTTTATATAGTAGGAAAATTTGTAGTAGGATTCTTGACTGATTTACTCCGTAATTTAGGGACAGATGAATTCGCTAACAATATGGGCTTCTCTAGTATGATTGGTAAAACACCTGCTTCTAAGTTTATTGGAAATATCGCTTTCTTCTTCATCATGTTCGCAGGTATCTTGTCTGCTGCTGACAAATTAGAAATGGCTTCTATCTCTAATATCCTCGAAGATATTTTTGAAATAACTGGACGGATCTTATTTGGCCTGTTCATTATGGGAATCGGTGTATTCATCGCCAATAAAGTGCAAAGCGTAATGGGTTCAAACAAAGACAACCAATGGTTGGCTTCTGTAGCTCGATTCGCTATCCTTGGAATCTTTGGTGCGATTGCATTATCTACCATGGGTATCGCTGATGATATTGTTAATCTTGCTTTTGGACTTACCTTGGGTGCTATCGCTGTAGCTTTTGCACTGTCTTTCGGATTAGGAGGACGTGAAGCTGCTGGTAAAGCAATGGAAGACTTTCTAGGTCGTTTCCGTAAAAATTCCTAAATATATTTTTAGATAAATAACGGTCTCCGTTATTTGCAAGAGAGAAAATATAGAAGCCTTCATTACATTCAGTTGTAGTGGAGGCTTTCTTTATTTTGAATAGGTAGAGATTTAGTGCTTGATGCACTAGGGTTCTTCTATTTTACACTCTGGTCAGCTAAGTTCACAAACGATCTTTAGCCGACCTTTATACGTAAGAAGTTTTTAATACCTTTGCAGCATTTTTTACAAGTAAAAATTGAAATAAAACCAATATTCATGAAAAAGAATTTTCTAAAAAAACTAGGACTCAAACAAAAAAATAACGGGACTAGCACCGGATTGAAATCGACTGCTGAATCCAAATCTTACATTGATTCCTATTCCCCCGTGGATGGTAAGTTGATCGGAACCGTGAGTGTAACTTCTCGTGCAGAATACAACAAGGTAATCAAGACGTCTCAAAAAGCATTCAAAGACTGGCGAACAGTTCCTGCTCCCAAGCGTGGTGAAGTGGTACGTCAGTATGGTGATGCCCTTCGGGAAAATAAAGAGGCCCTCGGTCAGTTGGTCTCTTATGAAATGGGAAAGAGCTTGCAGGAAGGCCTTGGTGAAGTACAGGAGATGATTGACATCTGTGATTTCGCAGTAGGTCTATCCCGACAGTTATACGGATTAACAATGCACTCTGAAAGACCTTCCCACCGAATGTATGAACAATGGCATCCGCTAGGTATTGTGGGAATCATCTCTGCCTTCAATTTTCCAGTAGCCGTTTGGGCCTGGAACTCCATGATCGCGATCGTATGTGGTGATGTATGTGTATGGAAGCCATCAGAAAAAACACCACTCTGTGCCGTCGCTTGTCAGAATATTTTACATAAAGTACTAAAAGCCAATAAGGTTCCTGAAGGGGTTAGTTGTATTATCAACGGAGATTATCAGGTAGGAGAATATATGACCAAAGACAAACAGGTGGCACTTGTAAGCGCTACAGGTAGTACCCGTATGGGGAAAATTGTTGCTGCAACCGTTGGTGAGCGATTGGGTAAAACACTGCTCGAACTTGGTGGAAATAATGCCATCATTGTAACACCGGAAGCAAACATGGATTTAGTATTGACAGGTGCTTTATTCGGTGCAGTCGGTACAGCCGGACAGCGATGCACCACTACCCGTCGTCTGATCGTCCATGAAAGCATTTATAATAAAGTGAAAAATGCGATGACCAAAGCGTATAAGCAATTGAAAATTGGTGATCCTTTGAGTACCAGGAATCACGTTGGACCACTAATCGATAAAGATGCGGTAGACAACTATCTAAATACTATCGAGAAGCTAAAAGAAGAAGGCGGTAAAATGCTCGTTCCCGGAGGTGTACTTAAAGGCCGTGGCTATGGCAGTGGTTGTTATGTGAAGCCTTGTATCGCTGAAGCAAAAAACAGTTACAAGATCGTACAACATGAAACCTTTGCTCCGATTCTTTATTTGATAAAATATAAAAACCTCGACGAGGCCATCGCGATGCAAAATGATGTACCTCAAGGTTTATCTTCTGCTATCATGACGGACAGTCTACGTGATGCAGAACTATTTCTATCCGCCGCTGGTTCCGATTGTGGAATCGCCAACGTCAATATTGGAACAAGTGGTGCAGAAATCGGTGGCGCTTTTGGTGGTGAAAAAGAAACAGGTGGTGGTCGCGAAAGTGGATCGGATGCTTGGAAAGCATATATGCGCCGACAGACCAACACAATTAACTACAGCAAAGAACTGCCACTAGCGCAGGGAATTAAATTTGACTTGTAGAAAAATGAGCGTTGAAAGACGTTTAATTTTTTAATTTATAATTATGAAAAAATTCCTATTCCCCACAGTAATTGTGCTGAGCCTCATTGGATGGTTTGTGCTCAAGCCGCTTTATATGCAGCCCACCTACGGACGAGGAGAAGTAGCACCTGAAATCAGTGGCACTTTGCTTGGGGGACAGGAATTTAATTTAAAAGACCTGAACGGTAAATATGTATTGCTGGATTTTTGGGGAAGCTGGTGCGGACCTTGTCGGCAAGAGCATCCTCAATTAGTCGCTTTTTATCAAAAACATAACAGGACGACTGTCAATGGTAGCAAGGGATTTGAGGTGGTAAGTATTGGAGTAGAAACCCACGAAAAACGCTGGAAAAATGCAATACGAAAAGACCAACTTCGGTGGCCCTATCACCTATTGGATAAAGCAGAAAATCTTCAATTTTTTGACGCACCCATAGCTAATGATTATGGTGTTAAACAAGTTCCTACCAAATTTTTACTCAATCCTTCAGGCGAAATTATTGGTGTAAATCTGCCATTCGAGGAAATGAGTGCTATCCTGACAGGACAAAACAACAAAATCTGACAAAATGACCCCTGTTTTTGGCATGGCAAACAAATTGATGAGTATAGGTGTTCGCTATTGCTAAACAATAGATATAGTGTTACTGAATCTAATTCAAATTAATGCAAAAAATTAATGATTAAGAAAATAATTGATATAATGAACAAGAAGAATCAAGACGCCGAAAACACCGAAATGGAGGAGAACGTGGACGAACTAGTGGAGTCGCAAGATGGAGATACAGCAGAGGATACTGATGTGAAAAAGGATAAAAACTCCAAAAAGAAAGGCGATGAAATTTCAGTAGAACTGGAAGAAAAGAATCAGGAACTTGGCGAGTTAAAAGATAAATACCTGCGTTTGCAGGCTGAATTTGATAATTTCCGAAAACGTACTGTGAAGGAAAAACTCGAATTTATGATAACTGCTGCACAAGATACTGTTTCTGCATTGTTACCAGTATTGGATGACTTTGATCGGGCGCGTAAAAATGCAGAAGACGAAAACAGTACAGAACCCTTTAGTGAGGGAGTCATGTTGGTTTATGACAAATTACACAAAACCCTTGAACAAAAAGGACTTAAAGCAATGGAATCTACAGGAGCAGTTTTTGATCCTGAACTGCATGAAGCGATTACTGAAATTCCGGCTCCGGAGGAGGACATGAAAGGAAAGGTAATGGACACGGTAGAGAAAGGATATTTCTTAAAAGAAAAAATTATCCGACACGCGAAAGTGGTCGTAGGTAAATAAATATGGCATTATGGCAAAAAGAGATTTTTATGAAATTCTCGGCGTCTCAAAAGGAGCAGAGGAAAAGGAAATTAAAAAAGCTTACCGAAAAGTTGCGATGAAATTTCATCCGGACAAAAATCCGGATAACAAGGAAGCGGAATCCAAATTTAAGGAAGCTGCGGAGGCGTACGAAATTTTGAGTGATGCAGATAAGCGTGCTCGGTATGATCGTTTTGGCCATGCAGGGGTGAGTGGTAACGCTGGTGGTGGACGAGGAGGTTTCAGTGGTGCGGGTATGACAATGGAAGATATATTTTCACAGTTTGGAGATATTTTTGGAGAAGGAGGTGGTAGTCCTTTTGAAAGCTTTTTTGGCAATCGAGGGGGTAGTACCCGACGTAGTCAGGGGCAACGAGGAACAAACCTTCGGATCAAAGTTAAGCTAGGATTGGAGGAAATTGCCAATGGCGTAACCAAAAAAATAAAAGTCAAAAAACAAATCAATTGTAAGACTTGTGGCGGTAGCGGAGCGAAAGATAGTAATTCTGTCACGACTTGCAATACTTGTCGAGGATCAGGTTATGTGCGTCAGGTGAAAAGCACTTTTTTAGGGCAGATGCAAACTACTGCGGCTTGTCCAACTTGTAGCGGTTCTGGAAATATGATTACTGCCAAATGTACCACCTGCAAAGGGGATGGCCGCACACAAGGGATGGATACAATTGAAATCGAAATCCCGGCAGGGGTGGGAGAAGGGATGCAGCTGTCGATGCGTGGAAAAGGAAATGCTGGTGCCAACGGTGGCCCGGATGGTGACCTGCTCGTCATTATTGAGGAAAAGCAACATGAAGAACTTCAGCGCGATGGAATGAATATTATCTACGAATTGTATCTGAATTTCGCAGATGCAGCATTGGGTACTTCTGTAGAAGTTCCTACCATTGATGGACGGGTAAAAATAAAAGTACCACCGGGTACTCAGTCTGGAAAAATGTTCCGCCTAAAAGGAAAAGGATTACCTTCTGTACAGCAATATGGCGTAGGAGATCAGTTGATTAATACCAACATCTGGACGCCTAAAAAGCTCAACGATAACGAAAAGAGCTTATTAGAAAAAATGCTTAAAATGCCCAACTTCGATCCTAAGCCTGGAAAATCTGAAAAAGGATTCTTCGAGCGGATGAAGGATTATTTTGGATAAAAAACTAAAACCTTTGGTTAATCGTATGCTCACCACTGCATTACTAATTTGCAGTATGCTGTTGTTCAGTAGTTGTGGAAAAGACTATTTCTTTTCTGGAACTACTGATCTTCCGCAACAAATATGGACTTACGAGAATACACCTGAATTCAGCGTAACGATCGACGATACGGACGCGATCTATCATTTGCTTTTGGATATTGAGCACAGCGTTGACTTTTCCTATCAAAATATCTATCTCAAATTTCACGCAACAGACCCTTCCGGAGCAGAGACGGTCACTCAAATACCCATAAATTTTGCCAATAAAGGCGGAATCTGGTATGGGGACTGTAATCGTGAATGGTGTCATCTGGAGGGATTTTTACAAAAAAACCTCAAACTTTCCGCCAAAGGAATCTATCATTTCAAATTAGAGCAGTTTATGAGAGTAGAACAACTTTCAGGGGTGAAATCGGTAGGAATAAAGGTAGAAAAACAGAAATCTTAACGAAAAGATCATTTGGGAGCCTGTAATTTACTTTGTCAATATTCCTAATATGTCATCATATTAGTAATATGCGCTATTATGGCATATATTTTGGACTATATTTATTTGATAAAGTTAAGTTTACAATTGATTGCGACTTAACACAAGTACCTCCATAAAGTCTATTCCAGTAATGAAGAGAACAGAAATACATTTTCCTACTCTTAAGCCATTCGCCTATCTTATATCTGAAAAGATACTAAATAACCTTGCCCTAGGACTATCCTTGACTATTTTTGGGTTTGTAATATTGTTGGCAACAAATGCAAGTAATTTTACCTATACCGCTGCTAATCCTCTTGCTACTAGTGTCATTGCAAACATATCAGGAACCGTATATGAAGATATCAATTACGGTGGAGGCAATGGACGTCCCTATGCTACTGCCGATGCCAGCGCGCAAGCTTCAGGATGGGCCGCAGGCGATATTGGACTGAACAATGTAAGGGTGGAACTATACGATGCTACAGGTGCTTTTGTTAATGCTACAACGACCAACACATCAGGAGGATATAGCTTTAATGGATTATCAGATGGTGACTATCAGATACGAGTAGTAAACGTTACGGTTGTGTCGAATCGACCAATTATTATTAATCAATCGACCTTCGCCGTCCAGACTTTTCGTTCTGACGAATCAACTAATTTTATAAACGAAGTAGGAGGAACCAATCCTTCCTTAGTGGATACTACAGCAAATACTGGTTCAGCTAATATTTCCTCATTGACCTCTGCTACGGCTGTTGTACAATCTGTAAGCTCAGTGACGCTTGCAGGTAGTAGTAGTGTTGCCAATGTAGATTTTGGATTCAATTTCGACGTGATTGTTAATAGCAATAGTGATGGACAGGGTTCTTTACGGCAGTTTATTTTTAATAGCACTGAACTTGGAAATACAAATCTGGATCAGGAAGACAATCCGGCTGGAGGTGTTAATTTTGATAAACCATTAGGAGAAGAAGTTTCTATTTTTATGATTCCAGGAAATACAGTACATAAGATTTTATTGGGGACAGTTTTACCACTCATTCGTGATGACTTTACACACATTACTGGTTATACGCAACTGGGCGCCGTTCAGGGAACGATACCTAACCGTACGATTCGTATTGAGGTAGATGGAAATGTTAATCCATTTGATGGTATGCGGGTATTTGCCAGTAACACACAGATATCAGGTCTTGCTATCATGGGGTTTGGTAAAGGAATTTATAGTTATCAGGCTAATGGAACTAACAATTTTTTTTGGGGCAATTATATAGGTGTGGAAGCTGATGGTACTACACTGAATAGTAATAGTGGTACCGGTATTCTATTGATGGATCAGCTTAATTCATTTGTGGGTACGAATGCTGATAACAATAACGATGCTTTTGAAGGTAACTTAGTCACCAATAGTTTTTATGGTGTTGAACTTAGGCGTTGTTCCGGAACACACATTGCAGGTAATTTTGTAGGTACAGATAAGACAGGAATGTTACCCGGATATGGGAATGAATTTATGGGTATAATGCTTAGAGACGGTACGGGTGCTAACTATGTAGGTTTTTGGGACGCAAGTCCAAACAATGATCCTGTCATACATCGTAATCTTGTTTCTGATAATGGTACCGACGGAGTACGAGTTTTTGCATCGGACAACCAGCAAGTTGCAGGTAACTTTATTGGTACCAATCTGACGCTGACCGGCAAGCTTTCAAATATGGGCTATGGGGTACAGTTTATCAGTTCTGCCAGTGATACTTATATTGGTACCAACAGTAATGGTGATGATGATCATTTAGAAGGAAACGTGATTTCAGGAAATAACTCAGGCCTTCGTCTGGTAAATACAATGACTGGATCAAATAATGTTATTGCAGGTAATTTTATTGGTGTAGATACCACGGGGAATTTACCATTAGGCAATCTAACACATGGTATTGAGGTAAATTCTGGGCCTACTAATACACGTATTGGAACAGACGGAGATGGCAATAGTGACCTGGAAGAAAGAAATATTATCGGAGACAATCCAGATAATGGTATTCGATTAGTGAATGCGATTGATGTTCATATTGCAGGCAACCATATCGGGGTAGGAGCAGATGGTACTACTGACTTGGGCAATGGTAAAGAAGGAATAACTTTGTCTGCAAATTCTTCTAATAATTTTATCGGATATGAATTAGGAATGGTAAACAAAGATGAGTTGATTGTTGGGAATAAAATTAAATATAATGATTTTGCAGGAATAAATATTCCTGATGATGGGGTAAGTAATCAGATTAGTCGAAATCAGATCAGTGACAATATGACACTTGGAATTGAACTCAATAATAATCTTGTTACTCCTAATGACAACGGAGACACGGATTCCGGTCCGAACGAACAAATGAACTTTCCAGTAATAAATTCAGCCACTTTACTCAACGGTAGTTTAACGATCAACGGGTTTGCACCTGGAGGTTCTACAGTAGAAATATTTTTAGCTGATGCTGGGCCTAGTCCTAGTCCTCTCCCTGCTGGTTATAGTGAGAGCTTTGGCGAAGGAGCTATTTTTCTGGGCAGTGCTATTGAAGGTAGCTCAAATGATACCGACAATACTACCGGAACCTATACCGATGATGGAACAGGTTCGACGACAACAAAAACAGAAAATCGATTTCAATTTACTATAAATGTTGCTGCTGCCGGACTAGTCAATCTAGATAGAATCACTTCTACTGCTACTAGTGTGAGTAATAACACCTCAGAATTTAGTAATGTATTTTCGGTTCAGGCCATCGAATCCTGTACAAATGGAATTGATGACGATGGAGACGGACTAGTGGATTGTGAAGATCCGGACTGTACTGCATACAATAGCGATGGAGATGATGTTTGTAATCAGATTGATTTGGATGATGATAATGACGGGATACCAGATGTATCCGAAGGGTGTAGTCAGACGACCGATATAGCAGGTACTATTGGTACAAATAACGTAGTTAATAATTCAACTTTTTCGATTAGAGGTACATCGGTTACTTATACGCTGAGTGGTGCTAATCAGGACTCTATCTATGGGAGTACTACTTCACAGGGTCAATTTATATATTTCAATGCTAAAGGTGCTTCTCCTGCCAACCCAAAAGTTGGTAATTTGACAACTACCTTTGCATCACCAGTTGCTGATGTGACTTTTAAAATTACTGACTTTGACGATTCTGAAGTGGCGACCATAAATGTATATGATGAAAATAATGTACCATATGATTTAACAACTATCGGAATTATATCAGTAGGGTCTAACCTCAGCCAGAGTGGAAATCGTTTTGAAGAAGTAGTACATACTGATGTTAACGGAAACAACGCTGCAGATGATCCGATAGGTTCTGTTTTGTTGTATTTTCCAGGAAAGGTAAGTGTGATTGCTATTGATTACGAAAAAATATATAGTTCTTCGATTCGCTTCTTTGAACCCAGCTATTGTTCTGTAGACTCTGATAGTGACGGTGTTTTGGATTATCTAGATTTGGATAGCGACAATGATGGTATACTAGATGTGGACGAAGCAGGACATACCGCTAGCGATACGAATGTAGACGGCATCATTGATGGTGTATCTGCGGCTTTTGGTATTAATGGATTATTTGACGGAGTAGAAACTAGTCCTGACTCAGACAACATCAATTATATCATTGCTGATAGTGAAACCAGTCCGGACGGAAATTCAGATGCCACTGAACTGGATGCAGATGGTGATGGATGTTTTGATAATTTTGAAGCTGAAGCTAATAATGATCCGGATAATGACGGCATTATTGGAACTGGTTTTCCAGCACCAGCTAATCCTGTAAACGGATTGGTAAATGGTCATACTTATACACATCCACCCACTACGCTTTGGCAAAATCCCGCCGCACAAAACTGTTGCCAGGCTGCGGCTCCCATATTGATTAAAAACTAAAAAAGGTATCTGATCGTTAAACCAAATACCTTTTTATAAAATCGGATAGATAAACTCAATTATCCTCCCACCTCAAATGTAACTTTCAAATTCACTCGATATTCTTTTACCTTACCGTTTTCTACAGTAACATTCTGATTCTGCACATAAGCAGAGCGAATATTGTTAATAGATTTAGATGCTTTCTTAATTCCTTTAGCAGTAGCATCTTCCCAGCTTTTATTGGAATTTGATAGTATTTCAATTACTTTTAATACGGCCATTGTGTTGTTTGATTTTGTCGGAAGCAATAATCTTCCTTGATTAGATAATAGTGATGGAGTGTATATTTACGCTCCGTTTACAATGTGTTTAACCGTTTACAATGTTTATTTGTTCGCTAGTTCTTTGACTTTTGCAAAAAGCACATCTTCGTCACCGGGGCGATATTTACGTTTGTGGTACGCAATTTCTCCATTTTTATCTAAAATAAAAGTTTGCGGCAAGCCATTCAATCCACCCGGTAATACCTGTCGAAATTCTCGATTGACGTCATTATAGGTTTTCCATGGCCATTGATTTTCTTCTACTTTTTGGACGAACTTTGGGAAGTTTTTTTCAAAATCGGTAGAGATTGCATAGAAATTAAAATCTGCTTCTTTTTGCCAATCGGCGTATTTTTCTTTGATTGCCTTCATCTCCATTGAGCAGGGAAAGCAAGTAGTGAGCCAGAAAAGGAGCACGGTTGGTTTATCATTTTTATCTAGTACCTGATCAGATGTCAAGGTTTTTTCATTAGCAGCTTTTAGGTCAATGTCATAAGGATAGGTAGCTGCTATTTCATTTTTTTGGCGAGACTTACTTACGGTATATTGGCCCCGACTTTTACGGGGCTGAACACTCGTATCGCGTACCTGCTGCTGTGCAGGTCTTGCTACTACGGGAATGGCCTTTGTTTTACTTACGGTCGTCTGATTTTGAGTGACTACCTCAGCTGTCGCCGTTTGCTCAGACTGGCAGCTAACGAAGAATAATAGTAGGATTAAATAGATCAAATTTTTCATAAAACAAGGTTTTTTACAAAATAATAATCGCTTTTTTACCATTTCATTATGGTTTCAGATACACTTTTATCCTGCGATTTTTATACCTAAATAGATACAACCCAGACAAATTAATAAACTTCCTCCAATATTAAGTAGCGCATATCCTGTATGTCCGGATTCAAATAATACAAAAGTTTCTAGTGAGAAGGTCGAAAAAGTACTAAATCCACCACAAAATCCGGTCATCCACAATAGTTTAGCAGGATCAGCAAGCGGAGTTTTTAAAGCCACTCCAAAAAGATAACCCAACAAAATACAGCTGAGGATATTTGCGACTAGTGTGCCAGAAGGAAAATGAGGCGTAACGTTAAACATCATCCGGCTAATTCCATATCGACATAAACTACCTAGTCCGCCACCTACAAAGACCATCAACAAATTATACATTCAACCCCTTTTTTTGTTTTCGATGACTCACTAGATAAAATAGGGTAGTAGACATAATGGTAGCAAGGATCAGAATAATCATTAATAATTTCATAGAACCCAGATCCTGAAAATATGCCACTATTCCCATAAAAAATATATTGACAACGACTAGAACCGCTGTTGCCTGCATGTGATTCAGGCCATAGTCCAACAGCATGTGATGGATATGTGTACGATCAGGATGGAGGGGGTGTTTCCCTCTGATAATGCGATAGATAAAAACACGAAGGGTATCAAACAATGGTAAAATTAAAATTCCTACGGTCACGGCAGGTACCGCCTTGAAGGCATAAGGATTTTGCTCCAGCGTAGTATGTAATTCAATAAACTTAATCGCCAGAATCGCACAAATCAATCCTATCAGTAATGATCCAGTATCCCCCATAAATATCTTGGCTGGCGTATAATTATACTTCAAAAAAGCGATTACTGCACCCGCTAGCGAAAAGGCGACAATAGCCAATTCGACCCGGTCAACCAACAAAAACCAGGTACCCAAAGTCAGCGTAATCAAGGTGCCGATACTACCGGAAAGACCATTGATCCCGTCAATGAGATTAAAGGAATTAATGATGACAATAATCGTAAATACGGAGAGAATAACGGAGGCTAAATAGGAGAGTTCGTGAATACCCATGATACCAAACAGACTAGTGATCATTACATTGGACTTGAAAACCAGTATACAGGCTGCAAGGACTTCTCCCAGTAGCTTTTTGGTAGGCGAGATAGGTGAGATATCGTCCTTTGCACCAATAAGAAAAATAATGATAAAGGAACAGAGAATATATTGTAAATCACCAAAGACATTAAATGGCGTCCAAAGGATAATAGAGAAAATGACACCGGCAAAAATAGCAATGCCTCCCAAGGATGGTGTAGGGACGGTATGTGAACGCCGTTCTCCCGGCTCATCATACAAACGCTTAATATCAGCAATATGAATGATGGAAGGGATGGCCAAGTACGTTAATGAAAACGCAGTAATAAAACTCAATATGGTATCATACATCTTAAAGTCAGTATTTTCTCTGTACCAAAACTAAGCAAATTACGGGAGTTTTAGCCCCAAGCGTTATGATTTTATGGACGATTCAAAAGTAATCTTTCCGTAATGGTACCTTTTTCGGTCATAATGTTTATCAAATAAAGACCATCAGCCTGTCCCGTTAAGTCCAGTTGCTCATTGATAGAAATACTATTACGCTGGGTAGTGAAAAGTTGACGACCCAACAAATCATATACCTGAATAGTTACTTCGGTCCTCTCATTAAAGCTTGCTAAAAGACTTACTTTCCCCGTAGTAGGATTCGGAAATACCTGATAACTGATTAAGGCCGGAGGTGTTTCAACACCGGTCAATAAACTAAATACCGGCGTAAGAATGGCATCCGTAGTCCCCACGAAGTTGAGCACAGTCGTCGTATCTCCTGTTTCCAACCAGTGAGAAAATTCGTATCCTTCATTGGCAATGGCTTTTAATTGAACCGGGATATTTTTGAAATATAAATTAGTGAAATTAAAGGGTGTTTCCATCTCGTTTGCATTCACTACTACGCGGCCATTAGTGGTTTCATTGTAGTTGAGTGTCAATGGATAAGTACCCTGTAGGCCAAACTGATCGTTGATAAAACCACGGTAAAAATCAGGTCGTGTAACAAAAAAGTCTTTCATGTTGTTGGACCAACCCCGCCAGTTTATTTCGTTTCCACCAATAGATAACTCATCTCCCCATCGCTCCGCATGTGCTGGAATGTGAGGTTCAATCATAGACTGAATACTATCCGCAATATGAGCCGTACGCTCCTCGCTATAGATTAATTCCATAAAACTACAAGAACGCTGGATAAATTCATTTCTGAAATTTTCATTGTCCAATAATTTTCTAAAGAATAAAGTACTATTACTATGGTTAGGCCACTCTGTACTGTTAGGTACCATGATCTGTGCCAGCGTATTGAATTCAGGTCGGGTCTCCGCAGCGAATCCATTATCCGTACTACCATCATGATCCAATGCACCGTAGCGCCATTTTTTACCCGCTTTTCTTTCTTTCCAAAGGATAACATTATTTGCTGGCCAATCATGCTTGGCAATATAGGCAGAGAAGCCCCAGTAATTAGTCAGTTGATTTATATCTACCTGATCAGCTACCGTATTATAGTTTTCAGCTACACTCAGGTCATTATTATCAATAAAATCGAACAACTCCATATATTCCGTATCCGTACCTCTTTTTATTATATCCCACGGCATACCAGGATTTTTTAATAAATCTATTTCATCTTTATCAACACCTAAGACATTTTCAAAATGCTCGTCATTGAATAATTCTCTAATGTTATAAATACCCCAGAAATCACCATTCAGGTAAAGGGTAGTTGGTTGATAACCGAGTAGATCTATATCAATTTTATCCCAAACTAGTGTTTGGACCAGTCCATCTCGGAACATTGTTCGCAAGTAATCCTGTCCACTGTTACGTAGTTTTATTCGCTCAAATATTTCCGTTTCGCGCCCTTCGTATATTGGATATTCGATGGCATCGCTTCCATACATATTACGTCGCATATATACATTGAAACTCTTCTGAGCATAGGTTCTGGAACATCCACCACCGATTCGAATGCCAGCGTTGACATTAAACGCTTCACTACCATCCGGCAAAAACATACCCAAGTTAATAGGACGTTCCCAATCACGATTCCAGTTAACAGAATCAGTTCGGCAAAAGCCAGGAATACCATTGGTACCTTCTACATAAATACCGATTTCGTCATCGAAAAAATTAGCTGGATCTGAATTGATGTATAGTGTAGGAATATTAGAAGTAATATCAAACAAGTAAGAACCTAGCGCTGCAGTACTTTGTACATGCTCGTTTTTGAACGCGACCGCTTTTAGACTTGTATTATCGTTGATATTAAATGGTGTGCTATAAGCAGTACTGAAAGCTGTCGGCTCTGATCCATCTTGTGTATATCGAATGGTAACCTCTGGGTCAGGGTGACTAAAGCTTACCACTTGTGCGGATTGATACATTCCGTTGGGTAGTAAAACCGTAGGTGGTTCCAGTCCTCTCAATGCGCCGTTGTTGGATTCGCCCGGCGTAATTTCTCCGAAAATCACAAAGTCAGGTGCACCATCGGTACTTCGTCCATAAGTGGTCTGAAACGGAACAGGACCAAAGGTTAACGAATCCAAGACTTGAATTCGGTTATCAACTGCCTGTGATAATAGTAATTGTTCGCCAGAAGCTTCCAAACTGAAATCAGCGTGTAGTCCACCTTCTTCTGGATCTTTATCTGTAAAGATGACCACAAAATCATTTGGAGCCAATATATAAGGCTGGCTGATTTGCCATTTAGTAATATTATCTTCTGTATCAGAAAGGAAAAGCCCTCCAAGATTGACGGGTTGGTTACCAGCGTTATAGATTTCAACCCAGTCTTCGAAGGCGCCTCCTTCATCGGTATATGCGGTTCCTCCAGGTGCAATTTCAT
>Ga0114957_1002331_pt1 | contig 18356 bp, 16 predicted proteins | sample BantaG_FD_87175 | JGI IMG/M metagenome (GOLD analysis project Ga0114957, IMG submission 87175) | Marine algal microbial communities from Bantry Bay, Ireland - BantryBay_4 metaG | ecosystem: Host-associated > Algae > Red algae > Unclassified | place: Bantry Bay, Ireland | collected 2014-11-21 | reverse complement strand
TTTTTTTTTAGAAAAAAATAAAATCTTTTTTTTTTGAAAAATGTGACCCTCAAAAAAATGTGCGTCTTAAAAGTGTAAGTTTTGAGGGACATATGTTAAAAAGTTAACAAAGCAAAACTTAACTAAAGAAATTTTAAAAATGATTAAAAAAACTAGTCATTTTTCAAGATATATAAAAGACTTTAATTAGGAGCATTTATATGTAGATTGTTTTCATTTGGTTTTTTGGGGTTATACAGGGTACTACGTTTCGACGTACGTGCCCTGTTCTTTTTGCTGCTCTAAAATCATTCATAAAAAGTAAAAAGCGATACTGAAAACCTTCAGTATCGCTTTTTATTTTTGTATCAAATTCAATTTTAATTCAATCGAATTTCATCATCATTTCCATCAAAGAAAGTGTACTGTGTATATTGATATTCTGAATCTTCTTTGACACTAATCCATTTAAAATATTTCATATACCATTGCATTTGTTTGCTTGGAAATCCTTTTTTCAAAAAAGCATAAACATATGGATGAGCATGTAATTGCAATTTAGATTGTGGTCTAGATTGAACAATAAATTCTAAATCTCTTTCAATATCATCTGTCAATAAAATAGAAGGATTAATTTTTCCAGTTCCTTTACAAGCAGGACAAATTTCAGCAGTATTGATTTTTACTTCAGGACGAACTCGTTGTCGAGTTATTTGCATCAAACCAAATTTACTTAATTGCAAAATGGTATGTTGCGCACGATCCTTTTTCATATTATCTCGCATAGCTTTTACTAACTCTCGTTTATGTTCTGCTACGCGCATATCAATAAAATCAATAATGATAATTCCTCCAATATCTCTAAGGCGCAATTGACGTGCAATTTCTGCGGCCGATTCTAAATTAACAGCAAGAACAGCCTCTGCTTGGTTAGAACTTTTGGCAGCTTTATGACCACTATTTACATCAATAACGTGCATTGCCTCTGTGCTCTCAATTACAAGGTATGCACCACTAGGCATGGTGGCTGTTTTTCCAAAAGAAGATTTAATTTGCCGACCAACACCATATGCATCAAAAATTGCTTTTGCGCTTTTATGATGCTTTACAATCTTAACTTGGCTGGGTGCGAAACCTGACAAAAAGTTTTTAATGTTTAAATATAACTCTTTATCATTCACAACAATTTTATTGAAAGAGTCACTCAAAATATCTCGAAGGATACTAGAGGTTTTGTCTAACTCACTCAATAGTTTTGTTGGAGGATTAGCATTGTGTAATTGACTATGAACTTGTTCCCATTTCTTAGTCATCATGTCCAATTCTTCATGAAGATCGGCTACCTTTTTTCCTTCTGCAGCAGTTCTTACAATCACACCAAAATTCTTTGGACGAATACTTTCTACAAGTCTTTGTAATCTTTTTCTTTCGTCGGCATTCCCAATCTTTTTAGAAACGGCAACGATATTTGAAAAAGGAGACAATACTAAATATCTACCTGGAATGGTTATCTCACAACTAAGTCGAGGCCCTTTTGTAGAGATAGGTTCTTTTAAAATCTGAACAAGGATAGGTTGTTTTTTATTCAAAACTTGATCAATCTTACCTGTTTTGATGATTTCATCTTCAAAGGTAAAACTGTCTAGTTTATACGTGTTTTGCTGTCCCGTTATAGATTGTTCGGTATATTTCAGCAGGGTTCGGAGTTTGGGTCCCAAATCTGTATAATGGAGGAAGGCATCTTTTTTGTGCCCGATATCCACAAATGCGGCATTCAACCCAGGCATCAATTTTCTAATTTTACCTAGAAAAATATCGCCTACAGTAAAGTTGGTATTGGTCTTTTGATTATGGAGCTCTACGAGTTTACCATTTTCCAAAAGTGCAATTTCAACTTCTGTGGGGGTAGAATTAATGATTAGTTCTTTTTCCACTATTTTCAACTTTGTGGGCATAAGAGCAAAGTGCTCTATTCAAGGCAAGATGGTAATATTTATCATTAAGATAAACAACCTGAAAGGGACACAACACCAAATTTGTATTTTAATTGTAGGGGTATGAGCACCCAAGAGTATTAATTTTACTTGTTTTGGGTTTAACTTAAAACTAATTTTCTATACCATCTAACAATGTGTAGAATTTCGGAAATCCTTTAAAATTTTCAGTTAAAACATAAAGAAGTAAACCTCCTTAACCAACAGTTATGTCAGGAGTATTATTTCGCTAACCCACCTTTAAAAATAAAACACAAAGATATTATGTGTTTATTTTTCTATCAAGCACGGAAATAATACTTCCAGCTCTACAAATTTCTATTTGACTGTGTCGTTAAAATAAGAAAGGATCATGAGACAAAAGTCATAAACTATATGTCTCATGATCCTGAATCGTCATTTTAATCTTTAGGTTGGTAGAATATTAAACCACCTGAAACCTTTGCCAGATTTAAATTAAATAGTCATTTAAAATGACCAATTATTATCTGTTCTTTTTCTTGTGACGATTCTTACGTAATCTTTTTTTACGTTTGTGTGTCGCAATTTTATGACGTTTACGTTTTTTTCCGCAAGGCATAATTGATGTTTTTTATAATTATTAAAATTAAATTTTTTGCGCCCAATTACTTGGGCAAATACTTTCTATCGTTGTGCGCTAGCCAACGATTGACATTTATCTTGAAAGGTTTTTGCTTTTTCCGCTTGTCCAAGACCTTCATAGGCTTGAGCTAACAGGCAAGTTACCTTAATATTATCAGGTGCAATAAGAAGTGCTTTCTCCAAACGGCCAGCAGCTTTTTCATATTGTCCAGTTTGTAAACCGAATCTTCCTAAAGAGGAAAGAACGGCAACATTATCAGGATTTTGTTTATTCAGATCCAATAGCATTTTGACGCCTTTCATAGGATTATCCTTTGGAGGACGTTCTGCATAGCAAACCGCTAAATTTGCTTTGTGATTCACATCACTTGGATTTAAAGAAACAGCATTTTCAAATGCCTGAATGGCTCTATTGGAACAATAATCTTTCACTTTTTCCTCAGTTTCTAAATTCATTCCTCGATTAAAGGTTGCTCCTGCAATAGACCAAGCTAAATCAGATGATTCTACTTCAGCTACTTGTTGAGCATAATATCCAGCAATAGCAAATCGATTGATTTTATACCATGCACTAGATAAAGCTTTGAAGGCTTCCGTTTTGTCTGTTTCGTTTTTGTTGGCTTCCGATAGTTTTGATTCTGCTAGCAAAATCTCGCTAGCATCTTCTGGCTTAAGATTTTTCTTAGCGGTAAGGAGCAATGAATTAATATCCGTTGACTCCGTAGTTAATGTTCTTACTCTCTCAACTTCTTTTTGTGCTTCTGGTTTGGTATCAAATCCAAAATAAAGTAGTAAAAATAATAACCCAGCAAAAGATAAAACTAAGTAGTGTCCTTTTGACATTGAATCAGTTTTTAAAGTTTAGTACTTTCATCTCTAGGCAAATTGTTGACATTACCTTTCACCTCTTCCACAAAAGTTTTTGCAGGTTTGAAAGCAGGCACAAAGTGTGCAGGAATTTCAATTGCAATATTCTTTTTAATGTGTCGACCAACTTTTCTCTTTCGCTCCTTAATAATAAAACTTCCGAAACCTCTGATATAAACATTTTCGCCACTAGATAGAGAACCCTTCACTTCTTTGAAAAGAGTTTCCAATGTAACAAGGACATCTACCTTAGGGACACCTGTTTTTTCCGATATTGCTGTGACTAAATCAGCTTTTCTCATCGTTTATCGTATTGGTTTATAATTAGTTATGAATATATTTTATTTAAATTAAAGCGTCGCAAATTTCGCTTTTTTATTTTTCAATTGAAAATAAATAGAAGTTTTATTTCTGTCTTTTCGTCCCTAATTGCCTTTTTTTCAAGGAATTATGAATTTTTTTTTGTTTTTATAAGTCGAAAAAAATGTTTTTACGGGAAATTAAAAATTGTAATTTTTTTTTTAGGGAATTAATTTTTTTTATTGGCGTAAAAAATAACTCGATTGTGACATGTTGAAAATTTGTTTCTAACCTTTTTTTAATAAAATGAGTTTTAAATTTTTTTCACGATTAATTTTCAAAATTATTATTCATTACCGTACACTTTTCTAGGACTGACCTTACAGCCACGAATTAACACGAATTTTCACAAATATTTTTTAGATAGGATTTGAGAAAATTTAAAAAAGTCATTGATGACTTTTAATTGGAGCAAATAGAATTTAATTTTCTCGAATTCTAAAATATGCTTCGCATTTTTAGTGCTAATTCGTGGCAAAAATTTCAAACTAAAAAAAGTGTACGGTAGAGAAAATTATTAAGAGATGGATTTAATCCATTTTTATAAATTAGATTAAACAATCCTAAGATTAAACTTAGTGCACAAGTCATATTACTAAATTATATAACAACACTTCAACCTTATTCTCAATCCTTTAGTTATATTTGCACAAAATGTATCTACAATTATGATGTTATCAATGACGGGATATGGCCAGGCTTCTGGAACCTACCAAACAAAAAAAATCACAATCGAACTTCGGTCTCTTAACAGTAAGTTTACGGACTTAAGATTTAAGATGCCTCAGAATTATAAAGAGAAAGAACATGATCTACGAAGGATTATTTCTAAGAGAGCTGAAAGAGGAAAAATTGATGTAAGCATCAATGTGGAATCTTTAGAAGGAGGAGATGCTTTTTCTTTAAATAAATCTCTGTTTAAAAAATACCATGAAGAACTTCATACCCTTCAGGTAGAACTAGGAATGGATGCAGGAGATTTGACTCAAACGATTCTTCGTATTCCCAATGTTGTGGTTGCGGATACTAATACCTTAGAACCAGAAGAATGGAAAGTCGTACAAGAAATTTTAGATGAGGCATTAAATGCTTTTCAAAAATTTAGAAAAGTGGAAGGAAAAGCAATGGAGGAAGATTGTAAAGTTCGGGTTCAAAATATTTCGGAAGCTTTGGTTAAGATTGATCCTTTTGAAGAGGAACGTGCTGGTAAGATCAAAGACCGAATGTTGAAAAACATGGAAGAGTATGTAGGGAAAGATAATATTAATGCGAATCGATTTGAACAAGAGATTTTATATTACTTGGAAAAATTAGACATTACAGAAGAGAAAGTAAGATTAGAACAGCATTGTAAATATTTCATTGAAGTAGTCGAAACACAGAAAACTCAAAAGGGACGAAAGTTAAATTTCATCAGCCAAGAGATTGGTCGAGAGATTAATACTTTAGGCTCAAAAGCAAGTTCATCTGAAATTCAGCACTTAGTTGTTCAGATGAAAGATGAGTTGGAAAAGATAAAAGAATTAGTTGCTAATTCTGTTTAAACTTAATTTTGAATGAATAAATTTTGCATTTTGAATGATCGAAAAATTTTGCGTCTTTAAAATCAAAATTTCTCGATCATTCAAAATTCAAAATTTATAATTCAAATTTATAATGGGAAAGTTAATTGTTATCACCGCTCCTTCCGGTGCAGGAAAAACAACAATAGTTCGTCACTTATTAAAAACATTTGATTTTTTGGGGTTTTCGATTTCTGCAACGACGCGAGAAAAACGAAAATATGAGAAGGACGGGAGAGATTATTACTTTATGACAGTTGATGAATTTAAGAAAATGCGTCGCCGTCGGAAGTTCTTAGAATGGGAAGAAGTTTACGAAAATCAATTTTATGGTACCTTAAAGAGTGAAGTGGAACGAATTTGGGAGGAAGAAAAGCATATTGCTTTTGATGTTGATGTTAAAGGGGCTAAAGATATTAAAAAATCATACCCCGAAGAGACTTTAGCTATATTTATAAAACCTCCTTCGATTGAAGAATTGTGGAAAAGGTTACGGAATCGAAAGACAGAAGATGAGGCAAGTTTGAAAAAAAGATTTGCTCGTTCCAAGAGAGAATTGAAGTACGAGAAAAAATTTGATAAGGTTTTGGTGAACGATGATCTTGCTACAGCGTTAAAAGAAGCAGAAGACATGGTTTTAGATTTTATCAAACCGAAAAAATCAAAATCAAAATCAAAAAAGAAATTAAAGAAATAATTTAAAATCCCCTCGCTATACTTTTTTATAAAATTAATTTAAAAATAGAATGCGACTGAGGTTTAGTATAATGGAAACATTTATTACAAAAGGCATAAGAATAAGCGTAGAACCTACCTACCGACCAGAGCAATCTTCTCCAGAAGAAGAGAAGCATGTCTTTTCCTATGAAATAATTATTGAAAATAGAAGTAATCATGTCGTACAATTAGTAAGTAGACATTGGTTTATTTTTGATTCTATTGGAGTTCGACGAGAGGTTGAAGGTGAAGGTGTAGTAGGAGAACAACCTACTTTAAAACCGGGAGAAAAATTCAAATATCAATCTTGGTGTCCACTTCTTTCTGAAGTTGGAAAAATGCATGGTACTTTTATGATGGTACGGAAAGATAATGAGGAGAAATTTAAAGTGCATATTCCAGAGTTTCATATGGTGGTGCCTGTTAGGATGAATTGAACCCCCGACCCCTAAAGGGGAGTTTTGGCTTTCCCGTTGAGGGAAGTTTATCTTTTTTATAAAATCATTATTTTTTAGATTGGCTGTAGGGAATTATTATTTGGTTCTAGATAAGTTCATTTGGTCATTTTTATAATGAAAAATAATTCCCTAGAATTAATTTAAATTCCAATGTATAAAATTTAAGACTCATCTAAATCAACGGGAAAACTAAAACTCCCCTTTAGGGGTCGGGGGTTAAATCCTTCACATTTAACTGCAAGTCTTTTTTTCCATTCCAATTATTTTCATTGATCGTGTAGCAAATATGAAAACTTTTATTTTGAACATTTGGAAAAAAATCACCTAATCCGAAAGCAATTCCATTTATAACTTTAGATTCTTTTTGTTGCAAACTTAGTTTCAAATGATTGCCTTTGAGTAATCTGGAAAAACCAGAATCTTTTACATTTTTTGTTACAAAAACGGGATTTCTATTCTGAGGACCAAATGGTGCAAATTGTTTTAAAATATTCCAAAATTGAGGTGTGATGTTTTCCAGATCAAGTATTGCTGTGATATCAATTTCAGGAACTAGCGTTTTATCTTCAATTGTTTCTTGAACCACTTCTTCAAATTTTTCTCTAAAAACATAAACCTGTTCAATTTCCAAACTCAGTCCGGCAGCATGAGCATGTCCTCCAAAATTCAACAATACACTTTCGCATTTTTTAATTGCATCATGAATATTAAATCCTTTTACTGATCGAGCTGAACCAACTGCAAGTCCATTGGATTCTGTCAAAATAATAGTCGGGCGATGGTGGGCTTCCACAATTCGTGCAGCCGCAATTCCTACAATTCCTTTATGCCAATGCGGTTGATAAAGTACAACACTTTTTTGATTCTCGAAATAAACATTTTTATCAATCAGCATTTTTGCTTCTTGGACGATTTGTTGGTCAAACTCTTTTCGAAGTTGATTACGTTGATAAAGTTTTTGGGCATTTTCCTTTGCAGCTATTTTATTTTCAGAAAGCAATAATTCGACAGCTTGACGAGCATCTGCTAGTCTGCCGGCAGCATTAATCATAGGGCCTAATCCAAAAACAATGTCATTGACATTTAATGGAAATTGACGATTACTCATTTCTATTAAACTTAAAAGTCCAACTCGTTTAGTTTCATTCAATTGTTGTAATCCTAAAAAAGCTAAAGTTCGATTTTCGCCAAGCATAGGAACAATATCACAGGCAATACTAATTACAACTAAATCCAGTAATTCTAGTAGTTGCGATTCCCCTAAATTATTTTGCTCAACAAAAGCTTGAGCCAATTTAAAAGTAATTCCACAACCACTTAATTCTTTATAAGGATATTTGCAATCTTTTCTTTTGGGATCTAAAACTGCAATAGCAGGAGGGAGTTCACCTTCTGGTAAGTGATGGTCGCAAATAATAAAATCGATACCTTTTTCTTTAGCATATTTTACTTTGTCATTGGCTTTGATACCACAGTCCATTGCAATAATTAAAGTAACACCATTTTGTTGGGCATAATCAATACCTGCTATCGAAACTCCATATCCCTCTTTGTAGCGATCAGGGATGTAATAATCCAGATTTTTATGATATTTTTTTAAAAAAGAAAACATCAATGCAACCGAAGTGGTACCATCTACATCATAATCACCAAAGAGTAGCACCTTTTCTTCTTGGTGAATTGCTTCTGTTACACGATTGATGGCTTTGTTCATATCTTGCATTAAAAAAGGATCATGCAACTGTTCTAAAGAAGGACGAAAGAATTGTCGAGCTTCATCAAAATTAGAGATGCCTCTTTGTACTAATAATTGGCAAAATATGGGATGAATTTTCAATACATCTTGCAAATGTTGGACAATAGTAGGGTCGGCAGAGAGGAGATTCCAGCGTTTTTTCATAGTTTGTTTCTAGAGAATCGTTTGATTAATTATATTTATAAGACTTCAGATGTCAGACCATGCGCTTCGCTTATTGTCAGAAGTCAGACCATCCAAAATGTGTCAGCAACATCTTTTTTTCAGTCTGACTTCTGACAATAAACGAAGCGCATGGTCTGACATCTAGAGTCTTAAATTAGAACTAATATAGGATTTTATTTTTTGAAATAAAAAGGTAGCAAAATTCGTTTGATGAATGAATATTTGAGAATAACTCAATATCAATTCGTTGGCTCAAATTTTTCTAAGAAAACTACCTACCTATTTCTCACTCCTAATGAAGCAATTTTTTAATTTTAACGTAATACTTAAAACGAAATACATTACAGTTGGATTACTGTAAAAAGAAATGAAAAAAACTTTTTCTATGAATATTGAAATAACTATCACAAAAAAAATAATTGGATTTTTAAATTTAATGCTTTGTTGTTTTTTCCTTCAAGCTCAACCGAATACTTTGGTAATGGGGAAAATAAATAATGCCAAAGCCAAGGAAATAGAACTTTCAATTAATAAACTTTATCTGACCAACAATATTGAGGTTTATAGTTCAAAAGTGATAGATAATAACACCTTTGCTTTTGCCGTAGAGGTGGATGAACCCCAAATCGCAATAATAGAATATGCTCGAAATAAAGGAATTATTTATCTAGAACCAAATGATACTTTATACATAGAATGTGATGCAGATGATTTTCAATATTCATTTGAATTCACAGGAGGATTAGGAGATGATAATACTTGCTTTACAGAGTATCTTCGAAAGTATCCTAAAGAAATGAGCGTGTTCAATATGACTCAATACAAACAAAAATCTTATTGGTATCAAAATAGTCCAAAGATGGATGAGTTGATGTTGAGAATGAATCGAAACCTTTTTGATGAACATATGAAAATTCGAAAGTCAGATGCCTTTGCAATCATGGATAAATATGAAATAGACCAACCAAATACTTTAACAAAAGATTTTAAAGAATTTTTGGAGGCAGATATTTTATATGATTTTGCATATCATAAAATGTTATATGGTAATGTTTTTAAAAATAGATATGGGTTGACTGAAAAATATTGTGATTTTTTAAATGAAATTCCAATTCAAAATAATCAGATAGGGAATCAATGGTATCGACAATATTTGATCGCCTATTTTGATTATCAAAATTCAATAAAGCCAGATGATCGAAATCAGTTTATTCATCAATATGAAGAAGGGAGTAAATTATTAGAAGGGAAAACGAGAGCTTATTTTCAGTCAGAAACCATTGCAAGAGCTTTTCGAGCAAAAGAGAATGAAGTTATTATGGAAAAGTTTTGGGATTATATGCGTTATCAAGACTATGGAGCTTTTGATGAAAAATTATTAGAGGTTCATGCGAAAGCGGTAAAGTTTGCAGGAGGAACAATTGCGCCTGGCTTTACTCTTTCTGATATTGAAGATAAAGAAATTACTCTGGCTAGTTATAAAGGGCAAGTAGTATATCTGAATTTTTGGGCATCATGGTGTCGGCCATGTATGAATAAGATGGAGAAAATAAAACCTATTCAATCTGAATTAGAAGATCAAGGTATTGTTTTTATCAATGTGTCATTAGACAGAAAAGAGGAGGTATGGAAGGAAACTTTGGAAAAAAAATCATTTAAAGGTATCCACGTATTGGCATCTGGAGAATTAAATTCCGATATTGCTAAAGCATATGAAATAAAAGTCCTCCCTCGATATTTTATTATAAATAAAAATGGCGAGTTTGTAAAAACTCCCAAGTCAAATGCAATAGATCAAGTTAGATCTACCCTCCTTAAAGTTGTTGAACAATAAACATAAAAACACTTTTTTTAAATGAGGAAAATTAACACTTCACTATTATTTATTTTTTGCCTTTTATCTTATCCTATTTTTTCCCAATTGGATAATGTTCTAGTGCATGCTGATCAAATGCCCTATTTCCCTGGATGTGAAAAGTTGAAAACTGGATCAGAAAAAAAACGACATTGTTCCAATGAAGCATTAGTTTTATTTTTAAGCCATAATGTTCAATATCCAGTTGAAGCAAAAGAACAAGGTGTAGAAGGAACAGTTTATGTGAGCTTTGTGGTTGATGAAGAAGGTAATGTAACAGAACATTCTATAATTAGAGATATTGGAGGAGGATGTGGTGATGCAGCTATTGCTGTGTTAAAAAGAATGCCTAAATGGCAACCAGGTAAACATGAAGGAAAAAAGGTTAAGGTCAAACTTAATTTGCCTATTCAATATTTCTTAAAAAATGGAATTAGTAATCCTTTGGATTCTGATGATTATAAGATTACTTGGGGAACGATGAAAGGTACCAAAGTTTCAGTAAGTGATTTGAAAAATAATTTGGATAAAGTAATTATGGTGCGAGATCAATATGGTGAGCCTGTATCTTTTGATGAATTGACTTTTTCTTATAAAAGAAAAAAGAGTTTCCAAACTGCTACAAGCAATGGTGTTTTAGTGAAAAAGCAAAAAAAGATTATCAAGAAAGCGAAAGCTGGAGCGCAATTTTATATTGGAGTAGTTGTGCATGATGGTAATAAAAAAATAAAAGTGGGTAGAGAGTTTGAGGTTGTAGAATAGTTTTTTTGAAAAAACTAGAAAAGAGACTTACATCTGCTTAGGTGTAAGTCTTTTTTTTTGTAAAAAAAAGAACCCTCTTCCACGAGGTGAGTGAAGAGGGTCCACATCCCAAAAACAGTTTGGAGAAAAATTAATTTCTCCTGCAGTCATATTTCGTGTCTGCTAAAGATTCATTCTTCTGATGCATAATTCTATCGAATCAATCATGAGATTATAGATGTTGAATCTATGGAATTTCAGAAGGTTGAACCTGCTTTGCATTTCTCAGACACGGCTTAGCAAGACTGTTTTCGGATGCATTTTGATATCATCATCAAAGTAAAAGTAATGCGCCAATCTTATTATAGTAGCCAATCTTTTTTTCTTATGGTAAGTTCTCTTATAAGTATGTGCAATGAATATTTTGTAAATAACCTTCCCTTTGTTATTGTTTGTAACAAAATATTTACATTTAGAAGTAAATGAATTACTCCAAATGTTAAATTGAAAATCAATTTGTTGAATAGGTAAAAAATTTCGGTTGGGATAAATAGCTCTCAATGAAAGTTTAAAGAATGAGAACTGATGTGATATAACATATTAAAATAATCACAATGCAAAGATATATTAAAAACTCTAATTTTTTACATCCTAATAAGAGTATTTTTTCTTTTGTTGAAAGTAATTTTTGATGTTATTAGAAGTAATAATTTATTCTAAATTTTAGAGCAAGATTAAAATCCTTACTTTTGCATTTTTAAGTCAGTAATTTATTATTGAAATTTTATAAAAAATAAGTATGGCAGAGAATACAGAAAAAAGAACGGATGTAAATGAATTAGGAGAATTTGGTTTAATAGACCATTTGACCAAAAATTTTCCACTCAAAAATAAATCATCTTTTAAAGGAATAGGGGATGATGCTGCTGTAATTGATAATGGAAAAAAGATGACGGTGATTTCTACAGATATGTTAGTGGAAGGAATTCACTTTGATTTGATGTACTCACCACTCAAACATTTAGGGTATAAATCTGTGATTGTAAATCTTTCAGATATTTATGCAATGAATGCTATTCCTAAACAAATTACGATGTCCTTAGCTTTTTCTAATCGCTTTTCTGTAGAAGCTTTAGAAGAATTTTATTCAGGAGTGAAATTAGCTTGTGAAAGATATAATGTAGACTTAGTAGGAGGAGATACAACTTCTTCACCGAAAGGAATAATAATCAGCGTTACTGCTATAGGTGAAGTAGAAAAGGATAAATTGACTTATCGGAGCACCGCAAAAGTTGGAGATGTAATGTGTGTAACTGGAGATTTTGGTGCAGCATATTTAGGTTTGCAAATTTTGGAAAGAGAAAAGCAAATTTTTGCTTCAAGTCCAGGAGTACAACCTGACTTGGAAGATCAATCATATTTGGTAGGGCGTCAATTAAAACCAGAAGCTCAAAAAGATATGATTGAAACTTTTAGAAAAGTGGATTTAGTACCTACTTCTATGATTGATGTTTCGGACGGCTTGGCTTCTGAGATTTTTCATATTTGTAAAAAATCAGGGGTAGGAGCATTTGTAGAAGAAAGTGGAGTTCCAATCCATCCTGATGCAGAAATGATGGCGCTTAAATTTAGAATAGATCCTATTGCTTGTGCATTAAGTGGTGGAGAAGATTATGAATTATTATTTACAATTGATCCTAAAGATGTAGAGAAGGTAAAATATATTGCAGGTATTTATATTATGGGAGAAATTGTTGAGGCTTCGGAAGGGATTAAGTTACATACGAAGGGTGGAAATATTCATCCAATAAAAGCTCAAGGGTGGAAACATTTTTAATACGCTTTGATTTGATTTCAAAATAAGAAAGGTGCTTTTCAACATTGAAAAGCACCTTTCTTATTTTGAAATCAATCGATATTTATCTTCTATAATTTCGTCCACGATTATCTCTTCGATCATTTCGTCCACGATGGTTGTCTCTCCGATCATTTCGTCCACGATGGTTGTCTCTTCGATCATTTCGATCTCGATCATTATCATGTTTCTTTTTTCGATTAGCATTACTAAGACCATCTAAGGAAATATTATCAGCAATAGACAATTTCCCATCTGACATATTCAATAAATCTTGTTTGATAATTTCATCACTAATGTAATGTTCCTTATTCCAAGTTTTATAAGCCATTTTCATGTATCCTCCAATAACAGTAACGAAGCCTATTTTTTTAGGCCCATCTTCCATCATTAATGCTTTGTTAATTAGAATTTGAACATTATTACCATAGTGGCGATAAGCAGCATTTGATGCAGGATAACTTACTGGTTCAGGTTTTTTTAAATCTGTTTCAGGGGTAGGAGTTTCTCCACTAGGAGGCATTACATCTAAATCATATTCAGCAATCCTGAAAACATGCTTCCATAGTTTTGAACGGTAATCATCTATGTTTCTATTTTGAGGATGCATTTGATGCATAAGATCAATTACTCTTTCAATAAAAGCTTGACGCATTTCATTACTCTCAATAGTTCGAGCATGACGAATGAGCATTTGAACATTCCGTCCATATTCAGGAATTATTAAACCAGTTTTTTCGGAGTTGTACTCCATGTTATGTGCCGTATGTGTGCCCATGTAAATTTTGTTTATTTAAAAAAACAATGGACAAAGATAAGTTTTTCTATCTATTGTCCATTGTCATTTGTTGTATTTATTCAACTGTCACCGATTTTGCAAGGTTTCTAGGTTGGTCTACATTGCAACCTCTTACCAAAGCAATATGGTAGGAAAGTAATTGTAAAGGAATAACTGACAATAAAGGAGTTAAAGGTTCTTCAGTATCAGGAATTTCAATGGTGTAATCCGCAATTTTGCTAATTTCTTCATCACCTTTAGTAACGATAGCAATCACAATTCCTTTACGTGCTTTAACTTCTTGGATGTTACTTACGATTTTTTCATATGCACTTTTATTTGTAGCAATAACTACAACAGGCATATTTTCATCAATTAATGCAATAGGTCCATGCTTCATTTCCGCAGCAGGATAACCTTCAGCATGAATGTAAGAAATCTCTTTAAGCTTTAAAGCCCCTTCTAGTGCAGCTGGGAAATTATATCCTCGACCTAAGTATAAAGTATGTCGAGTATTGATAAACTTAGTAGCTAATTTTTTAATTTGATCATTACACTCTAAAGCTTCTTGTACTTTTTGAGGAATTTCTTCTAATCCTTTTAATAACTGATGGTAGTATGATTTAGGAATAGATCCTTTCTTGTAACCCATATAGATAGCCATCAAAGCAAGAGCTGTTACTTGACCTGTAAATGCTTTAGTACTTGCTACCCCGATTTCTGGACCAGCGTGAATATATGAACCTGAGTCAGTAATCCGAGCAATAGAAGAACCAACAGCATTTACGATTCCATAAATTAAAGCACCTTTATCTTTTGCCATTTCAAGAGCAGCTAAAGTATCTGCTGTTTCTCCTGATTGAGATAATGCAATAACTACATCATCTTTATTAATTATTGGATTTCGGTATCTTAATTCTGATGCATATTCTACTTCAACAGGGATTCTAGCTAGTTCTTCAAATAAGTATTCGCCAATTAGTGCTGCATGCCAAGAAGTTCCACATGCTGCCATGATGAATCTTTTTGCATTAAACATCCTTTCTTCCACGTTTTGAATGCCACCTACTTTAATCCAACCTGCTGCGGCATTTACACGACCACGCATACAATCTGCGATTGTACTTGGCTGCTCATAAATTTCCTTGAGCATAAAATGTTCATAATCACCTTTTTCTATTTTCTCAATATTCATATTGAGATGTTGAATATAAGGTGTTTGTATTTCGTTATCCATTGTTTTGATTTCAAAAGAGCCATTTTTGTTAACTACAGCAATTTCTTCATCATTTAAATAAACAACTTGGTCCGTATATCCAACAAGAGGTGTTGCATCCGATGCTAACCAAAATTCATCGTTTCCAATACCAACTACAAGAGGACTTGCTTTTCTTGCTGCAACGAGTTTAGATGGATCTTCTTTATCTAAAACTACAATAGCGTAAGCTCCTACCACTTGAGATAAAGCTATTCGAACTGCTTCTTCTAATGGAAGATTATCTTTTTCCTGAATAGCTCCAATTAAATGAATTAAAACTTCAGTATCTGTATCACTTTGAAAGGAATGGCCATCTTTAATCAATGCTTCTTTAATCGTTGCATAATTTTCAATGATACCATTATGAATAAGAGTCAACCTTTCATTTTGACAGGTATGAGGGTGAGCATTTACATCATTAGGCTCACCATGAGTTGCCCATCTGGTATGTCCAATACCAACTGAGCCTTCAAGATTTTTTCCTTTAACAAAAGAAACTAAGTCATTTACTTTTCCTTTCTTTTTGTAAACATGTAGATCACCATTAAATAGTGCAACTCCTGCACTATCATAACCACGATATTCTAAACGTTTTAAACCTTTAACAATGAAAGGGTAAGCATCTTTTTTGCCAATATAGGCTACGATTCCACACATAATAGGGTTTGTTTTTGTTTATTGATTAATAGTATACGTTAAGTTTAATTTTGCAGGATATGTAGAATGTCCTGGACCAAAGAGAATACCTCTTTGAACATTTTGGGCTTTTGAAAAGGCTGTTACAAATATTTCATCACTTGGTTCAACACCATCTATTATATCTTGAAGATGGTCTGTTATATTCATAGTATACTTTTGTATGGTGGTATTGTTACTATTTATTTGGGATAAATTTCCTCCAAAAACACCAATTACATTACTAAGTTGTATAGCAAGTGAAAGATCGGAAATAACTTCAAGGTTTCCTTCCTCATTTTTCTTTGAAATAAGTAATTGTGTTATTGGGTCATCGTAGTAAACTGAATTATCATTGGGTAGAAGGCTTGCAATTGTGAGTTCTAATTGGGCTTGATTTATGATAATATTTTGTAAATCTCTTACATATGGAATGCTGATTTTAGTATTCAATCCTGCCATTCCCTGGATAAAAACTAAACTATCTCCCATCATATTGTTATCAATAAAAGAATTAACAGGAGAATTGGTATAATCATGCTCGAAAAAAACCATTTGTGCAGCAGTTGTATTCACTTGAAATCTGTAAGATGCGCTCTGTAAAGCTTGAGGATTTTCAGTATCAGGATATCTATAATATAAATATAGCCCTGCCGCACTTGACCTAAGATTAAAGGCCATCATTAGGTCTTTTGAAGTACTAGAGTCTTCTACTTTTATTTTTATTCCTTTTAATATTTGAAGAAAAGCCGCTTCATCTGAGTAATACTGCCAAGAATCTTGATTAAAAAGAAAATTCTGAATTAAATTATGGTTTTTGTCTATTGCAATTCTAACCAAAGGGGGATATATAGTATCACTATCAGAAACTAACAAATAGCTTGAATCTACTACAAAATCGCTAGGATTAATATTCGTTGAAACTAGTGTTTCCCCTTCATCAAAATCTTGGTCAGAATAATAGTCTGAATTGATGTCCATATCTTCATCAAGTAATGATACTGTTAAATCAACATCATAATCTTCATTATCCAAAAATCCATAAAATCTCGCTGTATCATATTCTAAAACAAGTATTACAGAATCGAGAAACGCTGCATTATTAGGAATATGATTTAGAAAAACAGTAGAATCAGGTTGTCCAGTTAATCGAAGTTGAGTGTTTATGGTTGATTTACTATTTCCAAAAATGGGGTCATCAAAGTTTCCACATAAATAGGTATTCAACAAATCAAATTCATTATATGTTCTTACAGAATCACCTTTAACTGCAGATGCTCTAAGAGTTAATGTATCCGTAAATTCTACATCAGTTCGATCTGGAGAAATTACTTCTCCTCCAATTAAACTTGGTTCATTACAAGATGTAGTTAATAATAAAAGCATCATAATCATGCATGATGCAATAGTTAATGATTTAAATATCGTCTTTTTCAATGTTAATTATTTTGGTGGCACGAATGAATGCCGTGAGGTACTCTAATAAATGAAACTTACCTTCCTTAAAACGCAAAACCAGCTACTATCAGTTGGGTGAGTCCCATTTTTGATAGTAGCTGGTATTGACTTTTTAAATAGAGTATCTTGGTGAAGCCAATAGATAGGTGCTATTTATTCAACCTCTTGTTCCAATAAAGAATTAAAGAACTCAAGGTATGCAGCGAGATATTCTTCTTCGCCTTTATATTCTAAAACAGGCTTATCTGTTTTTTCAATAATTCCAGTAGTTTCAGATGACAACTCTTCACTTCCTGTGATTACAGCATCAGCAAAAGTTACTGCTCCTGAATGAAGATTGATGCCATCTTCTGTTTTATATGCTGCTAAATCTTCAGGTTCTAAGTTATTAATAGAAGCTTTTTCGAAAAAGCTTTCATTAAAAGTCTTTCCTAAAGAATTTTCATAAAGCGAATAAACTACTTTTGAATTTTGGAAAATTGGCTCGTTCTTGTAAGCTGTTTTTAGATAAAGAGGAACTAAGCTTGTCATCCAACCATGAGTATGAATGATGTCTGGAGCCCAGCCAAATTTCTTAACTGTTTCTATAACACCTTTACAGAAAAAGACCATTCGATCCGCATTATCTTCAAAAGGTTCTCCTTTAGCATCTTCAAATACTGATTTACGTTTGAAAAAATCATCATTATCCAAAAAATAAACCTGTAATCGAGCTCCTGGAAGGGAAGCTACTTTTATGATTAATGGAAAATCATCGTCATCAACAATGATATTCATTCCAGAAAGACGAACAACTTCATGAAGTCGATGTCTTCTTTCATTAATAGTGCCAAAGCGGGGCATCAAAACTCGTATTTCAAATCCCTTCTCTTGTACATATTGAGGCAATTTCCGCGCTATTGCAGAGATTTCAGAGAGTGCCGTATAAGGCTCCATCTCTTGTGTTACTATCAAAACTTTCTTCTTCTCCATATACACAAATACATTTTTTAGTGTTCGTAAGATTAAATTTCATATTACTTGAGATTAACACTTAAGAACATTTTTGTTTAAGTATAAAATAATACCTTCAATGAACAGGTGTGCAAAAATAAGAAAAATTCCGCATTTTTTATGAATTTTACGCCCTTCTTATGTTAAGGTGCCGTTAAGTAAGAAAATCTTTAATACCTTTTTTTTTTCTAAAAGGGTATAAAAAAATATAAAAAACTAGCTTATTTTCACTTTTACTATTTAGTATAAAAATCAACTTACATATGATTTTATTTAAAAAAG
>Ga0114957_1002330_pt1 | contig 18370 bp, 19 predicted proteins | sample BantaG_FD_87175 | JGI IMG/M metagenome (GOLD analysis project Ga0114957, IMG submission 87175) | Marine algal microbial communities from Bantry Bay, Ireland - BantryBay_4 metaG | ecosystem: Host-associated > Algae > Red algae > Unclassified | place: Bantry Bay, Ireland | collected 2014-11-21 | reverse complement strand
ACTTCTATATAATAAGTCCACAACTTCCTTATCAATCAAGTTAAGTTCCATACAGGCCAATTCATGTCTTGAATCCAAATCAGTTATTGCGGAACAATCGGCTTTATTTGGTGGTAAGAATATCCGCTAGGTCTTTCAGCTGTCTCAATATCTCCTTTGTCTTTAAGTATTAATTCAGTTATGTTCATCCTTTCTTTAAACTTTACCGAAGTTATGAGCTTTAAATTTTAGATTGTAAGAAATCATGTTACAGACTAGCTCCTGCATCGGACTGCGCCAATAAATTTTTTAGTTTGAGCGCCTAAATTAAACCCTATAATGATCTCCTTTCCAACTTTTGATACTCGATTTAATTTCTTTGGCAGAAAGATTTTCTTTTAAAGCTTTTTCCATCAAGGGTAAAAACTCATCATCGCTAGCGAAACGTAAGGCAATTATTTGTGACATTCTCAAATCAGAAGGAAGTAGTTTTCCGGTCATAACATAATGTCTCATATTTTCTTCTGCTCTAATAGCTCTGTCTTGTGCTTTTAAAGGAAATGTTCGCACATACCAAGCCATCAGAAACAATATAATGGCAATTAACACCATTAAAGATGCTAAATACAAGTTTTCTGATGTAGTTCTAAAAAGATGATATACCGATCCCGCTAATAATGCAACTAAGGCAACAAATAACACGCCGTGAAACCCTGTTACTAGTTTTGCGTGATTTTTGAAATTCTGATTTTTCATTTTATGATTTTTGATAAAGATACTTGTATAATATGATTTTGCTCAAGTTGTTAGTAGTGGTGTGAAGCCCATCGATGCGAAAACCTACGTTAAGGGATTTCAAAGTTTATTTAGACTTTTGATTGATTTCATCATCAATCTGTTTTTCTCAGCTTTTCGTTCTGAACTCCAAAACAACTTTTTATAAAATGGGCGTAAATGCTTTTCCCATCCACCATTAATTTTCAACATTCTTTTTTTACCTGAACGCATCCTTTATTTGAACTTTTGTTATTCCATGTTTATCCTTGGAACGGTTACAATAATATTACCTTTTGAATCCAGCATGACTAGTTTACCTTCCTTCCTACTTAATTCAATAGCTTCATCTAAAGGCATTTTTGAAAGCTTGGCCACAATTTCATTTATTAGTTTCCTTCCTTCAGGTAAAGGATTCGTTGTACCCTTTTCAATCATCTGTAAGCTTCCCCTAAAACCGAACTGTTTAAAAGTAGAATAATAATCTTAATTTTAAACAGTATGAGAAAGAGTAAATTTTCACCCATTCAGATCGCGAAGATTTTAAAGGAATTCGACAATGATAAGAGTGTCGAACAGATCAGCCGTGAGCACGGTTTGAGTTCGGCCAGTTATTATAAATTGAGTTCCAAGTATGCTGGTATGAATTCGAAAGAGCTCAAACGTCTAAAGGAACTTAAGGAGGAAAACCGCAAGCTCAAGCATATGTACGCCAATTTGGCGCTAGACCATCAAATGGCAAAGGAGAATAATGAAAAAAAGCTCTGAAGCCCTTTCGTAAAAGAACGATTACCAAAGAACTTATTCATTACGGCATCAATAGGGCGTGCCGTGTCCTGAATATGAGTAAGAGCGTATATTATTACAAACCTTTACCAAAAGGTGATACCGAGATTGAACAAGCTCTGCAACAAAAAGCGGTAGCGCATTCGGAAGAAGGTTTTCGGAAGGCATATAACCGATTACGGGAAGAAGGGAAATTATGGAACCACAAAAGAGTTCACCGCGTTTACAAAGCCCTTGGGCTGCCGTTGAGAAGAAAAACGAAGAAACGATTGCCGTCAAGGGTCAAAGAGCCCTTGGAAGTGCATGAGGAACTAAACCATACTTGGAGTATGGATTTTGTAACCAATGTTCTAGATAACAAAAGACGTTTTAGGGCATTTGCCATTATCGATGATTTTAATCGAGGGGCACTTCATGTAGAGGTAGACTTTTCATTACCGAGCAATCGTGTGGTCTGGGTATTGAACCACTTGATAAACAAAAAAGGTAAGCCTAAGCGCATACGAATGGATAATGGTCCAGAATTTATAGCTCATTTAACCAATGATTGGAGTCAGATGCATCAAATCGAGTTCAAATACATCCAACCGGGCAAACCGACCCAAAATGCCTTTATAGAAAGGTTCAACGGTAGTTATCGTCGTGGTGTGCTCAATAAATACATATTTGAGGATATACATCAAGTTAGAGAACAAACCGTTATTTGGATGAAAGATTACAATCATCATAGACCCCATGATTCACTAAATAAAATACCTCCCGTAAAATATGCGAAACTTAATTCTTCTGGGGCTAGCCCCAGAAGAATTAAAAACAATAACTTCAATGAAGTTTTAGAAAACTAAGCAGTTCTAATTAAGGGAAGCTTACAAACGCTCCTGATCCGAAATTCAATAAAAACCAATCAGATATGAAAAACTTTGAACATAGCTGCCTATCCTGCTTAAAACCTTTGGAATTTGGTCAAAATACCTGCGATGAATGTCAGTACATCAATTTAGCGACTACCAATTTGGAAGAACGACTGCTTTTGATGTATTTCAAGTATTTGGAAGATCAGAACCTGACAATAGAAAGTATACGAAGAGATAAGCTATCGGGCAATTCGAATTTTGATTTTGATGCCTCGCTACAATTTTTGGACGACCCAGAAACAACGGGTCGTCTTCTTTCGCACTACATTTCAAAAAAACATCCTGATTTAGTTAAGTCGGCGTCTTTCGCTGGGTTGGGTTTTCAACCGAATACAGACTCTTTGAATGACAAAAATATCGTATCGGTCAAAAAGAATCTGCTCGACCCGATAACAAAAAAATTAAAAGAAACTTTTTTGGGAATGGATTTTCTAAATCATGAAATTCAAACCATCCGCCCGTATCTGTTTTTACAAGAACTGTACGATGCCAGTTGTTACATGTTAAAGCTGAGCTATACCTTTTCACATATTTCGGATGCTAGTTTTCGAGAAAGGGTCAAGAACCATATTAATACCGATGCCCTAGAAATAAAAGGGCTCAACGAAAAAACTTCGCGTCTAGAAAACTTATTGGTCATCAAAGAAAAAGGGTTCGCGCCCCAACTACGCGATCTGGCAGCTTTTGTCTATAAACTGGAAACGGCCATGGGGCATATTGACAAGTGCGAGCTTTTAAAAAGTCTTGTGCCGGCTGGTAGTGATACCCTTTGGACCAAAGTGTATGCGAACGCCATTTTCAATGAAAAACTGGTGCAACTGGTTTCGTACAAGTCGCATTTCCCTTACCTGAATAGGGACCACAGCAAGAATTTTAGGAACGAACTGAACTTGCAGACCATTGCCGAAACCCTGCGCACCTGCGCCGGAAAATCGTCCGAACTGGATCTTTGGATCCATTTGGCCTGTGAAGAGGTGGCTATAAATCCCAATGTCGACTTTAACGAGGGCCATGCAGAAAACATATCCCCTGAATATACCATTTCATTAGCACTTGCGCTAGACGGGAACCTTAACGAGAAATATGAGAAAATAGTCAGCACTTCCGAAGAATATCAAAACCTGAACTGGTTGCTTGGCCGTGATGCGGAAATTACCTTGAACTTAAGTATTCTTTCGAGTAGAAGATTGAACGTGTACCAATTGGAAGTCTTTAAAGATCAACTTCACAGCTTGACCTTGGCGCACCGAAAGTTTGTGTTCTTAGCCTTATCCGAACAGGCAAAAAATGACATGTTCCGTCACTTTATAAGCGATGATAACCTGAATAAACGGTTGTTCGAACGCTATGAAAATGCATCGAAGGGGATTATTAATCAAGTATTTCGGTTGTTCTTCGTGATTTCAGACGACGACAATTTTTACGACCAAATCTTGCCGCATTTGAAAGAACCTCTTGTTAGAAAAATGGAACACGAAAACATTTTATGCTTGATCTGGCAACGAAAAAACGTCAACATAACGGAACCACTTTTAAGAACCATTAACGAAAGAGGGGCTTTGTCCAATTTTATCGCCGGTGGGCCTACGGGCGCGGATAAGATTGCCGAAGGTAAGGAACTTCACATTACCGACGGGGCTTTTGAGTTTTTAGTAGCACAATGCAAAAACGGTGTTCTCGATATCAGGGCGATCAATCGCGTGGTTACCATTATAAATGCGCACCTAACGAAAAACCTTGCGGCGCATTATCCTGATTTACGTCAAAAAGCAGTTACGGCCTTTTCTCAATTGCAACTTTTTAAGCGCGGTTAAATCGCTAGCCGTTTCGGTGCGAGATAGTGAAAAAAAACAGGACTGCGGGGGATAGTTAGAAAACAAAATCTTTCATAAGCGTTTCAAACCTTGGATTACAGTTGCCAGAACGACAATAAAATTTTTATCCGAAACGTTAAAACAGTCTCTAATGTATTCTTTTAACCAACTAAAACCGACTACGGATGAAAAAGCCAAAATTGAAACTGCAACTCCTCTACGAAGAACCCGTCGAACTGAATCCGAAGAAAATAAAAAAGAGTGACGACTTCAAGACAATGGGGCTCGATATTCTCGATAAGGAAAAGAACAACTTCACCATGGAAATTGAGGACCAAATTGATGTGAATTTCAAATGGAAGAAGAAAAAAGCTGATATCGACCTCGACTTCTTAAAAAAACAGTCAGAACTGACTAAGGGGTTAGAAAACTGGATCCAACGCGACAAGGCCTACGAGGCGGCTCGCGACCATACTTTTGTAGTTGATGTAAAAGGCGAATCTTCTGCTTGGGACACCAAAATTGAAAAAGTACGTAGTCTGTTCCTGGCCTCTTGTTTGGGCATTTACACTGAAAGTCCGTTGGCGGTGCATATTCCTCAGACAGGCCTTGTGATACCAATCGAAGATTTTCACACATTCATACTTGGCAATATGGGCGATCTTTTACTGGCCTCTGGCTGGTTCAACATTATTTTAGATGAAAAAAGTGATGATATTACCGTATACACAAAAGGTGTAGCAGCCTTGGGCGAGCGCGATATCGAACTGACCATGCCCAAAAGCGAATGGGAGCATGCGCATAATTTTGTCAGGAATATTGCAGTTTACAGCCTGTCAACAAAATTGCGAAAAGGGGATACTACGGTTGATCTCAACGACAAGCCTTATACCATTCAGCGCAAATACAGCGATTATCTGGATTATGGCGTGCTAGAACTGATGAAAGGGTAACCAAAAAAAATTGTTTAAGCCCCACTTTTCAGGGGTGCTAACTTTACCATTTACGGGCTGAGCCAAGTTGTATTTGTTCTTGAAATTTGTATCCGTATAAAAACATAACCATTAACCTATAAAACAAAGATTATGAGCAAAGACAAATTGAACCTTACCCTAAGATTATTATACAAAGAACCGGCCACACTTTCTTTTGAAACATTTGCGAAAAACGAAGCGATGGCTGAATCGTTCAAAATCGAAAAAATCAGCGAATCTGATGTGGAGTTGATCGTTAAAATCGATGACCACAAAGCTGTTTTTAAGAAGTTACAGGGCAAAACAGAATTTGACTACGATGCTCTTAAAGTACAGGCGAAGCTTTTTAAGGGTCAAGATTTTTTTACGTTCAGGCATGAGGCCTACGACGAATCAAAAGACCATACCAACTATATTGAAGTTAGTGTTGAAACGGATGCCGAGGAATCCTTCCTTCAAATTCAAGCCTTGTTTTTTGCAGCCATGTACCAAACCGATGCACAACCACCTGTAGGTGTTCATATTCTGGAAAATGATGTAATGCTTAGTTTTGGAGACTTCACCGAGTTTGGAATTAACCAAATAAATGCGTGGCCGATGTACTGTGCTTGGTTTAATATCTATGCGGTAGAAAAGAAAGACAAAGTAACCATTTACACTAAGGGAAATAAAAAATTAGGAGAGCCTGAACTGGAAATCAAAGTCAAGAAAAAGAAAATGGCCATTGCAACCAAATTCTTGCTCAACCTGACCATGGGATCCTTATCAACAACAAGTTCATATCATGATGGTGAAACCACCACGAACGTACTCGACGGCAAAGATTATGAGTTTGTAGTGAAGAAGAGCAAATTCATTGATGGGAAGGTGTTGGAGTTGGAGAAGTGGTAATTTAAAATTTTAGGTAGTGGAAGGAACAATTTTTCTTCCACTACTTATTTACAATTGTAAGGGTTTAAACTTCCTTTATTTTATTCATGAGCAAAACAGAAGTCTATTTATTGAATAACAATAGGTTTACGCTTAGTACCATTTCGCAAGAGATGCGTATGTCTCATTGGGTTGATACGCCAGTTATAACCAATAATCAAACTCAAGAAATTATATTAGACTTATCGAATACTTCTTGGCATTTATTAAAATGGAAAGAAACTGCTTTTGGGACTGTTATGACTCTTGCTAAATATCCGAATCTAAAGAATGTTCAAAAAATAGATTGCAACTTTAAAAAAATGGTTGCTCATATTGGCACTTTAAAGTTTCCTATCATGAAATTAACAGAGGTATTAGAAAGATATGAATAATTTAGAGAAATTTGAGCAGCTTAAAGAACTACTAATTCCCTATGAGTCAAAATTAAACCTACCTGGAGGAATAAAACTATCATCAATTGATTCAGAAATTGCGCATCATGAAAATTGTACAGAAGACTTTCTATTGGTCAAAAAATTAGGTCTTATTTCAACTGATAATGACCTCTTCGATATTTTTGGGAGTAACGGTGCTGCCAAAAATATACTATTTGATATGCAAGCTTTCTTCTACGAAAAATTCAATGAATGGCCATGGCTAGACAACACCAAAGAAGATATGAACGTATTCGCAAATTGCTTTTACTGGGTAGGAGATTTTCCAAACGGTGATATTATGGTTCAAATATCTAAAGGAAAATATAAAGGTAAAATAGTATTAATAGAGCATGATATATTTGACGGTGAATTGGCAGATGAAATTGTTTTAGCATTGAAAGGAAATGAAACACCAGACGAAATAATAGAACAATGTGGTTTTGTTTATCCAAACGAAAACAGTCCTGACTTACTCACTTACTTTATAAGTAGAATTCGAGTAACTAATAATTAAGGACACCTGAGCTAATGGCCTGACAATACTTTAAAGGTCTTAAAAAAACAGAAAACAAATGAAATCCACCTCCATAACCAAAAAAAACATCAAGACCTTTCTCAAAGGAAATAAGTTGAATTTGAAAGGTAAAGGCTTAACCCAATTACCCCCAGCTATTTTCAGTCTACCAGAAATTACGATTCTAGATCTTTCCGATAATCGACTTAAGTCCATACCTGCACGAATTGGTGATTTAGCTAAATTGAAAAAGCTGAATTTATCAAATAATCTAATCACAACGATTGATGACAACATTGCCAAACTAACAAAATTGGAAGATCTTAATTTAGAATCTAATGGACTAGAAAATGGTCCGTCTGCAGCTCTTTTTGAATTGAGAGAACTACGAAAATTAAATTTGACTAATTGCGAAGACATTGATAAAATTCATTTTTTACCCGAAAATATTACCAATCTGAAAAAACTAAAACATTTCAAATTAAATTATAGCAGGTGGGGTACACGTTCAAATGATTCCTATTCTAATTATTCACAAATTGAAGAAGTAAAGGGCAATACGTTAAATATGAGCCCTTTAATAATTGCAGAAACAGCATTTGACCAAGAAGATTTATCGCCTGTAACGTACATTTTTAAACACGGAGATGAGCGATTAATAAAAAAAGTGCTAAATCATTTTTATGATGCTAAAAAGAAGTTTTTTGATTTTAAAGGAGTGTATATAGAGGTACTTCCTAAAGAAATTTTGAGCTATGATATAGTCGAATTGAATATGACAGATACAAATTTTGGTCGTGGGAGTAATGAACTTGGTAAAATATCCCGAAGTGAAGAAATTCAAAAGACCAATATTATTGCTCAAATGAAAAAATTAGAGGTGTTGGTTTTAGATTGTGACCTTTTTGCAATAGCAGACCTTTCTATTTTATCGAGCCTAAGAAAACTATTCATTGTTGGCAATTATTACATAACCGAATTATTCGATTTTTCTTCCCTTCAAAATTTGGAAGAACTAGTGTTGGAAAATATGCAATTGGAAAAAATGCCAAAAGGTATTTTTAATCTAAAAAAGTTGAAACGATTGTCAATAATAAAGGTTTTTAATACTAACAAGACACAAATAAAACTCGATGATTTTAAGCGTATTAAAGATTTTACAAATCTAGACTTCTTTGAATTGCAAATGACCTTACATAAAGCTCGGTCAAGGCACGAACCATTTGAGGATATTTTGCCGACGGGTTGTGAGAGTAAATCTTATTTCTATTACCGAGAGCCAGAAAATTACAGTTGCCCAATACACACAAAAAAGAAATAACATGAATACTGTTTCCACCGCCCTCTACTTCAAAGACGCGAAAAGCGATAAACAATACAATGCCTATCTAGAAAAATCGGGCAAACTATTCGTCGTCAATTTTGCCTACGGCAAACGTGGTGGCAATCTCAAAGAAGGCACGAAAACGCCGGATCCAGTTGCCTATGATAAAGCTTTGGCGATTTATGAAAAACTAGTGAAATCAAAAACGGATAAAGGATATGCTGCTAGGGTTGAAGGTGCTGAAAAGAATGCTGCAGAAGCTGAAACAGACGCGGTTCAAGACTTAAGCAATTTTAATACGTTGAAAAAATTACTGAAACCGTTTGAAAGTGAAATTGACATACCGGAAGGATTGGCCTTGGAAGATGTGGAAGCAAAGTATGATTCCGATAGCCACTACACTGCAGATTGTCAACGATTAATACAACTGGGTTTAGAAGGACCTGAATTAAATGATTTATTTGGTTGGGATTATACCGAGGATAATTTTCTCTTTGAACTACGTGATTTTGAAACCCAGCCGTTTTCATCATGGCATTGGCTAGATATAGTAGATAGTGATGAATTAGAATTTTTTGATGACTATTGCTACTACATCGGAGACTTTCCAACAGGTGATGGATTTTTTCAAATTAAAAAAGGAACTCATAAAGGGAAACTAGCCTTTATGGAGCATGGCTGGGGAGATGAGTTAGAAGAAGTAATTGATGAGATCGATAAAAATGGCTCTGCAGATGAAATTATAGCTGCTTGTGAATTTATGGAAATTTCAGAGGATTTCAATGACCTAGAGGATTACTTTGTACAAAGAATAAAAAGTATTAAAAAGAAGAAACAGGTTGATGTTAAAAAAGTAGTTACTAAGACTTCAAAACGAGCAAACAACACCATTTTAAATCTTTCTAAAAAAAAACTAAAATCAATCCCAGATGAGGTGTTTGAAATGACAGACCTCATTGAGCTCGATTTATCTGAAAATAAGATAACCAATGTTGATGTCAGAATTGGGCAATTAATAAACCTACAAATATTACGTTTAGATAATAATAATATTAAGAGTATTTCCCCAGAAATAAGTAAACTTTCCCAATTGCGAAAATTGAATCTTAGTCATAACAAATTTGATAAAGATTTACCTTCCTATTTAGTCGATTTTGAGCATTTAGAAGAGTTAGATTTTATGTGTATTGCTAAAGAAAATAGGGCAATTATGAAGATGCCACAAGAATTATTTCAGCTTAAAAAGCTAAAAAAGTTTTCAAACGGTGGTATTTATTTTACAAATTACCCTTGTACTTATGGTATTAATGGCAACCCACTCAATATGGAGCCTATGGCCCTAGCAAAGGAACTCTTAAAAGATGACTGCACATCTTCTTATGAATATTTGTTTCATCACGCAGATAGTAAAACCATTACATCATTATTAGAAGAAATGTATGATTCCGAAACCAAAACAATGGATTTGTCAGTTTCCGTTGTAATGTCGAAACTACCAAAGGAGCTCTTAAATTTTGATATAAAAAATCTAAATCTTAGTAAATGTGAATTAGGGATTGGGACGGATTTGTATAGTAGAAATGTAACACCAAAAGCTATTAGAATTAAATATGAGCAGTTGCACGCTTCTAATCTTGCCATCTTATCTGAGATGACCACTTTAGAAGATTTAAACCTTGCTGACAACGGGATCTTATCCTTACCGGATCTGAGTAAATTAACGCGGCTAAAATCGCTTAGTCTTGCTCGCAATCATATTTCTGAGATACCAGGTTTAGAAAAATTAATTCATCTTACGTACCTTAATATGAGCGCCAATGAACTCATAGAGGTTCCTGTAGGAATTTTTAATTTTTCCCAACTTTACATTTTAGATATTAGCTATGCTTTTACTATTGAAGAAAATATTAACACAGAAGTTTTTAAAAGTTTGAAAAATTTGAAGGAATTAGAAGAATTTGATCAATCACTAACCTTGTCTGGAGGTATTACTAAAAAAGCTTTAAAAGAATATTTACCTAAAGGCTGTAAGTTAAAGTAGATAATTCGGACATTTTTAATGCACTATAATATAAAGAAACCACAATACACCACCATATACTTCAAAGACTATAAAAGCTACAAACAATTCAATGCCTCTCTAGAAAAATCGGGCAAACTGTTCGTTGTCAATTTTGCCTATGGCAAACGCGGCGGCAATTTGAAAGAAGGAACCAAAACATTGCGTTGCTTGCGCATTCCGGGTATCACTGTACTTACCGAATTATTTTCCAAAATAAATCGTAGCGCCATTTCGGCCATGGTCATCCCCTTCGGAATTAAAGGTCTTAACGCATCTGCATGTTCTACACTAGAATTCAAGTTTTCGGGCACGAAATAAGTGCCTCTCCAATCTCCCTCTGGGAAGGTTGTTTCCGTAGTAATGTTTCCGGTTAGTGTACCTTCGTCAAAGGGCACTCTGGCAATGACACCGATATTCAGTGCATCACATAAAGGAAAAAGTACATCTTCTGGGGTTTGGTCGAAAATGTTATAAATTACCTGTACCACATCAATTTTCCCTGTTTTTAACGCTTCTATTCCGTTTTCAGGTTCCCAGCGGTTCATACTAATGCCCATCGCAGCTATTTTTCCCGATCTCTTTAAATCCTCAACTGCTCGCTGCCATTCTTCCCGATGAGACCAGCTTTCATCCCAAGTGTGGAATTGCATCAAATCGAGCTGCTCTAACTTTAAATTTTTTAAGGTTTTTTCTGTGTACTCGATAATATGGGAAGTAGGATAAGACTCTTCAAAACTATATTCTGGTTTGCTGGCCATTTGAAATTTTTAGGTGGAATTTTACTCGCCGTATATAATTTCTTACTTAAATGTCTTTTGACCAAATCGCCCAGCAACTCTTCGCTATGGCCTTCACCATAACCCCATGCCGTATCAAAAGACGTGACACCATTTTCTACCGCCAAATCTAAGCTTTTAGCAGATTGCGCACGTCGGACTCCGTCCAACCGGCCATTCCCCACATACCATACCCTATCTCACTTACTTGCCAATTGGTCTTACCAAAATTTCGATACTGCATATTTGATTTATAGTTTTTTGAGTTTTATATTTTTAAACCACAACGGACTATCATGGTCTTGCAACCCGATAAAACCTTTTTTAAAGGTGCCGTATTTCGGAAAATCTTTCCACTTACCTTCTGCCTTTCGTTTTTCCCAATCTGCGGTCCAAGGTTTAAACGAAACTATCTTTTTTCCGTTCAGCCAATGCTCAACTTGCTCTGGTGTAAATATGATTCGTGTGGAGTTCCACTCCCCTGCCGGTTTTACAATTTTTTGACTTATATCCGGAGGGTACATTGCATACTCAGCACCTGTTTTTTGCCACTCTTCCAATTTTGCATTGTTGATTTCTTCCCATTTTAAATCATCTAACAATTGATATTCTGGCGACACTTCTGAAGGTCCCCAATCGCCTTCTTGAATATGATAAAGAATGCCGCTATTGCCTCCCTCGGGAATTTTCCATTCCAAGTACAATTCAAAATTATCGAATTCTTCTGCGGCATAAATAATATCCTTTCCGCCTTTTTTATCAGATTCCAATCGTTTTTCGGTATCGAATGTGAGTGCCCCATCTTCGATTACCCATTGCGATGGTAGCGATTCTCCATTATATGCACGCCAACCCTCAGTGCTCGTGCCGTCAAAGAGGTAGACCCAATCATTAATAGGTCTATTATCTGCCACTTTTTCTAAGGCAACTTCTTTGTTTCCACTCTTTTTATCGCTCTTACAGCTGACTACAAATAATGTTACTAATAGAAATATTGTGATTTTTTTCATTTCTAAATTTTAGTTTTAATTCGATTCGGGATTATTCCTTTCAGACATGTTGATCGATAAGAATTGTATTCCCATCTGGGTCGTAAAATACTGCGCTCGCTGGCCCTTTTGTATTTTTATCTGCTTCCTTCTCCATTTCTACACCCTTTTCTTTAAGGGTATTCTGAATAACACGCACATCATCAAAGTCTTCAACCGCTTGTGCACTTTGATCCCAACCGGGATTAAAGGTGAGAATGTTATTCTCGAACATTCCGAAAAAGAGTCCGATTAAGGTGTCTTCGTTTTTCATGATGAGATAGTTACTTTCCATAGACCCTGCAAAAACAGCAAAGCCCATATTTTCATAAAATTGTCTGGAAACCTTTAGGTCCTTGACCGCAAGGCTTATTGAAAATGCTCCTAATTTCATACTATTTAGTTTCATTCCCATGTAGACGGGAATCTGGTTTATATTTATTTATACCTCCAACTCGTAAAATCTGCCCCTTTTGGCGCGCTCTCCGCAATACGTTTCATAATTTTAGGTACATACATGCTATTATAGCGCAAACGACTAATTGCATTTGGTTGGTCGGGATCACCATTCCAGCAATGTTCTGCACGGTCACCATATAGTACCTCACCCTGGTAATGCGGATTGCTGGTATTTTCAAGAAAATCTTCCATTAGGTACACGGCATTATTGAGATAGTAATTGTCCATATCGCCGCAATAGATATGTATTTTGCCTTTAAGATTGTCGCCCAACTTATCCCAATCGCGTTCCAAAATATGTCGTAAATCAAAATTTTCTTTCCAATACTCAGCTACTTTATGGTCAATTTCACCAGACATTTTATCCCAAAGGCGAACAGGATAACCATCATTCCCCTGCGGAGAATAGGTTGCCTCCCAAATATCCCATTGCTGTCCCGAGCGACTTTTATCACCCAAGACGAGTTCTAAATGATTGCCTTCTCGCAAGGTAGATTGCACTTGACCCAAATTATCTCGGTGCGAAGGCACTTCTAACTTTTTATGGTCGCTTTTATAATAGTACGCATTCTCATCTTCATAGATATTGGTGAGGCAATAGGCTCGAAAATCTATCGGGTCTGGGCATGCAGCAAAACAGCCATTATATTCTTCAGGGTATTTTACCTGAACTGCTAAAGCTTCCCAACCACCGGTAGAACCGCCATACAAGAAACGGGACCAACCTTCACCTATTCCTCGAAACTGTTTTTCAATTTCTGGAATTAATTCATAGGTAATCGCATCGCCATACGGACCTTGACTCGCCGAATTCACAGCATAAGAATCGTCATAATACGGAGTCGGATGCTGAATTTCAATAATTAGCATACGTGGAAAGTCAGGTTCGTTCCAACGTTTATAAAAATCATAGGCCTCTTGTTGCTGAATAATATTATAGCCTTCTAAATCGAATCTGGCTTCATACTCAGGTTTCATATTAGGATCAGGCGGAGTTGTTCTAAAACCGCCAAAATCATCTGGAAAATGCCCGTGAAATACCAGTAAAGGGTATTTGGCTTCCGGATGCTCATTAAAGCCTTTGGGTAACAACACATGAGCGCCTAAGTACATATCTCTACCCCAAAATTCTGAGAGCTTTTCTGATTTTACCTTAATATGTTTTATCCACTCGGTGTCCTTTGCTTCTTCGATGGGAGGAATTACCTGATCCATAACCACATTCACATCGGCAATGCCCTTTTCTGTAACGGTTATCTTAAAAGGTTTGCTGTACAAATTGCCGGGTGAGCTTTTCCATTGTTGCCCCTCACCATTATCCATAGGCAATTTTACGGTATGCCCGGTTGATAGCTTAAAAGTTTCGTAAACATGCAATAAGGCTTGTACCTTATATTCCCCCGGAGGCACATCAGAAAGACTTGCATACGGAAATCCGAAAACCGATTCATCGAAAGTGATTTGCTGATTTGCCGACATCGCATCGACATTCATCCCGAAAATCAGTTGTGTATTGAGTCCGTCGTTAATTTGAAAACGGGGTTCTTTTTCATCGTTGTTCGAGAGCATTAAAAGTAAGCGGCCATCTTTGGCTTCGGTGCTAGCGGTATCAGAGAACGATACTGAGATAGCGTGGTCAACTTTTGGTTTTTGGTTTTGACAGCCTAGCAAACAAATAAAGACAACTATACAGGTAGGCACTAGTCTTTTCATGGTGGTTGATTTTACCACAAAAGGTAATGATTTCCCATTAATCTTCCAATTTCGATTAAATCGAAAAATTGATTGCTATTGGGGATTATTGGCGCGTATTGAGGTAAGAACCAGAAAAAGCAGAAAGGCTAGACCTAGATATCCCAAAAGTTGGTAGGATTCAAAAGTGGAAAAACAGAAACTAAAAACCGGTGGGGCAAGCGCACTTGCCAATATTAGAAAAGACATAATTTTCCCAGTAATAGCTCCCAAATGCAAGCGACCATAATATCTGGGCCATAGAATTGCATTCAACACACCAAAAAAACCACTCATTATCCCAAAACCTATTATTAAAAAAGGAACGCCAATCGTTGAAGAAAGGAATAAAAATCCGACAGAAGCGATGAGACCTCCAAAAATCATAAGGTAGAGGTACAGTTTAAGTTGCAGATAATCACTGAGAAAATTAAAAATAAGAGAGACAGTCACAGCGACTACAGACGCTGGCAAGAAAATGGAAATTGGATCTTCTTTAGGAAAGCCTTCACTTGCAAAAATGGAAACAACATGAAAGGTTAGTCCCGTGCTAAAAAAACTATTAAAGGTTAAAATAAGACCAAACATCCAAAATGCTCTTGTTGCTTGTGCCTCTTTTAAAGTATACTGTTTTGCAACAGGAGAAGTTGCTTCTGCCGCTACCTTCTTTGAAAAACCATCAGGAACTAAACCGTAATCTTCAGGCTTATTTTTATAAAATTGCAATACTAACGCAGCAAATACAAACAAGACACAGGCCAATGCCTGCCAAGCAAATTCCCAGCTATAATCTTCGATTAAAAAATTTAACCACAGAGGAGCTGAAGAAAAACCAAAAGAAACGGCTATACTACTAATCGCATTGACTTTACCCCTGTTTTTATCGAACCATATCATAACCATGTTCCGAGAAGCCATAGGCAATACGCCTTGCCCTGAAAACCGAAGCAGAAAAAATAATAGCGTCATGACTACAAACGGAATAAGCCATGAATCTTGATTAAGGAAACTTTTTATCACCTGACTTATTTGCATCGAGACCGAACATAATACTAGGGCAAAGGCCAAGGCAATTGCCGCAAAAAATGCCACCCATCGTGCCCCGTATACATCGAACCAGCGACCAGCTCTCCCAATCACCAAAGCACTGCAGATAGTGCCAATCATATATGCATTACTGAATTGGTTACGAGATAATCCCAGTGCATCTTTAACGGGGTCCGTAAAAACCGAAACGCCAATCGTTTGACCGGGAATACTACAATACACCCCAACCGTGCCAATAATGAGCACCACATAGCCGTAAAAGAACGGACTTTTAGATGGATCAATAAAAGACAGGTAGTTTTTACCGGGCATGTGTTTTTGTGCTGGGCAACCTTGTTGAAACTATAGCTGTCAGTAGAAAATTTTGCTGTCAGCACAGGCTAACTTATGAACGTGCTCTATGTCGCTCTCTTGCTAGCAATGTATTTTTCAATAACATGGCAATGGTCATAGGGCCGACTCCGCCGGGAACTGGTGTAATATAAGAGGCCTTTTTCTTGACATTTTCAAAATCAACATCACCTGTTATGTAGTAGCCTTTTTCTCTAGTTTCATCAGGTACACGGGTGATACCCACATCAATTATAACCGCATCATCTTTGACCATTTCAGCCTTTAAAAATTTTGGTTTCCCAAGGGCAGAAATTACAATATCGGCCTGTGAAATAATTTGAGTAATATTCTTGGTTCTACTATGCGTTAGTGTTACGGTAGAATTACCGGGAAAACCTTTTCTTCCCATAAGAATGCTCATGGGGCGACCTACAATATGACTACGGCCAATTACTACAGTATGCTTACCTTGTGTTTCTACGCCATAGCGTTCAATTAACTCCAAGATACCAAAAGGTGTTGCTGGTATAAAAGTGCTCATGTCTAGCGCCATTTTTCCGAAGTTGGTCGGATGAAAACCATCAACATCTTTGTCGGGATGAACTGCCATCAAGACTTTTTGAGTATCTATCTGTTTGGGTAATGGTAGCTGTACAATAAAACCATCGATATCGTCATTTTGATTTAATTCCTCTATCTTTTTTAGCAGCTCCAATTCCGAGGTAGTATTCGGCATCTGCACTAGGGTAGATTCGAAACCCACCCTTTTACACGAACGTACTTTGCTACCTACATAGGTTAGACTGGCCCCATCGTTACCAACCAAAACAGCGGCCAAATGAGGAACTTTCTCCCCATTCGCTTTTATTTTCGCAACCTCAGCAGCGATTTCTTCTTTAATTTCGTTTGAGACTTTTTTGCCGTCTAGAATTTTCATTTTGGTTCTATTTGTTTGGTATGCCTATATAGTATTCTAACTCTTATTATTAGCTACTTAAAAAAGTTGTTTCACAGAGCTAAACAGAGAAAAAAAAAGAGTTTCACAGAGTAACTTCAACTCAATACTCCAAACTTCTAACTTCTAACTAAAATTATCGCATCCCCTTCATACCGCCCATCATCTGCATCATCTTCTTACCGCCTCCGCCTTGCATCATTTTCATCATTTTGCTCATCTGGTCGAATTGCTTTAGTAATTGGTTGATCTCTTGCACATCTCGCCCACTGCCTTTGGCAATTCTTTTTTTACGACTCGCATTCAGTTTTGAAGGTGTTGAACGCTCATCAGGGGTCATGGAGTGAATAATGGCTTCAATATGTTTAAAGGCATCATCATCAATATCCAAGCCTTTCAATGCTTTTCCGGCACCGGGAATCATACCCATCAAATCTTTGATGTTTCCCATCTTTTTGATTTGCTGTATTTGACTCAAGAAATCATCAAAGCCAAACTTGTTCTTGGCTATTTTCTTTTGAATCTTTCGTGCTTCGTCTTCATCAAATTGCTCTTGGGCACGTTCAACAAGTGAAATTACATCGCCCATACCCAAAATACGCTCTGCCATACGATTGGGATAGAAGACATCGATAGCCTCCATCTTTTCACCCGTACCAATAAACTTTATTGGCTTATCAACAACAGATTTAATCGAAATGGCAGCACCACCTCTGGTGTCACCATCCAATTTGGTTAGAATTACGCCGTCAAAATTTAGAATATCGTTGAACGCTTTTGCAGTATTAACGGCATCTTGACCCGTCATGGCATCAACGACAAAAAGTGTTTCTTCAGGTTTAATCTCTTTATGGATGTTCGAAATCTCATCCATCATCTTTTCATCTACGGCCAAACGACCAGCGGTATCAACGATGACCACATTATGACCATTGGCCTTCGCATGAGCAATACCAGCTTTAGCTATAGCCACAGGATCATTATTGCCCCTATCAGAAAAGACTTCGACACCTATTTGATCACCAACAACATGCAATTGATCTATTGCCGCAGGGCGGTATACATCACACCCGACCAACAAAGGCTTTTTGGTTTTCTTTGTTTTCAGAAAATTTGCCAACTTACCGGAGAACGTAGTTTTACCGGAACCCTGTAAACCCGACATTAAGATGACGGATGGATTGCCAGACAGGTCAATTCCCTCATGCTCACCGCCCATAAGTTCAGTAAGTTCGTCTTTGACGATTTTCACCATCAACTGACCTGGCTGCAAGGTTGTTAATACGTTTTGCCCAAGTGCTTTTTCTTTTACCCTATTGGTAAACTCTTTGGCTATCTTGAAATTGACATCGGCATCAAGCAAAGCCCTACGGACTTCCTTCGTGGTTTCCGCCACATTAATTTCGGTGATTTGACCATGCCCTTTTAGAACATGTAAGGCCTTATCTAACTTTTCGCTTAAATTATCGAACATCGGCTTTCGTTTTTTGAGAAAGGCAAATTTAATAAATACCAATGGGAAAGCTTCTTGCTAAGGGCAAAAAGTACCGT
>Ga0114957_1002325_pt1 | contig 18388 bp, 29 predicted proteins | sample BantaG_FD_87175 | JGI IMG/M metagenome (GOLD analysis project Ga0114957, IMG submission 87175) | Marine algal microbial communities from Bantry Bay, Ireland - BantryBay_4 metaG | ecosystem: Host-associated > Algae > Red algae > Unclassified | place: Bantry Bay, Ireland | collected 2014-11-21 | reverse complement strand
GAACCAATCAAATAGTAGATGTCACCTTGGGCAGCACCTTGACCGGACCCAGTCAAGGCTGCAATTTCCCGTCTTGAGCTTTCGTCGTATCCGATGCAAACGACGCCACCTTTGCATATCCGGTGTTCAGGTCGGCGCAAGAGGGGGTGACGGGGACGACGAGTTGGTCGGCTTGTGGCGGGTGTGTGGCGGAACGGCGAGGCCGAAAAAATGTTCTTTCTTCAAGTGCTGAGGCTCCAAGTGGTGCGAAAGGCCGTCGCCAACACCCCGCGTGCGGCAGTCGGCCGTGGAGAGCCCATAGATGATCGGGAGCGAGCGACAGAACGTCGGTAGAGGATGGGCAACTTGCGCGGCTTGGTATGCAGGGTGCTGTAGGACTGTAGATTGCAAAAGTCCTGGCCACGTCTGTCATTAATGCTCGTCGTGATGGCGATGGACTGCACAGACCTAGATGTGGTGGCGTAAAGAAAGCTCAGGCACACCCTCAGCAAGGAGTGTGCCTTCTGAAGTGGCTTGGACAGTGCGTGTGCCTCGGTTCGATGCTGAATGCACGCCTGATGTGAAGAGTCCGATCACGCGCGGCAACCACGTTCGTACAGACGTAGTTGCCGTTGGATGTGGCGCTTTTTTGAGGCCGTGGACAGTCCGTGTTGGTGCTGGTACCCGCTTATCGTGTATAAACAGCGCATGAGGCAGCGATCGCTCCTGTTCGCGCTCGAAGTCGTGATGCGAGTCACGCGCAAGCGTCTGAGAGAGTCATGCGGAGTTGTGCTCTGCAATCGACATGCGGAGTCCTGGTCGGTAAGCATCATAGCGGGCCGTCCTGAGAGCACACTTCCCAGCCATTTGGTTGGCATCAATCAAAGAGCGCTCCAACGCCGTGTCCTCGTTGCGACGCACTTATCGAGCTCTGTGCGGCTTATTTCGTGGACTGCAGATCCTCTGGGACGATGTGTTCGCAAATACGCATTGCCCAAAATAGAAGTGGTCCCGCTCTTGTTGGGGACATAGAGACGAACAACACACGGTAGCATCCCTGTGATGAGTGCGAAACACTTGTTAGTGCCAGGCCTATTCAGCTCTAGTGGATGCTGGTAGCCACTAAAATCTGTCTCACTCTATTAGTCCTCTGAGAACCGCACTTTTTTTTGGCGATACCAGAACTCCGCCGCTACGATTGCAAATGACAAGCAGTCTTCACACAAGGGATAGAGACCCCCCAAACCTTTTTACTGCAAGAAATGGTACGCATTCTTCTGTAGGAAGCTCTTCAACGGCACACCTATGTCGAAAAGATACGGCTCAGACGCATCGTTTTCAGGCCTTCCGGCACACTGGGCGAGCTGCACGAGGTCACAGCACCGTTTCTCGCATTTGTCCCATGTTCACATACCTCGTGTATTCGAGTGCACTATTCTGCGCAGCGCTCCAACCCCACTGGCCAAAGGTAGACGCCCGTAAAGAGTATGTCAAGAAGAAGCGTAAGCGTTTTGTTGGAGCGATCCCCTGACATTGGGAGGCTACTTGAAAGTTCGCTTATCCAGAAGTGTGTTCTCTTGGACGACGTTTGAGATTTGATCTCACGAGACCCAGCAGTCCATCGAGTCTCTCGCTTCGTCAGTAGCCAATAAGCGCCTGTGCATGGGCACTCCCCAATGAAATCCAGAAAGGCCCTCGAAAGCCTCTCTGAGTGGCTCAAGCGCCCTCGCAGACCTAACCCCCACCCTCTCCCCGCCATCACTGTTGTGCCTCCTGCGAATTATGAGGCGCCCATTGCAGAAAATCAGCAGTCGAGTAGGACTCATGTCACGATTGGAAGAGTACCTTGACACGCTCAGGGGTTGTGTGAGAATCGTAGTCGACGTTGGTGTCAGAGACCCTGTAATGCGGCCATACCCTTACCTGTCTGTGCTGTCTTTTCAGTCTTTGTTCTCGTGCTTTTGCGTGTGTCGTGTAACTTGTTCGGAGAGCCGCGTGTCTCATCCTGTACACCACGAATCACACAGAGTACAGGGCCGCGCGGCACATTCGAGCATCTCTCAGTCGGAATGCACAGGAGCCCGGTGACAGCCACGGAGCTTTACCGTAGAGAGCCACAAATGCTTTTGCATGTTGCAGCAGTGCCTTGTTTTCATATGACTGCGCACTATTCTCACGTGCTCTTGCTTCAGTGTGTATGCTCTCCCGTCCGCATGAGCATGCTCCATGCTTCTATTAGAAGACAGAGAAGGCCTCCGTGGTATTTCGCCTGGCTCGTCGACCACATGTCGAGCAGAAAAACGTCTCACAGAGAAACAGATACGGTCGCTTCACACAGCTGGCCCTCTTTTTTCGTGAGCGAGCAAGGTGCCTATGGTCGTCACCTGAGCTAAAGTCTATCTCATCCTATTAGTCCTATGGAGAAACGGCTCTGATTTCGGCACAAGTACATCAATCGACCCCAAACTTCGTAGACGTATCAGAGGGTGGCCCTCGGGTCTTCAGCAGAAAAAACGGAGAGGATGTCCTGGTGTCAGAAACGAAAACAGAAACGGTCGTAGACGTGGGGCTGCAGCCACATTGACTCCCGTTATTCACCACTCCCCGCTGCGACTTACATGCCCATTGGAGCTCTGACGAGAGTCCGCCGACGCGCACCAGTAGTACCGGCATGGGTGGATGCCGCTCTTTCAAGGACGCTGCAACACCATCCACCTGTACCGGACAACGCTGTACACTGTTGCTATGTGTCTGATGGCGTGCAGAAACTGGTACGGCAATCAGCAGCACAGATGGCGAAACGAGCAAAGAAGAGGGGCAGGGAACCAGAAAGACGACGCTGGCAGGTGTCCGTGGCTCTGTCAGTAACAAAAATAAAAGTGTTTGTGAAGGCGAGGCTGGTGGCACACCAAGACAGTATTTGCCCGACTCCCCGTTGTGGCAAACACGCATCTCGCAGCTCAGCTAGGGTGCCGTCGACGAAGAACGGAGACGCCGTCTTGGACAGACGCCGAGCTGTTTATGGCCCCACCCCCGCCCACATCACCTGCCCGACAAGAAGACGCGGGATCGACGTGGATTTCGCACATCTGACTGAGAAAACAGTAAGCAAACTCAGAGAAAAGGACAAGTGACGATGACAGAAAGGATGCGGCCGAGGCCGCACGGATTGACCTGACAGGTGTAAAAGGAAATGGGACGTCAGAAATGGAACAAGCGCATGAACAAGATGATGCGACGCTCCTCCGAGCAGTCAACGCTCTCCCTTCCAGACCATTCGGCACCTAGATGTACGATCAACGTCGCGAAACGTACGCTTTCTGTAAATGACAGCTCGAGAAGCCCGAGCGTCGGCGGGCTGAAAAGAACGGTCACATTGACGTACCGGTTAACAAGCGCGATTTGTGGTGGTACTGATCCAGCCCGATGTATCGTATGAAAGAGCAGCGTCACGCCGAATTCAAATTGGGGCAAGCTTTTGCACAGGACACGTGAATATCGTCGGCTCCCGCACGGTCAGCACGCGCACGACATCGAAGTGGCAAAATGGATCACGGGATCGCGCAGCGAGCCCACGCCTCTTTTCAGTACGCCGGTAAGGTGGGGAGGGGGAGGATGTGCAGTCCCGATCCAGCCTGGATGACGTTTCAGCCGGCACGGTGGCCTAATTGCACTGCCGACGAGGGAAAAGGAGGGAGAGGAGACGTGGATCTGCTCTCCCAGTGGCCCTTGAGCCAAGCGCGCCTCGCCGAGGGGCTGCGCTTCGCCTGATGATCACCCAAAAGACTGCAACAGACGTCCAACACCACACAATCTGTCACATTTTGAAGACGACGCGGTGCGCCACAGCCACGGCGACTGCCGGTGCTTCCAGCCGGAACGCGGATGTCGACGATAGGACTCTTCCGTAGATCTGGGCTGACAGTCTCTTCAAAAACCTCGTCGACGATCGATTCACAAATTCAATCTCAGTCGACCCTGAATGCGACAGCAGAACACGCTGAGCACGTTGAGGGCAATCATCCTGTTGTATTTGATTGTGCGGACTTGCGGCTCACTGAAACGGCCGGTTTTCCATCTGGAGTGAGCGCCGATGCATCGCTGGATCTTCCTGGAAGCGTAGCGGCTTGTCTCAAGCACACGACGAGTCACGGGTCAGTCGAATTGGTGGTTGTCCCGGCTCGCGTGCCTCACCTGCTTCAGTCAGTACTTTGAAGGGCTGCTGCTCGCATCACGGGTGTTAAAGTCCGGGACAGCTGTTTCAGCGGAAGATGTGTGGCGCAGTGCATGACCCTGCTCTGAGCTGTCTCACAGAGTGCAGGAAGTGGGGCAACAAGTTGAAGTCTCTTTCTGAACAGGGGCTAGACCGAGGGCGCCCATTGTCTGACGCTCCCAGGAGACTTCTGGGAGGTTCGCAGCGACACGAACGAGCCAATTGGAGGCCATGAGGGCGGCAACAATCAATGCAAGAATTCTCAGCCTGCACGCATTGTGCAATCCACGTGTCAGAACGGAGGCGGCTCTGGTGCCACGACCTTAGAATGTATGCCACACTCGTGCGTCGTCTCGCATTCACGTACGTCATGATCTGGAAAAATCAAAATGATATCTTCCGTCGCTTCTCGCGACCGCTGATGCTGACGTAGAATGGGCGCTCTCGTGTGCTGATCCCGAACAGGTCGGATTATTTTCAGGTCACAAATACACGCATAGCAGCATTCGAATAGAATGTTGCGACATGTCACTTGTGCGGGTCACTGTTGGTCTCGGCCAAGTGATGGGTTTTTTTGAGGAACAACTGTATTTGCCACTTCACGCACGCCAGGAACATGTCCATGCCGCGTTGTAGAGTCGCAGAGGCGTTGGGCAGCCCAAAGGGGAGGCGCAAGCATTGCCACGCGCCCGAGTGGCATGTGAAAGCCGTGAGGTGCTTGTCCTTCTCGGATACTGGTATTTGCCAGTAGCCAATGTTACAGTCCAGGGTGGAGAGCACCCTGGCGTCCCCAGGGGAATCAATACACTCATGCATCCGTGAGATGGGGTCTGCATCTTTGATAGTCACCAATTTGAGATTTTTGTTATCGCTACGGAAGCGTACCGAGCCATCAGGTTTCAGTACCATTACCACGGGGCTAGCCCATTCCCCGCTTGCGGGTTCAATCACTTCCATCGAGCGCATACGCTCGACTTCCACTTTCTCTCTCTCTCCGGCCTTAGGTCCGGCCTTATAAGGGTGCTGTGTCACAGGGACAGTCCCAGGCTGCAGTCGGATCCTGTGCTGCACACCTCGGATTACGCCGAGCTTCCCCTACCACAAGCAGGAATGCTTTTGAAGGAGGGTTTCCACGGCCCCCGACCACTCCGTCGGCACCGAAGAAACGTCTACCCCAGGCAGAGAAGAAAGTTCTACCCCCTTCGATGGCGTAGCGAGCTCCTCGAGCTCGCGCTCAGAGACCTCGTAGGTCGGCCCCTCGTGGGCTTCAATTTACCCAACTGTCATATCGGTCGTTCACCGCAACGGCGTGACACCCAGGTGCATCACCTAGATGGTTATTGGCTTGTTCGCTATCATCATGTCGGGGCCTTGGGCGACCTTTGTGCTATGCTTATGGGTGGGACTATCCCACCCGCTACTCTTTTTCCGAGGGGGAGATATCCTTCTCATCTTGCTCGGCTTCGTTCCTCCCTGGGGAGTGCGAGTCCTCCGAAGACGACCACGGTGGACCATAGTGTTTTCTCACCGCAGCGACCGGCTGACCTTGCCGGAGCCCCTCCTCCTTCTTGCGGCGCTCTTCGCACCGCTCCAGAAAGGCCTTCGATAACAGAGCCTTTGTTCTCGCGTCCAGGCGGGGACTCTTTCTAAAAATATGTCCCCACATGTTACATGCGATACAAGTGTTCGTCCGGGTTCGCCCGGGACCACCCGTGTCCTCCCGGAAAGGACGAGGTGGAGCTTCCCTTTTCTTGGTGGACGTCCGCGGGGAAGGCCCTTGAGGCCCTTCCCGCACCTCAGCTGGAACCCTTCAGGTCTGGCCGGGGGGAACCTTCCTCACCTGCGAGGTGCCCCATCGGAACGGACCAGCTTCACCATCCTTCGGGGGGTCCCTTCGGGAAGCGTCCGCCTCCCCCACGTTTGTTGGAGCCTATTGGTAAGGACCCGGGGGGGCTTACCCCCACCTGAGGCGGGGCTGTTACTGCCGAGGTAAGGTTCTTCCGCGGCGCTGGCCGGGCAGCACGACGTACCCGACGGGCCTTGGCCCGTCGGTCCTCCTTATCTCTTTGTTCCATGTGGCGTCTACGACAGACGTCTCCCTTTTGCTGGGCATACTGCACCAGCAAATCCATTGACATATTAGGGGTACTATGTTCGCGCACATCGGTGCAAATCTCCCAGCCAAGTCCCTGCATAAAGCAACTTTTTTTTTATCCTTCTGTGTGGATATAACCACACAGGCGACGCAGCCCCTGAAGGCGTACGTGCGAATCAATCTCTGTTTCGTCCGCCTCTTGGGCGGCCCCATGGAACAAGGAATCTGGATCACTGAGCGAGCCCTCGTCCGCATATTTGCGTAGGAGCCAGTTGATCAGTTCCAGATAGGAGCTGACCTCTCCACTCCGCCATGCTTGGAGGTACGGCATGATGCCTATCCCTATTAGCGACAGTCGATCATATAAGGGGCTAAATAAATCGTCAAACGAATCCCGTAGGGCGGCCGACAAGACCGCCGCGTCCTGGGCCCGCTGGGGGGCCCGATGTCCACCTCCATGAGGAGGCGTTCGGCGTGGGCCAGCGGCTCTCGCCGGCCTGACCAGTCCATCATACGGACCCCACAGCATAGGGGGAACTGCTTCGTCGCGCTTGCCGAGGGGTCCAAGAAGTGGAGGCGGGAGTACCCCTATGGCTCCAGCCTCCACACCTCGAGGGGGAGGAGACGGGAATGCCCTGCCGTCCGCGCCCCCCACACCATGGAAAGGGATAGATGCGAATTTTCTTCCGTCCAAGCCCCCCTGACCTTTGGGAGGAAGACACGGGAATGCCTCGCCGTCCGAATTTCCCGGACCTGGGAGGGGGGAAGACGGGAATTTCCTTCCGCCTACACCCCGATCCTCCAACCCGCCGTGATCTGACGCGGTCGAGCTGGCTCGATCCCCTGTCCGAGGTGGAATTCCTCCGGGGCCCCCGGCCCCCGAACCACCGCTGGTATCGTCACGGTCACCCCGAGCCTAGGTACCGGCGCCTTCGGCGCTGGACCCTTTCACCCCTGATACATGCAAGACGGGAGGACTCCGTCATCCTTCGAGAAAACCACTCTACTCAGACGACTACAGCAACTGAGTCACACCCAATGGTATTACAAGGGCGCAGCGAAAACCCACCGTAAGTGGACGGATAACTGGAGCGGCGACTGCCAAACAGTCGGGCCGGTTGTCGCGCCAGCTCGCGACTATCTGGTAGTCGTGACGCGAGAGATCGTGTCGGCTTTGACCAGTGGCGACCATCAGGCTTTGTGTCCACTGCGGTAACAGCTCGAGTTCCAGGGCTGCCCGACACTAATTCAGTCTCGAACGGCGCTCCATTCGCCTCAGTCTCTTCGGCACGAACTTTGCGCTAACATACTGCGAATTTAAGTGGGCCGAGCGATATGAACTGCTGCAATAGTCTCGTCTTCGCTGTCATTGTGACCTCAGCGCGAGAGCCGCGCGTGACCTACGCTCGTGCGCTGTTTCACTCAAGGGCGTCGCTGCTTCGTTTCGGTATCGCGTGCATCTCCTTCGTGCTTGCATATAAAAGTGTAGAGACCGTTGATTGTGACGCGGCCTCGTCGCCGCCAGCGGTCGCCTGGTCTGCGCGAATGCTTTTGAGACAGCGACCGGCCCATCCCATACCACCAGGTACCTAGCGACTGGCTAACAGCGACGTCGAACAACGCGTCAGAGGCGCCGGTTGCGGTGCATGCTCGCTTCCAACTGATGTTGGGGACTCGAAGTGGGCAAGGCGGTTGGAGTTGTGGCATCTGTGCGGTCTCGATGCGACGACAGCGCAAGGCAAAGCCTCAACGTCTTCCTAACGCCGTCCTTTTCGCATGTGCACTTCGCTCGCATCGCCGTGATCTCGTCGGCTCCTGGCGACGGCCACACCGAAGAGACCTTTGCATGTAATCTTTTGGTGGCATGCCCCCTGTTCAGGGTCGCAGGTCTTAGAAAAGGCTGGTGGCACAGCACAAGGGCGTGCGCGGCTCGGTTGGTCCTAGTACAGCCAGTAGATGATCAGTCTCACTCGGTCGTCATCCCACGTTGCGAAGCGCCTTATGCAGTGTACCTACCCACAACCCTATCATCATGTCCAAAGCTATGTTTTCCCCCAGTGCGTCGGCCCCGCCGGTGTCGTCAAGGCAAGGTGGTAAGTGGGTCTGCAGCCCGTCTGCGGCTGCCCGTCATCGCCTCGCCGAGTCGATGCTCGAAATCGAGGCGCTCGAGGAAGGGGAGCTTTCCCAGAGGGCTACCCCCTCTTTGTTGTCTGCTGGGTCGAAAACGCCACGGGCGTGTCTACGGCGTCCCCCTCTGTCTGTTTGTCGGCTTCCCGCGGTTCGACCGGGCCGCAATCGGCCGCACCAATATCTCCCATTTTTCTACGTACAAGCTCCGCCAATGCCCCGGGCCGGGCGCTGCCTTCAAGCCGTGCGCCTCCCCCGACCACGGGTGCCGCCGCGAAGGGCCGTCCCAACACTGACGGGTCGGAAGTGCGCCGGTTTAAACGCCACTTCCCGGACGACGTGCCGCAACAGGGGGTCACCCCGACCCCACTGTCACAAAGCGCTCCGACGCCGAGGATAACCGCATCTTCGCCAACTGAATGGCGAAGTAGGCCTCAGGTATTCACTCGATGAACGCGGCCAAGATCGAGCGTCTCCTCGTGGCCGTTGAAAAAGCCAAAGGCGCCATGCGGGACGCCGGAAAACCCTTGAAGATGATCAGACAGTCAAAACAGCCTGTAGGGTGCTGGGGGCGATGAACTGACAAGCGGACAGGGTGGGAGAGTAGCAGCGGTTGTGTTCCGTTGGACTGCTTTGATGCAGAAACTCAATTCGTTGGTGTTCTTGAATTCATGTTCTTCGTCGCTTCGTTGGTGACTCTAAATATTTGACTTTGTTACATTGTGAAGGAGGCGGCAGAATCTGCCGAGTACGGCTCGACGATTCGCCCTGTCGCCCGCAGCAGCACAACGCTTCCGACTTCCGCGACAACAACTCGACGTTCTTGGCGTCCTTATCGTCGCGGCTCACAGCGCGCCTCACTGCAGCCTGCACTTCATCGACGCGGCGCCGCACTTCCGCGGCTCCCACGGCGCCGCCGCACCCACCGCCGCATCGCAGCGCTGCGGCTGCGCTGCGCCCACATACTTAGTGCTAGGGACTTGCTCTCCGTTTCGGAGGAGGCAATCTGGATTCGTGTCCTCAGCAGGGTTCTCAATAGCGCCCCTAGGTGACGGGCGTGGGGCGTAACCGCGCCCTAATGGCGACCTAAAAATGCCCTTTTGAAGGCTAACGACGACCCCTAAACGACCCATATAGCACCCAGATATACTTAACGAATACAGGTAGCACCCTGTGGTTTCGTGATTTTTCTTTAATAGCAGCCGCCAGTTGATCCAATTGTCTTTTTCATGATGGCCGTCTGGGGTCGCAACTGCCGAGACCCGCCAGTCTTTGCTTCCTGTACAATCAAGCCCACCCACCACGACACCTACAACACCACCCCTCACCGTACGAGCGCTCTGCTGCCTCAAGGTAGCACAATACGTCAAGGACGTCACCCAGCCCCACGGCCTTCCGCTGCGTGACGCGAAGGAAGCGGCGGGCACCGCCATTCCCCGACGGATCACCTGCAGAGGCTGTGGCCCCGTGAAAACGCGTTCCACTCCCAGCTCCATCACCCCGAGCTGCGTTGGGTGCAGAGGCAGCACCAGACCCAAATTTGAACCGTACAAACAAGGAAAACATGTCAGTGTCCGCGGTGACATGGCGACCGTGGTCGACCGGAGCGGCTGCTGACGCAGTGCTGGGAACATAGAAATCACGAAATTGGAATAGTGGAATCGTCCATGCTCTTTGCGCGCCCTATCCGCGCCTCGGCATCGAGGGACCCGGGGCGTTAACAGGGCCCTAACAGCGCTTCAGCAACGCTTGGACAACACGCTTCAATAGCGCCCCGGGCGCTCTTTCTAACCCTAGTCCTCAAGGATATGAGGTCATGTCAGTGTTGCAAGGGTCGCGATGACGCTAAAAGCAAATGTAGTGACGGGGCTGAGAAGGACTGTCCTGCCACAGGGGTCACGCGCCCGGATGGCGACTGCCCTCCGCACCGCCCCGAGTTGCGCGCGGCGATCGCACGCAGCGACTTCCGGTGTTCGAAGCGCCCACAATGACGCGCGGGTCATCGTGCCTGTGCGCCGGCTTCTGTTGCGGCGGCGCAACGGCGGTTGCTGCCGCCATCTACCGGTGCGGTTCGAGGCGCCCCGTCGCACGCCAGTCGATACCACCCTTCCGCCCGTGAGCCGTGTCGGCCGCCCCGCCCGCAGCGCGCAGGTGCGCTGCGCTGCGGGAAGGCTGCCCCGCCCGAAGGCGTTGCGCCACGCCGGGCCTACCAAAATATCTAACACAAACTTCCAGATTTCTGACGGGGAATACTCATGCGTGTCAATCGAGGATTTTTAGCCCCTGAGCCCGGTTCGTGCAAATCAACCTGAGTTTGCTGGTCAGATCAGGGCAGGGGCACGGCGCTCCTGCGTTCTGATACCCCGAGCGCCCGCGCGCCGCGACCGCTGCGCGTACTCTGGCGCTCCCACGCGACGTGCTCGGCACCCTCGCGCCCCGACGGCGCCGCACCACGCCCAGATAGTGGGCTGGGGGGGGGGGGGGGCGCCCACCCCACCCCACCCCCCCCCTCTCCCCCGGCGCCCCCCCCCCCGCCCAAAAAGGGGGCGGGGGGGGGGGGGGGGGGCGCCACCTGAGCAACCGCTCCCTTCTTGCCCGGTGCCCGCGCTCAACCGCGCCTCGTCCCCGCGCACCCACCAGCACTGGACGCTAGGACAGTGCAGGAAGAGAGACACAGCAATGCACAGGCCGCCTTTCGTGACTACGTTGGAAGGCTTGGCTGAGGCCTATGGCCGGAGCCGGAATATCTGCGGCTGAGAAGCTTTGTAGTGCTCTCAATTGAGATTTCGATCGGGAAGGCCTCGAAGCCAACCGACACTTCCAGTGCCCTCTTCTGTCAGCAGCATGATCCTGCGCATTAATTGGCCCGATCTCTCTGCTAGTACTGTATACAAGAGAACCCTTCGGACTTTTCGATGACTGTTCATGTGAGCGATCGACGCGTACACGGCCGGGGTGCATCCCACCTGTCACCTCCTGCACAAGACCGCACCTGCCCCCCCTAGCCGCACCCTCTCGTCATCCAGCTACCGGCATGGTGGGAAAAAAGTATCCGTTTCCCTGCTTCGTGTGCTCTGACGGCAAACACAGTGGCATCAACAAGGTGTCTGCAGCCACCTGGTATGCCCACGAGAGACCAGGAAAGCGCCGCCGCCTCGCCTTCGACGACGGGGCTGGCGGGCTTGCAGGGACACCGCTGCCAGATGATGGCGAATCGCCTTCAGGGGGGGGCAGGGCGGTCCCAACTGCGCCAAGCGCTGGGCCGAGCGATGGGGCGAGCGCTGATGCGCCCCCCCCAGCGTAAATCATCCCCCAGTGCGATGCTGAAGACACGCCCGAACCCAGTACAGTCTACATCCGTTTATAAACCACCTTTGCGCACATTTTAGCCCCTGTTCCAGCGATGCGTTCTTGTGGCGCCTCGTGCTGGGACGTCGGGGATTGTCCCTGCCGAGACTCAGATAGGGCCTCAAATCACGCCGGATTGCGAGGTTCTGTGTCACAAACAGGCTGAGTGCCCACGGTCGATCGCGTCAGGAATGCTTCAATAACGGATTTGACTGCAAGTGTGACAGCGACTTCGTGTGTTCTCCTGAACAAATGCGACGCCAAGACCAGGCAGACTCGCTCAGGCAGCCTTCGACGTGGCCAGGAGCGTGGCCCTCTTACCCCTGCACCGCCCAGCGCGCGTTGAGACCTGCCCCCTTTCCTCCCATGATTTGTTGCATCAGCGTCACCACATAGCGACAGAAATGCTCGTCATTACTTCATATCACGATCAGATGTGAGTGGTCTTGAGACCGACGACAACTTTAGCGGTGCCACAAAATACTCATCCTCCTTCGAAATTCATGTCAGCCTCACTCCAATCACTCCCAGAGGCCCCGCTTTGCGGCAGGTCCTCCATGCAAGGCAGTGCCGCCCGTCGCGAGTACCAGCGAAAAAGATGGTGGTCGACTTCGCCCGGCAATGGCCAATTGTCAAAAGGTCAACTGCCTCTCACTCGTCGTGCACAACTTCGGACGCGTCTTGAAAGCGTGGCGCCTGATCCGTCCCGGACGCCGCGGATCTCTGTCCTTGCCGCACGCACGCGTGTCCGTTGACGGTTTCCCGGCCTGGAACATGAAGAGGTAGGCCAGTCTGAGGGCCGTCCCGAGATACCGTGACAGGCCGCCGCCGCACGGCAGTTGTTGCCGCCTCCGGCCGCGGCTGCTCCGGCTGCTGAGGCGGCCCCTGTGTAAGATGCTGCACCGCTCGTTTCGCAGCCACGCACGCCACTGGCCAAATTCTGCGCCACCCGCCGGACCGCGAGCCGCGCGGCGCAACGCTCGGCGCTGTATGCCGCCCGTCGCACTGAAACCCGCGCAGCGCGCCGCTCTGCACTGCGATGCACCCGCCGGACCTGAATCCGTGTAGCACGCAGCGCTGCGCTTAGATCTACGCTCTGCTCCGCGCTCATCGTCGCTGGAGATTGGTCGCCAACTGGCGTCCACCGACCCGTCGCCACATGCCATAGCCGAAAGCTCGGCATCGCCAGTGACGTGGACAATGGCGGCGCTTCACCCGGCGCGCGCCGCACAGATTGGCTCTTCGACAGTTGCTCTACCAGGTGCCGTGGAGGCGCCGCGGCGCAATCGTCGAAGACCGGGCCCGGGAACTGCCCGGGCACCGCCACCGTATCCGACGCAGGAGCATCCGCTCCAGTGGGCAGGAGGGCGTCAGCCGCCGCGCTGACGCCCACTGAGGCTTCAAAATTTGAAACAACCACGTTCAGCTGCCGCCTCTTGTACGTTCTATTCAGGAAAGTGATTATCCCCAGGTCCAGCGGTTGCTTGATATATGGTCAGTCGGGTAGAAGCGCTACACACGTGACTCCGTTGCTTTCGAGTAGATCGTGCGCCCCGCAATTGTTCGACACCAAGGCCACCGGTTGAGTGGTGCGGGACCTCACCGCCGGCGAAACGACCGTCTCAAACCAGGACTAGAAATGTTGCTGTCCTTCCACGCACTCTTTTGTGAAAAGTACGAGAGCGGGCACGGCCGACGAGGAGGTTTGAAGCACACCGCCTCTTTCGCCTTGCCAAGAATGACGACTGGAATCTTGTCGTTGCCGGTGGCGTTGCAAGTCAAAACGAGGGTGATGCGTCCTTTTGCTGTCATCGCCTTAATACCCCGCGCCTGCCGTCGTTGACCCGCCTGGACGTGCGCTCGTTTAGGTACACACCCGTAGAATAATTTCGTCTAGTCCATGTTGTAGATTCTTTCGGCAGGGTAAGCCCCAAGTTCGGTGCGGATCTGCGCGATGCGCGAAGCGGCACCGGCGACGTCCGCCGACCCCGCTTGGCCCGGCAACGCCTCGTTGCGCAGATCGTGGCGAGCGACCCAGTTCTGGTTGAAGTGTAGGGGCCCCTTGAAGCTTTAAATGCCCAGCTTTGCCTCAATTCGCCGCGCCCTGGCCCCTCAGATGCCGCCGAACACTGTAAAGTGCCTTTCGACAACCCGCTGCATGGTCCGATACCAATCTCGTAAACCCTGAGAGACAAACTCAAAATAGGAACGTCGCAGGCGCGTCACCGACTGGTCCTCGGTCGCCGCCGCCAGCTGCTTGTACTCGTGACGCTTCTTGCAAATGGCTCGCGCGGCCGGCACACTGATATTGAGCCGAAGCTTCGAGAGAGTTTCGACCAGATGTGGCCGGCGTCCTTGATGTCGACAAGAGCACCTTTAGGTCCTAAGAGGACGGGCGTACGAGGCTTGCGCCCCTCAGACGACCCCAGGCGCCCAACACCACCACTGAAAGCGCCCGCGCCACACTCCAATCCATCGCGCCCGCGGCTCGCGCCTTCACGCGCGCGCGCTGCTTCGCCTCCGCGACCACCCCCAGTCGCACCACCACCGTCTCCGGCGTCCTCATGACGCCTGACGCCGTCGTCATTCGCCGCTGTAGCATGCAGAGACGTAGATTGGCATGGCGGCGCCAGCAGCCCTCCAAGCATGGGCCAAGATCCTGACCCAGAAGATGTGGCCCCACTGGAATTTGTGGAGGTGCCCGGGGCAGAAAATATCAACGAGGTACCTCCCTCTCCGATCTACCAGCTAACTTTCAGCACCAACGAATTCCGGCTTCCAGTTGGGCAATTCAAGGACAACCGGGCGGATTTGGCACTGTACGCGTTTACGGTACAACACGAGTTGACGAAAGCGTCGGTAGTAGACCTACTTGAGCTCAGCACCTGTGCGGCCAAGCATCGAACGCCCTACCTAATGGAATGCTTTATCGAGGCGAGCGTCAATTTGGAGACTCGCACCGTGAACGGCTGCCGAAACGTGTGCCTCGCCTTCACCCACAAACGCGTACAGCAGAACGCATGCGACGCCTGCAACGCACCCCGCTACACAGCAGACGGGAACCCATCTCAGGAGATGGTGTATTGGTCCCTCGCGTCGTTGCTGCCCAACCTCTTTGGTGACCCCGTCGTCGGGAAATCCGTGCTGGAGAACATGGCGGCCGCCCGCAAGGCAGCGGAGGACGGCGCAGATGGGGTGCACGACTACTATTACGCAAAACCTTTCCGCTTCCTCCTCGACTAGGGGCTACTTGGCGGCTTCTGCGTCACGCTGAACTGCGGTACCGACAGCTTCCAACTTTGGAGGCAAAACAGGTTCGAAGGCTGGCCAATTGTCATGACCCCGCTTAGCATGAGCCCACATCAGCGGACCGAAAACAAGTATCAGCTGCTGATGCCAGTAACCCCCGGCCCAAAACAACCTGTCGACCTGGAGTACTTTCTTCATTCCGTTGCGGAGTGGAAAAACGAGCTGGCGAAGGGAGTTCCTGGGCTTACGGTGGCCGGGTCGACGACGCCGCAAGTCTTAACGGCGGCAGTGCTTAAGTTTACGACTGACCAACCTGGTGGCGATACGCTTACACCATTTGAGGGCATAAGCAGCTACATCTACAGTCGGCTCCGTCTTTTCAAAGGGGTATACTTCTCCGCAGGTAACCATGGCTACTACGCGCCTACGGACCCCGCCAGTGGCAGCACGCTTTTCAAAATCGCGGACTGTAATGAAGGACTGGATTGCATTGCAACTCCCCGAACGGCCAAAAGTATTGCCGCAAGAGCCACCGTGGTCGAGGTCGCGCGCGTGGCCGGCAGGTCCATTATCTCCCAGACAAGCGTGAAACAGAAAACAGGGATCAAAGGCTACTCCCTATTCTTGGCGCCTAGTTTTGCGATGCGCCAAGCCTACCCGCACGTTGAGAACGTGTGGGAAATGGGCCCTACCGCCTCTCCCTACGACACGAACCACCTGGTAGTCCTCAACGTGGTCCCGCTCATGTGGAAGCTGTTTGCGGGCTTGAAGCTCGTGAAGAAGAAGAAGGACGAAGCATGCATTATGTCAACGGCCACATTGGCGCTGGTCGGTCGTGAATTTCAAGGCTCCCGACGGACAGTGCCCCGGGCTCAGGCCCGGTCTCTAAGAATCATCAACGTCCAGCACAAGTCTTTCAAGGCGGTCGATTGGTTGCACATTATTCTCTGCAGCGGAGAGGTCCCACTTGCCAAGCGGATTCCTGGCGATTTCTACGACATATTCATTGCGCTTTGCCGGGCGAGCCGACTGCTATTTCGGCGAAAGGGGATCACGAGGGCCGAGATCCAGGCGATTGACGCGGATGTGAAGTACTTCGTCACCAACTACTACGCAAAGATCTACCGCGGGTCGACGGAGCGCCTGCCGCTGTGCCTATCGACGGTTGTCACTCTACTTGACATCGTACCCCTGCTGTGGGCGTGCGGACCGGTTTGGGTCTTCTGGCAATATCCAATGGAGCGCCAGATTGGGACGCTGGGCGAGCTCATTCGATCTCACTTAAGGCCTCATGCAAGCCTAGTGGAGAACTGAACGCGGCAGTGTAGGCCGAACTCATCAACCCCTTTGGCGAAAAGTACTTCCCGGAGGCGTGGGCGGACGCAATGAGGAAGCGTTCAGCGGCGACGGGGCTGCCTGGTGGCAGACTAGCGATACCCCCAGTCATCGGCGCTGACTGCGCCCTGTTGCCGCGAAGAAACGCCCCAGTTACCCTCAGCGCTGTGGCCCTTAACTGCGGATGGGTCATAAGGACCATTCTGGTCATGTGGACCTCCAGAAATCATGTGGGAAACTACGTGCGGAGCCAAAAACCACACAGATCGACACGGTTTTGTGGCCACAATTGTGTGGATGTACTGTATTGGGCACTGATGTAGGACGTTGGCGCTGGATATCCCCCACAGTTACTGAGCCTGACAGTCGGACAGAGCCAATATACACTCATTACTGCAGGCTCATGTAGCCAATAAATGCCTGGTCGTCGTCACTATGCGTGACCACCACATCAAGCCGATAGAGACTGTTCCCCTTCACGGGCTTCTTCTCACCTGGCATCCAGTCCACAGGCAAAAGATCTTCACGCGTCCATCCCTCTCTTGCTACGGTTCCAACGAGTCTGGAGTCATCACGTCCAACTGGCTTACCGTGGGGAGATTTCTCAGACGCAACAGGCCACAGGGGCGCCACGAGTGCGCCACATCGTGTAGTAGGGCCATTCCCCACATGTCGTTGTGGAATGTGCTGCGACGGTTCCACATGGCCATGTGAAGCGCACTTCCTATGCAATGAGCTCGCCGGGCACGTAGGGGCGTTCTTTTTCACGTTGACTCGCTTCTGGCGCTGTAAAGCAATGAAACCTCGTCGGCCCGGAAAGTTATTCCACATGGGCTTGAAGAAAAAACCCGCCCTTCTGACCCCGCACAGGCCGATTTCAGAACGCAATGTGGGTCCACATGGCCAGAAGTGGCATTTGCGTCCCACCCCCAGTTAAGCTCCACTGCACAGCGGGGAAGAGCTAACAAGCATGCGGGCGGTGCTCGCGGACGAACAGGCCGACAAAGTACCTTTCGACAATTTGGCAAAGACGTACTACCGGATCAACACGGCTTCTGGCTAAATTGAGGGCTCCAAGCCCCTCGGGTCAGATTGTGACAAGCACCGGCGCCGTAACTACGTACTTTGGATTGACTCTACTGGAGAGGTTCGACTACCAAACGGCTCAGTTGAGGAGCGGCCTGCCTCTACCTTTGGGGCGGTTCTTCACTACGCCGCTGTCTTTATTTACGGTCTTGCAATGGCTTTTACTTTTGTGGAGCGTGCCAAGTCTACAAAGGATCGAAGCGGACGCTTGGGGTATAGCGGGACAAAGCACGGGATTGAGGTCATCCTCGGGTTGGGCGGGACTCGCTACTACGTGCCTGTTGGTGCCCTAGACGAAGTCGTCGGGACCATCGAGAGAGAAGAGATGCACTTCTTTTTTTAGCAGAGAGCCGTTCTCCGATGGCCAGTAGGGCAAAGAAACAACACACTATGAAGGTGCTTCGCCAATTGCAAATTGTAAGGTTGTTCAGTCAACTACGTCAGAGATTAAGCTAGAAAACTGAAGGTAATCATTTCCGTTATGGTGCGTGTCCCAAGAATGAGACATGCGCGTTTTCTGAGGGACTAACACATCACTGCACAAGGGCAGGTGGGCTGGGGTACGAGAAAGTTTTCGACTGGCCTCCATGGAAAGAGCCTCTCCCGAAGCGTGCTTGGCTGACAACTCCTTAATACCCGCCTGTAGGTGTAGCATATCTCTGCTCCCAATTGGCAATTGGCCACGAGTAGCCCCCTTGACTGGCCGAATCCACGGATTTGTGTGATTCGGCTTGTGGCACGCCCTTTGGGGGGTTACTTCCGCATTGTTATTTGCTATTGTTTGTTTGCTTGCCTGTCTTATCTGTCTGCCGGCACTAATTACGTTCGCTTGTGATCGGACGGTCGATCGACCGGTGCCCTCGTTTGTATCAAATCACCGTGGGTCCGGGGTCGCCGTCGTGGGCGCCACCCGGCTCCCCATTGGATGCCCTTCAACAAAAGGTCTTTCTTCCTCG
>Ga0114957_1002324_pt1 | contig 18398 bp, 14 predicted proteins | sample BantaG_FD_87175 | JGI IMG/M metagenome (GOLD analysis project Ga0114957, IMG submission 87175) | Marine algal microbial communities from Bantry Bay, Ireland - BantryBay_4 metaG | ecosystem: Host-associated > Algae > Red algae > Unclassified | place: Bantry Bay, Ireland | collected 2014-11-21 | reverse complement strand
TTTGAAGAGGCTTTGGCCATTGTTAATCAACCCAAGGTCACCTCTAGAGGAGCGACACTCTATAAGGAATTCGATAGACATCCTGAAACAAATAAAAAGCTTAACGTGTATGACGGAAAGTTTGGGCTTTTCATTAAATATGGGACAAAAAATATTGGAATACCCGACGAGATGAGAAAGAGTGAAATCGTTGATAAATGGAAAATCAAAGATATTGTTGATGTTGTAGAGAAGTCTGGGAAGAAGTAGTTGACAGAATGTGTTACTAAATTGTAGGATTTTGTCTCTTTAGAAATGAAGTTTATAAAGGTATTTAATTATGAAAAAAGATATTCACCCTAATTACAGAGAAGTTGTTTTTCAAGACGAAGGTGCTAATTTTACTGTGCTAACTCGCTCAACTGTAAAAACTAATCATAAGATTGAATTCGAAGGTCAAGAATATCCTCTTTATAAGGTAGATATCTCTAGTGCATCTCATCCATTTTACACAGGTACTCAGCGAGTTATGGATACTGAAGGTAGAGTTGAGAGATTCAAGAAGAAATACAAAAGATAGTTTCAAGCTTCTTTTGAAGCTTAATCTACAATTCCATACTGATCTGATTAGACTTTACAGACACTTTTCTTTCCTTTGTTTGTCATAATTTTCCTATACATCTAAAATAAAGAGGTTGTGTTTTCTCTTAGGCTCTTTTCGAGTGCCTAAAATTGATCAAGGGATTTGTTGATGAAGTATATTTATGTTCTTATTTGTATCTCGTTTCTTTCATGTTCTAACTCTATTAAAAAAGGTGAGGTAGCGAGTTCTGGCAACTCTGATGAAGGAAGTCTTTCCTCTACTAATGGAGGAGAACTTTTATCCCCAAGTAGAGAACGTGTTTTAGGAAACCTTTTAAAAGGTGTTCTTGAGAACATGCACTATTCTAAAAAGAAGATAAATGATAAACTTTCTGAAAATGGATTTAAAGAGTTTTTAAAACGCTTAGATTTTGGAAAGCAATTTCTTTTAAGTACTGATGTTAAAGATTTATCTCAGTATAAAGATAAAATTGATGACGAAATGAAGTCTGGGCAGTTAACTTTACTTCAAAAATCTTCAAGTATTCTTAAGAAAAGACAAAAAGCCATTCAAACTTATGTTTTTGAACGTCTAGCAAAGCCGTTTGATTTGAATAAGAAATTTACATATGAAACTGATGCTGAAAACAGAAAGTTTGCAAAAGATGAAGTGGCCTTGAAGAAAAGATGGGACACACTTCTTCATTATGATGTCTTAGAAAAGTATACTCTTCTTTTAGAAGAACAAAATCCATCAAAGAAAGTTGATGATAAGAAAAAGAAGAAAAAAAAGACAGAGCCAGTTAAAAAGTTAGGGCATGTTGAATTAGAAAAAAAATCTAGAGAATCAGTTAAAAAAACTTTCACAAGAATTTTTAAAAGATTAAATAATGAAACTCCTGGAGATGAACTTGATAAGTTTTTTAATTCAGTGACAAGAGTTTACGATCCACATACGCATTATATGATACCTGACGAGAAAGAAGAGTTTGACATCGAAATGAGTGGTCAACTTGAAGGGATTGGAGCTTTGCTTAGAGAAGAGGATTCTCATATTAAAGTAGAAAGAATTATTCCAGGTTCTGCTTCTTGGCGTGGAAAAGAACTAAAGGCTGAAGATGTCATACTTAAAGTTGGGCAAGGTGAAGCTGAACCAGTGAGTATAGTTGATATGTCTTTAAAAGAGGCAGTAAAGCTAATTAGAGGAAAAAAAGGTTCCGAAGTTAGGTTAACTGTTAAAAAGCCTTCTGGATTAATAGAAATAGTGAGCATTATAAGAGATGTTGTTCAGATAGAGGACTCATACGTTAAATCAACAGTTATTAGCAAAAAAGGTGATTCTAAGAAATATGGTTATATTTTTATTCCAAGATTTTATAGAGACTTTGGTAATGCTCGAAGTGGAAGAAATTGTTCTGATGATACAAGAAAAGCACTCAAGCGTTTAAAAGCTCAAAACGTTTCAGGTGTTATTCTAGACCTGAGAAATAACGGTGGAGGAGCTCTTAAGGACTCAAAACTTATCACCGGATTATTTATTAAAAATGGTCCAGTTGTTCAAGTCAAAGCCTCTACTGGGGCTGTTGAGGTTTTAACAGATACAGATGATGAAATTATTTATGATAAACCATTAATAGTTCTGATTAATAGATTTAGTGCTTCGGCTTCAGAGATTGTGGCAGCGGCACTTCAAGACTATGGAAGAGCAATAATTGTTGGAGGAGAGCATTCACATGGAAAAGGAACTGTACAAGCAGTTTTAGACCTTGATAGCTATGTTCCTGCCAGTGCACGAGAAATGACTCCTTTTGGAGCATTAAAAATTACAATTCAAAAGTTTTACCGAGTGAATGGTTCATCGACTCAATATAAAGGAGTGACTCCAGATATTATTTTGCCAGATTTATATGGGCATATGGAAACAGGAGAGAGATATCTAGATTACTCACTTAAGTGGCAAAAAGTTGATCCTGTTAAATATTCGAAGTGGAATAAATTTACTTATCCAATTTCTAAGCTTCGTGCCAATAGCGAAAAAAGAGTAAATGGCAGTGCTAAGTTTTCTAAGATTAAGAAAAACGTGAATTGGTTTAAAAAGAGGAAAGAAGAGAAAGTTAAAAGCTACGACTTGAATACTTATTTGGCCGAAAAAGAAATGATTAAAACAAAGTCAGAGCAGCTTGAGATCGTTGAGATTAATAGTTCTATTCTAGTCCAAGATTTAGATAAATCTTCAAACGAAGTTGATAAAGAGAAGTTTAAAGAGTTTTCAGAAGAACTTCAAAAAGACCCTTATATAGAGGAGACATTGGCGATATTTGCTGATATTATCCCTTAATGGGAAATCAACTAGACGTAGAAAGAAAGTATCACTATTACGAAACTTCGGTTCAAAATCCTGAGGGTGAAGTTGAAACACTTCAAGGACTCTACGAGAACTTACGAGGTAAAAAAGCTAAGGTCTTGCGAGAAGATTTTTGTGGAACCGGCGCAATTATGTGTGAGTGGGTTAAACAAGGAAATGATTTCAAAGCTCTTGGCGTTGACCTTGATCCTGAACCTGTGGAGTATGGACAAGAAAAACACCTTAAGAAACTAAATGAACAAGAACAATCTCGTGTGAACTATCTCATGGGTGACGTCTTTGAAATTGATACTGATAAATCAGATCTCACAATTGCTTTAAATTTCTCCTACTATATTTTTAAAAAAAGAACCAAGTTAATTGAGTATTTTAAGAAGGTTAGAGAAAGTCTTAGCGATGATGGTGTTTTTGTCCTAGACCTTTTTGGTGGGCCAGACAGCATGATGCCAATGGAAGAAGAGACTGAACACTCAACTTTCACTTATTTTTGGGATTGTGATTACTTTAATCCAATTACTCATGAGTGCCGCTACTTTATTCACTTTAAGCCTCATAATGGAAAAAAGTACAAACGAGTGTTTGAGTATGAATGGAGAATGTGGGGTTATGCAGAGCTAAGAGAGATCTTAGAAGATGCAGGTTTTAGTAAAACCGTTGCTTACTGGGAAGGTGATGATGAGGACGATGAAGGTGGAAATGGAGAGTTTTTCCCGACAAATGAAATCGATAACTGTGAAGCTTGGGTTGGGTATATTGCCGCTTTAAAGTAATTTATAAATTTTTTATACTAGACGTTGATTTATGCTATACTGAAAAAAGTTACTATTTTCCAAAGACTAATTCGCTAATTTCAAACTTATTTGGCTCTTATGGATTTAATGCAAAAGGAGTCAGTTAATTCTGATTTTTTAATTATTTTTTTAAGTGTTGCTAGGCTGTTATTTTTTGACGCTTGGTGATGCACGTTCATAAAAGGAGGATACTATGAGCAGTAAACTTTATATCGGGAACATTTCGTTTCAACTAGATGAAAACTCTCTAAAAGATGCTTTTGCTAATTACGGAAACGTAAAGTCTGTTAAGATCATTACTGATTTTGAAACAGGAAGAAGCAAGGGATTTGGCTTTATTGAAATGGAAAATGCTGATGAAGCTCAAGCTTGTATCGATAATCTTGATGGAAAAGATTTAGAAGGAAGAGACTTGAGAGTCAATATTGCTAAGGAAAGAGCTCCTAGAAGATAAATATTCTCAGTATGAAAATGAGCTTTACTCTCTCAAGGGAAAAAGTTCATTTTCAAGTAAAACTTTTTTGCTTAAGAAAAGTTTAGGTACTAAAATGTTTGAATGGATCTTAGTTGGGAAAATTTTGAACAAGCACATGAAAAGGTAAGAGAGTTTCTCGAACCTTCCCCTTTGATATTCAATGAATGGCTTTCACGTATTTATGACTGTGAAGTCTATCTAAAGCTAGAAAATCTCCTTCCTGTTGGTTCTTTTAAGATTCGTGGAGCTCTTAATAAAATTGCAAGCTTAAACGACCAAGAGAGACAGGCGGGGGTTTTGGCAGTGAGTGCAGGCAACCATGCTCAAGGGGTTGCTTGGGCAGCACGAAAATTAGGCTGTAGCTGTGACGTCATTATGCCTGCTAATTCTCCTTTGACTAAAATTCAAAGAACTCGCTCGCTTGGAGCAAATGTGATTTTACATGGGGATACTTTTTATAAAGCCTTTGATTACGCTCAAGAATATTTAAAAGATAAAAATAAAGTTTTCATACATCCCTTCAAAGATGAGCTTGTTATTGCCGGCCAAGGAAGTATGGGCTTTGAAATAAAGAAACAATTAGACGAGGTTGACTTTCTTTTTTGTTCTATCGGTGGAGGTGGCTTAACTTTAGGCCTTGCTAAAACTTTAGATAAGCTGTCGCCTAAAACTAAAATTTATGCTTCTCAATCTCGAGGTACTCACTCAATGGTTGAGTCACTCAATAAAGGTGAGATAACACAAGTTGATTATATTCCAACAATTGCAGATGGGATCAAGGTTCAGAAGCCAGATCCTCAAATGTTTGAACTCCTTAAAGGAACGGTTGATAAAACCTTCATTGTGGAAGAATCTGCTATTGCTGTTGCCATAATGGCGTTACTTGAAAATACATCTATGATGGTGGAAGGTGCAGGAGCCATTAATCTTGCGGCGTTAAATGAGCTTTATAAAAAAAATCCAGAAGAAATTAAAGGCAAGAAGGTTCTGCTCATTATTTGTGGTGGGAATATTGATACTCACGTTTTAGAAAGAGTTATCGAAAAAGGACTTTTCATTAAAAAGAGAAGGGCCAGATTTAAATTCTTAATGAATGACGTTCCTGGTGAGTTAAATAGACTTACGACTCTTTTGTATACGCAGAAAGTAAATGTGCTAGACGTGTCTCACCAACGAGAAACAGAGTGGTTACGGTTTGATCAATCCATCGTGAATGTTTTGATGGAGTTTAGAGATGAAGAGCACTTCAACGGCGTAAAAGTACTTTTAGAATCAGAATTTGAAATTGATGAATAAAGAGATTTATCGACTCGCTTTACCTAGCATATTAAGTAATATTACAATTCCACTCCTTTCGAGCGTCGACATCTTCCTTGTGAGCCAGGACTCTCTGGTCGCAATGGGAGCGGTAGGGCTTGGTGCTACTATTTTTAATTTCATTTATTGGAACTTTGGTTTCTTGCGGATGGGAACTACAGGTTTGACCGCTCAAAGCTATGGTGCAAAAGATAAGCCAGAGGTTGACCAGCATCTACTGAGATCAGTAATGATGGGAGTGGTTATTTCCTTGGGAATCCTGATTTTTTCACCGTTAATTAAGGAGCTCGCTTTTTCTTTAATGAAGCTTAACCAACAGCAAATACCTTTAGTTGAAGTATACTTCGATATTCGAATCATGGCCGCACCAGCGACCCTTGGACTTTATTGTACCTTGGGCTGGTTGTTTGGAGTTCAAAATGCAATGTATCCACTGATTATTACGGTTGCTACTAACCTGATTAATATTTTCTTTGGTTATATTTTTGTTAAATATTATAGCCTAGGAATTGAAGGTGTGGCCTGGGCAACTGTCATCGCTCAGTATGTCGGTTTTTTACTATCTCTTATATTTGTGAGGAGGCTCTTTGATTTACGACGAGATTCTTTAAATAAAATCTTTCTTTTCTCTAAAGTCCTTAAGGTTTTTAAACTCAATCGTGATCTTTTTTTTAGAACATTTTTTTTAACTTTGACGATGAGTTATTTTACGATGCTATCTTCTGGGCTAGGAGTTGAGGCATTAGCGGTTAACGTTGTTTTTTTACAAGTTGTTAGCTGGTTGTCTTTTTTGATTGATGGTTATGCTTATGCTTTAGAGTCACTTGTAGGTAGGTTTGTAGGGGAGAAGTCTCATAAAGAATTTTTTCTCGTCATTTTGAAAGTATTCATCCAAACAGGCACACTTTGTCTGGGCTTAGGTTTTCTTCTTTATTTCTATACACCTTTTATTTTTTCTTTCTTTAATGCTGATACAAGTTTTTTGAAGGTTTTAAATTCACAACGCTTCATGTTTGCATTGATTCCTCTTGTTTCCTTTTCCTCTTATCTTTGGGATGGGGTCTTCGTTGGGCTTACGGCGAGTTTTGATATGATGAAAAGTATGGTCTTTGCGGCAGCAGTATTTTTTTTAGGAGTTAAGTTCTTTGGTGATGAATTAACTCTGACTAACCTATGGATTCTTTATTTTAGTTTTTTACTTATGCGAAGCTTTGCACAAACTTATTATTTTTTCATCAAAAAGAATTATCTAAGTTCTTTGAAGTAATCTTGAAATTTGGCTTTTTTGTTCTTCTAAAATGAGCCTTTGCTTTTGAATCAATACTTCATTTCTTTTGATGTTTTCTTCAAAAGTCATTATCTTTTGTGTTTCAACAGAACTTAGTGATCGCTCGGGAGACTCTAGGTTTGAGCTTGCAAAGTTAAGCGAAATTGAGCCTAGTAGTAAAAATGATAATAATCCAAACTTCATTAATGGTCTCCTCTCAAGTTTTTTTACTCACTTATTATCTAATGAAAAAAGAACGCAGGAGAGAGAAGAGTCAATTTTATCGTATTTTCAGTAACTTAGGTTGGATTTATTTGGCACAATCTGCCTTGAAATTGAGGCGCTTGGCCTTGAGATAAAAACTATGAGGCTTTGGCTTAAGTATTTTTAATACTCAAAACTTACATTTATAGAAAAATAAAATCATCATAGAAATTAAACATATTATTCAAGTTTTTAATCGAAATCCTCTCATTGAGCCCATGGACTCGAGGCAGATCATTTTTATCTAAACGCATGGGAAGGAAGCGGTAAATATTAGGTGTTAAATTTTGGTAATGGTAAGAGTCAGTTCTTGCAACCATTAAACTCGGAGCTATTATAGCTTTCGGAAATACCTTTCCAATACTTCTTTTCATTTCTAAGTAGATATTTTCTTTAGTGCTCGCTACCATTGAAGGCTCACTCGCTTGCTCAAGAAACGGCGTCACTTTTATTCTTTTATCATCTATAAACGTTTTAAATGTGTCCAATGTAGATTTTATTGTTTCACCTGGGAGTATTCGAAAGTTGAAAGTGGCCTTTGCAATATTGGGAATGACGTTGTCTTTTTGGCCAGCTTGAAAAATCGTAGAAGCGTACGTCGTTCTTATAAGGGCGTTACTTTGCGATCCCTTAGCAAGTTGAGCCGAAATTAGTGGAAAAAAGAGTTGTGGGTAATTAAATACCCAGTTTTTTGGAAAAGAAACTTCCGTGCTTAAAGTCGTCAAGAATTCTGAGATTATAGGAGTTAGGGTTGTAGGAAATTGTTGAGTATAAATTTTGGTAATAGCTTGGCTTAAAATAGAAATGGCACTTTCTCGAGATGGCATAGAGGAGTGACCTCCATCTTCCATCACCTGAAGCTCAATACTTAAATATCCTTTTTCTGCAATTCCAATCATCGCTATTGGTTTTTCTATGAAATTTAGAGCGTTTTCTATAACGATGAGCCCTTCATCGACAACCGCATCTATTTTCTTTTTTTGAGTTAGAAGATACTGAGTGATGAGCTTTGCTCCATTCTCACCACCAACCTCTTCATCGCCTGTTATGGCGAGAAAAACGTTAAAACGTCGCTTTTTGTCCTGAGAAAGAGCATTGAGGAGTGAAATAACGGCAGCTTTGTCATCAAGCGCACCTCTTCCCCATAGGTGAGCTTGGCTTAATTTGCCTGAAAAAGGGGGGTGGATCCATTTAGAGCTTTCTTGATCATCTACAGGTACGACGTCGTAGTGAGCGTTTAAGAGGAGTGTTTGAGAGCTCTGAGAGTGTGCAGGGAAATAAAAGAGAAAAGAATCTTGGAACTCTTTGACCAAATTGTTTTGAAAGGGACTTGGGAAGCTTTTTTTTAGGTATTTCTTTGCCTTAGCAAACTCATTTTGGTAGTTATGGGTTGTCTTTTGAGAAATGGTTTTAAACTTTATAAACTCAGATAGTTGGGCACTCAGAATATGCTCTCGACTTGAGGCCATTGAGTTAAGTACAAAAAAGATTGTAATTAAAATAGAGTTTACAGGAAGCATTAAGAATAATTTAGTCGCTAAGTTATCTCTTTACAAATGGTAGTAGTTTAAATGAATCAATTAAGCATTTTTTTTCTTTTTTCTTTTCTTATTTCTTGTGGAAATAATTTCAAATCAGCAACAATTAAATCTAAGGTTTCCAATAACGAAACCGAGGATGGGGGAGTTGTCACTGCTCCAAGAAAGAAGCAAACAGTTGCAGTAAAGGAAGAGCCAAGAATAGTCTCAAGCTTAGAGAAAAAAGTTCAAGAAGATATTTCAGAGTATGGACTTGATTTTTATGTTCCAGAGTTGAGGTTGGATGCCCAGGAACTTGACCAAAAAACTTTGCGAAACTTTGATGAATGGGATGAGAGTCTTTTGAATATAGTTAATATAAAAGATTGGGGGTACGGAGAAGCCGAAGCCTTAAGTAAACTTTTTGAATCAGTTGAATCTAGTGTTTTAAAATTAAGATATATTCAAGGAACAACTCTTGAGAAAGATATATTTCTTAAATCATCAAAGTTATTATTAAAGGTTTTAAACTGGAAAATTATGACTCAGCACGATCCTCAAGTGATCTCTCGTTTGAAATCTTTTAAAAATAGTACATTTTCGAAACTTAATCAGAAAGAAAAGTTAAAAATTAAAGAAATGACTTTTGAATTTGAGAAGTACAAAGCTTTTAGCTCTTCTGTTGATTTACAAGAGGTTTATAACCTTAGAATGGGCCTCACTCAAACTAGAGAGAAGATTATACATAACAAGGCCCTTGCAAAGTTTGAAGCATTAAGCTTTAAAGATTACGAGCTTATTGGGCTTACAAACCCAACGGCGTTAAAGCTAAAGAGTGGAAGAGGGTACTCATTAAAAGTGAGTAATTCTCATCTGTATCCCCGTTTACTTTCTTCCTTAGAGACTTCTTCAGTGAGAGAAAAAACTTTTCGTTTTTATGAAGAGACATCTTTAGATTGGAACTTTCTTGAGTATAAGAAAAACTTTCAGCAAAAGCTTTTACTGGCCCAAGAACTTGGCTATGAAAGTTGGGCAGATTTCCTCGGTAAGGATGAAGCTGAGTTGCTCGATTTTGATAGAGAAATGATTGATAATTCAAAGAAAAGTTTTAAGAAATCATTAAAAGCATTAAAAGAAATTAAAAAGTCTCGTGAAGGTAATAAAGACTTATTCATTTGGGACTTAGACTTTTATTTGTCTCGCTATGCTCATGATAATTTAAATATTAATATGGACGAAGTTGATTCACACTTCTCAAGTCTTGAGAATGTTATTTCTTTTTTAGAGAAAGCATTCTCTATGAGAATCGAAAAGTTAGAAGGGATTGACTATGGCTTTGATACAAGGCAATTAGGTTTGCTCGCACACGACATAAAATCTGGTTTGCCCCTTGGAGTCGTTGTCTTTAATTATTCAAATAATAGGATTGAAAATTGTAACCCTTTTTCCGTAGGCAAAGAGGGAAGCTTACCTTTAGTACTACTTGATTGTGCATTTAGTGTGAACAGCTTTAGTGATGTTGAACGCTTAGTACTTTCCTTGGGTAGGTCTCTCTATTCTTTTAGGAAGCTTCCAAGTTTAAAAATTAATAACATGACTAAAGAAATTAAAAATGAAAATGAATTAAACTCAACTCTTAAAATTTTCATCCGAGACTTCAAAGTCCTTGGGGAGCTGTCTGTAGGGTCAGGTAAAGAGTTTACTGTAAGCTTTGCTCAGAACTTCATGAGGTTTTTCGGAGTTAGTGAAAGGTTAAAGAAACGGATTGAGTTTTCTGAAAGGGAAATTTGTCATAAATTTCATTCGTTTGATAGGATGAAAAAAATAAAGGAAGTGAAAATATATGAAGAGGCTCGTAAAATACGAGGAAAATACTTTTCTAAGTTTGATGGTTCCTTAAACTGTTTGTAAAAACCGATCTACTTAGCCTTCTTTTACTTCCTCCGATTTCCCATCACTCTTTTTTGTATCTTTTTCTTTTGTTTCTTCTTTTTCATTATACTGCTTATTAATATTAGAGCATTTTCCGGTTTGAGCTTTTAAACCTTCTTCAAATGCTGTATTTACATTAGCGTCGATTGCTTGAATAACCTTTTTGATTGATTGCTCTGAATCGGTACTGCATCTTTTATTATCACTGTGCTCTTCTTCTAATTTTTCGAGGTTTTTCTCATCGTCTTTAACATTTTTTTCTTCAAGCTTGCATTCTCCCTTTCCCTCTTTTAAGCACTCCTTGAGCAGGGTATTAGAGGTTTCTAGTTTTTCTTGTGCATCCTGTACTTGTGTATTTTCTTCTTCTACTACTTTGATATCCATCACAGGGAGACTAGAAACCCTGCTAACAGCCTTTTTAAGACTTTCAATTTCTTTCTCTTCAGCAGGCGTGATCGTAAGTGAATCTTGACAGCTTTGGAGCGCATCACTGGTTGTAATCTTCTCTTTCAATTCAAGTAATTCCTTAACTAAGTCTTCACTTTGAAAGCCTTCAGGATTAAAATGAAGAAAGTCGTTAAGATCAGACATTAATGTTCCAATTGTACCTGAATCTGGTTCAGTAAGGTCTGCTGCAATCTTTTTACATTTAGCATCATGCTCTGTCCGGTTTTCTTCGGCTTTATTACAAGCTTCCATTGCTTTCTCTATATTTGGTCCTTGTGATGAAAGCACGGAACTGACATTTCCCATGACTTTTTGAGTTCTCCCTTCAAGGCTTTCTTTTCCTTTCTTTAAGGCTTTTATTATTTGGTTCTTGTTTTCTTCAAATTTCCCAAGCAGCATCTCTGGGTCAGAGTTAATAATTTCAACACCAAGTTCTTTTGTTAAAGTAGAGTATTCACTATCTTTATTTTGCTCGATATCGCTATTGTTAAATTTTAAGTCAAAGTCAAAGTCAATGTTAAGTAGATCTTTTTCTTGTTCCATAAATTGGGTAGCAGATGCATTCATTGCTTTGAAAAGGTTGTGTTGTTGTGCCACAAAGTTCTTAATAGATACGTTTAGGTTTGCTACAGTGACTTTTACTTGGCTTTCTTTTCTCGTAACTTCATGCTTAATTCTACCAAGGCAATTGTCTACGTTAGTAACACAGTGCCTTGCTTTTTCGTAACAAAAGTTTCCTTGAACGCGAAAAGCATCTTCTTGGCCACAAGCTCGAGACTCTTCTTGTCCTATACTTTGCTCGCAAGTTAAAAGGCGAGAACTTAGTTGCTTTTTTAGGTTCGAAAGATAGTTTTTTTTATGATTATTAATTTTATGCTTTATTGCTCTTACTTTTTTAAAGATAGATCCAATTGATCTGTTGTTTGTTCGGTTGGCTTCAGAATCTCCACGTTTACAAGACTCAACAATACTTCCAAAAAGCTCTTGGATACTCCACCTATGTGAGTCAGCTTTTCCATTGAATCCCTTTCCAAGGTAGATATACATCTTGGAGCCTCGTTCACTTTTTTGAATTTCACTATTAATACTTCTCGTTTTTTGAGAAATACTTGTCTTTTTATTACTTAATATTTCATTTATTGTATCTGAAAGCTCTTGAGCTTCAGCAGTCCTGCCTGAACGTGTTCCTCTTTGTCGTCTATGGTTTTCTGCAAGAGGGTCGGCAAGTGTTCCTAGAATACTTTGCATCTGCTGCTGCCCGCCTGTGAAAGTATTTTGTAAGCATTCAGTCGATCTTCTGTTTCTCCAGGTCGTTTCAATATGATTTAGGTTCTCTTCGCCTTGAGAGTTAACTAGGGCGTCATAAATATCTTTGTCGCTTCCGGTCGTATCAAGGTAGTTATTAAGCTGTTTTTTATAGACATCAAGCTCTGATTGATAAGTTGACTTAATATCATGCATAGCTGTTTGATAACTAGTCGTCACTGAAAGAGTCTTGGCCAATCCATCCCTTTCAGGAACCTCTGATTTTGCAAAGTTTTGAAAACCCTCTGACCTAGCTTTAATCACCTCATTATTAATAAAAGCTTGAATCCTAGTGACTATATTTGGATCTTTTCTGAAAGAGTTAGTGTCAGTGATAATTTTTCCAAAGTCATTACCTTCCGTCAGAGCTTTAAGCCCGCCTTTAGAAGTGGCTTGCTCAAAGTCTTGGTAGGGTTTAATGCTGGCACAAGCTTGGGCACTGAGGAAAGTTCGGGCCCTTGCTCCAGCGAGGTTTGAATCTAAGTTGAGTGGACCATAAAGATTTTGCTGGTCATCTTTCAAAGATTTTAGCTGAGGGTCAAGAACAGATTGCTTAAAATTATCATAGCTGTCTTGTATTGTTTGCCACTGTTTGTTTATTGTATCAATGCGGTCTTGAATCTTCTTTTTGTAAATATCTAGACCATCACTCATGCAAAGTTTAAATGCATTAGGATCAAAACCTTGACTTAAGAGAGAGCCTAAAGCAACTTGCTTATCTTTAATTGATTTAAGATCTTCTCCGGGGCTACAAATCATTGCCGCGTTCAGTCCTTTTTGAGGAATTTGATTTGCACAGCCTAGCTTCCCAACGAACATAAATGATTGATTGGAAAGTAATCTTTGAGCACTTCCAGAAGCTCCAGCTTGACCCGTAAGCCTATTGAAGTAAGACTTTCCTTGCTGAAAATAGTCGGCTCCTTTTTTAACAGTATCCCAAACGTCTGCAAACCCGCTTTGAGCTAATAGTCCGGTGATTAAAAATAGATTAATAGTTTTTTTCATTTCAAGTATTTATCGGCAAACTTTAAGTTTTAGTTTATGATAAGTGAGATTCGCTAAAGTATGGATTTTATTTACTTTAAGGGTGAAATATTGAGAGATCTTGAGGATTATAAATGAGAATAAACCAAGTTAATGAAATTAAAGAGTTTTTAAGCCAAACTATAAAAGAAAGCTTAGGTCCTGATTTTAGTCACTTAGATGCCTATTCTTTGATAATTAAGCCACCAAAGTTTGAAAATGGACATTTTTGTTTTGCGTGCTTCACTCTTTCAAAAAGCTTAGGCCAAAAACCTCATGATATTGCGAAAGATCTAGCTGAAAAGATTTCTGCCACAAAAAGTAGTCAAATCACGGAGGTCACAAATTTAGGGCCATATTTAAACTTTAAATTAAACTTATCAAGCTTCGAGTTACTTAAGAGTATTAAGAACTTAGATTTTTTTCGTAAAGAATGCTTTTTAGACTCAAAGAAAACAATGTTTGAATACTCTCAACCCAACACTCACAAAGAGCTTCATGTTGGGCATATGAGAAACCTTTGCTTGGGTAATGCAATCGTAAATATTTTTCGCCATGCAGGTATTGAGACATTGAGTGCTACTTATCCCGGAGACGTAGGGACACATGTTGCAAAGGTACTTTGGTACTTAAAGAAAAATCCTGAGTTAAAGGCACCTGAAACTCGCAAGGGAGCTTGGCTTGGAACTATCTACGCAAAGTCTCATGAACTTTTAGAAAGTGAGCGTGGGGGAGATAAGGAAGAAGAAAATCGTTTAGAGCTGACAAATATTTTAAAAGAGTTAAAAAAAGGTGAGGGAGAGTATTTCGAACGTTGGAAAGAAACTAAAGAATGGTCAATACAACAGATGAAGGAAATTTATCAATGGGCCGATGTAGAGTTTGACCATTGGTTTTTCGAGTCCGAAGTTGATAGCGCCTCTTTAAATTTAGTTGATGAGTATCTTGAGAAAGGACTTTTTATTGAAGATCAAGGAGCTGTTGGGATTCGCTTTGATGAAGAAAAGCTTGGTTTCTTTTTATTGAGAAAGTCAGATGGAAACGGGCTTTACTCAACGAAAGACTTAGAGCTTGCAAGACGAAAATTTCAAGAATTTAATATTGAAGAAAATATTTATATAGTAGATAGCCGTCAGTCACTTCACTTCCAACAAGTCTTCAAAACATTAGAAAAAATGGGCTTTGAAAACGCGAAATATTGTTCACATTTAAGTTATGCATTTGTAGAGCTTCCTGATGGCGCAATGTCTTCGAGAAAAGGAAATATTATTCCCTTGCAGACACTCTTAGATGAGATGACCCTCACTATTACAAAGCGCTACCTTGAGAAATATCGAGGACAGTGGAGTGATGAAGAAATAGCATTTACTGCCAAAAACATTGCTGATGGGGCGATTAAGTATGGGATGTGTAAAATAGATTCTCAGAAAAAAATTGTCTTTGATATGGATGAGTGGCTTAAACTTGATGGAAACTCTGGACCTTATCTTCAGTACTCTTATGCAAGATCTTTATCAATCCTTAAAAAGGTAGAAGGGATTGATTTTGAAAGTGCTGACTTGAGCCTTTTGACACATGAACTTGAGCAAAAAATAATTGTAGAGATGAGCTTGTTTCATGATGTTGTTCAAGAGTCAGTGCTTAAAAAAACTCCGCATGTTCTTTGCAACTACCTGTATAACTTGTGTCAGAGCTTTAATAGTTATTATGCTCAAGTGAATATTTCGAAATCAAGTGATGAGTTAAAAAAGTCGAGGGCCTATTTTGTGAATACCTTTTCAATATACCTTAAAGAGTCAATCTCGTTACTAGGGATTAAGTGTCCCAAAAGGATGTAGTTTTTAAATCTCTGATTGATGAGAATGAATAGTTTCTCCATTCATTGTGTGAACACATTCACCATCAGCTTTAAGTTGGATTAAAATCTTTACAAACTTCTTTTGATTGTCACCAGAGAGCCCTTGAACAAGCTTAAAGCTTTCATCTTCGGCGCTGAGAGCTGAACCATCATAGTGGCTGGTAGTAAGAGAATAGGTTGCAGCAAGAGTTTGTTTGTCATTAAGAGCAGTTTCTCTCATAACATCACCACTACTAATTGATGGATTCATGATTGATTCAACATTAAATCCAACGTGAGCAAGTCCAATGAAGTGACCAATCTCGTGAAGCATCACAGTGTTAAGGTCATACTTTGTACTGTCTTCAGGGTCTGTTGTGAAATTATAACTTTCTTCGTTAAGAAGGATATCTGCGTGAGTTATTTCAACGGAGCCATTAGAGTTTTGAAGGCCAAATAACTGGGTGACTGCTAAAGCATCAGTAGGGAGAGAATCATTCCAAGAGTCCATACTATAGATACCCATCTCATCATCGTTATAGTCATTTAAATCTGAATATTCAATGTTCGTATTCGAAGGGTCTGAATCAATAGTAAAAAAGTTTAATTGATTTTCTGTCGCCGTTTCCCATTCACTCGATGTGAGTTCAATTCCTTCAACCTCATCATTAGTAAACTTTTTTGAAATCTTGAGTTCAATAGGGAAGTTGACTTCATCCCATCTTGTTACTCCTGCTTCAATTTGAGCTTTTCCTGAGTCTTCAGATCCTGCTTCCCCTGAAGGTTGGCATGAATACAAAGCTGTAATGCATAATATAGTTATTATTAGTCTCACAATTATTCCTCTTACGTACCGCTTGTTGTAAATTGCATTTTTTCTTAACTGAATTGTACCTTTCAAGCAAGGTATCCCTTTAATTTCAATTGCTTAGAAAATTGTTAAGTTTAGCAAAAAACTATTTATTGAGTATTTTAGTTGGCTATTTGTGACTCAAGGTTGGCGTAGCTAGGAAAGGATTTGTTGTGAAAAAAGAAAATATTAAAACAAATATAAGCGTCAAGTATTCAAGGCAAATTATCTGAACAGTGAGTGTTAAAGCCCCTGTTGAGGGCGACTCACTTTAAATATTATTTTAATGAATTAGCATGGTCTTTAAGAAAGTTTTCTAAACCAATAGTGGTTAAGGGATGGGAAATTAACTTCTTAATGATACTGCCTGGGATTGTGGCAACATCCGCACCGATGAGAGCGGCTTCTTTGAGATGTTCAGAGTGCCTAATCGAAGCAGCAAGTATGTCTGTATGAAGGGTATAGTTATCAAATATTTGCCGAATCTCTCTGAGAAGTTCCATTCCTGTTTGACCAATATCATCAAGTCTTCCAATGAACGGGCTAACGTATGTGGCACCGTTTTTAGCTGCTAATAAAGCTTGATTTGCAGAGAAAATGAGCGTGACATTTGTTTTGATATTATTTTGAGAAAAATAGTGCGTCGCTTTAAGGCCGTCCATCGTCATGGGAACCTTTACAACAACATTTTCATGTATAGCCGCCAATTCCCTTCCTTCTTTGATCATACTTTCAAAGTCGGTTCCAATGACTTCGGCGGAAATAGGTCCATCTATGATTTCTGCGATTTCCTTAATGACTTCGTCACGGTTTCTTCCTGACTTTGCAATCAGGCTAGGGTTTGTAGTCACACCATCCACTACTCCCCAGGTTTTAAGTTCTGAAATTTCAGCTGTATCTGCTGAGTCTATAAAAAAAAGCATTTCTTACCTCATTTTTTTGCTCAAGTATACTGATGAAGAAGGGCTTTTGTAACTAAGATTATTTAATGTGAGATAGTTTTAGATCACAATCCGGAATTCTTTTCCCATACTTAACTATACATTTTTTAGCATCTATCACGGAGGAAGATATGAAGAAACGGATTTTTTTTCTAGCAGTACTGTTCACAAGTTCAGTGCTTCATGCGGGTTCATTTAGCGATCGTTTTATTATTGAGCGAGATGACTCTGGTAAGCTTTTAAGCCTTAAGTCTAAAGGCATAGCAACTAAGTTTAATATTCTTAAGTATGTTTCGCAGCTTGAAGCTGAATTACTTGAATTACAAGACTACTTATTTAAGCCAGCGCAAATTTACCAAGTCGCAGGTTTGATTTCCTCAGTATCGATTAACAGAAGTCATGAGTTAATTAATCGCTTTGTTGATGAAACAGAAATAGGCAGGAACGAAAATAGTTCTGATCCTCGAAATACATTTGCTAGTTCAGTGGCCGCAGATCATGATCCATACGACTACCAGTATTATATGAATAAGGCATTATCTAAGCTAAAGTACGTAAATCTAGAACGTTCATTTTCTCAACTTGAAAAGCACGGTGTGATTAATGTCATGAATTCAAAAGTTTCTGAATACATGCGGTACTTATCATTAAGTATTGTCGCGAATCCAACTGATTCTCAATTTTTTTATAAAAGAAAAGTAGCCGCAAAGGTTGTTTCTTCTGTGATGAAATTTGCTAAAAAGCAGTTTTTTAGTTCTTCTCTTCTTGATCTTGCTTTCCTTGTTATTAGCGATGTTAACAAAAGAATTATAGAACAAAGAATTATTGCTCAAAATACTTTAATTTATTATCTTGCTCATCAAGAGAACAAAACAAACTTGAAACCTGAAGAAGTAGATATGGTTATGTCTTCAATTCATGAATCAAGAATTGGAATTTTCTCTTTTGCTCAATCTAAGAAAATGGGTGAGAAGTGGAGAGATTATGGTTGGGACTCTTATGATAGATTCAGAAGATCAGCGAAGTCGAGAGTCGAGAAATCTGAAGGGATTACTTATACTGGCTCTAAGAAACTTGTCTCAGTTTTTTATGATGCCCAACTTCTTGATGGTCAAAAAGTTATTCTAAATGCTGGAGTTCAAAAGCATTCTTTTTCAGGTGCCCCTTCTATTTCTTATTACTATGACGCTCCAAAGAAAGTTAAAAATAGAAGAGCAATGCTTCAATTGGCTCAAGTAGGACTTGGGTTCATGAGTTTTGTTCCATCTTCTATAAAGAGTTATATTAATGATTTTGCAAGTTCATGGTATAGAGAGCAATCTTACGTTGATTCAATGTTAGTAGCTCACTTTCAGACGACTAAAGAAGATAAGAAGCTTGATGATATTAAGCTCACTATTTCAAATCCATTTTTTGTATATTAGATTATTTAGAAAGATGAATACGCCAGAATAGATTCTATCCTGGCGTATTTTTATTAAAGACTTTCGATATGGGCAGCAATAT
>Ga0114957_1002322_pt1 | contig 18432 bp, 19 predicted proteins | sample BantaG_FD_87175 | JGI IMG/M metagenome (GOLD analysis project Ga0114957, IMG submission 87175) | Marine algal microbial communities from Bantry Bay, Ireland - BantryBay_4 metaG | ecosystem: Host-associated > Algae > Red algae > Unclassified | place: Bantry Bay, Ireland | collected 2014-11-21 | reverse complement strand
CTGATTACTTTTTCTGCTGACGCTTGTATATTTTTTTGATCTGCTGAGGTGAACACTAAACCGATAACTCGCTCCTTTTTTCATTGAAACATCCAGGTCCGTTCCCACCGCCTCCCAGGTATCCGTATCTCTGGTCACCATACCTAAGTAAGTTCTCCCGTGAAAGGCCTCGGTTGTAACGCCAAAAAATGCCTCCTGGTAGCTTCGGCTAGGTTGAATATCTGCTGCCGTTTCGCCTTCGAATCCGCAGTCGAACCAGCCTTCTGCTCCTATCGCACCTAGTCTTCCAACCTGTGGAATACCTTCAAATGAAGGATTGGGAAACCGTATATTCTGAGCACTCATGGAAAATGCAATAGAAAGTAAAAGTAATTGTAAAATAAAAGGCTTCATGAAATTGTTCGATTTTGGGTGGTCATTCAAATTAAAGCTACAAAAACGGTGTGTCATAAATATAAACTTTATTCTGTCTTTTAACCTACAAAAAGGAGTATTTTAGCAAAGAAGTTGTTCAAAGTTTTAAACTTGATTTTCCTCACCAACTCAAGCTTTATAATTCCCTTAACAAAACCTTAAGACAGAAGGCATTAAATTTGACGTTACAGGAAGACGGGAGACCGAAGTTTCCCACTAATAATAAAACACGTTAAAGGGAACTTCCATCCCCGAGTTTTCGGGGCAGGCTTTCGGACTTCGGACTTCCGTCTATTTATTAAATAAAAAATCACACAATGAAAAAGATTCTCACATTAGTTCTCGCTCTAGCCATGGTGTCCTACTTACCGGCACAAAACCTAAAAGGAATGCTCAAGAAAGCAGAGAAAAAAGCAAAAGAGGTAACTGACGGAGGCGGACTTTCGCAGGAAGAAATTGGCAATGGGTTAAAAGAGGCACTGGACAAAGGTGTTGGAGAAGCGGTTTCGTTTCTTTCAGCAGAAGATGGCTATTTGAAAAGCCCTTACAAAATACTAATCCCAAAAGATGCGCAGAAGATCATCAAAAGGGTAAAAGCAGTTCCTGGCTTTGGCGATGTAGATAAGCAGCTGACTGAAAAACTCAACCGCGCAGCTGAGCTTGCCGCTAAAAAAGCCAAGCCGATTTTCATTTCGGCCATTAAGGAAATGTCTTTTAAAGACGCCATGAATATTTTGATGGGTGATAAAAATGCAGCGACTTCTTACCTTGACAAATCTACCCGTGCAAAACTATTTAAGGAATTCATGCCGGTCATTCAAAATTCATTGGATGAGGTGAATGCACGTACTTACTGGAGCTCGGTTGTAAAGGCACACAACAAACTACCTCTGGTCAAAAAAGCAAACCCTGAATTGGATGAATACGTCAACAACAAAGCGCTGGACGGTATGTTCCAATTAGTGGAAAAGAAAGAATTGGATATCCGTGAAAATAAGGGTGCCCGAACTTCTGATTTGCTGGATAAGGTTTTTTCTAAGCAGGATTAGGGGCTCGCAGGCTCGCTGGTGGATGTGGAAGGATGGGACACAGATTTAACGGATTGAACGGATTTACACGGATTTTTTTGTTTTGACGCGCTCAATATTTATTTACCTATTTGGTAATAATTACTTTTCTCTTCTACGTTAGAAGGCTCAACAGACTACGAAAAAAAATCCGTCCTTATTCGTTCAATCGTCCGCCGCCATAGGGCTTTGGCCGACGGAGGCCGTCAGATCCGTGTCCCATCCACGTTAGCGGGCCTTCTCAAACAAACGAAGCAACAAAACAGCCACCAGCATAATCACAAAAACCAAGTAACAGATGAATTAAAGCAAAGGTAATTCCCCAGTATTTTCGATTCATATAGAGCCAAAAGGAGAAGGAATTTTGCACAAGCTGATGGATGTATTTCCCTGCAAAGGCAATGCAAAAACAGGTCACACTTATCTTTGCTGTCCAACTTATAATTAAACGAATACCCTCTTCAGTATAACCTTCTACCGCGATGAAAAGTCCGAAGAGTAGTATGCTCAGCAAGAGGATTAACCGGACTAGTGTCCACTCCCAAATGCCGCTTGAGTTGGTACCGGTCATTGATTTATTTTGGGGTAAACATAGGGAAAAGAGGCTTTATGAAGTGCCCCCTGTTAATGGAATCGAACAACGTTCTCTGGAGGAACACCGTTCGGGGCTTAGCCGGAAACAAAAATTCCCTACAGATAATATTACCTGTAGGGGTTTTTTATTTCAACTGGAAACTGCGCACTAGTTGCCACCACCATTACCAGCCTTCTCAGCTTCCGCCGCCTTCTTAGCTCGGCGTTCAGCCATTTCTTTTCGTTGCTGAATGATCATTTCCTCTGCTCTGAGAATTTCAGCTTCACGCATTTCAGCTTCTGTCTTTGCGGCTTCTTTAATTTCCATATCTCGCTTCGTAATAGTCTCTGGTTGCTTATCAAATGCCACTTCTTCTTGCTCCACTACCGTTTCATCAACTTCTTCTGAAGAAATTTTAGTTTCTCTTACTTCCTCCCCTTCTATCTTTTTTACAATTTTGGATCCGGAAGCTGTGTCATCGTAGCTTTCAATTTTGTTGATATTATCCGCGGGGTCTTTTATGATTCTGCGTCCCATGGCATCCACTTCTCCGGTGGTCTCCTTTTTTTGAATCACAATCTCTACATTTTTTGCGTCATCCATCATTTCTGTTGGTGCAACTTCGTATGAAGACTCTGTTGTCTCCGTTGTGTATGATTCTACTTCGAAAGATTCTGTTGTTTCTGTAGCGACCGGAGTAGCTTCGAAAGATTCAGAAGGCTCGAAAGTTTCTGTTTCAACTTCCGTGTCAATCACTTTTTCGCCGACCATTAAATTGGGCATGGCAGGAGGTGTAACACTTTCTGCTGCCTGAGTAGTTGAAAAGGTTGGAGCAGACTGCGTAACTTCTGATGCAGTATGCTGCTGCTCAACAACAGGTGTACTGTTGGAATAGCTGGCATTGTGCGGCGGGTTTGTGTAACCAGAATCCAGGTAAATTTCTTTATTGGTAAATGCCTTATATGCTATTTCAGCTTCACTAGCCATGAGGGCCAATTCACCAGCAGCTCCAAAAACATGCTGAAGGTAATCTTCATCCGTCTGCAGTCCTCCACCAGTATTTGAATTCATGAGGTTCAATGCCAACGCAATGAGCTCAATGCCTCTTGAGGCTTTGCTGCAAGCCACTAAATCAAATTCATCTGTTCTTGAAAATTTTGGATATTTGGTAATGGCAGATGCTGGCAAAACAGCACCATAGTTGTGTCCACTTAAATATCCCGCTCCAGATTGAGCAGAAGCAATGACACGCACCACCACGGGAGGTACATTCCATATTTCCGATCTTTTTTCATATTCAGCATTATGCATTTTCATAAAACGAAGATGTGCCGCTTCATCAGCCGTAGCTGCAGTCGCAGAGAAAAATTCTTGCGCTGAAAGATTAAAACCAAAAATAATTAGGCTAAAAAATAAGATAGCTTTTCTCATAGTAAAAATGATTTACATGTATTCGCAATGTTGTAACAAGCTAGGTATTGCATAAACAATTCCAAACTGACTATGATTTGGGCTATAAGAACAAAAATAAGCGTTTTCTCTATAAATATCCGGGATTTATAGAGAATTAACAGAAAGTAGACAGCTATTTGACAGTGAATCTGTTTTTTTGTTCACTTTTCGTTGCGAATGATCTGGATGCTTACGCAAATTTTTGAGCTTTCGAGCTTCATATGTAAAATACAAATAATATGTAAGCAGTTAGTCAAATTAAATTATATAATAAGCTCGACGGAAGACCGAAGTCCGAAAGCCTGCCCCGAAAACTCGGGGACGGAAGTTTCCCGCAATCGAAATTCCACATCTGTTTTGCATTAGAGGGAAACTTCCGGAATCATTTCTTCACTTTGATGGTTAATGCTTTGTTACCTCGAGTTTGTACTTGACATTTGAACTTGTACTTTTTAAAATTCAAGTGCAAGTGTCAAGCGCAAGTTCAAATGCCCTCAGTTCGCAGAAGTCTACTGACTAAGGCAAGCTGAACAATTATAATTTATGAAGTTGTTTAAAACAAAACTCCATACTTCTTGTTTACTATGTGTAAGCAATAAAATTCGTATTTCAATCGTAACTATTCAGCTGTTGGCTTTTGGCTGTTGGCTTCCTTCTAACGCGATTTACTCGCGATGGAGGGAAGCTAACAGCTAAAAGCCAACAGCTAATAGTAAAGTAACTGAACAGTTACTTTCAATCTAATAAAATCGTAAAACCATGTTTGGACTATTCAAGAAGAAAAGTAAGCTGGAGCAAATGAAAAAGGAATACAAAGCAATGCTGGAAGAATCGTATCGTCTGTCGACTACCGACCGAAAAGCAAGTGACTTGAAAGCTTTGGAGGCAGAGGAATTTTACAAAGAGATTGAGAAGTTGGAGGCTGCTGAGAAGAAATGAGTTGGCCTGAGGAATTTTGAATGGGTGAATTATTCATTTTTTCGGTTGAGAAGGGTACACCTCCTCTTACATATGACTGGCGTAATATTTTTGAACCGACTGTGGGCGGCGTAGAAACTACGACTCTTTTTTATAACCCTAATAAATCTTTTACTTTCGTAAAAATATAACTAAAACCCTAAGGTCAACAACGTCTCGAACAAGCCTGCGAGCAAAAACTTGTGTTGAGTGAAGTCGAAGTATCCGACTAAATCAGTACAACCCGCGAAAATTTGTGTCCCATCGCGGTAATGGGAAACGCACATCTCCCATCACAAAAAAACAACCATGAAAAAAAGATACTGGCTCCTTCTAATCCTAACCACCACCCTGCTAATCCTGTCCATCCCCGAACTAACCCACAAAAACACAAAAAAAAGCAAGTCCTCCGGGTCAGTAGGAAAAGGAAAACTACAAAACGCATATCTGGTCCCCTGGTCAGGCCAAAATTACAGATACTTCTCTCCCATCAGCTACTTTCTTATGAACAATGGCTACACCCATTCCAAAGTACACAACACCCTGCTAGACGCCTACAAGATCTGTGAAACTACCTGCCCCAGCACCCAATTCAGAATCATGGAATGCTCCGACAAATCCGGTGGCAAACTCCTCATCCACAAAACCCATCAAAACGGTATGAGCGTCGACTTCATGTCCCCAAAAATAAAAGGCAACCAACCATCCCGTTTCTTCGACCGCCTCGGCCTCTGGCACTACCTCCTCGAATTCTCCAACTCCGGCCAACTTAATATCTCCAAAAAGGTAAACATTGATTTCGAAACCATGGCCCGTCACATCCTCGCCCTCGACCAGTCCGCCAGAAAAAACGGCCTCCGTATCAAAAAAGTCATCTTCAAAATCGAGCTCAAAGACGATTTCTACCAAACGCCTTCCGGCAAAAAAGTAAAACAAAGAGGCATCTACTTCGCCCAATCCCTTGGCAAATGGACCAACAAAGTTCACGACGACCATTACCATGTAGATTTCGAAATAATTCGCTAACTTTATCGCGCTTGTTTGCCCAAGTAAAACACGTAGGAATGGAATCGCTGGCGCGATCTTTTTTGATGGGACACAGATTGAACGGATTGAACGGATACAGACGGATTTTTTCGTGAGACGTGAAACCCTCTAACGTGCTTTTGGTCAAAAAACCGAACGCGACAAAGTAAAAAAATCAGTGCAAATCCGTTCAATCGTCCGCCGCCATAGGGCTTTGGCCGACGGAGGCCGTTCAATCCGTGTCCCACCATGTTAGAGGGCAACATTCAAAATTCAACCATTCAAAATTCTTCAAACCCAAAGATTCCAAACCATGAAAAACATCCACCTAACAAAAACCACCACCACCCACTTACCCATCTTCTTCCAAAACCAAACCGACCCCGAAGCCAACCAAATGGCCGGCTTCACCGCCAAAGACCCCAACGACAAAGAAGCCTATATAAAAAAATGGACCACCCACCTCAAGGACGAAAAAATCACCATGCGCACCATCCTCCTCGACAACGAAATCGCCGGAACCATCTGCACCTACCCCATGAACAACGAACTCCACATCACCTACTGGATCAACAAATCCCACTGGGGAAAAGGAGTCGCTACCAAAGCCCTCCAACTTTTCCTACAGGAGTTTAGCCACCGACCAATACACGGCAGCACCGCCTTCGACAACCACGGCTCCATGAAAGTCCTACAAAACAACGGCTTCCAAAAAAACGGCTCTGGCCACTACCATGCCAATGCAAGAGGAAAAGAAATCGAAGAAATCTTCTGGATGCTAAAATCCTAATCCACAACTTTTTTATATCTTGGATGTTTTAATAATCGAAAGACGCATGTGCTAAATACAGTAAGTCGAATGCTTTAATAAGTCGTAGGGCGAATACCCTACTCCATTGGTATAACTCCGTTTAACTTATTACCCTGAAAGAGTTAAATCTATGGAGTGAGGCATTCGCCCCACGACCCTAATTAGAGCATTAGCACACAACACATCAAAAAAAATGAACCTAAAAATAAAAGACACCTTCAACACCAAACTCCCAGCAGACCCAAACCCAGCAAACACCCCACGCCAGGTCCATAACGCCTGCTACTCCTACGTCGCCCCAAGCAAAACGTCCAACCCAAAAATCATACATACCTCCAACGAAGTAGCAAAACTCCTCGGCATCACAACAGAAGAAACTAAGTCCGATGAATTCCGCGACATCTTCACCGGCAACAAAATAATACCTGGTACTAAACCATACGCCATGTGCTATGGTGGCCACCAATTCGGTCACTGGGCCGGGCAACTTGGTGATGGCCGTGCCATCAATCTGGCAGAAGTGGTCCACAACAATCAACGATGGGCCATGCAACTAAAAGGCTCCGGCGCAACACCTTACTCCCGCACCGCAGATGGCCTTGCCGTTCTCCGCTCCTCTATCCGCGAATACCTCTGCAGCGAAGCCATGCATCACCTCGGTGTACCTACCACCCGCGCACTCTCGCTCGCACTCACTGGCGACCAAGTGCTGCGCGACGTCATGTACAACGGTAATGCCGCTTACGAAAAAGGCGCCATCGTCTGCCGCGTATCACCTTCCTTTATCCGCTTCGGCAATTTTGAAATATTCGCCGCACGCAAAGATCATGAATCACTAAAAACACTACTTGACTATACCATAAAACATTTTTTCCCAGAGCTAGGCGAACCATCAAAAGAAACCTATCTCGCCTTTTTCGAAACAGTCGCAAAAAGAACGATGGACATGATCGTCCACTGGCAACGGGTTGGCTTCGTGCATGGCGTCATGAACACCGATAATTTTTCCATTCTCGGTCTCACCATCGACTACGGCCCATACGGCTGGCTCGAAGGCTACGACGACAATTGGACACCTAATACCACTGACCGACAAAATAAACGCTACCGCTTTGGCAACCAACCGACTATCGGTGCCTGGAATGTTTTCCAATTAGCTAACGCCCTGTTTCCGCTCATCAATGATGCAGCTCCAATGGAAGCCATCCTCAAACGAATACAAATGGACTACCGCATCAATTACCTCAACATGATGCGCGATAAGTTGGGACTAAAAAATGGGGATACCGCCTCTGATGAAAAACTAATCATCGAATTGGAACAAGCCCTTCACCTCACAGAAACGGATATGACGATCTTTTTCAGAAACCTAAGTAAAGTCACCAAAGACCTCCAAATTGAATCCGACAATACTGATTTTCTGACTGCTGTAAAAGATGCTTTTTATAAACCAGAAGCATTAAAAGACAAGGTTTTGAATGAATGGAAAATCTGGTTTGAAAACTACATCCTTCGTTTGTCAAAAGAAGATCAATCTGACGCTGAGCGCAAAACACAAATGTATTCCGTCAATCCAAAATATGTTCTAAGAAATTACATGGCTCAATTAGCCATCGACGATGCTGACAAAGGCAATTACGAGCTGATCGATCAGCTTTTAAATATGCTACGCCAGCCTTATGCTGACCAACCTGAAAATGAGAAGTGGTTTGTGAAGCGTCCGGAGTGGGCTAGGCATAAGGTGGGTTGTTCTATGCTTTCTTGTAGCTCGTAGGAAGGTGGGAAGTGGGAAGTGGGAAGTGGGAAGTGGGAAGTGGGAAGTGGGAAGTGGGAAGTGGGAAGCTGCCTTCTAACGTAGGCCTTCTATCGTAATGAGACACGGCTATTTACGAATTTTTTTTGTTGTTTTCGTTTAATCTACAAAAATCGGGAGTGCCCCATTAAGTTTGTTTCAATGGAAGAAGAGAGAAGAGAAGACACCGTTTACAGAACAGCCCCCAAAAATCTGCGTCCCATTGCGGTCGAGTGAAGCTTCCCACTTCCAGCTTCCAACTTCCAACTTCCAACTTCCATTCAACCCGCTCCCAAGGTCACACAAAAACCAAAATCAAAAAAACATGCCCAACAACCACCTATTCACCTCCCCCCGCCTAGGTTTCCGTAACTGGAAAAATTCCGATATCCCAAAAATGGCAGCTATCAGCGGCGACCCAGAAGTCATGCAATACTTCTCCGCACCGACAACGGAAGAACAAACCCGTCAATTCATTCTTCGAATGCAAACTGATTTTAAAGAACGAGGCTATTGTTACTTTGCAGTAGACCGATTGGACACGGGAGAAATGATTGGTTTTATTGGTCTGATGTATCAGGATTACGATGTTGACTTTACGCCTTGTGTTGATATTGGCTGGCGGTTAAAAAAGAGTGCGTGGCGACAAGGATTTGCGAGTGAAGGTGCCAGAGCTTGCCTTGATTTTGCTTTTACAAAACTGAAGTTAGAGTCGGTGGTTGCCGTGGCCACTTGCGTAAATATTCCGTCGGAAGGCGTTATGCAAAAAATAGGCATGCAAAAGGTGAAGGTCTTTGTGCACCCCCGACTTATTGAAGATGAGCGGTTGAGGGATTGTATACTTTATGAGATGAAGGCTCGCGATTGGAAGTCGTAATTCGTAAATTTAAATTGGTACACCTAAACCCTAATTCATTGGAGTGCCTAACGGCTTAGGTGTCATACACTCCAGTCAAAGATACCTAAACCCCTACACACCCCCTTGACTACAAGCGAAATTCCGCCACCAAAATAATTTATTCCCCAATTACCTTCCAACCCAATCAAGTAATGATTACATTTGTCAAAACCATGAATTAACGCAGGACATATAAAATATTATACTTAACACACAGTGTACTCAAAATAAGCCAAAAGCAGAAAATGGGATTGAGCAGCATGCTACAGAATAAGGATCAAGATAAAGACAGCAACTCTTTTGCAATGGGAAATGCAACCCAAAAGCAATCTATATTCAGGCTCACAGATCCATTTGGTAACATCCTATTCCTCAAACGCTTGCTCGTAAGCATTTTGGGAATCGCATCTTACCGACGATTAAACCTGGCCAACAAGATGGAAGTTACCGGTCTTGAAAATTTAAAAAATCTGACGAACAATAATGTTCTCCTTGTTTCCAACCACGAAACTTACTTCGCCGATGTAATCGGAATCATCCATACTTTATCCGCTTCAAAATGGGGTTTCAAAAACATCAACAACCCTCTTTATTTGCTTTGGCCAAAACACAATACGTTTTACATCGCAGCAGAAGAGACCATGAAGGACGACGGCTTTTTACCCAAAGTATTTGCCTACGCCGGTGCAGTTACGGTGCGGCGCGCCTGGCGCAGTAAAGGGGAAAACGTAAAAGGCAACTCAGATATCAAAGCTCCTGCAAAAATCAAAAAGGCATTAAACGAAGGTTGGGTCGTTAATTTTCCGCAAGGAACAACCGCCCCCAACGCACCCATAAGAAAAGGATCTGCCAACCTCATCAAAGCACTCAAACCAACGGTAGTGCCTGTCAAAATTTCTGGCTTTCGAAAAGCTTTTGGGAAGAAGGGCTTGAGTTTTAAAACAAAAGGTCATAAATTAAGCATTGCATTCGGTGAACCCATCGTTTTTGATACAGAGGCCACCGTTGCTGATATTCAATCCTACTTAGAAATTAATTTGCTTAACAATGAAAGCCCTACAGCTTAAACTCAGCTTCTTTTTATTCGCCATCGTCCTCCTTTGCATCTGCAATTCCTGCGATTTCCCGGAACATTATTTCGACGAAAAACCTGAATGCCACAACAGTAACGACTACTTCAATGCTGTCGATTCCAAAAGTCCGGAATATCAGGCAAAGGCACTTGAACTGCTCCACCAGCAAAAACCTGAAGATTATAGATACTTTTTCAAAACCTTTATTGAAGAAAACGAAAACACCTACATGCTCACCAATTTCCGCAGCAAAGATCATTGCTTTGATGTAAAAATATTGGTAGACAAATGGGATAAGCTCGCAGGTATGCGTCGTACCAACGGAAAATCATATCCCAACGAATTGTACGATCTGAAATGGAACATCTCTACGCTCAATGGGTTGGAATATGTTTATTATGTTAACATGCATGATATTATTGACTAAAGAATGTGAATTAGAATGAATCTATTCAACAACGATCCAAACCCAAACCTACTCCCCTACGACGGGACCGTAAAATATTTTGGCAAAATAATGCCACACGAAAAAGCACTTTTCTATCTGGAACGCTTACTCGAAGACATACCCTGGAAAAACGATGAAGCCTTCATTTTTGGCAAACATTTCATCACCAAAAGAAAAGTAGCCTGGTACGGCGATTCCAATTTCAGTTACACCTATTCCAACTCTACGAAGCACGCACTGCCCTGGAACAAGGAGCTACTCGAATTAAAAACACTAGCCGAAAAAATAACCGACACCACCTACAACTCCTGCCTCCTCAACCTCTATCACAACGGAGAAGAAGGCATGGCTTACCACAGCGACGACGAAAAAACGTTGGGCAAAAACACCAGCATCGCTTCGCTTAGTTTTGGAGCAGAAAGGCGTTTTTTGTTTAAACACAAAACGACCAAAGACAAGGTAACCTTGCAGTTGGAACCTGGTAGTTTGCTGCTCATGGCAGGTACCACCCAATCGCATTGGATGCATCGCTTGCCACCAACAAAAAAAGTACATAAACCGAGGGTTAATTTGACCTTCCGGCAAATTTTGCAGCAGTAGAAGTTTCTCGTATCCGCCAATTTCAATTGGCTGGATTGCACAATTACGTGTAAATCCAGCCAATTAAAATTGGCAGATACATTTCCTTATGCTCATGATATTATCCATCGGAGCCAAACAAAGAAAACACTATCTTCACAGTAAATCTCTACCAATGAAATTCAGACAAGCCACAAAAAAAGACGTACCTTCCATCGTAGCAATGATTGCAAATGACAAACTGGGAATGCAACGCGAAGACTATAAAACGCCCTTGCCGGAAAAATACTATCTAGCTTTTCAAAATATTGATCAAGATCAAAACCAGGAATTAATTGTCATTGAAAACAAAGCAACAGAAATTATTGGAACCATGCAATTGAGTTTCATTCAATACCTCACTTACCAGGGGGGCATTCGAGCGCAAATAGAAGCGGTACGAATTCACGAAGATCAAAGAGGACAGGGCATTGGTGAAAAATTATTTTTGTGGGCCATCGAACGCGCGAAACAACGGGGCGCTCATTTGCTTCAATTAACTACCGATAAAAAGCGACCGGAGGCGATTTCATTTTATAAAAAACTGGGTTTTGTGGATTCGCATGAGGGGATGAAGATGCATTTTTAATCTGGATGACGGATGCTGAAAGGCGACTTGGAACGTTTTGGTACCAATGCAACGCAGGAAGGTTTGTTCTTACGGATCAACAATGAGGTAAAGAAAACCTGGTATCCCACTGAAGTTGCATCCACATCGGCTTGAGCATAAACCTTTAAAGCGCGATCTTGAATTTTCTGAAAAGGTACTGCTTTATGATGAAGACCACTATCAAACGAATACTAAGGAAGGTGATCTTCCCGATAAGGAAATTTTCAAAATCGACAATACGAATATTACGGCGGCTGAGGCGGCTCGCTTGATTCAGGAGCGATATGGGTTGTAATGTTATGTAGATTGATTATAAAATAGCATCCCAACCGTCCGCAACTTAATCGAGATAATTTTACCAGCTACCGTTAAAAAATCCCACAAATTATTCTAGCTTTGGGACATGAGTAATCCACACCTGCAAGAGCGATTAAAATACGCCAAAGAACAACTGGAAATCGGTAACTACGGCCGCGTAACAAGAGCCGCTAACGAACTGATCGATAGTAATGACCCCGAATTCCTAAAAGATGGACTCTTGTATAAAGGAATGTCACTTTCATTTCAGGGCAACACATCAGAAGCTATCGACTATTTCAATCAGGCAATTGATACCTTTCCTGATTTTCAGTTCGCTTACTTTTACCGCCTGGAGAGTTTAGTCAACAGGAGGCAACTGGAGGAAGCCAAGGCGGACGCTGCAAAGTTGATAGAACTAGACGAAACCAATGTTTTGTATTACGAAAAACTGGCAGCCATTGAACTGGAGTTGGGCAACATGGATGTCATAGAGGAAATTTGCGAAAAAGTATTGAGCATGGAACCTGACAACACAACCTTTACCTCGATTCTTGCAAATTTGCACTTTGATGAAAAAAAATTCCAATCGGCCATAGACCATTACAAGAAGATTGAAGCGTCGGAAGATTTTGAACGAATAGATCAGGCGCCCATTTATCGAAGAATTGGTTTTGGCTACCTCAAATTGGAAGACTATACACCAGCAAAAAGTTACCTTGATAAAGGCCTTGAGTTAAACCCAAACGATCCGCTGGCAATTGCCTACCTGGGTTATGCCCTTACACATTTGGATGAAGTAGATAAAGGCGTTGACCTCATCAACGATTCGATTGACATGGCACCCAACAATAGTTATGCTTATTTGCTTTTAGCGAAAGTTGCCATTGTACTTAACGAAACTGAAGATGCAATAGAATGCCTGGACCTGGCGCAGGAGCATGATACGCTGGAGAAGCTTGGGGAGGAGATTGAGGAGCTTAGAAAGGTGATCAAGGTTTGAAGAATTGAAGGCCATAAGGTTTGAAGGACACTCGATCGCGGGCTCCGCGTATTGAGTATCCTTCAAACCTTCAATCCTTATCATTTTCAAACCTTAAAAAACATGTCCAGCAAAAAAACAACAGACAAAACAAGATGGCTCGAAATACTCGCTGTAGTGTTGACGGGTCTAGGGAAATTTGTTTTTATGGATTGGCTCAACTTGCGGTTTGTTTATATCACAGCAGCTTGCTTGTTTTGGATCAGCTACATTTTTTTTCGCTATAAAGCAGACAATCAAATTCTTGAATATTGGGGTTTCACCCGAAAAAGTTTCAAGGAAACTTTCAAAATCATTTTGCCATTTGGGCTCATTAGTGTGGTCGCCTTTTTCATCATCGGTCACTTTCTTGGAACCAATATTCTTAGCTGGCACATTCTCCCGCTTTTACTGCTCTACCCTATTTGGGGAACCATTCAACAATTTATTATCGTGGCACTCATAGGGGGCAATTTACGGGACATGGAAAAGACTACCGTTCCTTACCTGGTTATTATTTTGGCAACAGCCGCTATTTTCGCCGCAGTCCACTACCCGTTCCATCTGCTTATTATTGGCACTTTCCTTTTGGCTATTTTGTATAGCGTCGTTTATCTCAAAAAGAAAAACTTATTTGTTCTTGGTATTTTTCATGGCTGGTTGGGGGCTTTGTTTTTTTATACGGTTATGGCGCGAGATCCTTTCATGGAGGTGTTTGGGGTGTTTCTTAATTGAGTAATTATGTTACCGATGTAAAATATAGTTCAACCGTGTACGGACTTTATTTGTCTAGCTCTTTTGTCCTGATTAAAATTTTCAACTTGATTGCTGAGAATTTCCGGGATGATTACTACTTTATCTTGTATTGTGGATTCATAACTTTTGCTATTGGAGTGCTTTTGTTTGCTATTCGGAAGAATTTGTCTACGGTTTCTGGTGGGATTGAATGATCCTAGATGCTGATTGCTGGATCTCATCTAATGTGAAACCCACTATCGATACGCACGAGTGATCTTGTATCCATCCAATATTCCACACCCCATTTACGTTTCAGTATTAAACCACTACTATTATGAACGTAAAAATGACATACCTCCTCTCCCTTCCCATCCTACTCCTTATCACTTCCTGTCAAAACAATACAACTACAGACAAGGAAACGCCCATTACAAATTTTATACAAAAGGTATCCGCTCCGCTTAAAACCTATACCACTTTCGACAGAAGCAGTTGCGTCGATCGCATCCAACAAAAGATAGAAAACAAGGAAGCACTAGTCATCCACCTGATGGTACCGCTATGCGATAACGATAATCAAGGCATTGTAAAAGTAAACAGTCGGCTTGGCGATGGCATGAATTTGAGAACCAACCTTTATTGGGGTTCCAAATACGGTGTAAAAAACTTCTTTCATAAACTAAGTCCGTGGAAATTATTGGAATCTAAAAAAGATATGAGTGGCCACATTCTGGAGCGCATCATTCTTTATCGCAAATATCCGAATGGTACCAAAGCCTATCTAGTTGCAGATGCTTACCGGGGTGATAAAATGAAGGCTTGCCTTGTTGATTATTTTGCTGCCATTTCTGGAAACAGCAAAGAAATATTGTCCGTTGATGATCAATCCATTTCTATAAAATCGGATGCAGACCTAATTGTTTTTAATGGACACAATGGCTTGATGGACTACGATATGGATCTTGTTTACAATCATGATGACAAAATTCGGGATGCCGCAGTAATTGGTTGTGCTTCACACAGTTATTTTCTCGAACACCTGAAACATGCAAAAGCTTACCCATTATTGATGACGACAAATCTGATGGCTCCAGAAGCCTATGTCGCAGCCGCTTTGGTCGACTCATGGGTACAACAATATGAAGAAGAGCAGATTAAGCATGAAGTTGGGAAAGCATATCATAAGTACCAGCAATGTGGTATTAAGGGCGCTACAAGGTTATTTAAAAATGGCTGGTAAGCACTTACCGAGACTACCGCAACAAGTGCACTTTAATGAAGAAGTTGTTTAAAGTTATTCTCCAAGTTTGCAGCTAACTCATTGATCCCGAATACTTCAGCTATTCTTCGTCGCCGTAGCTTGCTCCTCCGCTGTAGCTTCGGCGGCACGCGGATGGCTACATAAATTCTGAAAAGAATTTCCCGCTTGCGGATGGGAGGGCAAATGAGTTTCGTCTTCAGCATCAAGCAGTTAGCTTCACTTCTGGACAATAACTTTAAACAACTTCGAAAAGTAAAATAACAACTCCCTTATAACTCAGGAATAAAGCTTCTTTTTTTCACGTAAGTAATTATTCATCTACTAAGCATTAAAAGGTATAACCCAGCCCCTTCGAATCGATAAAATCCGAACGACAATTACCGACAAAATTGAAATACCTATTGCAAATCTTTCATCCAAAAAATAACTCAAGCCCAAAAAAATCAAACCGCCCACCAAACAAGCGAAAGCATAAATCTCCTTTCGAAAAATAAGAGGAATTTCCCCGGACAAAACATCGCGTATCACTCCTCCAAAAACTGCTGATACAATCCCCATCATCAAGGCCACCATTGGCGACAAACCAATCGCTAAAGTTTTTTCCATACCAAGTATCGTAAACAAAGCAATCCCAATTGTATCAAACAAAAAGATTCCTTTTTTTAACCCCATGATTTGTGGCTTGAAAAAATAACAAATTGGTAAGGCAGCCAATATTATGTAGATATAAATGTCATTCTGCATCCAACCAACTGGCGTACTGCCAATAAGTAAATCTCGTAAAGTACCTCCTCCTATCGCCGTCACAATAGCTAATACCAGCACGCCAAACAAATCAAACTTTTTTTCTACTCCTACCAATATTCCACTGATGGCAAATACAAAAGTTCCGAAGTAATCTATTGCTGTGATAAGAGACATGACCGCTTTGATTGAAGAGATGAACGAATAGGCGGCAATATCGTTAGTTTATTCTGAAACTAGTGGTCGTCAGGAGCTTTTTTTGAGATATCGCGGGTCAGATGTAAGGGATCAGGGTACACGATTGCGGGGAAAGCTGACCCCCGACTCCTGACTCCTGACACCTCCACTAATTAGGGCACAAGATAAGTAACTCCATCAACCAGGGTTCCATCCTGACTTGTGAGTAAACTCGAAATTCGCCGTTACAGATGTAGTGCCAACCTTCTTCGTAAGCTACCCGATCCATCCAGTGAGATATATCGGACTGAAAGGCGATGTAACCTTGCTGGCGCAAGTCCATTTTTACTTCCAGTGTTGTGGTCATTCCATTCTGTTGAAGCAGACGCAGTGCACATTTGTGAATGGTGGTTTTGGTGGCGTAGGGTTTGTGGTCTTTTTGTGTGTTCATATTTTTTTTAATGAGGGGTGAGGAGTGAGGTGTCGGGTGTCAGGTGTCAGGTGTCGGCAGTCGGGAAGTGGGGAAAAACTGACCCCTGATTCCCAACTCCTCACACCTTACCCTACCTCAACAATATACCTGATCGTACACTGCTCTTGTTTGTAAACAATATATTCGTTATTGATAAGGTCAGCGCCGCCTTTTGCAAAGACGGAGTCGTATTTTGAGCCTTTCTTTTTTAGGTTTTTGTGGTTGAGGTCGGAGCACCAGGAGTTGTGGCGTTTGATTTTTAATTGTTTGCCGACGTGTGTGTCATAGAGTGCGAGGAAGCCTTTGCTTTGTGTACCGCCGGACCAGTAGGAACCAACAAGTGAACTATAGTTGAGTGACTTGCTGAACTGGTCAGCGAAGTATAGGCCATAGCCGAACATTTTGCCGTTGATGACGGCGTTTGCGGGACGGAGAACCAGTCCTGTTTTTAGAATGGACAGCCAATTTTCATTGCGGCTACCGTGCCAGAATAGTTGGGTGGCTTTATCGGAGCATTTTTCGAGATGCTTATCAAATGCTTTTTTTGTTTTGAGATTGATGACTTTGTAGGCGCTGACGAAATTATCGGAGCGGTCGCCCATCCTCTTTTTGATTTCCTTAATTAGTTTTTTGTCTTCCAGTGCTTCGATCTGAAGTCCAAAAGCTTTGAGTAATGTTTTTCGCTTTTCTTGTTGTTCAGCCTGTTGGTTGTGGAGTTCTACCTGTCCGCGCATGACGTCAAGTGTTGCCTGCTCCTCTGATAGTTTTGTTCTTATTTCTTGTAGCTCTTTATTGGATCGGGGTGGATGCACGAGGTGTTCTTTCACATGTGTCATTCGTCGTGGGATAATGGTGTAGAGATTCATCAACTTTTCGTTGAAAGCTTCCGCATCCAGTCGTCTTTTTACTTTTTTACTTAGTTTGTCGAGGATAGCTTGTGCCTCTTTTAATTGCTCCATTGTTACCGCTTCAGACGAGACATTATAGTTCTTGTAAACAGATTGTTTGGCAAAGCTATTTAAATCTTCCATCAAAGCAGCCACCTTTTGATTTTCGATAGCAAGGAAATCAGTGAGGGCTTTTGCATTGGAAAACAAATGTGTGGTATCGGTATAACCTTTTCGGACCTTCTCTTTCTTTTTGGCTTCCCATTGGTCCATGTTATAAGTACGGGAGGTTCCGTGACTTCCAACTCTACCATAGGTGGCTGTAAAGGTATCATCCGCATTTTCGCACATGTCGTAAAACTTATTATTGTTGTTTACCGTAACCATGATGAGCTTTGCTTTACGCAAATTAGTTTCGGAACTAACTACTTCTTCAGTCTCTGTTTCTGTTATTGGAGTGGCCATCATCGATGCCTTTGTGGTAGGTTTTGCCGCTTTTTGTAGTAATGATGGTGCTTTTTGAGGTGATAGTATTCTGTTAATTAAGCTGATCATTGGTGTTTGCGTGTTGATTTTTTGTAATTATTTTGGTGCAACTTGTCTTTGTTGTCACAAATATAGTTACATTTATTTTGTAATTCAAAACAATTTGTGTTTTTATTTTAAAAAAATTGGTAACTGTTCAGCAGTACCTGCTTTAAGACGGAAGACCGAAGACGGAAAGCCTGCCCCGACAACTCGGGGACCGAAGTTTCCCGCTAATGTAGGTCCACAATCGTTTTACGTTAGTGGGAGACTTCGGTCTTCGGTCTGACTGAACAGTTACAAAAATTGTTGTAACTGTTCAGCCCGCTTTGCTCTTGGGCTCCTGCGAACTGAGGGCATTTGAACTTGCGCTTGACACTTGCACTTGAATTTTAAAAAGTGTAAGTTCAAGTATCAAGTTCAAACTCAAATGCCCGCTATCGTAAGTAACACTGAACAGTTAATTTTAATTAAAGCATACCTAATGGGATACTCCCAAAAAATTGAAATGTCACCTAATACTAGCCTAAGTCGGCAGCTGTTTTTATGGCTGCTTTGATACGCGTGTAG
>Ga0114957_1002321_pt1 | contig 18445 bp, 17 predicted proteins | sample BantaG_FD_87175 | JGI IMG/M metagenome (GOLD analysis project Ga0114957, IMG submission 87175) | Marine algal microbial communities from Bantry Bay, Ireland - BantryBay_4 metaG | ecosystem: Host-associated > Algae > Red algae > Unclassified | place: Bantry Bay, Ireland | collected 2014-11-21 | reverse complement strand
TTGATGATGCCTGAATAAGAGCAATCGACGGGATAAACATACACCTAAATATTTATAATTGAGATGGACGAAAATCACATATACACGATATTTGGAGCGACAGGAGACCTGACCAAAAGAAAGCTGGTACCCGCGCTGTATGCTCTGTATGTACAAGATCAATTGCCCGAAAAATTTGTACTACTGGGTATTTCTCGATCGGAAAGAACGGATGATGAATTTCGATCGAACATGAAAGATGCGATCAATGAGTTTAAAGATATAGATGATAATAGCAAGATTGATGAGTTTGTCAAGATGCTTCACTATACGCCTGTTGACTTGAAGAAAAAGTCGGATTATGATGATCTGAAAAGTCGATTGGATGAATTGAGAAAAGAGCATGACCTCAACGGTAATACGGTTTTCTATTTATCTCTTCCACCAAGTCTATATAAAGAAGTTCCTGCGCATCTCGCTGCCGCTGGATTGAATAAAGAGGATGATGGATGGAAGCGGGTGATCATCGAAAAGCCATTCGGTTATGATCTGGAATCTGCGCTTGATCTGAAGGATGCGCTTCTGGAAAATTGGACGGAGAAGCAACTCTATAGAATCGATCATTACTTAGGAAAGGAAACGGTACAAAATGTCATGGTGACTAGATTTTCGAACGGGATATTTGAGCCGCTGTGGAATCGTAATTATATAGAGAGGGTAGAGGTCACTTCTGCAGAATCTATTGGTATTGGAAGTCGAGGTGGATACTATGATAAGTCAGGTGCGCTGAGAGATATGGTGCAAAATCATTTGCTTCAAGTGGTGGCGATCACGGCGATGGAATCTCCAACTTCATTGGAACCTGATGCGATTAGAAATGAAATCTTGAAAGTGTTTCAAGCCTTGCGTCCGCTCACGAAAGAAGATATTCAAACAAATACGATACGTGGTCAGTATACTGCTGCAACGATAAAAGGAGAAAAGGCAAATGGATACCGTGAGGAAGATGGTGTGGAAGATGGATCGGTCACAGAAACGTACGCAGCACTAAAGTTCTACATTGACAATTGGAGATGGGGCGGCGTGCCGTTTTACATTCGTACGGGTAAGCGACTACCGACGCGGGTGACGGAAGTAGTGATCCACTTTAAGCCTACGCCGCACTTTTTGTTTAAGCAAGAGGAAGAACGGAATCGTCGAAATCAATTGATCATCCGTATCCAACCCGACGAAGGGATCTTGGTCAAATTTGGCATGAAGACGCCAGGTGCTGGCTTTGATGTACAAAATGTAAATATGGATTGGCACTATGATGATCTGAGGGATACGAGAGTTCCTGCGGCATACGAACGCTTGATTCACGATTCTATCAAAGGGGATTCAACCTTATTCGCCCGAACGGAAGAAGTAATTGCAGCATGGCAATTTTTGGATCCAGTACTCAAGGCATGGAGCACTAAGAAGGGTGCGCCGCTGCATGGATATCCTGCAGGAACTTGGGGCCCAGAGATAGCTGATAAGCTGATCGAGGGAGATGGGATTACTTGGCGATACCCTTGTAGAAATTTATCTGATGACGGTGTACACTGTGAACTATGAAATAAGACCAACATGATCAAAATATTTGCAGACAAAAATCAAATCTCCCAATACTTTGGCGAGATGCTTATCGATGGGATAAGTAAATTACAATATGGACAGCAGTATTCTATTGCCCTGTCTGGAGGTTCTACACCCAAGGCTATCTTCGACTATTTGGCTGTGAACTTTAAAGATAAGATACAATGGGATAAGCTATTGGTCTTTTGGGGTGACGAGCGTTGCGTGCCGCCAGATGACAAGGATAGCAATTATAAGATGGCTAAGGTAAGTCTCTTAGATCACGTATCTATTCCAGCAGAAAATATATTTAGAATAAAAGGAGAGGATGAACCAGATGCCGAAGCTAAGCGCTACGAGATGATCATACAAGATAAAATAGGCGGGCAAAAAGACAGTCCCCAATTTGATCTGGTGCTACTCGGATTAGGAACGGATGGACATACTGCATCCATATTCCCTGATAGTATTAGCCTATTTGATAGCGATAACTTATGTGATGTCGTACAGCATCCTGATTCTGGACAGACTCGGATTACAATCACAGGGAAGATAATCAATCAGGCAAAGACTGCAGCGTTCTTGGCTACGGGTGAAGGCAAAGCAGAAATGGTAGCAACCGTGATAGACGAGAAAGACGGATATGAAAAACTTCCGAGTTCAAAAGTTCAGCCAGAAGATGGAACGCTGTTGTGGTTATTGGATAGTGCGTCTGCGGCAAAACTTAAAACTATATCATGAGAAAAGAGAGTACGATATTAGCTGCGGATGTAGGAGGAACAAAGACTGTCATGGCTTTATACTCAGAGCATAATTGCGAGCTGGATGAGATAAAGTCGGAAAAGTTTGCCAGTGGTGACTATGGCTGTATTGAAGATATCATCAAAAAATTTTTGAAGGATGATGATGTCACACCAAGTATTGCCTCCTTTGGTATCCCAGGCCCAGTTGAGAATGGAGTGGTCGAATCTACCAACTTGCCATGGGTAATCAAGGAAAAGGAACTAACCAAGAAGACTGGAATTCCAAAAATCAAGTTGATGAATGACTTGGTCGCTACAGCATACAGCATTCCGATTTTGAAACCCGATGAATTGATCAATATCAAAAAAGGAGAAGTGGATGGCAATGCAGAAAGATTTGTGGTCATTGCTCCAGGAACGGGACTCGGACAATCTTTTTTAGCGATGCAAGATGGTAAACCTTTGGTCATTCCATCGGAAGGAGGGCACTCCAATTTTGCACCGACCTCAGAGCTTCAAGCAGAACTTTACCTATACCTACTCAAGAAATTTGGGCACGTAAGTTATGAGCGCATCATCTCTGGTACGGGACTGCCGAATATATTTGACTTCTTCGTGGAAGCCAAAAAACGAAAACCTGAAAAGGAGACCCTCGATAAAATGAAGACTAAAGATCGTGCTATCGTGATTTCTGAAATGGCACTCGCAGGGAAGGACAAAGTTTGTGAAGATGCACTGGATATATTCGTGAGCGTTTTAGGCGCACATGCGGGTGACCTTGCGCTTACCTTCTTAGCTTACGGTGGCGTATACTTAGGCGGCGGTATTCCGCATAATATACTTACGAAATTGAAGGAGGACTTCTTCGTCGAAGCCTTTGAAAATAAAGGTCGACTGAAAGATGTGGTCGAGCAAATACCCATCAACGTGATCACTAATAATCTTGCTGCATTGAAAGGTGCTGCTTTTGTTGCACAAGAGAATTGTTTACTCTCGAGATAAGTAAGGAAAGTATACTGTTTATTATATTTCAAATGCTACTCCATCACCCACCAGTCCGTCATGAAAGAAGACCTCCTCCAAAAGGAATTCATTCATCGACAATCCCGCCAAGCTTCAAGATATAGTAAATAAGTTTATAGAGTCTTAGAATGGGTAAGAGTGTTCGGGCGTGCCTCTTAGCTTACGCTGCTGGGCTCTGCTTGGAGTCGGGCTATGCGTGACTACGCGTTCGCTTCGGACATCGACGAAGAGAGTCGCTGTCTGCTTCCGAAGGTCGCATCACTTCTATCCCTCACGCGTACATTGCACGATAATGGTAGATTTTCTAACTGAATTAAATGTAGTATAGGATGGAAAAAGTGTATATTTAAATTAGTATCAGTTTCACTGATTTCTAGATGTGAGTGTATTTGTAGAATAAGGGCGAAGATATAAATTAATTGAGCGTCATAAATGAGACTTTTCTTGAATTTCTTTATTTATTTATTGAAGTTTAGATTCTGTTTCCTGTGTTATTTTTCACCTAGTATATAATTTCAGGAATGCACTTTGATTTATTCACGTAAGATACCAATTTATTATCACTTGTAATTAATTTTGAATTCAACTCAATCGCAGATGCTAATACTTGTTTATCATGATTGTCAAAATTGCATTCGAAAGGGCTATTTAGAATTCCAACCAATTCAGTTAATACATCATAAGAAATTGATTTAAATTCTATATTCTTTGATAGTTTTAATGGTTCAAATACATTAAATCGAATTCTTTCTTTTTCTTCTTCACTAACAAACCATTTTATATATATTTCTAGAAATACGACATTTGGTATAACTAGAACATTATCTGTAATTTCGTTAATTGAATCAAACATTATTTTCTTAGTGGAAGGTGTAAGTTTATTTGAACTATTTGCTCCAATAAATTCCTCGTCATAATACGAAATGATTGAGCAAGTATCTAAAACATATCTATCAAACATTTGGATGCATTTGTATTAATTGATTTAAATTTTCATCTATGCTTAAATCTTTTTCCGGAAAGTGTCTCATTAGTAATTCTAAAAATTCTTCATTACACTCATTTATTGAAAAGAATATCTTGCTTTCCAATTCGTAATATTCTTGTATCAAATATTTACAATCAATACCAGCTTTATACAAACGATCAATCATCTTTGCAAAGAAATAATTATTACTTACTATTTCAACCTCCCATAAACTAGTAGCATTTTTATAAGAAGTGTTTAAATCTTGAAAATCTTCGTCAACAAATTTGTTTTCGCTAGACAATTCAAGGCAAAAATAATGATATTCCTCTAGTTTAACAAAGTGTCTATTTTTCATTTGGCAAATCCTTAGCTTTGTTAATCAAGTCAGTATATTTATCATCTGAAATAATATCTGTTTTAATCTCATCTTCATCTTGTTCTTCTGGATTTAAAATATTTTTCACAAAGTCTGCAGAAATACTCTCAATCTTTTCTTGTGCAGCCTTGTCCAATACTTGGTTCGCACTTCTCAATATTTGAGAGGCATTAAATTCTGACATCTCACCAATCTTTTTAATAGCATCTTCTGAAAATGGATACAAACCAGATTTAGCTTCATCTTGTTTGTCTATTCTATATTCTTCCAAATATTTCTTAATCATTAAAATTGCATTATTACTATCCATTTTTTCGAAGAATACAACATGTTTTGAGTCCCTGTTTATGTTTGTGACTGGGCACCTTTGTTCCATACCTGAATTACCCCAGCTTTTTTCAATCAATCTTGGCACACCTGCATGAAAAATTAATAGAAAGTTATAGAATCCAATTTTTGAGTTCAATCTAATTCCATCAAATAAATTTGTTCTTATATCTAAAGCAAATTCTCTTTTTTGCTTTTCACTTTGATGGTATGGAATCCTTTCAAAATCATCAAGAATTAAATAACTTCCATTAAATCCTGATGCTAAAAACAACGCAACTAAATCATTGAATATAAAATCATACTTTTCCTGACTTTTTTTCAATTGCTTATAAAATTTAACAAAGTTATTTTGCGATATTAAACCAGTAAAATTAAATCTACTTTTATCAAAGTACAATGGAAATTCCTTTCCTATATCCTTAAGATATTCGTTTGATAGGATAAAATTGGTCAATTTGTCTATTTTCAAATTTTCATTTTCAAACCAATTTATGTCATTCATTTTTGAAATAAAATCCTCTTCATTTTCAATTTTGTTATCAAGATCAAAACCGGGATATTCATGAAGTATTGCTTGTCCACGGAGCATAGCTAACGAATATTCAATTATACGGCTATCAATTAATCCATCGAAAATAAGAGTTGATACATCATCAAAACTTTTTGTTTTTCCTTTTACTTCTGGAGTAATATATAAACCAAAACATTTATTCACCTCATCTGAAATGTCTAGACAAAATTCACTATTTATTTTATTATTGAGGTTGACACAGAAGGCAGATTTGCCGTTTCCTCGACCAATGTAAGAAGTATCCATAATGAAGCCCAGTCTAATATGATTCATATCAGTTTGAGGAACTTTCAAAAAATTAGTCTCAATTTTTTTATATTCATTTTCCCTTATTTCTTCTTCATATATTTGTCCATTATATCTATCGTCAGAAGCATGCATGTTTACATAAGGTTGACTCGGAAAAGGTGAATCTCTTAGATTGTATAATTCATAATGTGCAAGACTATCAATATCTATGTTGCCTTTTGGTTTTCTTAAAAATTTATTTCTTTGCTGCATTATGTTTACTATTTAAAATTAATCGCAATTATATTTTTTTGTTTTCCTGCAACAATTATTGGCTCCCTCTTTAGGTACATAGCTGTCGTTTCTTCAGGTAATTTATCAGCTTCTAATGAAATTTGAACTTTCAATCGTCCTTGAATACTATAATCATATGTTTTCTTAATAAAATGATCGAAATCATAAGCGGAAATTCTAAGTATAAAACACACTTTCTCTTTAATATCAGGTAAAGAAATAAAATGTGTTTTTCTTATCCTTTTTATATTAAAATAGGAGTCTATCAATGCTTTAACAAATTTTTCTTCAATCTTTTCCCAAGAAGGAGAATGAATAAATAGTTTTTCTCTATCAAAATATTCAAATACTTTGTTGAAATCGTCAGTTGTACTATTTTTCGACAAGATTGAAGTTGGAAATACTATTCTCCCATTAATGCCCGGAAAAAAATCGGTAGCATGCAGAATTCCAAACTTTTTCCCTCTTTCAGTCCAAACATTAAATGTATCATATGAATATGGAAAGCCGTAATTTGATAATAAACTACTTAAGTAAAAATCACGAATTCTTTTTACTATGATATTATAATTTAATCGATCAAAAGCATCAAGTGGATTATCATTTATAAGTCCATCGTTGATTAGTTTTAATATAACATTTGACATTACATCTTTTAATTTTACATCTTTACTTAAAAGCTCGGCAACATCACTTTCAATTTTATCGGTAAGCTTAATAATGTAATTTACTATATCTTTATTCTTTCTAAATTTTGATCTGTCAAAACCTAATTTTAATGGAGAATAAATTGGGAAAAATAGAATTTGTTTAGTAAAACTATTACTGTAACATATTTCCAAAAGATGATGAAACGCACCAAAAATTTTCTCCATTCTTTGAAGAAGAAAGAGTTTATATTCAGAATTATTGCTTAAATGCTTATCAAAAAGAGAGATGCATTTTTCTCCATCGTGAGTAAGTCCTAGTTTGTTGTTTTTCTCAAATACAAATTCATAGAGTTTGCACTCGTCTAGGACTTGACTAAAAGTGTATTTATACCTAGAAATTTGTTCTCGTTTTTCTTGACCTTCCTTTTCAAATCTCAAAATCTTATATTTCGATTCACCCAATCGAAATTTATTCTTCATATTCTTAAAATATATAAGCCTTTCTGACTCCGTATTTCTTTCTGCAACTGACTTTAAAGCAATATAATAATACTCCAAAAAGTAAAATTTTCTAACTCCATTAGGCTTTAAAGTTTTAATGTTTGCCACAATAGTATATTATTTTAATGTTATGTAACACAATATACGTACTTAAATTAACATTGTTTTTTTCGAAAACAGTAACAATTGATATAGATTAAAATCTAATCTAAATAGAATTTGAAAGAGTGTAATTTTTTTAAGGTCTAACGAAAATGTTTGGGCGATGCGTTTTAGCTATAGCCCTAGAGGACAAGCGGTAGAAGCGGCAACCCGTTGTCGATTTCATCGAAACGGGATATAGCGGATGACCAAACGCCGATAGGCAGTGGATGGCCCCAAAACATAATTTGATCCACAGAAATCTATACCTATCCTACAAAATATTCCAAAAATAATGGAAAAGTGTTAATTAACATATGAAATTGTCTAATGTATGGCACATTATAGGTGCTGTAAGTGTATATTTACTAAGGTACATTAACCAAGCTCAATCCTTAATAACTAGAAAACGAAAAACTATGCATAAGCTATTCTATTCCATCCTCTTACTATTCCCTTTATGTATGCTAGCTCAATCTAATTCGTGGCAGGAAATGGCTGTAGATTGTCAAGAAACAAATTATACGGTTCAGTATATATCGGATGATAATCACATGATTATTGGCATCCCCAATACGTACGAATCTTACATAACAACAGATGGTGGACAATCTTACCAAAGCTTCCCGGTCTATGCTCGATTCTTGGTGGAGATACAATCAGAGGAGAATACCGATGATTTTTATTTCACCGATGGAGACCTTATTTACAAGTATGAGAAACAGACAGCGATTGCAACTGTGGTTCATGATAATAGTGCATATGGCAATGTCAAGGAAGGTGTCATGCTTACGAATGGGGAGAAATTGCTTATGTATTATGATTCGGATAAGATGATGCTTGGTCGTTTTGGTACGGATGGAGAACTCCTTAATTCTAGCGTTATTGCTGAAGATTTCGTAAGAGTAGAGCTACTTTATCAAGAAGGTTTTCCAGCGTCATAACTAAGAGTACAAGCGGTCAGGTGGTCAAAACAATGTTAAGTTTTGATCCTGATGATTTGAGCCTTGGAAATGAATTTGTTATTGATGCATGGAGTATTGGATTGCGATATTCGAACGGTAGATTGTTTGGTTCCAATATGTACAGTGATGATGGGGGAGTAACCTGGACTGAGATCAGCTCTTCGGTGGATGTAAGATGGGGCGATGCTATTGATATACTTGATAATAAAATCGTAATTCTCTCCAAAGAATAACTACAATATTCTACTGACTTTGGGGAGTCTTTTACGACATATAGTCATAATCTGGGAAGTACTAGTTCTAACACAATTAGTTTTGACAATGACGGTCAGCGTTTAATGCTGTACAACAGTAGTCGTCTGGAGGTGTCATTTTCTGACGATCTTGGGTCTACTTGGTCTGCCTATGATAATACGCTTTCCTTATCCAACACTGTTCGACTTGCCTCATTGAAAAATGACCAGCTTATGGCAAATACTGTTGGCTGCGCTAGTCGATATTTAGAAGATAATGAATGGAATGACATCAACACTGAGAATACTTATATGTGGAACTTCGTAGGATTGCCAAATGGTAACTATGTAGGAGTTGGATCTGGAGATATCTACTTGTCCGAGGATAATGGAGCAAACTGGAATGTTACAGAATCAGAATGGTACGAATCCGGCGTGTATGCGAAAGAAGGAGTTGTTTATATTTCTGGATTTTCTGAAGTGGCTATATCAGAAGATAATGGAGTGAATTATACTACCTATGATAGAGAAGAAATTCCTGACTTTTGGGGGAATGCCCTTTTTAGTGATCATACTAATGTGTATTACAATGCGGACTACGAATTGAGTACTTATGATTTTATAAACGCAACTAATGTGTCCCTTCAGAGAACTATTGATCCGGATACTTACATCGATATAGAAACCGACTGGAGTGGAAAGGGTTTTTATATTTTAGAATATGAAAATGCCGCTGAAGAACAGATGGTCATCACCAGATATTCAAGTCCGGTATCAAGTTTTGATCGTATAGTTATTCCGATTACGCCAACTGGAGCAAGATATAGCATGGAAACTGATCACAATGGAAATGTATTGATGTACAATACGGATCAAATAATCATTAGTCAAGATCAAGGAGAGACCTGGTATGATATTACCCCTGAGAATGACGATCTCTGGTTGATCTCTGATATGACTGTCAGCTATGATAACTATTTGTATTTGGCTACCATCGGGTCTGGTGTGCTTAAGTATTCTTGCAAGCTAGATTCTGATATTATAGATTGTGATCCTTTAAAGCCAGCTAGTACTGAGGATGTCTCCTTTTTGGTTTACCCCAACCCATTTATTGACCATGTCAATCTAGAGATGGAAGACTTCGATAATTTTGAAGTTAATATTTTTGACATGAAAGGACTACTAATTCAGAATAACAAGAATACTTCTAGAGTGGAGTTGAAATCATTCTCCCCGGGAGTTTACATCCTTGAAGTTTCAGATTTGAATTCTACTCGGAAAATTTATGAGAAAATTGTAAAGTAATTTTTGGTTTATGGTGACATTTCGGATCACCTTAGCATTACTTTTTGAAGTAAGCTAGATACATTTTTGTATGCCTTTTGGTGCATGAAAAGTAAGCCAATTGCTAATAATAAACAGGAACAAGTTTTTTAAATATTAAACCTCCTCTGTTTCTATGCTCACGTGAAAAATGGCATCACCACGATTGACAATAGGAGATATATTTACGCAAAAAATATAGCAATCAAAAGGCGCAAAAATCTTGCGTTCAAAGGATCCAAATGGATCTGTGATAATTCCTAAGACTGTTTTCTTAGTAACCCATTCACCATTTTTGATATGGACATGGAACATACCAGAGTGACTTGCCCTCAACCATTTGGATTTTTTGACTACGATTGATTCTTTAGCGAGGACTTCGGTCCACCTCTTCATTTTTAAAAATCGAATCACATTCTTCGCTCCTTGTACTCCATATTGTATAGCCTCTTCGTCATAGAGCATAGACTTTCCACCTTCAAATATTAGGGAAGTTTTTCCAAGTTTATTGAAAGTTTCACGTATAGATTTTGGTATTTGCTTGGACTGGACAATAAAGGGAGCTCTAAAAACTTTTGCTAAATCCAATGTCTTCTCATCTTCCAAGATACATCTAGTTTGAGCTACATTGACTCGGTTACCACCTCCAGAATGAAAGTCCAATACATAATCCACGTATGGAGCGATTTCCTTCTTGAACTCATGCGCAAATTGACTGGCTAATGATCCTTTGGCAGACCCTGGAAACACTCTATTCAGATCTCTACCATCAGGAAACTTTCGAGATAGATTCAAAAATCCAAAAATATTAAAAACAGGGATACAAATTATAGTTCCTTTGTTAGGTTTGTTTATTTTTTTCCGAATAATTCTTCTTACGATCTCAACACCATTTATTTCATCTCCATGTACACCACCCAAAAGGAGTAGGATAGGGCCATCCTTTTTCGCCCGTTCTATGAAGATGGGTACTTGAATACTATTTCTAGTATGCAACTTTGCCACATCAAACTGCAAACAGATGCTGTCACCTCTTTTTATTTCAGTGCCGAGCAGAGCTAATTTATCCCTGTACGTTTCGTTCGACATATCTAATTATTTTTTCAGCTATATCTGTGCCTGTTGCTTTCTCTATCCCTTCGAGACCTGGAGATGAATTCACCTCCAATACCAATGGGCCAGATTTTGACTGCAGCATATCTACTCCTGCGACACCTAAGCCCATCGCTTTTGCCGCCACTATTGCCGTCTCTGCTTCCTCCTCAGTTAATTCTATGATATTGGCACTTCCACCTCGATGCAAATTGGATCTGAATTCTCCTTCTTTTCCTTGTCGCTTCATTGCACCGACTATTTCTCCGTCCACTAGAAATACTCTGATGTCCGCACCACCTGCTTCTTCTATATATTCTTGCGCGATAGTTCGTGTTTCTAAACCATTAAACGCTTCCAGTACAGATCCAGCTGAATTTTTTGAATCCACAAGTATAACACCTAGACCCTGTGTTCCTTCCAATAATTTTAATACTAATGGTGCACCACCAACAGAGTCCACGATGTGACTTACGTTTTTGGAAAAGTTTGTGAAAGTTGTTTTTGGTAGTCCCACACCTGCTCGAGAAAGTAATTGCAGGCTTCTGAGTTTATCTCTTGATCTTCCTAATGCTTGAGATTCGACAACACTAAAAATGTTCATCATTTCAAATTGTCGAACCACCGCAGTTCCATAAAAAGTAACTGAGCTTCCGATCCGAGGAATGATAGCATCTATATTCTCTAGATAGGCTCCATCGTAATATATTTTAGGTTTTTTCTTTTCTATTTCAATTACACATTTTAGATGGTCGACGACCTGCATATCGTGACCTAATTTTTCTCCAGCTTCTACCAATCGCTTAGTGGAATATAGTGCAGCTCGACGTGATAAGATGACAATTTTCATTATTTCTTTAGTTTTCTATTTTTCTTTGTAGTCTTGTAAGATAGATCATACTTAGAGCAGTCTACTATAAATTTACCCATTAAAAATCGTCTGCCGATTAATACAGGGTATCTCATTTCTCCTCTTTCACTTAGGGATAATTCGATAGGATATATTTTATCGAAGAGTTTAATTTTGGCTTCTATCACATATCTTTTTTCCGAGCCACCAAACGAATTCTTGACCTGTTTCTCTTTGAAAAATTTTGCCGTATATTCTTTTGTTATATACTGCGCATGCGTCGGGTCTAGTAAGGTGAATAGTAGTATTTCTTTACCACTAATTTTCTTTCTAGTAATTTCACGGCAATGGATAGCAGATGTATAAGCGCCAGTATCTATTTTAATGGCTATATTTTTCAAGCCCAATTCTGGGAAGTCAACTTTATCCTTTCTACCTAGCGTGACTTTTTTCTTTACTTTCAAGCGTTTGCTTTAATTGAACATTTGTTTGGACGGCTCAATCGCTATCATTAATTCTGCCTAGTTTAGGTATTAAATGGCCTAGATATTGGAATTGAACCTTCGTGCGGTCAAGGTAGCTAAATATATGATACCAATGAACATATAAGAGCCAATTTAATTTAGTTGGTAGCATAACTATATCAGTGCAATTTGGATTTGTTACGTACATTTGAAAAGCTGATCTTGAGCGGAACTCTTTGCTCACCAAAAGCTCAAAATACGAGCTTGACTAGGAGTGGGGCTCATATCTTGCCCGACGAAAATGCGCGGAGACTCTGTATTTGCGTTAGACACCTATATCCCATTTATTTATTATCTATGATATCAAGAAAAATTAAAAAATAATAGATGCTATTACGGTTTTCACTACAGAACGGTGGAATGCTATACTAATACTCATCATTTGAATAAAGTAAATCGAGCAATTTGAAAATTGGTTCGTAGTAACATGTGCGATGTAAGTCTCTTTTAATCCTGAGCAAAAACAATTAGTAAAACTGTTCTACGTATAGAAAATGGAAGGACGTGCTATGGTTTCTTTAATCTTGAATTTAATGAACACCGTGAAACTACAGAGGGATCACTGTAATTTCTACTCTTCTATTTTTCTTCCGGTTTTCTTCGGTATCATTTGGAAAAATAGGACTGGATTCCCCTTGTCCAAGTTCATCAAATTTTAATTGACTTGAACCTAAAGAGTTTTGAACTGCTGCAGATACAGATTTTGCTCGTGCAAAAGACAATTTTTCGTTTGTCGTATCGGAGCCGATATCATCAGTATGACCTGTGATACTTACTTTAGCATTCTTTATGCCTTTTAATTGTGAAGCAAGATCTTCAATTGATTTTTCTCCTTCTGCTGATAAATCCGATTTGCCGAAATCAAAAAGTACTTCTGCATTAAGTTCCAACTTGATCACAGAACCAATGGCGGCTACTGCATCAATATCAGCACCTGGTATAGAAGATTTATGTTTTAAGTCGGTCAAACGCACATATTTATAAGACACTCCTTTTTCAACCTTTCCTTCAATATCAACCCCAGCTGTTCCACCTTTTATCTGTCCCACTTCTATCCAATTTTCGCCATTTTCTGAGACTTCTAGAAGCGTAGGCTCAATAGCTCCGATTTCAAAGACATACAGATCGATTCCTTTGATATCTACTAATGCATTGTCGGTGAACTTTAGAGTCAGTTGACCGCCTAAACCTAAGTTCGTAATCGTTTTGATGTAGTCGACGGAACTACCCTGACAATTTGGTGGACCAAGACTATTTTCCATGGGGTACCTGATTTGGTTATTCTTTCTATAGTCCACTACTTCGTCTGCAAACGACTTTTCGCCCAATGGTAGGTAGACTAATTTTTCATCACTTGTATAAGCGCTACCTACATCTTCTCCAAAATTAAAGTTTGGGTTCTTTCTGTTAAAGTAATCTTTAGCCCTCTCTGCCTTTCTTATGATGTTTTTAGGCATTCCAATCCCTCTGGTTTTTACTTTATTTATTTCTTCTTTAAAATGTTTACTACTTTTTGCATTTATATATTGATCTAGATCTAGGGTCTCAAATGTCTTAAGTAATTCACGAGCCTGGTTTTCACTGTTGATGACGGAGTAATTGGAAGGAGGCAATGACTCCAAAACTTCAATCTCATTGTCTGACATACCAGTCACGTTTTTCAGCATATCATCCAACATCTCATTGACCTCCTCATTGTCTTCAATACCTTCTAAAAAACTTCCTAGACTCCCCATCAAATCACCATCTTTTACATCATTGAGAAAGTCATCAATTTTTATATTTCCTTTTTCATCACTACCAAGTGCTTCTGTAGCATTTTTTAAGATGTCATCAATATTTAAATCTCCGTTTTTACTGCTGCCTAAAGCCTTAGCAGCACTCTCCATCCTATTTTCAATCTCACTCTCTATACCTGATGATTGAGTTTTATTTTCCTTAGTATAGAGCTTATAGCACACAAACAATAATAGCAAAATGATTATTATCGAAAATTTATTGAAATATCCTTTTTTATCTTTCATATCTAACTTTTGTAAATTGATAATACATAAACCCAACTTTACGATACCAATTAGGAAAACCTAAGTCATGTTCACACTTATCAATGTCTTGCAGAATGGTATGAAGTTCTTCACTAAATTCTAAAAACTTCTTGTCGTACGTTTCATCGAATACTTCCATGGAAGCCATTATTTTTACACGCTCAGCTTGCCAAGCTAAACCTGATACGCCGTGCATACCAGATACATTGTCTCCAAATGCTATCGATGCCTCGGTAGACTTTTTGACATCTTCTGTTATGATTCTCAGCTTTTCGAACCAAATATAGTTGTCGTAGAATTTTTCATACGCTACTTCCAAGCACTTGCAACCTGCACTATTTTCGGAAAGACTACTTTTATTATTTTGATCCATTACTTGTTTTGCAACTTCGTAACAAGAAGATGGGAGTGAGGGCAATCCTCGGGGATCTATGCTTGGTATGTGCTTTCTGTTATTAGCTGATAGTAAAGACTTAGTGATATCCGTTAATTTGATGGTTTGTGAATTTAATTTAGCTATCATTTTTTGAAATTGCTTAATATCGGTCATGTCGTTCATTCCCAAAGTGGCTCTAAGACCAGTCCAGTCTTTTGCTGACATCGGTCGGATCCCTGCATTGATTTGCCCAATGCTGATCATGAGTAGACATACAGAGAAAGAAATAACTTTTTTATTCTTTTTGAATAAAAATATCATTAGCAAGAGGATTATGATTAGTAATAAGAAAGCAATTATGTACATAAGCATAGAGTTTCTATTTGATGATGAATCGGTTGGGCCTATTGCAGAGGCTTGGCTCTTGTTCGTGTCATCGTCTACATATTCATTAGCAGGGTAGAATAAGTGGCTTAAAGGAGCCTGCAATTCTGGGGAAACAAATACAGCCACATAAAACTTCGCATTGGGGTATTTCGAGTTAACTTTGATACCAAATTGGGGGTACACATGGAAAGTTTTCTTGAATAAGTCAGTTACATTTTTCTCGTCAAATACGATATCATCCCAGTTCTCTTTTAAAAGCTGGATATCTATTGGTTGATTTGGATCTGCCGCAACAATCTCAAGCCTCACTTTCTGCAAAATTTCTATTCCAGAAACCCTTAATTTTAATTGTCCATTTTCAAGCTCACATTCTACATATCCTGTTCTAAATTCTTCCTCTTCACCTTCACTTAGTATAATGTCATATACATTATTATTGTCTAATTCCTTTTTGGGGTTATTTGCGAAAGTCGCAAACCATAAAAATATAAATGCTATCGCTAATTGAGTTCTCATAGTTTTAGGGTTTACTATTGACCAGTTACATAATACTGATCATTAAAAATCTTATAATCAGTTTTTTCTAGACGTACACATTCAAAAGTCAATTTATTCTTTTCAGGTTTTTTCTTATTTTGAAATTGTAATTCCATGATTAAGCCAGGTTTTGAACCCATTGAGCTCTGCGCAACACCTGCCATAGGTGAATTTTGCATAGCAAATATTAATAACTCATTGATTTCTAATTCATTGTTTAAAAATATTAGTCCGTTATTTTTCTTATCTTCTGTTTTATATTCAGTGCACTCGTATCCCGCTATGGTTTTTTTATTACCTGTTGCTATTATAGTTGATTTGTTCTCTTGCTTATTAGATATCATTTCTGCAATTTTTCTAGTATCTAAATAGGGCATTTTTGTTCTTCCCTTATTACCGTTGCCTTCCATGTATAGCATTGATTTTTTGCGTTCATGATCATCTAGCATTATGGTAATCTCATCTTTATCTACGTTTTTCATGGCGATTACATTGTCTTTGGAATTAATGTAATAGGTATATGAGGTTGTACCATTTTTGTCTGTGATGTTCATTACATATTCATAATCAAATTCGTAGATCGATGGGATTGGCATATTTGAGCCGCCTTTAGGGTCTAGCATGTCATCCACTTTATCACCTAGTTTTTTCGTAAGATCGCCGAATTGAGCAAATGAAGGACTTGCTAGAAAAAAAATACAAATACATAGATTAAATATTCTCATTATTTTTTGATTTTTTATTTATGAAAAATTAGATCTCCATTATAATATCTGCAATATCATAATGAGTTCTCTTTTAATTATGTAGAATGAGTAAGTGGTAGGCCGAAAAGAGTAAGTGGTAAATTTTACTATTCTTCGGTTTTCGTGCTTTAGCTAATTATTGAGTTGTAAAAAAGGCTGAAGAAAAATCTTCAGCCCTTTATAATAAATCAAATGAAATCTTATCGGGAATAGATCCTATTTACTACCATCAATTTGTCGGATCCAAAGTAAACTCGGATCAGCTTTGTCAAACTCTTTATAAGATATAATACCTAATACTCCATCTTCTCTGGAGTGACTCATTGGGCCTTTGGCAAAGTCAATAGCTTTTTCTCCCCAACCTGTCAGCACATAGATTTCTTCTTTGATGTCGTCAAAGCCTACAGCTACGACATAGTGCCTTCCTGAAGCCCAAGCAAAATCATCTTTGACAGTCCTTAAGCCAGGAGGTATTCCAACCAACATAATGATAACAGGTTCTTCTCTTAGTAATGATTCTCTTAGATCTTCCATTTTATATGATTCAGCTCGAACCCTCCTGTCAATCTGAGCGTCTAACTCAGGTAATCTTCCTCTACTTTGATTGGCTTTATCACAAAAGCTTTGTAAACCATTTTTCATTGATAATTTCAAAGTATAGCTCATTCTTCTATCACTTGATTGTAAAGGAGCTTCTGCTGCGGGTGCTGCATCATAAAACTCTCGAATAGTATGAGTAGGATGATGGGTTTTATAATTCCTATCGTTGCTGTTCATTATTCGATAACCTTTGACTTTTTGCCAGTAGCTTAAAACCATCGCAGCAGCTACAGGTCCACATCCTTCCAAGACGAAGGGTCTAGTATTGTTTATGTAATTTTGACTTATGGGTTTTACTTGAGTAAGGTATTTTGCTTTTCCTTGGATATGTGCCTTGGACCAAACATATTCGACATGAACCTTAAAGCTGACCTTAGGATTCCTTGTACAGCTCATTACTAATTCATTCGGATATCCAGCACGACTGAGTGTGTTGAAATTTATTGGGATTTCACTTGTCATCGGATCATCAGGATTTATACCGCTGGGGTCATAGTCTTTCATGAGCAGTTTATAAGACTTGCCTTTTTCTATTCTAAAAGGCATATCCATACCTTTATAATAGAAGCGTCGGTTAGGTCTAGCATTATGCATCACTTCACTTACTCCTATGATATCACTTTCGTTGCCATCGAGTAATTCAAAATAAGCATCCGGGAAGTCGTCGGATTCATCATATGGTTCCCCACTCAAATCTGCGTTAGGAAATTTCAATAATGTTATTCTATTGATTGTAAATCCCGATGACATTGCCGGCGATAACTTTATTGTATTAAAACAACTTGGAATATACCTATCTGTATATATGGGCGATAAAGAGTCTGAAGGCAATTGTTGATCTGCCTTTAGTATAATTTTTGTCTTAGATTGATAAACAGAGCTTTTTTGAGTGTTCTTATCTTTAGAATTTGAACCAGACCTGTCATACTTGGACTGACCTTTTTTGTCAGTGTATTTTTGAGCATCTAATGAAATACTAGAAAAGAAAAAAGACATAAAAATGGCAGCGGATATTACTTTTTGTAGATTCTTCATAAGCATGTATTTAATTTTAAACACAAGATCAGAAGAGAAGTAGTAGCTATAACTTATATTGTGTAACAGGCATGATTGATAGTCTAAGTGGTTAGAATAATTATTAATCGGTAGAATTGTACAACAGTTTGAGGATTACTTTTGTACCGATTGGATTACCTGATTCGTCCATTTTGTCTACAGTCTTTACATGACCTTCAAATCCATCCAATTCATTTATAATGTCAATTCTCTCTTTGGTAATTTTCATACCATAAGATTTTCTTTTAGAAGCAGATTTTGATTTTATTTCTGCAGATTTATGTCTACCTATTCCGTCATCTTCTA
>Ga0114957_1002319_pt1 | contig 18452 bp, 18 predicted proteins | sample BantaG_FD_87175 | JGI IMG/M metagenome (GOLD analysis project Ga0114957, IMG submission 87175) | Marine algal microbial communities from Bantry Bay, Ireland - BantryBay_4 metaG | ecosystem: Host-associated > Algae > Red algae > Unclassified | place: Bantry Bay, Ireland | collected 2014-11-21 | reverse complement strand
TAATAAATGCAGATTTTTGACGAGGGAATTTTTTTGTCAGTTTTTTCAAAAAAATCATTGCATAGCCTTTGTTATGGAATTATTTTTTTGGGAAAAATGGCGAAAAAATAAACCGTCAAAAACGGCATTTATTATTTTTCTATTCCTAGTGCAGATTACTCAAAAAAATATCGTCAAAAAATTCGTGCAATTTGTGAAAATTAGTGGCTAATAATCATCGATATTTATCATTTTTTAAAATCGTCGGGTTAGAGTAAACTAATACACTACCCCGCAAAGATAAAACCCAAATTCAATTTTCAATTTTTATTATTAAGTCAAAAAAAAATGAATTTCCTGCTTTGATTTTAATGGTTTTGAAATACGAGTGTTAAAAATACAATATCTTTGAATCGGTTTTTTCCTAAAAAAAAATTCATTCATTTTTAACTCTAAAAATTGAAATATGAAACTGTCCATTAAATTAAGTCTTCTCCTCTCAGTTCTAATTTTGTTTAGTACTTGTACTACAGAAAAAAATCTTAGAAGTGGAGGTCTATGAAACTTCAGCAAATGGTAATCAACTAAAAAAACTAACTGAATTTCAAACTACAGAAAAACCAACTGCAATAAAATTATTGCCCAATGAAAAATTCCAAACCATAACTGGATTTGGAGGATCATTTACAGAGTCCACAGCTTACCTATTATTTGAAAAGATAAAACAGATAGAGATAAAAATTATTGTTTAGATGTCGCAATCAGAACATTGTAAAAAACTAAGATGGGTAGGATGGAAAAGTTGGAGAGAAATAATGGGACTTAAAATTAGAGTGATTTTTTAGGAAACCTTTTCCAATGTAAATCCAAAAGTAGAACCAAGACCATATGTACTTCTCAAATTTATAGTTTGTTCATGTGCTTCGATGATATGTTTTACAATAGAAAGTCCCAGTCCTGAGCCACCTTGTTTTCGAGATCTGCTTTTATCTGCTCTAAAAAATCTTTCAAATACTCTTTTTAAATATTGCTCATCAATACCAATTCCATTATCAGCAACTTCTATCAAAATATAAGATTCCATATCATAAAATCCGATTTTAGTTTGTCCATCTTGATTACCATATTTGATGGAATTGGTTACCAAATTCATAAGGACTCTTCTTATTTTTTCTCTATCCGCTTTAACCTTAAAATTTTGATCAGCCCCTTCTTTTAAAATAAGAGAAATATTCAATTCATTGGACATCATTTCCAAATCTTCGATTACTTCTTTTGCCAAATTTAAAATCCCAAAGGGTTGGATATCCAAAGCCATTTCACCCGATTCCAATCTTGAAATCTCTTCCAAATCTTGAACAATCGTATTCAATCTTTCTACATTATTGGCTGCTCTAATTAAAAAAGACTTATTGATATTTTCATCATAAAGTCCTCCTTCTAGCAAAGTATGGATATAACCTTGAATATTAAAAATTGGTGTTTTTAACTCATGAGAAATGTCTCCCATAAAATTTCTTCGATAAGTTTCCATTGCCTTTAATGACTCAATCTCTTCTGTTCTTTTCGCCGCCCAGTTCGCCACTTCAAGTCCGACATCATCAATAAAATTTGTACTCAAATCAATGTCTTTTGAACTCTCTTTCGCAGAAACTTTTGTACTCCTTATATTTTTATAAATCAATTTTATTTTTCGATAAATATAGGTTCTTAAAAAATAACTGAATACGAGGTAAGAAGTAATTATTACACCGACCACTACAATGACAATGCTGAGCACATCAATCTGAATAATTTTTGTAAAAAATAAAATCAGGAGAATTGCACCTAGAACAAATCCAATGTAAAGAGCTGCATAAAATGCAATTAACTGAGGTGTAGGATTTTTAAATTTTTGACTCATACTTCTATCTTGTAACCAATTCCTTTTGTAGTTTTGATATAATTATCACCTATTTTTTCACGTAATTTTCGGATGTGAACATCTATTGTTCTATTTCCAACAATCACATCTTGCCCCCAAATTTTTCTATAGATTTCTTCTCTTGTGAAAACCTTTCCAGGACGAGAGGATAATAAACATAATAATTCAAATTCCTTTTTTGCTAGATCAATTACTTTTTCTTCAACCTTAACTAGCACCTTTTCCTTATCAATCAAGATTCCACCCAACTCAATGACTTCAGTTTCCGTAGCTCCATTTCTTTTTCCTCTTCTCAATAAAGCTTTAATTCTACTAATCAATAACCTAGGACGAATCGGTTTAGTAATATAATCATCACCGCCAATATCGAGGGCTGCGATCTGTGAATAATCTTCACTTCTAGCGGTCAAAAAAGTAATTAATACATCTTTAAAATCATCATGATTTCTTAGCTTTCTGCATACCTCTACCCCATCTAACTCAGGCATCATAATATCTAAAATCAATAAATCAGGATTTTCAGCTTTAGTTTTTTCAAGGGCTTCTTTTCCATTATTAGCCGTAATCACTTGAAAGCCTTCCTTCAAAAGGTTGTATTCAATAAATTGAATGATATCCGGTTCATCATCAACTACTAATATTTTTATCTTGTCATTTTCCATAATCCTTTAATTTTTCCCTCAATGAAAAGAGTATTTCATTACAATTACGCTATATTTTACACAATAAATTTATTGAACAACCATATTTGAGCAAGTTTATAATTATCTTTGAAAAGCCTTTTAATTATTCTCTCATAAGTCTAAGTAAAGTCTTCATCTTTGAGGACTTTACTTCTTTTCTTCAGGGATCTCCTCTATCTCACTCTCTTTCAAATCTAACTGATCCAAATTATCAATAACTCTGGTATATAATTCCTCTACCTTTTTAGGGTCTTTTCTGATAATTTCTAAATCTTTAAAAAAAATAGAATCTTGGACTTGATGAATTTCAAATACTTGCTCATAGTATATTACATGCATACTGTCTTTTAGTTTCTTATTTAGTGTCAACATGGACGCTTCTGCTAAATGAAGATCAGTCAAAACATTAACTAGTTTTTCATCAGAGAGTGTCGGCTTTATTTCCTCTTTACATCCCATAAACAAGACCAGTCCCAAGATTAATGTTTTATAAATTTTCATATTTAGAAGTATTGCTTTGGAAAATGAAAGGACTTCAACTTTCCATTTTTTTCAAAATCAACCCATTTCTTTACTTTGGCCTCCACTTTCACAATTCCACATGTAGGTACATTTGGGATATAATCATCAGAGAATCGATTCGCCAAACTGGTAAAGCAAGGATTGTGTCCAAATAAAAATACGGTATTATCCTCATCATCTAGATTTCTAACAATTCTTAAAACCTCCTCAGGATAAGCATGATAAATTTCTTTCCTCACCACAATCGCTTTTTCTGGAATTTCTAATTCTTTTGAAAAATAAGTGGCAGTTGTAAACGCTCGATTGGCAGGGCTAGAAATTAATTTATCTGGATTGGCATTTTTCCCTTTTAGCATTTTGGCCATAAAAGGAGCATCTCTTAATCCACGAGGATTTAAAGGTCTTTCAATATCACTTAATCCCGGATTTTCCCAGCTGGACTTGGCATGTCGAATAAAATAAACGGTTTTCATTTATTATTAATGATTTTATAGTTTTTTCATGAATAAGCAGTAGTTTTGAAAGTTAGACTTTGGCTTAAAACTACAAACGTAATAATCAGTTGTAAATATTATAAAATTCGATTGCAATACCAATGAATTTCGATATAAAAAATATTGAGAATAATTTTCCTGAAATACTTGTGCATGAAGCGGAGGCTTTATTGCAAAATGATTTAATTCAGGGATTACAATCATTGGGCAAAAACCTATGGTCGTTAAAAGTAAGTGAATCCTATGAAGAAATGCAAGATGATATTGCTTTTGAAGTAGAAATTCAGCTAAAAGGGAAAAAAATAAAAGCCTATACTTGCGAGTGTGACTTTTTTCAAAGTAGCGGTTCCAACAAAAAAGGAAAAATTTGTAAACATGTTGTTACAGGATTGTTTTCGTTAAGAAAACATTTACTAAAAAAAGACTTAGAAAAACAAAAATCTAAAGTTCCTTCTTCGACCCAACATAAAAAACTAACCACAGTTTCTGTTTTAAGTAGTGTCAATAATGAGGCGCTAAAAAACTTTGTTAGGTCTTATGCAAGAACAGATAAAAAATTTGCAAATGCTTTAAAAGCAAGATTTGCTCATGCTGTTCAAGTTGAAAATCCGAAGGAAAAATATTATCAATTATTACAATCCACCATTAACTCCGTAAAAAATTCTAAAGATAAAATCACCTATCAAGGGGTTTTACAAATTAGCTCTATTGTAAAAGATATATTGGAACAAGTGGAGGATGCTATCGCTGTGGAATATTTTGTTGAAGCGATGGCAATGATCCAAGCGATTCTTTTAAAGGTTTCTCCAAATATTAAAAGAGCTGAAAAATACGAAGATAGGATGTTGGGATTAGTTGAACTTACTTTTAATCAATTCAACTTACTTTTAAAAAAGGATTTACCGCCAGATTTAACTGAAGAGATTTGGGATTTTTGTCATGAAAATTTTGACCGAAAAGAACATAGAAAATATAATACACAACGGCATTTTATAAAATTGCTTTTAAAGATTACGAAGGAAAAAAAGAAAGCAAATATTTTATTAGAAAAAATAGATAAACAATTGGAGATCACTTTTGATAAAAAAAAGAAAGGTGAATTGCTTTTGTTTAAAATGAAATTATTGGAAAGATTTAATAAAAGTGAGGTGAAAAATTTTGTTAAGGAAAATCTTGAAGAGGCTGAAGTACTTCTTGCGGCTATTAAAAACGCAATCCAACAAGAGAATTACAAGGATGCTAAACGGCTGGCTATCAAAGGATTAGCTATACAAAAATCAATTTTAGTTAAAAACGAACTTGAAGATCTCTTATTAAATGTTTCTTTAAAAACTGAAAACAAAGATGATATAATTACTTATGCTCGAAAACGTTTTTTAAAAACCTATCAGTTTAATTTTTATATTATTTTAAAAAGCACTTTAGATAAAGACTGGAAAAAGGAATTAGTAAATATCATTGAGTTAGTAAAAAAACAACCTTACACTCCTAATAAAAAAGAAACGATAGCCATTATTTTTGCGGAGGAAAAGATGAACAAGGAGTTAATCGAATATATTAAAATAATCAGATCTTTGGATTTGCTTGAAAAATATGATGCTCAATTAATTGAAGAATTTCGACAAGATGTTTACGACTTATATGAAGACTTTTTGGAAAGTTTTTTAAGGAACCATTTAGGAAGAAAAACTTCCACTCGAATTAGAGATTTGTTTTATCATTTAAAGTCTATAGGTGCTAAGAAATTAGTTTATAAATTAGCTAAACAGTATCGGGAACAATATCCTAAGCGGCATACATTAATCGAAGAATTGGCAAATTTTTAAAATATGAAAGTTGAATTTTGGGTGGTTGGAAAAACCAATTTTTCGTACCTCAATGAAGGTATTGAAATTTATGAAAAACGGTTACGAAAGTATTTGCCATTTAAGATGGTTGTTATTCCTGATATTAAAAATACAAAGAACTTGTCTCATGAAGTTTTAAAAGAAAAAGAAGGACAAGTTATTTTAAGTAAAATTGAAAAAGGTGATCTTTTAATTTTATTAGATGAAAATGGTAAGACATTTACATCTGAAAAATTCTCTGCATGGCTTAATCAAAAGCTTCAACATTCAGCAAAAAAATTAATATTTTTAGTAGGTGGTGCTTATGGATTTTCTGACGCCGTATATCAAAGGTCACAACAAAAAGTAGCACTTTCATCCATGACATTTTCGCATCAAATGGTTCGACTTTTTTTTATTGAACAATTTTATCGAGCTTTGACTATTTTAAAAAATGAACCTTATCATCATTCGTAATTTTATTCGAAAATAGGAGTGTTAAGAATAATGCTTAGGACGAATTTTTGACGCAGACTTTATATGACTTGCTTATGACTTTGTATGACTTTACTTAGGACTTGTATGACTATCTCTATTTTTCTCGAAAAATGCTAAGTCTACAATATTTTCCAAAGGAAAATAAAGAAAGTTATACAAAGTCATAAGCAAGTCATATAAAGTCTGCGTCAAAAAAATCACAATCTCAAAGAAAATTTCTAAACACCCTTAATTCAAAATTGATCATTTAAATTTAAATTAAAATGGAGTCTCAATTTCCGATCACACTCACTTTAATTCTAGTGATTTTTACTTGTATATTTTCTTACAATGGATTGAATAACAAATCTGTTCAAAGTAAATTCCTTATGCACCCTGCCTCTGTAAAAGAATTTGGGCAATGGTATAGATTTATCACCTCTGGTTTTTTGCATGGCAGCTATATGCATTTAGGAATCAATATGTTTGTATTATGGCAATTTGGCGAATCATTAGAAGGGTGGTTTATGGATCAATTTGGAGATTTAATAGGACGTGTATATTTTGTTATACTATATTTCGGTGCCATTATAGTGGGTTCTTTACCGCCTTATATTAAACATCAAGATAATCAATACTATTCTGCATTAGGTGCTTCCGGTGGAGTTTCAGGAATTCTGTTTGCATCTATTTTTGTTTCCCCTTGGAGTTATTTAGGATTTATGCTTGTCATTCCAATGCCTTATGTTGTATTTGGAGTGCTTTATTTATTTTATGAATCTTATATGGGAAAAAAAGGAGGGACTGGAATTGCACATGATGCGCATATTGCAGGAGCAATTTTCGGATACCTAGCAGTCATAGGGTTCTTACTTACTTTGGGGCCTGAGATAGTTGATTTATATTTTCAAAGATTAATGGCAGGACCACGACCTTTATCATTTTAACAAAATATTTCCAATGTTTTTTATTCTTTCCAAAGTTCTATTCTTTATCATTCAACCAATTAATTGGATGGTGTTACCACTCGTGTATGCATTGTTTGGTAAAAATGCAAAATGGAAAAAGAGGTGTTTAGTATTATCTGTTACAGCTTGTTTATTTTTTACTAACCATTTTATCTTTAATCAATTTGCAAGACTTTGGGAAGTAGATACCATCTTGATGGATGATATCAAAGAACCTTATGACATAGGAATTTTGTTGGGTGGATATTCTAATTTTTTTATTGAACCTGATTCTGATAGACATAATTTTAATGAAAGAGGTGCAAGGTTCTTTCAAGCTTTTGAACTTTATAAAAAAGGGAAATTTAAAAAATTTCTTTTAACAGGAGGTTCAGGTTTTATGTTTGGGACAGATAAAAGTGAAGCGGTTTTAGCAAGAGAATTATTGATACGACTAGGTGTTCCTGATGAAGATATTATTGTAGAACCTGATTCAAAAAACACTTTTGAAAATGCACTTTTCACTAAGGATATTTTGACTGAAAAATATCCAAATGCTAGATGTTTGCTAATTACAGCGGCTTGGCATATGCGGAGATCTCAAGGATGTTTTGATCGAATGGATATAAAATATACTCCGTTCTCTGTAGACCATATCGGCGAGCAACCACGCTTTGTTCCAGCTTCTCTCATTATTCCAAATAGTGAAACAGTATGGCGTTGGGAAATTTTTGTTAAAGAAGTGGTGGGTATGGTAGCTTATAAAATTCGTGGGTATGTTTGATGGAAGGGAAAAAGGGAAGACGGATTTACGATTTATGATTTGAGAAGTTTGTCGAATATATTTTGATTCTAAATTTTTGATTACAAATTATTTAAAGTCAAAATTTTTCGATTGAGAAAGTCGGATTTACATCCGACGGCAATGGGTCAAAATATATTCGACAAAACTTCTCAAATCATAAATCGTAAATCCGTCTTCCCTTTTTCCCTTTTTCCCTTTCCTACTTCATAGAATGAAAAATAGAATAATAAAAGACATAGCCAAAACCAAAAGTCAACATCATAAAAAGTGGTAACATTCCAAAACTTTGATAGTGAAAACTCAATCCAATCGCAGACAGAAAATATAAAAACAAAACACCTTCTAATATGGTAACTACACTTATACTACTTGCCAAATATTTGTTACCATGCCATTTGTCTTTAGCATCTTTTAAATTAAATTTTGGGGTACGAATAAAAGGAGATTTTTTTCCAATATAACCTTCCAATACAGCGATTCCATTATGTAAAGACATCCCCATTGAAACAGAAATAAACGCTGGAAATTTCCATATAAAATTTTTAAAAGTAGCACCAAATCCTCCCGACAAACTTCTCAATGCCACCCAATAAAATATCATTAAAAATAACAAACAAATTACAAATCCAGTTCCGTATTTAAATAACAGTTCATACTGAGGGAAATTATTTTTTATATAAAACATGGGTACTGATAAAACACCAATAGAAAACACACAAATAAAAATAAAACTATTCATCAAATGAAATATTGCATGCAATTTAGTCTCAATACTTAACTTACTGTCTTTCAGTACTTTAAATAAGTTTTTACGCATACACTCAGCAGCTCCTTTTGTCCAACGAAACTGCTGATTCTTTAAAGCATTCATGGCTGCGGGTAGCTCGGCAGGTGATTCTACATTTTCAAGATACTGGAATTCCCATCCTTTTAATTGAGCACGATAACTTAAATCCAAATCTTCAGTAAGGGTATCAGAAGACCACCCTCCTGCTTCATCAATACATTGCCTACGCCACACTCCTGCCGTTCCATTAAAATTAATAAAATGTCCTCCGAAATTTCGTCCTCCTTGTTCTATAGTGAAGTGGGCATCTAACCCAAAGGCTTGAAGTTTGGTCAGCAGAGAATAATCCTCATTGATATGTGTCCATCGAGTTTGGACAACACCGACTTTTTTATTTTTAAAATAATGAATAGTCTTTTTTAAAAAATCTTTTTCGGGTAAAAAGTCAGCATCAAAAATAGCCAAAAATTCACCTTTTGCAATGCCCATTCCATAAGCAAGTGCCCCCGCTTTAAATCCTTTCCGATCTGGTCTTCTTACCAAATCAATCGAGACATTTGTATCTTTTAATTCTTGTATTGTTGCTTCCGCTATCTGAGTGGTTTCATCATTGGAATCATCCAAAATTTGAATTTCAAATCTATCTTTTGGATAATCAATTTCAGCTACTTTTCTAATCAATCTTTCTACGACATAACTTTCATTATACAATGGTAATTGTATTGTTACAAATGGTAGTTGTTCTTGAATATCCGATGATTCAATATCTTTCTTCTTATCTTTTCTCAAATACAAAATGACTAAATGAATTTGAATAAGACTGTAAAAAAGAATAAAGGTTAGAAAAAATCCATAGATGAGGATTATTATTATTTCCAATTTTTAAAAGTTTATTTGTAACTATTTTAGAATAGAGATGATATCTTAGCCGAGGAGCAAAGAAGGAGAGCAGAAGATGTCATCTCTTTCTCAAATATGATGAAATTACTTCTTTTGTTTTACTCTGATCCTCTTCGGCTAAGATGTCATCTCCAAGCTGAATAGTTACGTTTATTTTAAAATAAAATATTCAGAATTAACCTTTTGGTTTATTCTGAATATTTAACAAAAATAAGCAATTCTAATTAAGGAGTCTGTCGGATTAAGGACTCCCCTATTCGATGGGGATTTCTGTAGCGACACTTGAGTTTTTATTTTTTTTTATTTCTTGTAAACATCGCATCATCATAAAACTAAGATAGGATTCATCTTTATTTAAAATTCCAAGTCTATTATTTGTCAAGTGAATATAATCTGCAAATATCGACCAAACCAGTCCATTTTTCTGAGGATTTTTTGGAGGAATTTTATATTTATATTTAGTTTTTCTATCGGTAAGATTATTATTTTCGAAAGCTGATTTCACTTGATTAGTAATATCTTTATTTTTTTGAACCCAAAGATTTAATATATCTTCTTCAAAAGAATCGCCTTCTTCTAAAGCATTCCAAAGTACAGAATGAAAAGGTATTAATATTTCTTTTTGAGTTGAAAAAGAGTCCTCAAACGCCTGAATGGATAAATTAGATTGATGTTGGAAATCGTCATTATTGATTTCTCCTTGAGATTTTTTAAAAGTATATGGCAACCAGTTTTTTGCAAAAAAATCGTAAAAATCAATCGCTTCTTGAATGTCCAATCCAGCAGAGTGAATAAAAGTTAAATGCAACTTTATGGACACACCCATAGCATCATCGTATGACCATGACCGACCTTTTTGTTTTATAAAATCTAAAACTGTTTTAGAAGATACCATAAACTGTTCTTCTGCTAACAATATACCTACATCTCCACCATACCTACCCACTTCCGATTCATAATCTTCATATTTAATACTGTTGTTAGGATACCATTTTAGATCCTCAGAAAAATTAGCAGGATACTGAGGTTCAATTCTTCGGGAGGGCATTGATTCAAAATAGTTGGTAAAATGTTCTTCAAGATTTGGTTTTAAAATCGTATTAACCATATCCATTTCCCCCTTCAGCCTTAATCGGATATGAGGGCCATTTTCCCAATAACGTATAAAAAAATATTGTTGAGCAATACCAGTCTGAATAGCAGTATTAACGTAAGGTTCAATTGCTTTTTGTAAAAATTCTTCCCACGGTTCATTGTAAAAAAGATAAACCGAAAGCCAAGTATTTGTTGTGTGATGTTTGTTCATAAAAAGTTTTTGGAAAACTTATTTTTATCTAACATTTCCCTGTTTAGTAACGGTCAAATAATAAGTTCCCGATTTAGACGAGGATATTTTGTTCTCAGTTTTTGTTTTAATGAGGGATAATTGTTATCCCGATAGCTATCGGGATTGACCGAGTTAAAATGAAAAATGAGGCAAAAGATTCCGTCCAAATCGGGAAATTATTGTTTGACCGTTACTTAAGCAAACCTGAAAACTTTTACAATGGAAGCTTTCCGGAAATAATCATTATTAATATCTGCGAAAATATTAATATTTTTTGTTATTTAATAATAAGTACTTGGACATAATTAATCAGGTATTTTGACCGAGGCTATTTTTTTGTTTAATCGAGGCACAAAAAACGGAGCTACCCCAATGGGTAGTGAGCCTGCCTGCCGGCAGGCAGGTATTTTTGTAACGAAGAGTAAATGAAAAATAGACCGTCATAAATACCTGATTAATTATATCCAAGTACTTATTACAAAGCTTCAGAATTCACATTTCTATCAATTCTCCGAATCAACCCCCGTAAAACCTTTCCATTTCCACCTACTTCCACATAAGAATCCACGCCATCTTTAATCATATTTTGCACCGTCTGTGTCCATCTTACGGGAGAAGTTAATTGTGCAATCAAATTAAATTTAATCATTTCTGGATCCTTTTCAGGTAATGCATTTACATTTTGATAGATAGGACAAATAGGAATGGAAAACTCTGTGCTTTCAATAGCTTTACCCAATTCCTCTAAGGCAGGTTCCATAAGTGGGGAATGAAATGCTCCTCCTACTTGCAAAACAATCGCTCTTTTTGCACCAGCTTCTTTTAATTTTTCTACTGCTTTTTCAATCCCTGGAACACTTCCAGAAATCACAAGTTGACCTGGAGAATTATAATTAGCAGGCACTACTACATCATCAATATCTTCACATATTTTTTCAATGACAGCATCATCCAATCCTACAATCGCGGCCATGGTACTAGGTGTGGCTTCACAAGCTTTTTGCATAGCTAAAGCTCTTTTTTTTACAAGGTTCAAACCATCCTTAAAAGTCATGGCTCCTGCTGCAACCAAAGCTGAAAATTCACCTAAGGAATGACCTGCAACCGCATCGGGTTGAAAATCTTTACCAGCCATTTTCGATTTAACAATCGAATGTAAAAATACAGCAGGTTGTGTGATTTTAGTTTCTTTTAAATCATCCGCACTTCCTTCAAACATAACATCCGAAATGCGATAGCCTAAAATTTCATTGGCTTCTTCAAATATTTTTTTTGCTTCCTCTGAAGATTCGTATAAATCCTTCCCCATTCCTTCAAACTGTGCAGATTGACCTGGAAAAACGTAGGCTTTCATTTTGTATTAGTTTTGAATGATGTAATAGGTTGATGGTTTTATGGTTACGCTTCGCTTATTGTTATATGGTTTTTGAAAACCATTTAGCCGTAAACCGTAAACGAAGCGTAATCATAGGAACCATTCAATACAATTAATTAGAAAGAAAAAATCCCAAATTTTCTAAATCGAAAATTCAGGATTTTATATATTTCTTTTGCACAAAAATAATAATTTTCTTTATTTTAATTAATAGTGACTATTCAAAATAGTTTTTTTTGAGAATTTTAAAACCTATGAAATACGAAATTTTCGACACATTCAAAATTCTTTATTCAAAATTAAGTCTAATGTAATTTCGCATTAATTAAATTCAAAAATTCATTTCTAGTTTGCATTTTTTCAAATTCTCCTGTAAATGCTGAAGTTGTAGTTACAGAGTTTTGTTTCTGAACACCACGCATCATCATACACATATGTCGTGCTTCCATTACAACAGCAACCCCCAGCGGATTTAAAGTATCTTGAATACAATGTAATACCTCGTGGGTTAATCGTTCTTGAACTTGTAGCCTTCTTGCAAAAACATCGATTACTCTAGGAATTTTACTTAATCCTACAATATGACCATTAGGGATATAAGCTACATGAGCTTTACCAAAAAATGGTAACATATGATGTTCACATAATGAATACACCTCAATATCTTTTACAATAACCATTTCGCTGTATTCCTCTTTGAACATAGCTGATTTTAGGATTTCAGCAGCATCAAGGTCGTAACCGTGGGTTAGAAACTGAATGGCTTTTGAAGCTCTTTCAGGTGTTTTTAATAAGCCTTCTCGCTTTACATCTTCCCCAATTCCAGTTAAAATCTGTTCAAAATTCCCCATTAACTCATTAGTTAATTGGACAGGGTATGTTTCTTTTTTTTGGTACTTTGCCATATCTTTTACCATGAAGATTTAATTGTGTTTAATATTAGAATGTGAACACAATAGAAATCATAATGTTTAATTTTTAGAAAATTTATTCTCCGAAGTATTCAGCATAAATAGTTTCGGTTTCAAATAATTTGATACTATGTAATTTACATCCTTTGATCTTTGGCTCTAATTGTTGCCAAAAAAGGATCACTAAGTTTTCTGTTGTCGGTTGAATTTTTTTTGGGATAAATTTAACATCAAGATTTAAATTGGAATGATCTACTTTATCAACAATAGTTTTACGGACTAACTTACTTAACTTTTTAGCGTCCATTACAAAACCTGTGTAAGGATCAGGTTTTCCTTTAACAGTAACAAATAAAGTGTAGTTATGCCCATGCCAATTTTTATTAGCGCATTTGCCAAAAACTCTGAAGTTTTTTTTCTCACTCCAAGAATCTACCCACAATTTATGAGCGGCATTAAATCGCTCTTTTCTCGTCAAATAAACCATTTTTTTTCAATTTATTTTTAGCTGCGCAAAAGTACAAAAAACTCTTTTATAATGCAGTTGTTATTTGCGATTGACTTATACTTACAAGTAGGTTTATTTTCATTGGGTAAAATCAAGTTAAAAATTTTTATCTAAGGTTATCCTTAATTTATCGAATTAGTTATTAACTTTCCGTAGATAAGCCTTTTTTTATAGGAGTTTTTAAAAATACTTTGATTTGAATTAGAAATTAGAGTTGATTTTAATTTTTTTAAACAAAAAACTAGGTATTATCGTACTCCAACGTAAATAGTTTTATTAGAATATATAATGGATCAAGTAGCAAGAAGGACGGTTCGGGCAAAAATTTATGATTTCGTAACACAGCGTACGGTTTACCATACTGCCTTTTGGATTTTGATGTTAGCGTTATTGCTTTTGCTCGATCAAAATGACCATAGTTTTTTTACCAAATTAATTACTCAAACTATAAGTCTATTTTTTTATGGTATTCTAGTCTATTTTAATTTGTTTTATCTTATCCCGAATTACCTTACTGAAAAGAAATTTTTATTGTATTGTGGTTTATTGATTCTATCTGTGGTTATTATTACGCCTATTAAGTTAATGGTTTTTTATTTAATCATCCCAAATTTTGAAGCATGGATTTTACCCAAAAAATTGGGAATTTTTATTGCTAGCTTTATGATAGTAGGTGCTTCCACCATTGGAAAAATAGTTACAGATTGGGTGAGGCACCTGAGAGAACGGAAAGAATTACAAACTCAAACCATGCAATCTGAATTGCGGTTTCTTAAATCTCAAATCAATCCTCACTTTCTATTTAACACTCTAAATAATCTTTACGCACTTACGCTTAAAAAATCTGATAAAGCACCTGAAATAGTAATTAAACTTTCGGAAATGATGCGGTATATGCTTTATGATTGTAACGAGAAAAGAGTGTCTTTACAAAAAGAAGTAAATTATATTCATAACTACCTAGACTTGGAAAGGCTGCGTCAAGGTAAAAATGTAGAAATAAATTTCAAGGTCGATGGTGAAATTTTTGACCAACAAATTGCGCCATTAATGTTTATTCCTTTTTTGGAAAATAGTTTTAAGCATGGATTAAATACTCATATTTCAGAAGGGTTTGTCCATATTTATTTGAATATAGAAGAACAACATATTACTTTCTATATTGAAAATAGTAAAGCAGAAAGTCTTCCTACTCAAACTCATAAAAGAAGTGGCGGTATTGGACTAGTTAATGTTAAACGAAGACTCAATATTATCTACCCGAATCATCACCAATTGGAAATTAACGATAACCCTAAGACTTATGGAGTAGAATTAAATATTGATCTTAAATAATTTTGAATGACGAATTTTTAAATTTTGAATAACTCGAAAATTGTTATTTAAAAAATAATCAATTCATTCAAATTTCAGCATTCAAAATTCAAAATTAATTTTTTAGTAAACAAAACTTCGAATAATGATAAATGTAATTATTGTCGATGACGAACCCTTAGCTTTGGATGTTTTGGAAACTTATATTGAAAAGATTCCAGATATCAATCTCATCACTAAATGTAGTAATGCGCTTGAAGCCAACGCTGCCTTAAAAGAACATGATGTTGACCTCATGTTTTTAGATATTCAAATGCCTCAATTAACTGGTGTGGATTTTTTAAGAACATTACAAAAACCTCCAAAGGTTATTTTCACTACTGCCTATGCAAATTATGCAGTTGAAGGATTTGAATTGAATGCTGTTGATTATCTTCTAAAACCTATTTCATTGGATAGATTTATGAAAGCGGTCAACAAAGCTCAGGAGCAAATTTCTTTGGAAAAAAATGAAGGTGGTGCTCCAAGTGCAGTTGTTCAAGATAGCAAAAGTGAAGATTTTATTTTTGTAAAAGCAGATAAAAAATTAATCAAAGTCAACTATGCTGACATTGTTTATATTGAAGGATTAAAGGATTATGTAATTATTCGTTTGAATTCTAATCGAATAATTACTTTACAAACCATGAAGAGTTTGGAAGCAAAACTACCTAATACTATCTTTAAAAGAATCCATCGTTCTTATATTGTTAATATCAAAAAGATTCAAGCTGTTCAAGGAAACATGGTTGAAGTCATTGAAAAAAATGTACCTAAACATATTCCAATTGGTAAAAATTATCGAGAAGAATTATTGAATATTGTCAATAAAAATAGGTTGTAGAATCAAAAGGTCTTAATAGGAATAACTTGTTTATTTGGAGGATTTGAAGAGCGGTTTTATCAGAGTTATAATGAAGTTTTTCCAATGCAACCTAATTTCAAAAATCGAGTTAAAGTGTATCAGTTATATTACTTAATGGTGCATGTTAATTTATTTGGAAAAGGATATTTATCAAGCATCCAAAATATTTTAGAAAGATTTCAATAAAACCTCATATATAAAATTAGTAAAGGGTGCAGCATATGCTACACCCTTTTTATCTAACAAACAAAACCAACTAAAAACCAAATAATTTATATATGAGTATTTGGTATTTTATATCTTATATTAGAAATAATAATTATCTTTTTAATAGGAACGGTTGAATTTTGATTCTGCTGTTTTATTAAGAAAACTTTAACAGAACCATAACTATTCAAAGCTTTTGTAATAGTAGTTCAAATAATAAATTAGAATAATAGCTTTTATTTGAGCATCTTTGCAGTCAATTTAATAGAAAAAGAAAGAAACGCGTTGTATGACATTTGACAACTTTAATTTTGACCACAGTTTATTAGATGCGCTTGATGCAATGGGATTTAAGGAACCTAGTCCTATTCAAGAACAAGCAATTCCAATGATTCTTAATAATAAAGATCTCATTGCTTGTGCCCAAACTGGTACAGGTAAAACTGCCGCATTCCTATTGCCTATTCTCAATAAAATTTCGCAACAAAAAGATAGAAAAGGTGTCAATACTTTGATTATTGCACCCACTCGGGAGCTGGCATTACAAATTGACCAGCAAGTTGAAGCCTTTGGTTATTTCTTAGGCGTAAGTTCTATTCCAGTATATGGAGGAGGCGATGGTGCATCTTTTGACCAACAGAAAAAAGCATTTACGAAAGGTGTTGATATTGTAATTGCGACTCCAGGTCGTCTTATTTCACATATCAATTTAGGTTATACCAACTTCAAAAATGTGCAACATTTAGTTTTAGATGAAGCAGATAGAATGTTGGATATGGGATTTTTTAACGAGATCATGTCTGTGGTTAAAAAGCTTCCAAAAGAACGGCAAACACTTCTATTCTCAGCTACAATGCCAGGGAAGATCAGAGAATTGGCCAACAAGCTTTTGAATAAACCTGAACAAATTAATATTGCGCTTTCTAAGCCTGCCGAAGGTGTGGTTCAAGGAGCGTATATGACTTATCCTCAGCAAAAGGTTCCTTTGATTGAGAAACTTTTACATGGAAAAGAAAAACAATATCCGAGTGTAATCATTTTCTCATCCACTAAAAAAATGGTTCGTGAAATTACGCAAGCCTTAAAAAGAAAAAGATTTAAGGCGGCAGAAATTTCTTCAGACTTAGATCAAAAACAAAGAGAAGAAACCCTTCGTAGTTTTAAAGCCCATCATTTACAAATACTCGTTGCCACAGATATTTTGGCAAGAGGGATTGATATCAAAGAAATTAGTTTAGTTATCAATTACGATGTACCTCATGATGCGGAAGATTATGTTCACCGTGTAGGTAGAACTGCAAGAGCCGATCAAACGGGTGTTGCCATTACTTTTATTACTCCTAAAGATCAAAGAAACTTTGGAGAGATAGAAACGCTTATTGGTAGTGAAGTGAAAAAACTTGACCTTCCAGAAGGATTAGGTGAAGGCCCTAAATATAATCCAAAAGGTGGCGGCGGCGGTGGTCGAGGCCGTGGTAGAAATTCTTATAACCGAAATTCTAGAAATAGAAATTCGAATGGAAAAAATAGAAACCACAATAGGAATAATGATCGAAGGAAATCTACTCCTAGTAAACCTAGATAGTTGTAGTACCTTTTTATAAATAAAAAAAATCCCCTTGGAAAAATTTTCCAAGGGGATTTTTTTCTGCGGGCTGAAGCCCGGCAGCTACAACCTGCCAATAGCAAGTCAAACATAAGATTGGCGCGTCTGACTCACTATTAACTTAGGTTGTTATAAATCAACCTAAACTAATAAGCTGACTATAAATCCAATGAAATGAACATATTCTTTATAATGAATAATTAAAAATGAGTAATGAATAATTTTTCGAATTATTTAAAACAACTCATTTGTCAATTAACTATTTATAGTTCAAGAATCTACCCAAGTGAAAACTCCTCTTTAGGAGTTGGGGCTTAGATTATTGTTTTAATACTTCTAACTTTCTACTCATCGGCCCCTCTTGAGTCATTACATCTATAATGTAAACTCCAGATTCCAATCTAGAAACGTCAATCACCGTCTCACTAGTATTTGTTAACGGAACAATATTAATAATTTGTCCCATCATATTAATTACTCGTACTTCTTCAATTTGGTTATCGTAATCAGTTTGAATACTGACTTCGTCGTATGCAGGGTTTGGATAAACATTTAATGCATTTGCACGAAGTGTTGGGTCGAAAGTAGATTCATCAATTTTTATTTGAACATCTGTATCATTTAACTTAGTAAGATGACCTCCTTTAGTTAATCCTGAGGTATTGATAAATTTTACTAAAGTAAAATCTTCTTCTAATTTTATTCCATCTAAATCATCTACTACAATTGATACAGTTCCTATTGCACCAAATCCACTTTTAACAGATTCATCTCCTCTAGTAAATGCAGCATCTAGTTTTCCATCGAATGGCGTTTTTCCAAAACTTAAAACGGGTGAATCATATCCTAACCAACTATGCTCATAAAATTGAACATAGGCAGTATCAAATATATCTGAGTTATACACCATTTGGAAAGTAACTCCACTATAATCAATTGCTGGATTAGCAGATTCT
>Ga0114957_1002318_pt1 | contig 18453 bp, 15 predicted proteins | sample BantaG_FD_87175 | JGI IMG/M metagenome (GOLD analysis project Ga0114957, IMG submission 87175) | Marine algal microbial communities from Bantry Bay, Ireland - BantryBay_4 metaG | ecosystem: Host-associated > Algae > Red algae > Unclassified | place: Bantry Bay, Ireland | collected 2014-11-21 | reverse complement strand
CATGATCGTAGGATCAGGAGCCAAACAGTTTGCGCTAGAAAAAGGCTTTAAAGCAGAAAACCTCTTGACCGAAAAATCTAAAAAAGCGTACGAAGACTGGCTAAAAACCAGCGTCTATAAACCTAAAATAAATATTGAAAACCACGATACAATCAGCACACTCGCCCTTGACCAACACGGTCATCTTGCAGGTGCCTGTACCACAAGTGGTGCCGCCTGGAAAATGCACGGGCGCGTGGGTGATTCTCCACTGATTGCTGCTGGACTTTTTGTAGATGATGAAGTTGGCGCTGCGGCTGCTACAGGATTAGGCGAAGCAGTGATTCGTACCGCTGGGAGTGCAATGGTGGTAGAAGCGATGCGTCATGGAAAAACACCTGAACAGGCTTGCAAAGAAGTTTGCCTTCGTATAAAAAATAAACATAAAGACATCACTGACCTACAAGTTGGATTTATTGCATTGAGCAAAGATGGTACTTATGGCGCTTATAGCCTGCAACCCAGATTTACCTATGCGATCGGAAAAAACAAGAACCACAAGCTATACGATGCTACTTCAATGTTCTAGTATCATATTGTACAATTATTTTTGTCGAATAAAAATACCAAATAATTCATTTCCTGCTCGTGGAGTAATAGAATTGTGGGCAGTATCAAAAATTTTAGGGCTAAAATAAGGAGTGAGATATTCCAGATAGGTAGCTTTATCGCCACCAAAAGGACGTTTTTCCAGATCGCCCGTCAGTGGAATATCAAACCATAGTCCGACAAGTTTACCGCCCGGATTTATTAACGCCGCCATTTGTTTGGCGTAGGCTTTACGATTTTCAGAGAGCGGTGGAAAGGAGCAAAAAAAGGTTTGTTCTAAAATCAAATCATACTTATCCTGATGGTCAAAAAAATTACCGTGTAGCAAGTGGTCAGCTGGAAAGTCAGGGATGCGTTTTTGAATAGCAGCAAGTGGTGCTTTGGAAATATCAAGGACAAACACATTGGTAAATCCATTTTTATGCAAATATTCTGCTTCATAAGCGTTGCCTGCGCCGGGAATTAAAATACGAAGTTGCTTATTGTCCAACTGGTCAATATATTCCTTTATTGGTGTGGAAGGATAGCCAACATCCCAACCGGTTTGATCGCTTTTATAGCGCTCCGTCCAATATTGATCCTGTGCTGTATTATCGTGAATATCTAGCATAGTGATTTGATTTTAATTTAAACATAAAGCAAAATACTATGCGGAACGTTTTTGACTGACAAGTACAAATGCAGGGGGAATATTGAGTGGTTCAAAGTTAATGTCTACATTACCAAAAATTTTCTCATAGATTTTTTTAGCTAGCAATGAATAGTGAATTTGTACAAACAATCCTCCTTCCTTCAAATATTTTTTACATTCGCCAACAATCGCATAGCCTAGTTCGTCGGGCAGTGAAACGAAAGGAATGGCGGAGATGACGTAATTGATTTCTTTAAGATTGTATTGTTTTAGATACTTTCCGAGGTGTTCGGCAGAATCTTCTATGATATGTAGGCGGGAGTCTTTGAGTTCACGGATTTTTTTACAAAACTTAGGATTTACCTCAAAAGACAATAAAATCGCATCTGATTTCATATTTTTGAGAATATGTTCTGTAATGACGCCGTCGCCAGCACCAAGCTCTACGATCACATCTGCTTCTGAAAAGTTCACAGGAGCAATCATTGCTTTGCAAGCAAATTTCGAGCTACGGGTAACGGTACCGACGGACTTCATATTCTTAAGGCTTTCTCTTAGAAAGTCGATTCTCTTCATTGGTAGTAGTATAATTAGGAAGACCCAAAGGTAATTATTCCTGATTGGTTTGTGACAGGAAGTTGAGCAGATCGGGGTATGCCGCTGCATAAATTTTAGAATCTCCCTTTGAAGCACGTACTCCATTGATGTAAGGAACAATGAAAACATCCGTTAGTCCGCTGATTTCCAGTTCTTTACGCATACGTTCAGCTGCAGAGAATGTTTGAAATAGTCCGACAGAGTATTGATAGTTTTTATTGTTAAAAGTAGCTTCTATAAGCGAATTTTGATAATCAATCAAGGTATTTCCCTTGTATCGTTGTGCTAGTGCTGCTATCTGTACCTTATAAGACAGTCCTTTTACCGCCTGGTTGTAACGAGTCCCACGATCGTCTTTCATAAATTTGCTCACGATTGGACCATTATTATTAACTCGAAGTGGTAATCCTGCTGTATTAAAAATTTCCAAATCAATGCGCCGGTTTAATTTTTTGGCGGCCATACTAGGCCCTTGTTCCGTTTCTTGCATAGCAGCAGGATAATTGGCGCCTACTCCTTTTAGGTAAATGTTGGCAGCATTGATACCATTATCAGTTAGGTATTTTGCAATTTTTTCTGCTCTTTTAATAGAAAAGAAAAGGTCAAACTCAATGGGATCACTTGCATCTGAATGAGCTGTTAGCATTAATTTTACCTGCGGATATTCTTTCATCAAGCGGATGACCTCGTTGAGCTTTTCGCTATTGGTTTGACTTAAAAGATCATCGTCATTACGATAATGAAGTGGATTAACTTCTACCGTAGTAATGGTAGCTTCAGGAAAATTTACAGTTGAAGGATAAGACGTAGCAGGTTGACCGTCTGGTGCTTCGAAGACCACTCCGGTCATCTGTTGTTTTTGACGATAAGCAGGAACTTGTGTGAAAACAACTGGATTGGAGGCGACTGTTTGTTCGTATAACTTACTTTTAAAATAAGCCGTATAAAGGTCTAGCCCTCCTAGTCCTGTTTTACGATCAGAGGCAAAATATGCTTCTAACCCACTTGGGCCTAAGCGAAAATTTTTATCATCACTAGGGGAGTTAATAGGGTAAGCCATATTTTCTGGTTCCTCCCAGCTTTGTTTTCCATCGTTGTAGCGTGCGCGGTAAATATCCATTCCTCCAATACTCTTTGGATTATTGCTACTAAAGTAAAGCGTACGTCCATCCTTCGAAAGGAAAGGAGAAATTTCGTCATAAGGTGTATTAATGTTTAAACCCAAATTACGCGGAACCGTCCAGTAACCATCTTCTTTTGTCGTAACATAGATATCCTTTCCACCTGCGCCTTCTGGTCGGTGACTACTAAATAATAGTAAGGAGTCATTAAAAAAATAAAGACCTGAATCACCTTTTTGAGCATTCACGGGTGTTTTAAGGCTAGGCGGGTTCAACTTGTTTTGGTCTACACTAAACGAATCTACAAGTAATTCTCCTCCATTTTTCTTCAATCCTTTATAGTAATATAAAACCATTCCATTGTCGTTAAAATCCAGCAGTACTTCATTGCGAACGCTATTAATCAGGGAAGGCAAGGGGGTGGTTGAAGTCCACTCTCCGTTGATAATGATAGTAGAAAAAATATCAGTGCTGTAGTTTCCGTAGCGATTGTCAATATACCCTTCTGTGTTTCGCAGTCCACCGGTAGCTCCCTCACGTGCAGAAGAAAAGTAGAGCTTATTATCGTGATTAGGACTAAGTACTGGACCAAAATCATCTCCTGCTGCATTTACTTTATTTCCCATGTTTTCAACTACAGCCCTCTCGTCCACATACGTAAGATTAAGGCCACTGGCACATCTTAAAATGTTGTCTTTTACGTTTTCGCGCTTATCGTCATCAAACTTGGTTTTTGCTAAATACGCTTTATAAGTTTGAATTGCTTTTTTGTAATTTCGTTGTTGATGATAGGCGCGTCCAAGCACATAATACACGTGCTTATCTACTTTTTTTTCATTGGCAACGATGGATTCCAGATATCGGACGCTTTCTTCCAGTCGGTTAGCGTGGTAAGCAGACAGACCTATTTTGAGCATTGTATTTGCATCCGGCGTTTTCAGTCGGGCATACTTGGAGAATAAATTGTAGGCTTCGTGGTACTTATCCCGTTTAAAATAACTTTCTGCGGACGCCTTTAGTTTTTTTGCAGATTGCTGGGCAGTCAACATAGGTGAACTACCGAATAAGAATATCAGGGCGAAAAAAATAACGTTACCTTTCATACTGTTGTATTTTAATCAATCTTAGGTGTTGTTTCACGCGGTATGTTGGGTAATTTGTCTTGTCTTAAATTAATCTTATAACAAAATATATGCTTGAATCAGATGCTTTGCTGGTCATCAAAGGCCTCTAAGTAATCCCCCACTTTGCGGAGGAAAGAGCCGCCTAAAAATCCATCTACGACTCTGTGGTCGTAAGAAAGGGACATAAACATCATTTGGCGAACAGCGATTACGTCGCCATATTCTGTTTCCATTACGGCTGGTTTTTTTCTAATGGCGCCAACGGCTAAAATAGCTACTTGTGGTTGATTGATAATGGGCGTTCCCATGACGTTCCCAAAAGTACCTACATTGGTAAGCGTAAAAGTACCATCCTGAATATCCTCAGGTTTTAGCTTATTGTTACGGGCCCGATTAGCCAGATCATTTACTTTTTGGGTAAGTCCTAAAAGATTAAGTTGGTTGGCATTTTTTATAACAGGTACAATCAGATTGCCGGAAGGTAGCGCAGTGGCCATCCCAAGGTTAATGTGTTTTTTACGGATAATCTGATTACCATTTACGGATACATTAACCATTGGGAAATCACCGATTGCTTTAGCGACAGCTTCCATAAAAATAGGCGTAAAGGTTATTTTCTCTCCATATTTTTTCTGAAAAGGACCCTTTACCTGATTACGCCAATTGACGAGATTGGTTACGTCAGCCTCCACAAAAGAAGTAACATGGGGAGAAGTATGCTTACTATTGACCATGTGATCGGCGATCAATCGCCGCATTCGATCCATTTCTATTATTTCTACGTCGCCACTGCTTCCATTATTGTTTATAGCAGTATTATTTTGGGCAACAACGGCTTTGTGTTGACCATTAGTAGCAGGTTGCGCGGGTGCTCCTTGTCGGTTATTGAGGTAGGACAACATATCCTTTTTGGTTACTCGACCCTCTTTCCCGGTGCCTGGAATCTGTTCCAATTCAGCAATAGCAATATTTTCCTGCTTTGCCATGTTTTTTACCAATGGAGAATAAAAACGATTGGTAGAAGCGGTGGCTGGTGCAGAAGTTCGCACTGGAGCAGAGGTAGTTACTGGCGCAGCAGATTTTGTTGCTGCAGTAGATTTTTTAGATTGACCATTGGTGGCAGTGGGCGCATCTTTTACACTAGGTGTTGGTACAGCTTCGGAGGTGGCCTCAGTTGCGATGATCGCAATGACTTTTCCTACTTCAACGACGGCATCTTCTTCAAAAAGGATTTCAGCAACGGTGCCTGCTACCGGAGCAGGGATCTCTGTGTCTACTTTATCTGTAGCAATCTCGAGGATCGTCTCGTCCATTTCGACCTGATCTCCTACCTGCTTATGCCATTTTAGAATAGTCGCTTCTATAATGCTTTCTCCCATCTTGGGCATCACTAGTTCTACCTTTGCCATATTGGTAACATTGATTGATGAAGTCACTCGAAAACAACTTCGATTTTATAATTTGGTAATTCTCACAAAATTAAACAAATAATCACAAATTTTTTAATTCACTCGTAATAGGAACCTTCGTACCATATCCAGTGCTTTAGTCGTGGTATACTTAATATTATTAGAACGGCTCTTACCTAGTTGTAGTTTCAATGTATCTATCTGATTTTTGTCGCCTACTGCAATCCAGATGGTACCGACGGGTTTTTCGGGTGTACCACCTCCAGGTCCGGCAATTCCTGAAATGGCCACACCAATATCCGTATTCAGTGCATTTAATACACCGGTTAGCATTGATTTTACGGTAGCTTCGCTGACTGCACCATGTTCCACAAGGATAGCATCTGGAACATGGAGTACTTTCTTTTTTAGATCATAAGAATAAGCAACGACACTCCCTTCGTAATAGGCAGAGGAGCCTGGAACAGTAGTAAGTCGATGAGCAAGAAGTCCTCCGGTACAGCTTTCTGCTGTTGAAATCGTTTTTTTATTTTTTATCAATAGTTGACCAACCGCATTTTCAATAGTATCCTTTTCATACCCAAAGACATAATCCGTGAGTCGGTCATTAAGTAATCCTACCTTCTCTGTAAGTTCTGTTTCGATTTGAGAGAGACTTTCGCCTGTAGCAGTAAGCCGCAGGCGTACTTGCCCCAGATTAGGAAGAAAAGCTAATTTAATATGTGGCGGTAAGGCTGCTTCAATATCCTCAATTCGTTCTGCTAGTCGAGATTCACCTTCGCCGATGGTAAGGATGGTACGGTGTGCGATAGGAGTGCCTGCAAAGGTCTGACTAATACGTGGGAGCACTTCTTTTTCCATCAAATATTTCATTTCGTAAGGGACTCCGGGCATAGAGACAGCTACTTTTCCTTCTTTTTCAAACCACATGCCAGGAGCGGTACCCGCTTTATTGGTCAGGATGACCGCATTGTCAGGGAGGTAGCATTGTTCACGGTGAGCTGGCGTAGTGGTACGACCCCATTTTGCAAACATGGCTTCTATGCGTTCAAAAGTTTCTGGATGAAAGGACATACCTACGCCATAGTAATCCGCCAACGTTTTTTTGGTGATGTCATCTTTGGTTGGCCCAAGACCTCCTGTCATTAGAACAAGACTGGTTTCCATAAATGATTCCCCCAATGCAGTACGAATAGCTTCGTCCGTATCGCTAATGGAAATGATTTTAGTGACTCGGATACCGATCAAATTAAGTTGTTGAGCCATCCAGGCAGAATTGGTGTCGATGATTTGGCCGATGAGAATTTCGTCACCGATGGTAAGTAGATGAGCGATCATAATTTTGATATTTTGATATTAATTTTTTTTAAAATAAATATTATTGTCAATAATACACCTATCTTTGTTTTTAGAAGAATTACCTTTGTAAAAATATTTTTAAAATGGTTAATGTTAAGTTATTAAAAGAAATTTGCGAAACACCAGGTGCACCGGGGTTTGAACAAAAAATAAGAGCCTTAGTTCTCAAAAAACTAAAAGGACTAGCCGATGAAGTCTATACCGATGCAATGGGGAATGTGATTGCAGTAAAAAAAGGGATCGAGTCGAAAAAAGTAATGGTTGCTGCTCACATGGACGAAATTGGGTTCATGGTAAGCCATATTGATGACGAAGGCTTTATTCGCTTTCATCCACTTGGTGGGTTTGACCCAAAAACGCTTACCTCCCAGCGGGTGATCGTACATGGCACGAAAGACATCATTGGGGTGATGGGGTGTAAACCAATACACCTCATGTCAACCGAAGAACGCGGAAAACCCATTCCAATCAGCGAGTATTATATCGATACGGGTCGTCCGGCAAAGGAAGTCAAAAAAATCGTTTCCATTGGTAATTCTATCACCCGAGAACGTGAACTGATCGAAATGGGAGGATGCATTAATTCCAAGTCAATGGACAATCGTCTCTCCGTATATATTTTGTTGGAAACACTAAAAAAACTAAAAGGAAAAAAAATTCCTTATGACCTGTATGCAGTCTTTACAGTACAAGAAGAAGTAGGCTTACGTGGTGCTATCTCTGCGGCCCACCGTATCAATCCTGATTTTGGCTTTGGTCTCGATGTAACTATTGCTTTCGACGTACCTGGTGCACAGGGACACGAAAAAATTACCAAACTGGGACAAGGTACTGCCATAAAGATTAAGGATGGTTCCACGATCTGTGATTATCGAATGGTAGCGTATTTAAAAGACTTGGGTAATCGAAAAAAAATTAAGTGGCAACCGGAGGTTTTACCTGCTGGAGGAACCGATACGGCAGCCGTACAACGATATGGAAAAAATGGATCTATTGCAGGAGCGATCTCGATCCCACTACGAAATATGCATCAAACTATTGAGATGGCTCATAAAAAAGACATCTTAGCTACAATTGCTTTATTAATTGAAGCTGTAAAAGGCTTGGATAAGTACGACTGGACCTTTAAGTAATCTCCTTCAATACACCGTATATTAGATTAAAAAAATCTTAAATTCTCTTTTTTATTAGCAATTGGCGCGAGGTTTGGCTATAATTCAGGTGCTTGGGGACAATAGTTTAACTTTAACTGGCCAAGCATTTACTTAGTTTAAAAAACGAATAAAAATTTAAGATGCTAAAGAAGAATATGCTGGTTATAAGCCTGATGATACTTACATTAGGACTTTTCGGTCAATCGTATGAGGAAGAGCCGACGATCACGGCTGAGATGCCCTATTTTTCAGGATGTAGCGAATACGCAAACTTTTCTGATGAAAAGCGAGACTGTTCTAATCAACGTTTAATTACCTTCATTTCTCGAAATTTAGCATATCCAGCAGCGGCCAGAGAGGCAGGTGTAGAAGGAACCGTATACGTCAGATTTACCGTTGATGCCAATGGTAATGTAACTGATGCAACGGTATTGAATCAGGTAGGGGATGGTTGTGATGAGGAGGCATTGCGAGTCGTGCAAATGTTGCCTCGCTGGGATCCTGGAATGGATGGTCTAAAACCTGTTGCTGTTTCAATGAACTTGCCAATCCAGTTTTCGCTAAAAAAAATAGCACCAGAATATTCTGAACGACACACCCTCAACTGGGGTACATTGGTGGGAGAACAGGTATCGCAGTCCACATTAGTAGATAATCTCAATTCCGAAATTGTTATTCGGGATGAAATGGGAAACGACTTGGATATCAGCAATCTGCTGATCGCCTACAAACGCAATCGCTCTTTTTCAGAGGCTGAAAGTACAGGCGAAATTAATAAAGACATGGTGAAATTGGTGAAAAAGGCAAAGTCCGGAGGTGCATTAATGGTTACGGCCACTGTTGTCGAAGATGGAGAATTCCTGGAAGTAGCGCGTGTTTTTAAAATAGTAAATTAAATGTTTTTTAAATTCAAAATCTTACAATTCTCGTAAGTAGTACCGATCACATCCACCATGGCCTGTTTTTCCCATTGGCTTTAGCAGTGGAACAAATCCTGTTTTTTGGTAAAGTTGATTCGCTTTTCGCATGCGATCCAGTGTTTCCAAATAGCAATGGTTATATCCCTTTTCTTTCGCAGCTAACAAAATCATTTCCACCATTTTTTGTCCCATTCCCTGTCCGCGTGAAGCAGGCAAAAAGTACATTTTTCTTAATTCGCATACTTCAGGATTGCCTCCCGTCAGGGGGGCATAGCCTCCACAACCCAATACCTCATTGGATTCGTCGATAACCACGTACATAGCAGCGCTTGGGGCATTATATGCTTCATACATCTGATCTACTTCTGAATCTTCAATAGAATAACCTTTACCTACCGCACCAAATGAAGTCATCACGGTACGTATAATGGAAGCTACTTTTACGTTATCTTTTTGTTGGATAAGTCGAATGGAGAGAAGAGACATGGCGGGCAGAATAATAGAACCAGTCTGTAAATATCTAAATCTACAGACTGGCTATGAGAAATTATCGTTTAAACATATTTCCTAAGGCCTTCATTCCCATACCTGCTATGTCATCCATTACGCTTCCGTCACCATCGCGGTCGAGAAATTTTCCAATTAGGCCCATTTCTTGGCGTTGGTTAGTAGCAGATTTAACAGAGCGGCTCAACATATCAGATAGTCCACTTTGGTCAAGATTTTGCTGACGTTTTTGCTTACCCAACATTCCTAAAACGATAGGAGCGAGCATGGTCATCAAGTTACCGGTCTTGTTGCTACTCAATCCGCTCATCTTACTGATTACGTCGATCGCATTATTTTGCTTTCCGCCAAGTACGTGCTTGAGAATACCAGCACCGTTAGCTGCACGGCTATTCAAATTGCCATTCAACAGGTCGCCAATATTATCGAGAATACCACCATCGTGATCGTTCTCTAAAGCATTGGCTAGATTACTAGCACCATCAGGCGCTTGTGCATTTTTTGCTAAAGCAGAGGTCAGCATAGAGATGATACCGCTAGTAGCAGTTTCTGTTTTTTCTTTGTCTTCGCCAATCTGATTGCTCAGTTGATCCATGATGTTACCAGATAACTGGCTTTTTAAAAGGTCCATTAAATCCATAATTAACTTTTTGATCAGGATGATGTACAAAAAGCTTAGACATCAACACTGTAATGATAAAATATTTCTTTTAAGACTAATCTTAAAAGGGGTAAGTAACAAAGATAAGGTAAAAAAACAGGTTATTTAAATTTATGTAACTGATTTAGGGGAGTGAAGATCCGTAAAATCTATAAAATTCCCTATATTTGAGTGAAGCGGTCGGCTAAACAAACTATTAGAGAAAACGTAAAACCAATTTATGAAACCAGCTAGACAGGAAAATCAGCAGGAAGCCATGAAGAGTCATATCCTTTCGGAGGCACAGGAATTTATCCTTAATTTGTTTAATCAGGTAAGCGACAACCGTCTGCTTTATCACAATTATCAACGTACCAGTAAGATTGTCGAACACGTCGGAAAGGTAGCCAAATCAACTGAAGCCGATACGGAGACCGAGGAAATTGCTCGTCTTGCTGCTTGGTTTCACGCGGCAGGATATCACTTGAGTTATGACCGTGCAATCGACCATAGCGTGGAGCAGGCCGAAAAATTTCTAAAAAACAAAAACTATCCGCAGACAAAAATCAATCAAGTACTCACTTGTATCAACGCTAGTCGGGAAAATAATCAACCGGATACACCAGCCGGATATTTATTCGTAGATGGATTGAATGGATTCAATGCAACCAATAATTTTTTCCATCACCGTCCATTACTCCGACTCGAATGGGAGCTGATACAAAGTCGTCAATTGCATCCTGTAGAATGGAATCAAATGCAGTTGCAGGAATTGTTACGTACTAGTTTTTATACGCCTTATGGCAAAACCGAGTTCGCGCCGTTGGTGGCTCAGAATATTCTGATGCAAAAGAGTCGTGTAGAAAAAAATAAAAACCAGCAGGTTCAATTATTAGATGGTGAGCCGGCGAAAATTCGAAAATTCCAAGGGCTAGAAAAAAAACTACCTGGAAGTGCTACCCAAACCTATTTTCGAACCAACTATCGTAACCACATCAACCTAAGTGCCATCGCGGATAATAAGGCAAACATCATGATTAGCGTCAACGCGATTCTGATCTCCGTCATCATATCTGTACTGTCTTATCAAAATATTCCAGAAACACAACCTATGGTTTTATTGCCAGTCGTATTGTTTTTGGTAACGGCACTTACGTCGTTGATTTTTGCGGTACTGTCTATTCGACCTAAAGTTACTTCCCATAATGAAGGCAAAACAGACCTACAGGAGGCGCGGAAAAACATCGTCTTCTTTGGTAATTTTGTTAACCTCAATCTGGAAGAATTTGAATCGGCAATGGATGCAGTCCTCCGAGATGGTGAACTGATTTATGGGAACATGGTACGGGATCTTTACTTTTTAGGAAAAGTATTGGATAAAAAATACCGTTTTTTAACGATGTCGTATAATATTTTTATGGTAGGTTTTGTGAGTACGGTAATTTCGTTTTTAGCAGTGTTGTTTTCGTAAATATGTTATAATTACTCCATTTCTAACACCCATTCTCCTGCTTCATTTTTCTCTAATTTAACCACCTTCAACCTTAAATTACCCGAAGTAGAAGAAGGTAAAAGGGTGATTTCTGCTTCCTCAACATCCAGCCATTTCGCGATGATCGGTTTATACTTGTCGAGTTTTTTTTCAAAAACTAACTCTAGTCCTTGATTAGTGTAAGCAAAAATCTGAACGCCATTACGGTCTGGGTCTAGCTGTAAGTCTCCGCGAATACTGAGTAGTTTTTTATAATCAGGAGCAACAACGGGGAAGCCCCAAATCGGGGTGACCTTACCAGATTTATCGTTAAGCAACTGATAGGAATCCGTTTCATTTCCTACCACCCCTACGACAAAGAGGCCCATTTGTGGGACATAATAGCGATAAAAATAATTCTGTCTTGCCGCCCCTTCTTCAATCCCTGAATCATCGAGTTGTTTCTTTTTGCCATTTAGCAAAGTAAATTCAAGTGTTCCCTCTCCGGTCTTTTTGACAAATTGCTTGTCCTTTGATAATTGTTTCCCTTCTATTCTTGCAAAACAACTCGTCGCCTGACTGATCCTCCGTCTCTTAAAATAGTCCATGCAGCCATCATACGGATTTTTTAAAGCAGCCACTTTAGGTTGATAAAATTTTACACCACCACCATATACCCATCCTTCTTTACCTTCGGTGGTTGATACTTTGAGCCAAGGCTCATCAAAAGCCTTGCCTCGTAGGGTAATCTGCTGTGTAAAATCAGTTTTTTCTTCCAAATAGGTTAATGCTGCTCCTTCGGAAATTTCAGCTACGACATCCGATTTGGTGTCGGGTTCGGCTCGCATTCTGAGCTTATCTACCCAAGCATATACGGTGACGGTGGTAGCCGCAGGTACTGCTGTGCTGTCAATTGCAGCATTTGTTCCGGTAGATGTGCTTCCAGTATCGGTGGAGTTTGTATCTTTACAACCTACAAAGACCGATACAAGCATTAACAAGGCGAGGAAATGTTTTTGGATCATAGTATTTGAATTGTTTTCCAATAGTTGTTTATAGTATTTAAGTAATTCTGAGAACTACTTAAACTTTAGACGGCAAATTATAATTTTCGCCACAAATTTAGGGTTATTATAAATACCACCAAGTAAAAGTTCGGAAGTATAAGGAATGTTGACAAAATAAATGAGGAGAAGTAGGATTTTGCTTTTGGCTTTCTTCTAACGCAATTTTATGAGTTAAGGGAAGCCGACTAGCGAATGGTCAACAGCCGATAATATTATATTGAACGACCTGCCAAATGATTAATTATATTTATTATGCTGAAAAAAACACTGCTACTATTCGGTCTACTCTACTTTTCTACTATTATTTTCGCTCAAGAAAATTCACGGGAAAGTTATATTAAAAAATACCGTAAAATCGCTGTCCGAGAAATGGAGCGTGCTGGAATTCCTGCTAGTATAAAACTTGCTCAGGGAATTCTTGAATCCAATGCCGGGAAAAGTACCTTGGCAAAAAAAGCCAGAAATCACTTTGGGATGAAATGCGGTTCCCAATGGACAGGAGATACTTATTATCTGAAAGATGATGATTATAATGATGCTGGAAAATTAATGAAGTCCTGCTTTAGGGTATATAAAAAGTCACAAGATTCTTATATTGCTCATTCCGAATTTTTACGCGATCCCCGTAAGCGATATCGTTATGGAGATTTATTTCGACTTAATCCTAGAGACTACAAAGCTTGGGCGCGAGGCCTTAAATCTGCAGGCTATGCGACCAGCCCCACCTATGCTGAAAAACTTATCCGAATTATTGAAGCCTACGAACTATATCAATATGATAAGAAAGGTGCGCCAGAAGTAGATATCCCCGATGATGATCGCTATCCGGATGAGATAGATTTTGAAAATGAAGAGAAGGACAAAAAAGAAGATGTTATTGCGGAGGACCCAAATGATTCTGGTATTTTGATTTTAAATGATGTAAAAATGGTATTGGCTGAAAAAAATGATACGCCATTAGAAATTGCCAATCGTACCGGAACTAAGGTCAAATGTATTTTACGATTTAATAATAAACTGACCCGTCCTACACAGGATGTTACCCCCAATGCTCGGGTCTATTTACAAAAAAAACGGAATGGATATAGAGGGAAAAAGAAATATCATCAAGTGCGAGCAGGAGAAAGTTTATACTACATCTCACAGGCTTATGGGATCAAACTGGATAAACTGTACAAACGAAATCGGATCTCAAAAGGTCAGCAACCCCGCGAAGGCAGTCTGATCAAATTACGTGGCTGGAAAGTCAGTAAAAATAAAGCGCCAAAAACCACCAAAGATCCAAATGCACCTGAAAAGGAATTTATTGACAAACCCGATATTGCCAATCAGCCCAATACACCGAATCCAGATAATGCCGATAGCGATATTATCCCAACCGACGCGGAGGATAATGATGAGGTAGAATTTTCGGAAGAAGAGATTGATCCGGAAGAAACATTTAACCCTTTTGATGAAGTACTTCCTCAGGAAAAGCCAGTATACCATCATGTAGTAAAAGGGGATACTTTATATAAATTATCTCGCTACTACGGTGTGTCTGTAGAGGAAATTCGATTGCTGAATCAGATGCGCTCCAATATTCTCAGCGTAGGACGAAATTTGCGGATTAAATAGAAAATACCGATTTTAGCCGGATAAAGGCACTTCTTTAAAAAATCTCAACCAATGATTCGACTGATAACCTTTTTAGTGTTTCCAATTTTATTTTTTGGTACCAGCTTGTCTGGACAAGGTGCTGCCTTTGGTGTCAAAGGTGGTGTGACGATGGCGTTCCAAAAATGGGACAATGCTGAGCGTGACCCCTTGATAGGGTATCATTTTATTGCTTCGGTGGAGACATTGGCAGATGAAGGGGAGTTCAGTCTGTTTGCACAAGCGGGGTATCATACGCGGGGCAGTGCGATCCGTGTTCGAAGTTTTAATTATAATGACCGCAATACTGGCGCACCTCGTAACTTTGGTGGTAGTACAACTAAATATGATTTTTATAATATTGGATTATCTGCCGGAGTCAAACAGCGGTTTGCTGCTGGTGGTGGAAGTCTGTATTACTTGTTTGGGTTACGAGGAGAATATAATGTCAAGAATGGTTTTAGTCAATTTAGTGAACTTCCCGATAATATCCGAGCTTTCTTTCCTTCCGAGGTAGGTGTAAATGACTTCACCTTCGGATTTATTTTTGGTGGTGGCTTTGAATTTCCACTCAGCCCTTACATTGATGCGACCATCGAATTGACCATCAATCCTGATTATACAAAGCAATACTTTCAACCACCCAGTTCGGCATACGACCCTTATACCCGTAATATTCGCCCGCTTCCTGAACGAAGTATTCGCAACAATTCAATAGAACTCACCGTCGGATTCCGCTTTTTAAGATTGGTCGAATACGTAGAGTAAATCCATTTAAATTCAATCTTTTTTCGCCTGAATACTGTCTTTACAATAAAGCAACATGGTTTTTTTATTCATTATAACGTATTTATACGTTATAAAACTGAATATATAGTTGTTTTTCTGCAAAATACGTTGTACATTTGTTTTAATGATAATAAAAAACGCTAAGATGCAGCAACTTACTAAAGGAGAAGAAGAGATTATGCAACTAATATGGGAACTCGAAAGATGCACCGTCAGAGATGTGCTGGATAAATTGGGTACACCGAAACCTCCCCATAGTACCATCTCTTCAATTGTTCGAATCTTGGAAGGAAAAGGATTTGTAGATCATAAAGCGTATGGACGTACATACGAATACTTTCCAATCATTAGTCGGTCGGACTATAGTAAGAAATCCATAAAAAAATTGGTGCAAGATTACTTTAATGGTTCTTCTAAAAGCTTGGTTTCTTTTCTGGTCAAGGAAGAGAAAGTCAATATTGATGAGCTTCAACAATTACTGGATAAGATGAAGGATGAGAAAAATAATGTTGATAAAAAATAAAAAGCTATGATACCTTATCTCTTTGAATCTACGATTTGTTGGCTGGTTTTTTACGGCTTTTATTTGCTGGTGTTGGAGCGGGAAACATTTTTTACGCTCAATCGCTTTTATCTGCTGATTACGGTCTTGCTGGGATTGGTGTTTCCGCTATTGGAATTTAGCTGGTGGCAAAGTTTCACGGGAGATAGTACGATGACCGTGATGATGCAGCCGGTGACGGTCACGATGTCTCAGGTGGGATATACCTTACAGGAAATTGTAGTGACGCCGGATAAACAGCAGACGACTTACTTTGGTCAGATTTTGCTGGGCATTTACTTGATAGGGGTTGTGTTATCTACTTGCCGATTAGCGTATGGAATATGGGGAATAAATCAGTTGAAACGGAAGAGTATCATTTATGAAAAAATTGATCATACCCTTGTAGAAACGAATAATATACATTTACCTTTTTCGTTTTTTCGTGATTTGTTTTGGAGTAAAAAACTAGAATTATCAACAGAGGACAAGGAACGAATTTTAAGACATGAATTGACCCACATTCGCCAATACCACAGTGTAGACATTATATTTTTAAAGATAATAAGTATTTTATTTTGGTTTAACCCAATTTTATGGTTTTATAAAAAAGCCATTCGCGATACGCATGAGTATCTCGCAGATGAGCAAGTGCTTGTCCAACATAAAAAGAAACAATATGGCCAGTTGTTGTTACGACAAATGCAATCCGGAACCGCATTTTCGTTGACACATAATTTTAATCATTCACAATTAAAAAAACGCTTTCAAATGATGAATAAAAATAAATCTTCCCGATGGGCTATGACCCGCTATATTTGGGCACTACCCATTTTTGCACTATTATTACTGGCCTTTAAAGCCAGTGATATGCTCCCCCAGAATTCACAAAACCCGATCCTGCCGGCACAGCAATTCCACGTCAATCAATCACCTGGTGACAGCATATTTAACAAAGTAGATCAGATGCCCACCTTCCCAGAATGCGAGGACGTAGTTGACTTTGCAGAACGAAAACCCTGTGCAGATCAAAAGATGTTGCAACACATTTATACCAAAATAAAATATCCTGAACTGGCTCGCGAAACCGGAACGCAAGGTACCGTAGTCGTGCAATTTGTTGTCAATAAAAAAGGAGAAATTGTTAAGCCAAGAGTACTTAAAAGCATTGGTTATGGTTGTGATGTGGAGGTACTCAGAGTGGTCGAAAGTATGCCAAAATGGAATCCAGGAATCAATAAAGGTGAAAAGGTAGACGTATATTTCAACCTGCCTATAAAATTCAAACTTCAAAGCGATGCACCCACCGCAGACCAGAAAAAAACGGCACCATCCGCTCCGATAACACTCTCTGTATTTCCCAATCCCACACCGGGAGAAGTGAAGGTATCCCTTCAGGCAGAAGCTCAACCTATAACACTTTACATCAGTGATATCAAAGGAGAAATCTTAAAAGAAGAAACCTATTCTGCTTTTTCTGGCAAATCTGAAAATGCTTTCGATTTGACAAAATTAGGCGTTACAGGAACCCTGTTTATAACTATAAAACAAGGTGATCAAATAAAAACAGAACAAATAATACTTAATTAACATATTACTAATAATCTACGTTGCTAAGGATCAATTAAAAAAAGAAGCAGCCAAATGTTATAAATTATTCTTTTATTGATCCTAAAGACCGCTATTATCCCGAATATCATATCAATGTGATATTCGGGATTTTTTATACCGCTCACTAAGACATCATCTACTTTTCCAAAAAAATGTTTTATCTTTGTTGTTCTGATTTTTTAACCCGCGTTGCAGATCAATTCTACTATGGCAAAGAAACAAACTACCGCAGCACTGACCGAGAAGAAAACCTCAAAAAAGAAGGTAACTCCACTCAAGAACGAAGGCTATTTCGAGCCGGACCAAATGCACATCATCGGTGCACGGATGCACAACCTTAAAGACATTGATATTTCCATTCCTCGGAACCGATTTGTGGTCATCACCGGGATTAGTGGTAGCGGTAAATCATCGTTGGCCTTTGATACTATTTATGCCGAAGGACAAAGACGATACATGGAAACTTTCTCTGCCTATGCTCGGCAATTTATTGGAGATATGGAACGGCCGGATGTGGAGCAAATCACTGGGTTGAGTCCTGTTATTTCTATCGAGCAAAAAACGGTTAGTCGTAATCCTCGCTCTACCGTAGGAACCATCACAGAAATTTATGACTTCTTACGGCTGCTGTATGCACGTACGGGAGAGGCGTATTCATATACGACAGGCAAGAAGATGGTTCGCTATAATGAGGATCAAATGCTCGATCATATTTTTAAACATTTTAATAAAAAGAAAGTAGTCTTATTAGCACCGTTAGTGCGGGCGCGAAAGGGACATTATCGAGAGTTGTTTGATCAAATCAGAAAACAGGGATACACAAAAGTACGAGTAGATGGAGAAATCGTTGACATAAAAGCGGGGATGCAAATCGACCGATACAAAACGCATGATATCGAAGCCGTAGTAGATCGTCTGGCAGTCAGCAAGGATCGACGTGATCGTTTAAATGCTTCTTTGCAAACTGCGCTGAAAATGGGCAACGGTTTTATCATGGTACTCGAACATGGGAAGAAAGAGGTGCACCCATACAGTAAACATTTGATGGATCCTGATTCGGGAATTTCTTACGAAGAACCGTCTCCGAATGCTTTTTCCTTCAACTCTCCTTATGGTGCCTGTCCGAGTTGTAAGGGGCTTGGTAAAGTCAATAAAGTTGACTTGGCTAAAGTCATTCCTGACGATAGTTTGAGTATCAATAAATCAGGTATTGCACCATTCGGCGAACCACGCGATAACTCGACATTTAAGCAGCTAAAAAAAATTGCAAAACAATATAAATTTAAATT
>Ga0114957_1002316_pt1 | contig 18469 bp, 23 predicted proteins | sample BantaG_FD_87175 | JGI IMG/M metagenome (GOLD analysis project Ga0114957, IMG submission 87175) | Marine algal microbial communities from Bantry Bay, Ireland - BantryBay_4 metaG | ecosystem: Host-associated > Algae > Red algae > Unclassified | place: Bantry Bay, Ireland | collected 2014-11-21 | reverse complement strand
TGCATCTTGGAAAATCAAAGCAGCAAATGCAAAAAATCTTGCTGCAAATTACAAAGGTCAAGTGATGCAATACATCATCAAGAAACATCCAGAAGATTACTGTCTTCAAACGAAGTGTGGTTGCGGAAAGGAAGACTGCAACGATTGTTCTGGACTCAAAAAACTACCAAACAGAAGAAGACCGAAAACAATATCAATATAATTTATATCCAAAAAGGGATAAAATAATTCTGATTTTCTTTGACGATAGCAAAATATCGTCTATCTTTGATATATATACAGATTGACAGTTTCAAATTTCAATCAAGTATGGTTCTTTATTAGGTGTTGCAAAGCCAATTGCAATGTCTGTATTTATTCACATCTAAATCAAAGTTATTATGGCGAAGGAAAAAATTGAAGATCAGAACGGCAAAGACACTGGACTGACATTTTCAAATTACAGTGGTGATATAGTCACCAAGTCTGAAGAACAATTGCAAGAAGAAAAACGAAAGTTGGAAGCAATTGACAAGATGACACAATCGGAACTTCAAAAAGGAACTATTGTTTCAACGAAGTATTGGGATGCAAGTGTCGGTGACGAACTTCGTGGTGTTTACGATGGATTCAAGCCAATTGAATCTGAAGGAAAACCATTGATCGCAATTCAGATTACAACATCTGAAGGAAAGTATCTTGCTGCAGGTCAACACTTGGTTGAAGCATTCATTGGAAACAGTATCAAAGCAGGAAGTGCAGTTCACGTGAAGCACACTGGATTGTCTGGAAGAATGAAAATGTTCGAAGTCAGAATCTTGGAAGTTTAATCAATTTATCAAATCAAAGTGAAGATCACCGAAAGATGGTCTTCACTTTCAAATTTTAGTAAAAAATGAGTCAAGCGTTAACATTAGAAGAATTACAAAGATTGCATCCAGAACTGGTGCAGGAAATTGAAGTCAATAAAGAAATCAGAGAAAAAGGTTTGATTTCAATCATCAAAAAAAGAGTTGATGACAAAGCAAGGAAGTTCAAAAAGATAACTGGTGCAGATTTCAAATTGAGAGCATCAAAAAGTGGATTGTTTTTGTCAGAACCAAAACAGAAGTCACCAAAGAAGATATATTTGGATGCTTGTGAAAACCACGACAAGCAACTTGGATATGAAGAAAATATCATTGCGAAGATCAATTCACTTGAAGAAGAAGTGAATGTCAAAGAAGCATCATCGAAAGCCAAATGCGATTCTTGGCAAACAAAGTATGACGAAGCAGAAAACAAAGAAGCGAAGTCGATCACAAAACTTTTGGATCAGATCAAGAATGAACAAAAGCGTTGGAAGGAATCCAAGATCAAGAAGTTGGAAGGAATTGCAGAACAGAAGCAAAAGTTGAATGAACAAAAAGCAGTGACAGGTGAAAGTCTTCTTGCGAAAAACAATGCATTCAAGAATAAAGACAAGATCGTTTTGACAGTTGGTCAAAAAGCATACTTGCGACAATGGTTAAAGGAAGCACAAACAGGAAGAAGAAAGACGTACAGCACTTTTGGAACAAGGAAGGGAACAATACAGGAAGATGAATCAATCGTTCTTTACAACCGTGTTACTGGTGCAGTGGGAACGAAGAACGAATTAAGACTTGAAGATGAATACTTCACTGGTGAATTTGACTATATGCCAGAAAACATTGAAAACTTGATCGTTGACATCAAGTCAAGTGAAGATGACAAGTCACATCCAAGATATCTTGATGAATTGCCGAATGATGCGAAAGTTCCAACGAAAGCATACTATTCACAACCAATGGTATATATCAACCTTGCAAACAAGCACGGATTGATCAAAGACATTGAACTTGCAAAATGTGAAATTGCATACTGTCTTGTTAATGCAACGGATGAAATGATTGAAGATGAAATCAGAAAACAATGCAGGTATAACAAAGTGAAGAAGTTGACATCAGAACAAGAAGAAAAGATTTTCTACAATATGACGTTTGACAACATTCCAGATGAATTGAAAGTCAAGCGATATATCTTCACTTATCAACCACACTTGATCAAAACGTTGGAAGGAAAAGTTGAAGCAGGAAGGGATTATATTGACGAACTTTTGTCCAATACTTCTATGACTTTGGAATTATAGTACTATCTTTGAACCGAAACTGTTTATATGACGTGTTTCGGTTCAAATTCCCTTCCCAAAGAACCGACACGTCATTTTTTATTTTATAACAGTTTTATCACAATACAAATGGAATATTTACACATTACAAACAGGGGTTTATTAGACATCAACTTGTTTTCACTTATGGGTGGAAGCACAAAAAAAGAAGACAAATTCAAGATCGGAAAATTCGGAACTGGATTGAAATACACAATTGCATTTCTTCTTCGAAACAACATTCACTTCAAAGTCTTCATTGATGGTGAAGAAGTGTTGATTGAAAAAAGGAAACTTGTTGCAAGGGAAACAGAATTTGATGTCATTTACATCAACGGTGAAAAGACATCAGTGACAACACAAATGGGTCACGACTGGAAAGCGTGGATGATCGTTCGTGAAATCTGGTGCAATGCATTGGATGAAGATGATCCACATTATGCAGTCACAGATATTATCAATCCAGAAAAAGGAAGGACGCAATTTTATATCCAGAATATTGCAGGAGTAAAAAACGTCACTGAAAACTGGAACAAGTATTTCATTCATCAAGTTGAACCACTGCAGGAAACAGAAAGATATGCAGTTTACAAAAATCAATCAAAGGGTTTGACTATTTACAAGAATGGTGTTTTGATCAAAAGCATAAAGACAGATAAAAAAGCATTGTTTGCATATGACATCAAGAATGCTGACATTAATGAACTACGTGAATACAAAGGATATCTTCAGCAAGACATTTCACTTGCTGTCAAGAACTTCAATGAAAAGACGGTTCAGATTTATATGGAAAATCATATGAATCATTGGGAAAATGGACTTGACTTCGATTATTCAAGTTTTACAAAATTCAGTGATTCTTGGAAAAACTTTATCGGTGAAGCGAAAATCATCACGCAAAAAACAAAAGATCATTTCGTTTCTTCTGGTGCAATAGATCAAAAAACAGCAGACGAAACAATGGTTGTCGTTTCTGCAGCACTTTACAAAGGTTTGGTTGATAATCACAAAAGTATGTCTGCAGTGAAAGTTGTTTCAAAGACTTCACAGTTTATGCGAACGGACACGATCAATCCAGACTTGGAAGTAAAGATTCAGAAGTCGTTGAAGGTTCTTGAAAAGATTGGATACAAGATGAACAAAGACTTGTCAATTGAATATGGAATATTCACCAGATCATCGACATTGGCAAAGATGGATATTGAAAATAAGAAAATATACATCAGTGAAAAGATGGTGGACAAGTCAATCTTCTGCAACGTTGGAATGTTGATTGAAGAAAATGAACACTATGAAACAGGATTCGAAGACGAAACAAGACAGTTTCAGCAACACTTCATCGATTTGTATTTGAATCAGATGTTGAAAGCGAACAGCGTGGAATTATGATTGATTGGAACGAATTGAAGACAGTCAAAGCGAATCAAAAGTTGTTCCGTGTCATTGAAGGTGGTTGGAAGAACTGGAAGTTTGATGAACTTGTGGAGTGCAACGGATTGGAAAAAGCAATTGAAATTGCTGAACAATATGCATTTTGGAATGAAAACTGTCTTCTTCGTAACGATATGAGACGATTGCAGGACGGTGACGGCTATCAATGGAAGATTTCCAGACCAAGACACACAACGATGGTCGTTACTGATCTGCAAGGCGTTATTTTGACGATTGAAGATGATATGAAAAAGTTCGTCGGACTCAATATCAAAGAAATATTAAAAACAAAACAATATATTTACACTTATAACAAAACAACAGTTTCAAAAAATGATTCAAAATAGTACAGACACAGTTCAGTTGATGAACGCAGTGTCAATCACAGGAAATATCATTCCTAAACTTTGGTATCAAAGATTGACATACACAAATAAACGTGGAACACGTCCACACCTTCTTGCAATCAATGTATTGTCAGAAATCGTTTATTGGTACAAGCCGAAAATTGTCATCAGTGAAGAAACAGGAAAAGTGATTTCACACGACAACAGATTCAAAGCAGATAAACTTCAAAAGAATTACAAGCAATTAGCAGAACTTTTTGGAGTGTCTTACAAGTTAGCACGTGAAGCAGTTCTTTTTCTGGTTGAAAAGAATATGATCACAACTGAATTGCGGAATATTCCAGTCAGTGGAACAGTACTTCAAAATGTAATGTTTATCGAACCAGTTCCAGAAAATATTGACATTGTCAGTAATTCATCCGATTACCCAATTGGAATATTACCGATCACCGAAATGGACAAAAGGCGATCACCGAATTCGTCAACAACCGATTACCCAATTGGGCAAAAGGGTATTACCCAATTGGATAGTACATATACAAAGACTACTTCAAAGACTACTTCAGAAAGTAATACAAGTATAAACAGTGATGAAATCACTGAATTGTTAAATCATTTCAATTCGGTTACAGGAAAAAAAGTTTATGTCACTGGTGATCGTGCAAAAAGAAACAGAACATTGATTTCAAGTTGTCTGAAGAAGAAATTCACCAAAGAAGAAATCAAGTCAGTAATCGACTTGAAAACTTTTGAATGGTCTTGGAATCCAGATATGGTTCAGTATCTTCAGATTTCGACAATATTCAGACCGAGCAACTTCAATAAATACATTCAGCACGTTGAAGAATTGAAATCAGATAAAAAGAAAGCAAAACAATTTGTTCAGCAAATCAACAAAAAGAAAATTTCAAATGGAATTACAGAAAAAGGGAAATCAACAAGCAGTGTCAAAGACTTCTATTCACAAAAAAGTTGAAGAAGTATTCAAGATTGATATTGTTCTTGAAGAATCTGCAGTTGATCACGATCTCAATAAATCAAGGCATTACATCAAGCAGATAGAACCATACAGGCAAACAGATATGAATTTGGTTGCTGAAGGTCAACATCTTTCACAGATGAATGAAAGTGATGCTGCAATGATAGTTTCAAGAATACTTGAATTGATTGCATATGATTACAGGGTTCAATTGAACATTGATGTATTGACGGTGTCGTGGGATTTGATCAGAATGTATCCAAAATACACTGCAATGGATTTCATTCAGATATACTTCAAAGTAAAAGACGGACATTATGCAAAAGATACATATGTCATTTCTTCAAGAGGTATCACACGTGAATTCATTCTACACTGGATTAGAGAATATCACAAAGAAAGAACACAGTACATCAGACTTCATCAGAGTAATAAAGCAGAACAAGAAAACACAGCATCAGTTTCACCAAGAGTTTCTGTAAAAATGTACAACGATTATCACGGTTATGATCCTATTGTTGCAATTTTTGATATCACAAGGTGTTCGACACATAAATATTTTGGTGGTGCTTCAAGTTCAAGAATTATTGATCCACTTAGAATCAAGGATTTTATTGAAGAAAATATTGGTGTTGAAAAGTTCTTCAAAGTAATGAAGTCTAAAGTCAGCGAAGAATTTTATAATTCAATGACACCAGAAAATTGCGTGAACAAATTGATTATTGTTTCAAAATATGCTTCCAATGAAGAATGGCATAAAACAGTTCGTGAAAAAACAAAGTCAATTCAGAGTGGAACACTTGCAATTTCATATGACGACAACGGTGTTGTTCTGACATTTGACGGAACTGTTTTAAAAAAGATAAACAACTTTTTTCTGGAAATCGGTTTGCCAGATTACATCAACACATTAAAACCACAATATGAAGCAAGGATTAAGGAAAAGAATTCTGCAGTTATTGACTGAAGACTATCCAAGAGGACTGCAATTGATATCCATAACTGAAAACTTGTTTGACTATCCAATAAATGAAGTTGAAAGAGCAGTTTACCAGATGCATTCAAAAGGTCACTTGGAAAGAAAATATCACGGATTTTATAAATTCAAAAAGATATCCAAAAGAAGAAGATATTATCTTCATCACGTGTTGAAACGTCATTACAAACTGGATGTCAAGCAAAGGATCGTATTTATTGAAGAATACATTGAATCAACAAAAGATAAATTGAAAGAACTTGAAGTGAATGGATATACGTTACAAACAGTGATGCAAGTAACAAAAGACCATAAATGTTTTCTGAAAAATCAATACAAGATTCAATCTTCAAACACTATGCGAAACAAACAGGAAATGATTACGAACTGATTGTTCCAAATGTTTATCTGTATGGTTGGGAATCTGATTTGATAATATACACAAAGAATGGTGTCATTATCGAAATAGAAATCAAGATCACCAAACAGGATTTGATAAACGACAAGAACAAAGACAAGCACAAGATAATTGAAACCTGCAGTGACTATGATAAACCAAATTATCTGATATATGCGATACCAAGTACAATGATTCAAAACAACGTGATACCAGATCAGTACGGATTGATTGTCGTGAACACAACAGGTGGTGTCAGAATGATTCGAAAACCTAAAATATTAAGTGCTGCAACGAAACTGAAAAACAAAAAACAATATTTACTAAAATCAACGTATTTTAAATACTGGAAAGCCAGAACCAATGAAGGAATCTTTCACAACAATCGCAAGAACTAAATTTGGTGGATCAAAACTGATCTTCAGTGATGTTCCACAAATGAGTGCATTTTTAAAACCACTAAATGGATACATCAGAGTTTCTTTTGAGTACATAAACGATGATGCAACAGAAAAACAAAAGTATCATATTAGCAAAGTATTAGTTCCAAGATTAATATATTTACAAGCGAAAGAACAAGATCAGATATTTACAAGCGAACAAGCACTTGATATTTTAATCATTCAAGTATGCAAAGGAAGGTCAACGGACTTGAATTCATACGACAAAAAGGAACTGTCATCAATGATAGACAAGATCAAAAGGTTCTTTGCAGAAAATTTTCACGACATTCAAAAAAAGTATTAAAATGGTTTCATTCAAATTGCAAAAATTAAAAATCGTCGAAGCAGGTCTTCAATTCAAATGTGAATACACGATCACACATTTCAACGAAGAAGATGGATCGATCCACTATATGACAAAACATATGGTTCAAGATCACATTTTCAACTTGTACACATTGACGGAAATGTTCAACAAGACAGGATCACACGCAACTGAAATAAATAATCACAGCGAAGAAACTGTTGCATATCCAGTTGAATTGATTCTTGATTCATACGGTGGTTCTTCAAACAAGCAGTATGTCATTGATATCAAGTATGAATTTCAAGGAAGATCAGAAGAAATGTCAAAAGGAAGAACGAACAAAATTCTGGTTGATGAAGATGTGTACAAAAATGCAAGTGTCTTGAAGCGTGACATCATTGAACTGGTGACAGCACTTGAAGAATTCGTTGTTGATGGTGTCAGAATTATTGAAGAAACAGAAACAATTGATTTCGCAAAACAATCTGTTGATATGCAACCAGAAGAAGTTTGATAAAAAGAAGAAAGAAAATATGCAAAGTTTGCAATCAAGAAAAGTTCATCTTTTCAAAAGGAAGGTGTGAATATTGTGCAAGTAAAACGTATAGAAAAATTGAAAGAACAGGATTGTCATTGCGAAAAAAACACACAGAAGTCAAGGTGCTACATCAGACCGTTGACACAAGCAATGATCAGATTAAGAGAAAGAACGAAGGAACAGAAGAAAAGACAAATTCAAGAACGAAGTCACCAAAAAGGAAATACAAAGCCAGTAATGCTTCAAAAGTTAACACCTACAAAACATCGAATGGTGATCGACTTACATCAGTACAGGTTGAAGCAAGGATTAAGAACGCAAAGAAATTATTCATAAACAACTTCAAATATGAACACGGATATCATTATTGTGAAGACTGCAAAAAGAATCACGGTGTGAATCAAATGGAAGGATGTGAAATATTGGACATTAGTCATGATATATCAGTCAAGGAAGCAAAGGAAACAGGAAGAACAGAATTGTGTTGGGATTGGGAAAACAATTTCACTTTAAGAGGTAGAAAATGTCACAGGGTACACGATAAATCATATTAAAAAATTAAACAGTTTTACAAATGGAAATAATAACTAACAATCAAATTCAAGTCGTTCAGCTAAATGAACAAGTTGTCAAATTCACAAAGACAGAAGACGGTCAATATGCACTTTGCAGTGATGATGTCTTCCAGTATCTTTTTGATAGAAACAAGTATAGGCATTTGAACAATATCGAAGCACTTGGAATTGATGCAAAGACAGATGCAGGACAAAAGGTTTTCAAGTTCTATTCAATAAAGAAACACGAACAATATCTTCTTGAATACCGTGTCAGACAAAAAGCATATAATTCAAGCATTCAAAATGAAACATTCACGTACAGGAATTACAAAAGATTCTTGTCAGATGGTGGTGTTCAAAACTTGTATGATTTATGCTGCAAACAAGACGGTGTTGATTCAACAGAAAATTACGAATCATTAAGTTCTGACTATCTTGAAAAGTATGAACAAGCATTGGATCAAGAAAACAATGAATCAACAGATGTTGAAAAGATGGATCACGCAGACGATGCAATGAATTATATGACTGCAAATTCGATGTATGACGACACGAAACTTGATGAACGATTCATTGTCAAGGAAAAACCAGAAACACCACCAGAGCCAACAGAACAGGTCACAACAAGCAGATTGCGACAGTTTGTCACGAACAAAGATGTCTTTTTGTGGTCAACGATCCTTTTGACGGCAATATTCATACCATTCACATATTCAGCGTTGTCCAAATATGTGACCGTTGGTGATGGTGGTTTCTGGACATATATCACACCGATTATGTGTTTGGGTATGGCGATTGCGTTTGACTGGTCAATAATGGTCTTCAGTGTAAACGGAAAGCATAAATTGGCGAATATTGGTGGATTGTTTCAAATTATATTCATATCAGTTCACTTTGACATCATATCAGAATTGCATTCTGAAGATTTACAAACAATGGTCACAAAGATTTGTGCAGTTGTTTACGGTGCAATATTATTAAATCAGTTCAGTAAACTATCAATGAAAAATGGCTAAAATTGAAGACATATTTTATGAACAATTGCACGTTCAACTTGGAAACAAAAAAGTACAGGTTCAATTCAAAAAGAATTACACGCTTGAAAACAAGTTGACTGAATACGAAGTTGCAAAGAAGATAATGAATGGAAACTTGCAGGAATTGAAGATCAATGGAAGGAATGGAAGAAATTCGATTCTTGTCATTCTGGATAACCAGATCAAGCACAATGAAGAAATCATTGGTGATAAAAAAGGATTCTTCAAGGTTTGGTCAAATTCAAAGAATATGTTCTTAAATGTTGCTATGACGCAACAGTATTACAAAGCAAAGCATTATTCATCAAAACAATCGTTCATGTTCAATTTGAATAATTATGATTATATTGATGTCATACAGAGAAACAATAAGCATATAAAATTGATCGTCAAATGATAACAAAACAGATACTTGAAAATTCATTCCGATTTTCTGGATTAAGCGAAATACGTGGATCAGAAAACAACAACACAATAATTCATTGGATACGAACACATTTTCCATTTATAAACAATGAAGAAGACATTGCGTGGTGTGCAATATTCGTCACGGAAATGTTCAGACTTAACGGATACGAACATCTGATTCCAGACAAACCATTTGGTGCAATATCTTGGAGAAGTGCAGGAATAAGAATCAATAACGTTGAAGACTTGAAAGTTGGTGATCTTGTGATCACTGCAAGATATTCTTTTTCAGATTGGCGAAGTCATATCGGTTGGTTTTTGGGTGTTTCGGAATTTGACAAATCAAGTATGGTTCTTTTTGGTGGAAACCAGAACAACAAAGTTGGAAGCAAAAATTATCCAATCGCAAAATTCAGATACGGTGTCAGAATACAGTAAATTTCAAACAAAGACTTTCTTGTTGGATAGTCAAGACTATTTCAAGAACAGAAGTGCAAAGGATCAAGCAGGAAGCAATGAACAATGCAACAAGTATTTCGCAACATCTGATCCGATACTTTTGCGATTAACACGTGGACTGGTTAAGTACATAAATCGTGGACTTGTCAATTCGTATGGATTGTCAACGCCAACAATGGATTTGAAGGGTACATCAATTCTTGCAAAGTTGTGTTGTAATTGTCCAGATTATCCAGTTCCATTCAAGAAGAAAAATGCAGCAAGAAACAAAGCAGAAATCTTTCTGAAAGAATGGATGTATTATGCATCTGGTGAAAGTAGCGATATTGATATTCCTGCATCTAAACAAAACAGAAAACCAATAAAAGCAAAAAACCCTTTTCTATGAAAGCAGTTATCAAAGACAATGTTGTTGGAAAAGTCGTTGATTGTAATGACGAATTTTATCACGTCGCAACCAAGAAAAATGTATTTGCAATACCTGCAAAAGCAATATTGATTGTCGAATTGGTTTATGAATCAATCGTACTGATTGAATCATTGTTTGGTATTAGATTACCAACAGTGATACTTCACAAAAAGGTTGATGGAGAAATTGAACAATCATATGCATTGAATTACAAGTTCAAGTTGAACGACGGTGTTCATTATGCTTTTTATATGGATGTTGATGAAAATGTCTTGTTGGGTGCAAAAAGCACAAAGTCAGAAAGAAAAGCCAGAAGACAACTGAAGCAGCAATTGAAGAAATCAAACTACTTGTAAAATGAAGATTTCACAACTGACACCGAATCCAAGAAACCCTTTTCCATTTATGGGATCAGAAGAAGAATGGATGCAGTTTCTTCACAAAATAGAACAGGACAAAAAGTTCTTGAAGGAATCACCAATCGTTTATGATTCTACACAAGAAAACATTGTTCTTGGTGGAAACAAAAGATATTATGCACTTCACGATCTTGGATACAAGGAAGTTCCTTTAGAATGGTTATTTGACGCAAAAGATTGGAGTGACGAAAAGAAAAGAAGATTCGTGTATGCTGACAACTATAATGTTGGAACGGCTAATATTACAATGATTCAACCAGATACAGCAATACACTTTGGAATCAAGACAAAAAGCGTTGTCAAAATTGATTCAAAGGAAACACAGCAAAAAAGCAAAAGACAGAAAAAGAAGTACTTCCATTTTGCGAAAAACAAGATCGAAATAAACGCAGATGAAAAGAAGATGATCACTGACAGAATCGATCAGTACATCAAAGAAAATTCAACAACAAAAGGGTTCATTAAAAGCCTAATATATGGATATTACAACACTTAAAATAAATCCAAAAAACAAGTATCCATTCAAAGGTTCTTCACACAAGTGGAATCGATTCAAGGAAAATGTGATCCGTGATATGGAATTCTTGGAAGCAAGACCGATCAAGTATGATTCAAGCAATGACAACTTGATAATATCTGGAAACAAAAGAGTCAAAGCATTGATTGAATCTGGTGTCACGGAATTGGATGACAAATATGTTGTTGATATATCACATTATTCTGAAGAAGAAAAGATCAGATCGGAACACGTTGACAATTATCATATTGGTGAATACTTCAAAGATTTCATTGATGTAGAGTCTGCAACATCGTATGACATCAACATCAATATGAAGAAAGAAGTCAAAGCACAATTTCTGAAAGTTGGAAGCACAAAAATTCAAATTACTGAAGAAGAAGTCAAAGAATTTTTAACTGCAATGCAAGATTGGATTGACAGGAATGGAAGTGTTTCTGGATTTCTTGCGAAAATGATGCAGCAATAATTTTGCTATGAACAAAATAATCTCATATTTTTGACATTATAAATTGGATTAATATGTCAGAAGATACAGGATTCAAAGGTGGTTACGGAATGATAACAGGGAAGGAAGGAAACACCTTCAGTTCAAGCAATCAACCGACAAAGCGACGTGGAAAAAGCATTTTGAGTATGGTTCGAAAAAAACTGTATGATGAAAAATCCTTCATTGATCTTCACGGTGTTGATGAAATTGATGAAGATGGAAATGTGACAGGAAGGTTGATTTCAGTTCGTGTGAAGATGGTTAATGCTGAAGCTCTCACAATGAATTATATAAATAGATTGCAGTCAAGTGATGCTTTAATGAAAGACTTTCTTGATCGTGAAGAAGGGAAACCAACAGTGTTCATTGAACGTGGTGACAACACAGCACCAACAATTGACATTGAAGAAAGAAGACAGATTGCAATGCAGAAAATACAGGAAGCAAAAAAAGTACTTCAAAAAAATATCGAAGATGCACAAATCGACAATGAAGAATAACAGTTTATATGAAAGCGGTGAAACCGTTTATGTCTTAATCAATGAAGACATTGTTTCTGCAAAGTTCCTGCATTTAAACAGTCAAAGAAATACAGTCACAGTCACATCAAGCAACGGAATTCCAGTCAACATTGAAACAAGATTTCAGAATGTTTTTCAGACATTCAAGAATGCACGTGCAATCAAACTTGGTGTTGGTGTCGAATATAACTATTATCTAGCACAATCAATGTATCCAAGATGTGGAGTCGCAACAGATATGTACATTGAATACAGGAATAGTGAATCGAAGATCGAACAAATTGTCAGTGTCTTGGTTGATGAAAAATGGATTATTGATGCGAATTGTTTGTTATTAGTAGACGAAAGACAAGAACTTCAAAAGGTTATTAAAAAAACCGACAACTATCTTCACACATTAAATTTTTGGAAAAAAGGAAATGAGTGTTTCTTGTTCGATGAATTTTATTGCAAGAAAACCAAAAGGTTGTTTCAATTCATCAACAATTAACTGAATGATTCAATATCAAGACTTTGAAATTGAATTGCTGAACTTGGACATACTTGAATTCTTTGCTTACAAATACGGAATTCCAAAGTGTCCAGAACTTGACAATGAAGTTTATTATGATGCATACTACACTGACAAAAGAAACATCGTTGTCATTGGTGGTCGTGGTTCTGGAAAGTCTGCAGATTTAGGTGCAAAATACATTGTCGTTCATTTGGCTTGTTTGCCATTCTGCAGGTTCATAGGTATTCGTCAAGTTGCTTCGACAATTGAAGGTTCAATGTATCAAAATATTATTGATTACATATACGACTGGAAACTTGAAAAGTATTTTCACATAACAAAAAAACCGTTATTTATAAAGCACAAAGAATCTGGAAACTTTATGCGTTTTTTAGGAATGGACAAACCAGATTCAATCAAGTCGATTGCTGATCCAACACACGTTGTTTACGAAGAAGCATATCAAATAAAAGATGCAATTGGTGTTGACAAAGTTGAAATGTCAATCAGAACACCAAAACTGATTCACGGATCATTCAAGTCAATATGGATTTTGAATCCAGACAACATTGATCACTGGATTTATGAACACTATTATGATGATGACGAAGCAAAGGTTCGACAGTATTCCAAGAAAAGGGAACGCACGTTGTTGATGAAAACAACACATTGGGATAATAAATTTTTACCACAAGTTATTCGTGACACGTATGAAAATTACAAATTCGAAAATCCAGAAAGATACAAAGTTGATGTTCTTGCGGAATGGGGAACACTGAAACTTGAAGGTACATTTTACGATCAATTTGATTATGTAAAAACTGTTGAACGTGGATTGAAAGATCGTGTATATGACAGAACACTTCCATTGCATATTGCATTGGATTTTAATGTCAAACCATATATCAGTTTGGAAATAAATCAAATGATTATTGATGAAGAAAAAATGGAAATCAATCTTTGTGCAATTGATGAAATATGCTTGACTGACAATTTGAGAATGGGAAACATTGATGAAACAATGAAGGAATTCTTGAAAAGGTATCACAAGCATCTTGGTGATGTTCTTGTGTATGGTGATTCATCTGGACATAACAAGAAGACGAATGCAATGTCTGATTTTGGTTCAGTATTTATGTCGTTGAAGTTTACGCCAAAAGGTGCATTCATAGTGACAAGGCATCAAGGACAAGAAGTCAAAATCGATCCATATCCAGAATACAAAAATCTTGTCTGTCAGTTCCAAGTGAAAGATCGTACATACAAATCAAATCCTTTGTTAGCACCAAGAAGAATATTGTTCAGACGTATTCATCAAGGCAAACAAAATATTCTTCCATTGTCAAGGGGTAACGGAACAATCAATGCTGCAGGTCAAAAAAGACCACTGTCTATGAATTACGCAGGATATAAAGTTGTTCAAAAAATAGATCAAGACAATTGCAAAAAATTGGTCAAGGATTATCAAGAAGTCATTCAAGACCCAATCAAAGGCGGTAAACTTGAACGACCTGCAGAACTGACACATACATCAGATGCAGAAGATTATTTTGTCACAAAAGTTCTGGACGCTGAATATCAACAAATAAAAAGAGATATGAAATTGTAAAGTTTTTACCAAAACATTTGAATATATCCCAAAAAGGTTATACCTTGCAAGTATTATCAAACACACATAAATAGTTTTAAATGAAAAACACAACTAAAGATTCAAGCGTAATAATAGGAAGTAAATTGTATTACACAAATAATGGAAGCTATTTCGGAATAGTTATAAAAGTACTCAAGCAATCAGTTTGGGTAGAACATTTGGACGGAACAGTGACGAAGCGATGGAATATGTCTTTTGCTAAAAGAATGGTGAAGTAAAAAAACTTTTAACACCAACCAGTTAACTATTCACAACCACCTGCAGACATAGAACACTGCAGGTGGTTAACCTAACAAAAAAAAACAGTTTCAAAAATGCAAATATTAGGTCACGAAATCAACATTCCTTTTCCACCAACAAATGAACAACTTGCAGTATGTAAGGAAGTCAAGGAAGGAACACGCAACATTTTAATTGATGCGAAAGCAGGTGCAGGAAAAACATCAACTTTGAAATTGATTGTCAATTTGATATTGGCTATCAATCCGAATGCAAGAATATTATTGTTAGCATTCAACAAAAGTATTGTCAAAGAACTTCAAATTGTAATGCCAAAAGGAGTTGATATATACACCAGTCATTCACTTGGATTTCAATTGCAAAGAAGACAGGCAACATCTGAAGGAAGAAAAATCAAACTTGAAAACAACAAAGCATATCAGACTGTTTCTGAATTACTGAAGAACGTCACTTTTGATGAAGGAATTGACCCAAAAGGATTTGCATCGAATGTGATGAAATTGGTTGATCTTGGAATGATTAACTTGATACAGGAATCAAAAGAATTGGTTGCAGTTGCGGAACATCATTCAATTGAACTTCTTGGAACTGAATGTGATTATGCATATCAAGCAATTCAGATAATGCAAAAAGACAAGAACAATATTTCATTCACTGAAATGATTGCGAATTGTTACTATGATAAAAACATCAAGTTTCCAAACTTTGATTTCGTACTTGGTGACGAATGTCAAGACTTCAACAAAGCACAACAGCACATTGCACTTCAGTGTGCAAAGCCAGATGGAAGAACGATTTTCGTTGGTGATCCTCACCAGTGCCAACCAAAAGGAACTATGGTTCATATGAGTGACAACACAATAAAGCCAATAGAGGACGTAAAAATAGGCGATAGATTGATTGGTTATTCATCGAGAAGTAAATGCAGTGTAACAGGCAGATACAGCACTGAAAGAAAATATCAGACATACGGTCATAATGCACCAACTGTTTTAGACAAGAAAAGCCACGTCCATATTGGCAAAATGATTGAAATTAGAACATTAGATAAGGTTAGCAAATACACGTCAGATCACATTTGTTACGCTAAATTTGTAGAAACCGAAGAACCAAAGTATTCTCTTTATTTAATGCAAAAAGGTGAAAACTTTAGAATTGGCATATATAAAATATTAGGTGACTCAAAAGGAAATTTTGGAATAAACGCCAAAAGCAGAGTTGAAAAAGCGGATAAGACTTGGATACTTGATATATTTGAAACAAGGGAACAAGCATACCTTTACGAACAGTTAATGTCTTATAAGTGTGGAATTCCGCAAACTATATTCACCTACAACAATCAAAAGAAAAGTAAATTAGATCAAAGTCAAATAGATGAATTTTGGGAATTGTATCACTGCAATATTGCAGGAGTTTCCAGTTGTTTAGAATTCTTCAATAAGGATATAAAATATCCATTCTGGGAAAAGGGGGGAAATAACTACAACGGAACTAAGTCTTTCAAAGAACATAGGGCTTGTAATTTATTCGCTAAATATATGGCAGTTGGATTACTGAATAAAACTAACAAGTTAACAAGCCAAGCAATAGAATCTGTTATTGTTACAGAGGAAGAGACTTTGGTTTACTCATTGGATGTAAGTAAGACAAAAAACTATTTTGCTGACGGCATATTGACACACAACTGCATATATGGATTTGCAGGAGCAGACACCGAGTCTTTCAACGTATTGAAATCACTTCCAAACACTGTCAAACTTCCATTGAATAAATGTTTCAGATGTAGCAAGGAAATAATTGAATACGCAAGGAAGGAAACAGGAAGTTCAATTGTTGCATTTGAAAAAAACATTCAAGGTGTTAAGCCAGATTATAAATCTTGCAGGGATATCAAACAAGGTGACTTTGTGATGTGTAGAAATACAATGCCACTGGTTAAGTTGAGTTATCATTTTTTAAACAAGGGTATCAAGTCATTTTTGAATGGAATTGACATATCGAAGATCATATTGAAATTGATATACAAGTCAAACTGTAAAACATTCAAGCAGTTTGAAAAGTACACAAAAGATGAACTTCGTAAAAAGAAACTGCAGGTTGCGAAGTCAAACAATGTTTCAATGGAAGAAGCAGAAGAAACGTCAACATACAGAAATTTCAAAGAAAAGTTTGACATTATCAAAGTGATTCAGTCGCAAAAAGGGATCACAAATATGTTAGATGTTGAATCAGAGATCAAAAGAATATTCAGTGACAAGAACAAAGAAGGAATCCAGTTGTCAACGATTCATCGTGCAAAGGGTTTGGAGTTTGATACGTGTTGGATATTAGCACCAGAATTGATTCCTTCAAAGTGGGCAAAAAAAGATTGGGAAAAGAAGCAGGAAAACAACTTGCTATATGTAGCAATCACAAGAGCAAAGAAAGAACTTTGGTTCGTTTCTGACTTTGATCCAAACGAAGGGTATGTTGGAAACGATTATGAAGAAGAAGATCAGAATGAGAAATATCAAGATTGGATTCAAAGGAATAAACTATCAAAAGAAACTATTTCAAAAAAACTTGAAGAAGCAATAAAAAAACTATTATGATCGATCAAACTCTTAATCCATACACGGACGAAACAATCAACATCACTGGACAAAAGTATCTTGGTGAAAGTTTAATCAATGTTGAAGAAGAATGGTTGCGTTGGTTCTATGACCAAAATCTTGACTGGTATCGACAAAAAAAAGATACCTTTGAAAACGCAAATCATAATAAATACTACAGGAACAAATTCAGAATGATGGAATACATTGAAGAAAACCTTGACAACCTATAATATGCCACAAGTAAAAATCAAAAACAACACATACAGAATCGCAGATAATTGGGATCAAGTTGATTGGGGTAATTATCCGAAATTGATGAAGAAGCTTGAAGATGTTGAATCAATTGAAACAAAGATCGTTTCGCATTTCAAGCAGATGGAACGATATCAAAAAAAGTATGAAGAATACTTGCTTCAAGGAAAAGATTCACTGAAGGATAAAATGACAAAAGCAATGTTGGTGCAGGAAGGAAAGATCAAGATTTTGAAGGATGAAATCAGACCACACGAAATTGAATGTCTGGAACTGGTTTCTGATATACCAAGATTGGTTCTTGCGTCATTAGACCCGACAGTTAAGGAAGCAAATGAAATACTGACAGAAAATGATGTCCAGTACTATGTCAATTATATGTACATACTTGGATTGTCAGATTTGCCAAATGAAAAAATGTCAACGTTGATATGGCAATCTGCAACGGATCAAGAAATTGAAGATCAAAGAAAGTTGATTTCTGAAACACCGAAATATCGAATTAGAGCAAGGAAGAAGCAAAAACAGGTGCTTGACACGATGATTTCTTCAAAGTTCAACATTCAAGACATTTGGGAGCAAACAACAGCGATAAATAAACATTATCAAGATGTCGCAAACAGGATCAACGAAGAACTGAAGAAAAACAAGCACGACGAAATGGAATTCTTGATCGGTCTTTTGTTTGTTGAAGATGATTCCAAGAATGAAATATTGGCAGGAATAAAAGAAGACACAGCGTTCAAGAACTATTTGGAAAAGTATAACCAAGAAATGAAGGTTGTTATTCATCGGAATGTCGATCTTCTTTTCAATCAAAAAAAGAAACTTTCAGTTGGTGATGTCATTAGAATTAGG
>Ga0114957_1002313_pt1 | contig 18472 bp, 12 predicted proteins | sample BantaG_FD_87175 | JGI IMG/M metagenome (GOLD analysis project Ga0114957, IMG submission 87175) | Marine algal microbial communities from Bantry Bay, Ireland - BantryBay_4 metaG | ecosystem: Host-associated > Algae > Red algae > Unclassified | place: Bantry Bay, Ireland | collected 2014-11-21 | reverse complement strand
TTATGTCGATTCGATTGAGTTTATTTCTTTTGTCAATGAAACTCAAGAGGATGATATTAAGTCGTTGCTTGAACTTAAATTTGAGTTTGAAAATCTTTTAGAGCAATTATAGATTGCTGGAGCGGTTATTTTTTAAGTGTTCCTAAATAGGTAATCGGTTTATGGGGAAATTAAGCACTTGCAAAAACTTAACTAGTAAGATTCCGCTAGACTGGCTACCCGATAAACCAATCAATCCACCATAATTTCATCAATAAAAACCCAACATGGTGCGCCTGGAGCGGGATGCCATTTTGGGTTTTGCAAATTACTATTAATGACTACTTTGACAAATTGAGTATTTTGTTTTGGAAAATTTACTACAAAATTTTTCGTTTCTGATGGCAATGGTTTGGTAGTTGTTGGAATTAATTTTTGAGCAATTGGAATGAAATTCTTTCCATCATTTGAAATCAGTATTTCTAGTTTTTTTGGATAAAAAATATATGAACTAGTTGCTTCCAATGCGCTGATAGAAAGACTCGAAATTTCTTCTTTTTTTCCCAAATCTAAAGTAGCAGAAACATTTTTTTCTTGGTAGCCTAACCACTCACCTGCACCAAAATCTGTCGTTCCTTTTTTGAAATTAATTAATGATTTTGAACCATCAGCTTGGTACTTTTCATTAGGTGGAATATCTAATTTAATATCTTTCGGTTGGTATTTTGCTCGAACGATAGTTCGTTGAGCTATCTCACTTGAATGCCAATTATTTTTATATGCAATTACTTGAATATCAGCAGTTTGGGATATAATTATTGGTTTGGAATATATTGAGGAAGTTGAATCTGGTGGAGATCCATCGAGAGTATAAAATAAATTGACACCTCTAAAATTCATTTTAAATTCGACTGAAATAGTGTCTTTAAAAATATCTTTTTTCACTTTTATCAAAGGTGGTTTCAGTTGTGCACTTCCAAAAATATCATTGTTGATTCCAGTATTAATTTGGAGTTTTGGTCGCTCATTTTTTAGTTGAGCAATGGTCTTTTGGCTAAAGCTAGTTTTCCATAAATAAAGATTTTTTAGTGCAGGAAATTTTGAAATAGATAAAACATATTTTTCTTCTAGCGGAGTGTCGTAGAGGTTCAAAAATTCCAAATATTTCAAGTCCTGAAGTTGGTGTAAATTAGCTCCCTTGATTTTAGTCTTTTGTAAAAATAATTTTTGCAAATGTGGAAAAAATAACAAATACGGAAAGAGTTTGTCATCCATATTAGTATCGCTCAAATCTAGTTCGATGAGTTGTTTGGAGACTTTTTTTAATTGCTTAAATGTATTTTTATTTAAGTCTTTTCGTCCCCGTAAGTTTATTGTTACAAAAGGTTTTTCTTTAGCAAAAATTTTAATTGGAAAACCAGTTTGACGTAAATTTTGAATTGTGTTTACATCTGCAGGAGCAATATTTAAGGCAAAAACACTTTTATCGGTTTGTGTATATTTTTTTAGAATTGTCTTTATCTTTTTAGGTTGGGTTAAGTTTCCAATCTTTTTATCAAAACTTCCTCCTTCGGAAATCCACCATTCTAATAATTCTATTTCATCTTTAGTAAGTTGTTTTTTACCTTTTGGAGGCATATGTTTTTTTTCATTTAATGGCAAATGAACCCTTTTCAAAAACAAACTATTTTTAGGATTTTTTGCTTCAAAAAATAAACCTGTTCTTCCTCCTTTTTGAATTCCTTCGATGGTGGACATTAATAAATCACCTTTGATTTTTGACTCATTATGACATCGAATACATTTTGATATAAAGATAGGTTGAATTAAATCTTGAAAAATAAATGCGCTATCTAAGTTTGATGAGAGGACATCTTTACTTTCTTTTTTGTCTGAAAAAGGTTCAGTTAAAAATTCACTTCCATGCGACAACGATCCACCCAAATGACCTGTGATTCCAATTAGCAACATTAAAATTCCAAAAATGGGGAGGTAAAAATTTTGACCAAATTTTGATTTTTTTCTTTGATGTAAAAAATAAACCACAACTGAAATCACAGCAGTTGCAATACCTAAATATTTATGCCGAGTCAAAATAACTTCATCATAAGCTCCTTCCCATGAAAGTAAATATCCCGAAATTGCAGCAAAAATAGCACTCCACATTCCGACTTGGATAGCAAAACCAACTGCGGGAGTGAACGAGTTATATTTTTCTTTTCGACTCATCCATTCCATCAAAAATGCGATCAATAAAATCCCAATCGGCAAGTGCAAAATGAGTGGATGAAGGCGACCAATGAACTGAATTATTTCCATGAATTATTTTTATTCTATTATAATTTCATCAATGAATAGCCAAGGAGAAGTTCCTTTTCCCGCATGCCAATCTGGAATAGATGAAATGTTTTTTATTAAGATTTTTACAAATGTAGCTTCTTGTTTTTCAAAATTTATCGTGGAAAAATAGAGTTGTGCAATTGAATTTTCAGTCGTTGGGGTAATCTCTTTTTTATCAACTGGCGTGAATTTTTTTCCATCATCAGAAATTAGTATTTCTATTTCTTTGGGTAAAAAAATCCATGCATTTTGGTCAGACAAAAGGCTTGTGGTAATTTTTTGAAAATAATTTTTTTCTTTAAATTCAATCACCACTTCCAAATCCTCGCCAGCAAAACCAAGCCATTCATTTGTTTTAAAATTAGTTGTTCCTTTTTTTCTATCCACCAAAGCTTTACTTCCTTTTCCTTGATAATTTTTATTTGGAGAACGATTGAGTATGATATTTTTGATGGATAATCTTTTAGATAATTTGATGAATTCTGCTGTTACAATTTGACTTGGCAAATGTTGCGCATGAAATGCTCTTGCGTTTAAAATGTTCGATTTTTTTAGAATAATTTCATTTGAAAAAATAAGAGATGAGGAAGTTGGTTCGCTTCCATCGAGGGTGTAATGAATATTAGTTTTTGGTAAATCCAAGATAAGTTGAATTCGGTTTACTTCTTCAAAAAGAATAGATTCACTTTTTATAATTGGAGTAGCTAGTTGAAAAAAATGCTCTTTTGCATAATTATTTTCTGTTGTAATTGACGCAACTTTTGAAGCTGAATTACAATTAAATATTAAAATAGGAAAACAAAAAAGTAATATTTTTTTCATAAAATTAAATTTCAAAAATCAAGAAACACGAATTAATTTTATCGGATAAGTTTTCCCAGAATTCCATTGTGCCACATATAAATTTTCCTCCTCATCGACACAAACATCATGTGGATGATGAAAAATTTTTATAGTTTGATGCATCGGATTTAATTGTTCATTTTGATAAATTGGTGTACTTCCACCGGGCGCAGAAATGAGTTTATTTTCTTTATTTAAAATAGAAATAAAACCAGTATTTTCACTTCCATCTCCCGACCAAATTGTTGCTAAATAAACTTCATTTCCATGAATCACAGGACGACAAATAAATGCTCCAGGCAAGGGGATTATTTCCAATAATTTTCCTTCCAAAGAAAATCGTTTCAACTCATTTCGTTGGCGAGCGGTAATTAACAAACAAGGATTTCTGGAATCTCGATCATCGTAACAAATGCCATGAGCATTATCAAAAAAATCATCTCCTTCGCCTCTTCCACCAAAAATATTTTGCAATTTTCCTTTTGAATTATAATGCAAAATATGTTGTAAGCCATAACCATCTGCGACGTATATATCACCATTTGGAGTGATGGCAGTTTCGGTTGGAATGTATTGATTGGCGGTGTTATATTTTTTAGAATCTTTTGGAAAAGGAATTTGTAACAATACTTTTCCGTGAATATTAGTTTTGATAATTTCATGTCGATTGTTGTCTGCGATGTAGAGAAAATCTTCGCCATTTTCAACATTCAAAGTAAGTCCATGAGCACCTGGAAATTCAGTTCCCCAAACCTCAATTAGCTTTCCAGATTTATCATAAATAATAATATTATTTTTGACGTGATTGGTCAATAACAAAATTCTTCCTTTTGAATCTTGCACCATTTCATGACAATCATTGACTGGAAAAAAATTGGAATTTAACGCTCCCCAATTCATATCAATTTTATAGCGATGAGAATTATGACCAATGATTAAATCTTTAAAATTTTTGTTTTTTCCAAAAAAAGAGAAAGGTTCTTTTTGAAAAAAAGAAGTTGCAACTAGTGTGGTCAATGAAGATTTTACAAATTTTCGTCTGTCCATAAACCCTTGATTTTATTAGGCTAACAATTCATTTACAACTTTTCCATGAACATCAGTCAAGCGGAATCTGCGGCCTTGATATTTGTAAGTTAGCTTCTCATGATCAATACCTAATTGATGTAGCATCGTCGCTTGGAAATCATGGACGTGAACTGGATCTTTGATAATATTATAACCGAACTCATCCGTTTCGCCATAAACCATTCCTGGTTTTACTCCACCGCCTGCCATGAACATTGTGAAGCAGCGAGGGTGATGATCTCGACCATAATTATGGTTAGTCAAAGTTCCTTGCGAGTAGTTTGTACGACCAAATTCGCCTCCCCAAATAACCAAAGTATCATCCAACATTCCACGTTGTTTTAAGTCTAAAATTAAAGCTGCAGTTGCTTGATCGACATCCTTGGCTTGTCCTGCAATTTGAGTCGGTAAATTTTCATGTTGATCCCAACCCATGTGATATAATTGGATAAAACGAACATCTTGTTCTGCCAATCTTCGAGCAAGCAAACAGTTCGCAGCATAGGTGCCAGGTTGTGTAGAATCGGGGCCATACATTTGATAAATATGATCAGATTCTTTGGAAATATCGACCACATCAGGGACAGAAGTTTGCATACGATAAGCCATTTCATATTGAGCGATTCGGCTACTAATTTCAGGATCACCAAACTCTTCTAGTTGCTTTGAATTTAACTCAGCGATGTAGTCTAACATTTTTCTGCGACTAATTTTATCTATTCCTTTAGGATTTTTAAGGTATAAAACTGGATCCTTTCCAGAGCGAAATTGTACCCCTTGATGAAGCGAATGTAGAAAGCCATTCCCCCATAATCGAGAGTAAAGTGGTTGTCCAAATTTTCGACCTGTTCCACGCGAAAGTAAAACCGTAAAAGTGGGTAGATTATCATTCATACTTCCCATCCCATAACTCAACCAAGAACCCATGCAAGGTCGCCCAGTTTGTTGTGATCCTGTTTGGAAAAAAGTAATGGCTGGATCATGATTAATGGCTTCAGTATGCATAGATTTGATGATGCAAAGTTCGTCCACAATTTTTGAAGTGTAGGGCATAAGGTTGCTCATCCAAGTACCATTTTTGCCATGTTGTGCAAAACCGAAAAGTGATCCAACAAGTGGAAAAGATTCTTGTCCCGAAGACATTCCCGTGAGTCGTTGACCATTTCTAATTGATTCAGGAAGGTCTTCGCCTCGACGTTGATTGAGCAAAGGTTTATAGTCAAATAATTCTAATTGGGAAGGTCCGCCACTTTGAAAAAGATAGATGACTCGTTTGGCTTTTGGTGCAAAATGAGGTGCATCGAGAATGCCTTGTAAATTATTTTTTTTTGTCAAAATTCCTCCTTCTGATTGATCGAATAAATTACAAGCTCCAAGTAACGTGGAGAGCGCACCGACTCCAATTCCTAAACTGGATTTGGATAAAAATGCCCGACGATTCATATTTAATTTTCGATCTTGAATTATTTTTGACATAGTTTATTTTTTTTATCCTCTCGTAATCGTTTCATCTAAATTAAAAATAGTATTCGCAATTATAGTATATGCTGCTAACTCAAAATCTTCCAATAAATTTCTTTGTGGATATTCACCGATTTGTAACAATGCTTTTGCATCTTTTGGAGCGTTTTGAAATTTTCTTTTTTCTTCTTCAAAAAAAGTCGTTAATTTTTGTAATTCATCTTGATGAATTGTTCTTGATGTAGCAAGTCGAAACATCATGGCAATTCTTTTATCTACTTCTTTTTCTTTTTCAATAACGAGGTATGCGAGGACTCTTGACGCCTCAATGATTTGTGGATCGTTGAGCATTACCAAAGATTGCAAAGGTGTACTTGTCGTTGATCGTTTGACTGCACAAAGGTCTCTCGGCGATGCATCAAATGTCATCATACTTGGGGGAGGAACTGTTCTTTTCCAAAAAGTATAAACACTCCGTCGATAAATTTTTGAACCTTTATCTTGAATATATTTAGCTAAACTTCCGCCGCCGCCACCTATTGTTTCTGCCCAAAGTCCATCGGGTTGGTAAGGTTTAACACTTGGCCCACCGACAGTTTTATCCAATAAATTACTTGTTGCAAGCGCATGATCTCGAATCATTTCAGCAGTCAAACGAAGGCGAGGAGCTCTTGCTAAAAGATTATTTTCGGGATCAATTTCCAGTAATTCAGCTGTTACTTTTGAGGATTGTTGATATGTAGAAGACATCACAATTATTTTTAGCGTAGCTTTTAAATCCCAATTATTTTCCATCAATTCAATTGCCAACCAATCTAATAATTCAGGATGAGTAGGGAGCGCACCTTGATTTCCAAAATCATCAGGCGTTGCCACGATTCCTTTTCCAAAACATTGCTGCCAGAGTCGATTGACGGTAACTCTTGCGGTGAGTGGATTTTTTTTGTCAAAAAGCCAGTTGGAAAGACCTAATCTATCATTTGTAAATGTACTGTTGTAATTTAGAATTGATGAAGGCATTTCGGAATCAACTGGCGTAGTTGGTTTATCGTAAGCTCCACGATTAAGGATATATGCTTGCCGTTTTTCAGGCATTTCTTGCATAACCATTAAAGGTATCTCTTTAAGTGTATCCAAATTATTGATGAAGTGTAAAGTTTCTTCTATCTCTTTTTTTGTCAAAATAATATATGGTTCAGGAACCGCTCCATAAGGTTCGATTAAACCCTTTTCTGGTACATTATTAAAAAAGCTAAAAAGACTGTAATAATCTTTTTGAGCGATTGCATCATATTTATGGTCATGGCATTTTGCGCATTCAAAAGTCAATCCAAGGAAAGCTGTACTAAACGTTTGAGTTCGATCTGAGACATATTCGACTCGATATTCTTCTGGAATTACTCCACCTTCTTGAGTGATTTTATGGTTTCGATTAAATGCTGTGGCGATTATTTGTTCCCTTGTTGCGTTGGGTAAAATATCGCCTGCAAGTTGCCAAGTGACAAATTGGTCATAAGCCATATTTTTTTTAAAAGCATGAATGACCCAGTCTCGCCAAGGGAACATGATGCGTTCCAAATCATCTTGATAACCATGAGAATCTGCATATCGTGAAATGTCAAGCCAATTGGTTGTCATATTTTCTGCGTAAGCATCAGTTTGTAACAATACATCTACAATTTTTTCAAAAGCGTCAGGGGAGTCATTTTTTAAAAAATCATTGATCTCTTGGAGGGTAGGAGGAAGCCCTGTCAAGTCAAAAGTCACTCGACGAATTAATTGTTCCTTGGTAGCCATGCCCATTGATTGTATGTTTTGATTGCTTAATTTTTTCAAAACAAAATTATCAATTGGGTTACTTATTTTTCCATCTTTAACATCAGGAATTGTAGGATTTTCTATGGGTAAAAAAGACCAATGTTCTTTCCATTCTGCTCCTTGTTTTACCCATTTTTTTAAAACGTCTTTTTCATAAATGGTTAAGGTCAAATTGGATTCAGGCGGCGGCATTATGTCTGTTGGATTTTCGGTAAGAATTCTTTGGATGAGAGTACTGTTTTCAATGTCTTTAGCTATGATAGCATGATGATCTTTTGCTTCTCCCAATGCTGCAAATGCACCTTCTTTAGTATCAAATCTTAAACCTGCTTCTCGAGTATTTGCATCTGGCCCGTGGCATTTAAAACAACGATCAGAAAGGATTGGCTTGACATGGAAATTAAAATCTATTTTTGCAGGAATGTCTTTGGAAAAAATAGGAGAGGTGATCGTCTCTTCGGTTTTGCAACTTGAAGGGAAAATTAATAACAGTACAATTACAAAAATGCTAATCGTTAAAATTGGAGTAAAAATTTTGAATATTGGAGTAATCATTTTACAATCAAAAATTGGTTAGGATAAATAGGTTAAGAGCATGCTCTAAATACTTCCTTAAAGCTAAAAAAAGAAAGGGATATTTTTTTTAATATTTTTCTTTTTGGAAATGCCCATGACACCTTTCCAAGTCTGTTGCTGATTTAGTTTTTTTCTTCCAGCCAATCTTGTACGAGCGGCCAAATTTCCGCTCTTGAATTTCTTGATTGTAAAAGCCGACTATGGTTATAATCTTCTTTAAAACCATTTTCGATAGAACAAAAGAGTAGCTTGTTTTTAGGATTTTGGAAAGCATTTAAAAACATTTTACAACCTTCTTTTGGGGCAATAAAATCATCTCCTTTTCCGCAAATAGAAAGTATTGGAATGTTTATTTTTTTAAATTTTTTTTCATAATCTACTCCGTTCATTCCGATAAATTTCTTAGTCAAATTCCAATCATACCATTGCTTCATAAAGAAATGATCTTCGTTGTGTGGTCTTCCAAATAGCTTCGCTGGGGAATATCCTAACAATGCACTTACATATTTTCCAATTAAAGTTTTTGTATAGTTTTTAAAATTATAAGCTGCTCCAAATGCTTGACAACCAAAGAAAATAATACGATTAACTTTTTGAATATATGCAGGATTGGTTGCTAAAAATATAGAAAGACAAATACCGCCACCGCTATGAGTAATGCTATCTAATTTGTTGATATTCAAAGTGTTAAATAGATAATTAAAAACGATAGGATAATCTTCTGTTCCAATGTTTTCGAAGTTTATTTTTTTATTGGAAGGGGAACTGGAACCATGATTTCGCCATTCCATGATCCAACAATTGTATCCTTTCTCTGCGAAATATTGGGCGATGCTTAAACAAATTTTTCGATCAGAAAATGTGCCATGGTTGAGGAAAATATTTTTGGAGGCTTCGCTTTTTGGAGAGGAGATTTTCCAAAGGGCGATGAATTCATTGCCTTCTGTTTTTACTTTGTGGAGTTGTTCTTGAGTATTCATATTTGCTTTCAATTATCCGTGACATCCGAGTGTTCGGGATGCCACGGGTAAGTGCTAAAGTGGCAATGATCCACCGTTGGCATGAAGGGTAATTCCACTTACAAATCCAGCTTCTTTTGATGCTAAAAATAAGTAACAATGTCCCATGTCTTCAGGTGTTCCGATTCGCTTAACTGGAATCTGAGCGATACCTGCTGCGACAACTGCTTCAGGCATAGATTCTGTCATGGCGGTTTTAATAAAACCTGGCGCAACAGCATTTACGGTGATGCCATATTTTCCAACTTCCTTGCAAAGTGAGCGAACAAAACCAGAAGTTGCCGCTTTGGATGCTGAGTAATTGGTTTGACCAAAAGCACCAAAAACAGAGTTGATAGATGAGGCACAAACGATCCGTCCGTAGCCTCCTTCGATCATATGAGGGATGACAGATTTGCAAGTTACATACAAACCGTTGATGTTGACATTCATTACTGCATTCCATTCGTCATCTGACATTTTCATAAAAGAACGATCTTTGATAATTCCTGCATTGTTGATGAGAATTTCGATGTGACCATATTTTTCTTTGATTTCTGCGACTGCATTGTCAACTGATTCTTTGGAAGTAATATCTACTTTTTGGTAGAAAATATTGTGTCCATCTTTGGTGAGTTCATCGATTGTTTCTTGTCCATCCAAAACGTCCCATAAGGCAACAGTTGCCCCAGCTTCGCAAAATACTTTACAAATTCCTGCACCGATTCCTCGTGCTCCACCTGTGATGATCGCTAATTGTCCTTCGAGTTTTTTCATTACTATTTTTTAAAAAATTATGTTCTTTGACAAATTCCGTGGTCTGACTTAAAATACGGGATTTGTCAAAGAACCAAAAATTAAATATGTTGATCTATTAAAATTGTATTTCCATCTGGATCCATCACCATAAAACTTGCTGGGCCAGTAGTTGATTCATCTGCTTCAGTTTCTAACTTGATGCCTTTACTTTTGAGGTGTTTTTGAATTTCTCGGACATCATCGTAGGAGTCTAAAGTGTTGACATTTTCGTCCCAACCGGGATTGAAAGTGAGGATATTATTTTCAAACATGCCTTGAAATAAACCAATGACTGTTTTTTCATTTTTCATGATGAGATAATTTTTTTCAATATCTCCTGCAAAAACTGCGAAGCCTAAATGTTCATAAAACGCTTTGGAGGCATGAATATCTTTGACGGCAAGGCTGGTTGAAAATGTTCCTAATTTCATAATTCTTTTATTTTTATTTGGTGAAGCAATGTCTTTAATTTAAAGAGAAAATTGATTAAAGATGTTTAAGTTTTTTCAGACTTATAGATTTTGTGAGAGCTAATTTTTTTCGGTTTAATAAATTAATTGTTGATCTATTTTTTCCTCAGGATGGGAAGAGGTGATTTCATTTCTAATTATTTCTCGATAACTTTTTTCTCCTTTAGTACCCGTTTGTTTATCATGATTTTGTTTAGGGTTATGACTGATTCTTCTTAATTGTCGATGTAGATAAGAATAGGAACTTGGAATATTTATTTTCCATTGTTCCTCTTCTAAATTAAAATGGACTTTAAACTTAATGGGAAATTGAGTAGGTGTTACTTCTTTTTGGAAATTAAATTGTTTGGTGCCCATGATACTTGAACTAGCTTCTAAATATGCCTCGGCAGTTGTTGCGCCAGTTAGTATAACAGATTCTACTTTTACTTCTTTTCCTGTAAAATCCATGGACCATAATCCAGGACTTACCATCGTATAAAATAAAGCAAACTGTTTGAATACTTTTTTATCAAGCTTAGGTTTTTTATTTTTAAACCCACTTAAAAACACGTGTTTGGTATATAAAATCATTTGGTATTCTGCTTCAGGAACAGCAGCATTTTCGATGAATTTTTTATGCACTAAAGGATCATCTGAAGAGGCAATTTTGAAAACAGTATTTAAATAATTTATAGAAGCCGTATCCATCAGAGCTAAAGCAATATCGATAGAAGTTGAACTGGTAAATTGAGTGACAACATCTTTGACTGCATTTTCAACCAAGGTATCTTTTATATAAATTTTAAGTTTACTTAGATCGGCATACCGATCAATTTTGTAAAGGTTGAGTGCTTGATTGGACTTTAAGTTGGGAAGAAAAATCCTACCAGTAACTTGCTCTTGGCTTTTTTTGTTATAGACAGAAAAGAGTAAATCTGACTTTGCCACTCTCATTTTGGAAATGGGTTTCCGTTGTAATAAAAGTTCTCCTGTCGATATATTTTGAGTAGAACCTGGATCATTCGTCAGATAAATAAAATCTATGGAGTCCGTTGTAGAAGTATCTACCCTTGCCATATATTTTATATTGTCTGCGGAAATGAAGGTGTGAAAATCAGTTTCTGCGGGATATTGAATTTGATTTTTTAGTTTTGTGGGAACTACTGCTCCAATTGACGTTTCACAACTTTGAACGGATAGAAATATTAAAAAAGAAAATGCTAAAAAAAGGTAAGTTAGTTTCATTATAATGAATTGTTGAAATAATTAATAAGTCAAAATAACAAAACATTTACAGAATAAAAGAATGGGAATTTTTTTATTTGTAATCGCTCTTTGATTCACCGAATCAATCAACGCAAGACCCCAACCCGCTCCTTACACTCATGGTTTTCCTTCCAATTTTGATTTTTTGGTGAACATGGAAAATGTCCATATTATAAATTTTAATTCTCCGTCCGCTTGCGGAGTAGTAGTTTAATAAAAATGTAAAACAATTAACAATTGTTATAAACTATAAAACAATATCAAATTTTTCACCAATCATACAAAACTAAAAATCCCTTGTAGTCTTGGACTACAAGGGATTTTTGTTCAGTTAATTGCTTAACCTCAGCAAAAAAAACTTATGAAAGTATAGGCGATATCCCCTACACTACATGTATTAAGACGTTCCTATTTTTAGGGATGAATTGTTTAATTTGCTACTTATAAGGAATTTAACTGCTGACTTAGATTTATTCATAATACCTCCTTTTTTTTAATTAAAAAATCTCCCATTGCGCTCTCGGGCATCAGGCTTGTACATCTTGCACAGTTTAAAGTTAATGGAATGTTTTGTAAAATCAAATAGTAAATTAAATTTTTTTGATCTTTATGCCTTGCTGATTTCAATCCTTTCGTAAACTATTGCTCAATTTCAATTTGCTTGTTGTAAGATTTTAGTAATTCCGAAGCAGGAGCTTCAGAGATAACTACGAACTACACGACAACATCGAACAGCCCACTTTATGCCTTGCCCATTCCGGTCGTTTGACAAACCACTTTTCATTTTCAATTTGCTCAGCATAAGGTTCTTTTAATAGTTCAAATAACTCTTTTACTATGGAAAAATCATCCTTATCAGCAGCGTCGATAGCAACTTGAGCCATGTAATTCCGTAGCACATATTTTGGATTAACTTTATTCATTTTCACTTTTCGTTCGGCATCGGAAAGCGTATCTTGAGATAATTTTTCTTTGTAACTAATAAACCATTCAATCCAATTTTCTAAAATTTTCCCTTTTAAATCTTCTGGCTGATAAAATGCATCTTTGATTTTTTCTAAAAAATTTCCATCAGAATCTATCGTCTCCTCTTTTTTGAAATCAGCTAAATTTCTAAAAAATATCGTCATATCCGTTTCTGTCAAGAGCAAATTTTCTTGTAACTGATTGACTAAAATCTGGTCTCCATTATCTCTTTTTTCCAAACCTAATTTCGCTTGCATCATTTCCAAGTATTTTAAATCATAACTCTTTTTGTAACGATCCAAGGCTTTTTCAAAAGGCGGCGCATCATCCACTAATGGATAAATCGCATTCGCCAATTGCATCAAATTCCAAAGTGCGACTCGTGGTTGGTTTCCAAAACGATAACGTTTTTGTCCTCGGTCAGTTGTGTTTGGTGTCCAATCTTCATCGTAACCTTCGAGCCAACCATATGGTCCATAATCAATCGTCAATCCGAGAATAGATAAATTATCCGTATTCATCACACCATGTACAAATCCAACTCGTTGCCAATGAAGAATCATTTCCAAAGTTCGATCAACTACTTCATTAAAAAAATCAAGATAACTTTCCTTACCTGTTGATTTTATTTTTGGAAAAAAATGACGAATCGTATATTCAGTCAGTTTGGTCAAGTTTTTTAAATCCTTTCGTGCTGCTAGTATTTGAAAATTTCCAAAACGAATAAAACTTGGCGACACTCGACAGACGACTGCACCTTTTTCATAATCGGCATTTCCATCATATAACATGTCACGCATCACTTGATCTCCAGTTAACATCAAGGACAAAGATCGTGTCGTCGGCACACCTAAATAAAACATTGCTTCGCTGCAAAGATGCTCACGAATTGAGGAACGCAAAACTGCTAATCCGTCGGCAGTTCTAGAATATGGTGTTTCACCAGCACCTTTTAATTGCAATGCCCAGCGTTGATTTTCATGAACGACTTCGGTTAAATTAATAGCACGACCATCACCCAACTGACCTGCCCAATTTCCAAATTGATGACCACCATAACACATTGCATATGGATCAGTATTTTCCAAAACTTTTGTTCCAGAGAATATTTTTAAAAATTCTTTTGACTTAATATCTTCAGCATCTAACCCAATCATTTTGGCAACTTCTTCGCTTGCATGGACTAGTTTTGGAGCAGTTGGTTTCCGAGGAGTGGCGTACGAAAATGCTGCATCGAAAACTTGACGACGCGAATGTTCTCGAATTGGATCAGCAGGTAATTCTTTATTAAAAGTATCTTTTATGTTGAGTTTCATGAAACTAAGGTATTGTTTTTTTAGTAAAAAATCCTAAAATCTAATCTATGTAAAAAGATAAACATTTTGGAATATAAAATAGTTGTCAGGATTTATTGGAAATATGTAAAGTATTGATTTCCAACGCTTTATATAGAAAATATCAATTAATTAATTACAAATCATTAAAGCCGATAAATTTTGTTATGTTAAATAACACAATGATTGTAAACATCATCTCCTCTAAAAATTTACTGGCATCTTTGCAGCTTAGGTTTTTCTTTTCCGCAAAATGTACAAAATCAAAAATTCATTTTGACAGCAAACTTTTGTTACAGAGTTAGTACTCTGTAACAGAAAATTTATTTTTGAAAAAAATATTTCCAAAAAAAAAAAATTATTACTTTTAGAAAAAAATAGCATGTTAAAAAAATTAATACAATTAATCATTTGTTCCCTCCTTTTTCTTTCATCTTGCATCCAGGAGAATAAAAGCATCTTAGTTTTTTCCAAAACAGCAGAATTTAGACACGGTTCAATTGAAGCAGGCCAAGTTACTTTGCTGAAAATGGGTTTGGAAAATAACATCAAAGTTGATACAACGGAAGACGCTTCCTTTTTCACCGAAGAAAATTTAAAGCAATATGCTGCGGTAGTTTTTTTAAATACGACAGGTGATATTCTAGACTATGGACAGCAAGCAGATTTTGAAAGATACATTCAAGCTGGTGGTGGTTATGTGGGAATTCATGCAGCAACCGATACAGAATATGATTGGAAATGGTACAACAAATTGGCTGGCGCATACTTTAACGGTCACCCAAAAGTTCAGGAAGCAAAGTTAAATATTTTGGAGAAAAATCATCCTGCCACCAAGGGGATTAATGATCCTTGGACCAAGACGGATGAGTGGTATAATTTTAAAAATATTAATCCTAAAATAAATGTTTTAATTGAAGTTGATGAAACTAGTTATAAAGGTGGAAGTCATCAAGGAGAGCAGCATCCGATGGCTTGGTTTCATGAGTTTGATGGAGGTCGTGCATTTTATACGGGCATGGGACACACCGATGAAACATTCCAAGATACTACTTTTCTTAAGCACCTTTTGGGTGGCATTCGATATGCGATGGGTGATCAGAAATTGGATTATTCCGCAGCACATTCCCCTAGAGTTCCGGAGGAAAATAGATTTGTAAAAGAAGTGTTAGATTTTAATTTGAATGAACCAATGGAAATGGAAGAAGTGCCTAACGGGATTCTTTTTGTGGAACGAAGAGGTGCGATCAAGCGCTATGATTTTGAAGATAGAATGACTAATGAAATTGCACAGTTAGAAGTTTTTTATGGAAACGAAGATGGTTTAATTGGATTGGCCGTTGATCCTAATTTCGCAAAAAATAATTGGATTTATCTTTTCTATTCTGCTCCAGGAGAAATTTCTAAACAACATATTTCAAGGTTTAACTTAGAAAATGACTCTCTAATTTTAGCTTCGGAAAAACTATTGCTAACTATTCCAACCCTGCGGGAATGCTGTCATAGCGGGGGTTCTTTGGAATTTGGTACAGATGGGAATTTATATATCGGAGTGGGTGACAATACGAATCCATTTGAATCCAATGGCTTTGCCCCAATTGATGAGCGGAAAGATAGGACACTTTGGGACGCTCAGAGATCAGCTTCTAACACCAATGATTTACGTGGAAAAATTTTAAGAATTACCCCTCAGGCAGATGGAACATATACGATTCCCGACGGAAATTTATTTCCAAAAGAAAAAGAAAAAACTCGTCCTGAGATTTACGCAATGGGATTGCGTAATCCATTTCGATTTTCCATAGATAGCCAAAATGGAAATGTTTATTGGGGAGATGTTGGCCCTGATGCGGGGAAAGAAGATTCGCTGCGTGGCCCTGCTGGAATGGGTGAATTTAATCAAGCTCGAAAAGCAGGTTATTGGGGTTGGCCCTACACGCGTGGGAATAATCAAACTTACCATGATTATGATTTCACAGCAAAGAAAGCAGGGGAAAAATTTGATCCAAAAAACATTGTCAACGATTCACCCAATAATACTGGTTTAGAAAGATTGCCTTCGGTCGAATCGTCTTTTATTTGGTACACTTATGGTGAGTCAAGTGAGTTTCCGTGGCTAGGAAAAGGAGGCGTTAATCCAATGGCGGGACCAGTTTTTTATGCAGCAAATTTTCCAAAATCGATCGAAGGATTTCCAGCATATTTTGACAAAAAATTATTTGTTTATGAGTGGATGAGAGATTGGATTTATGTGGTGTCAATGGACGAAAATCAAAATTATTCTCATGCAGAAAGTTTTATGCCGAGTAGTGAATTTTCTCACCCGATGGATATGATATTTGGAACGGATGGAAAAATGTATGTGTTGGAATATGGTCAAAAATGGAATGTACAAAATATTGATGCCCGCCTCAGCCGCATTAATTTTATCAGAGGAAACCGCCCTCCCCTAGCCCAAATTAGTTCAGATAAAGAAGTGGGTGCTGCACCACTCACCGTTCAATTTTCGGCAAAAGAATCGAAAGATTATGACCAAGATGAATTATCCTACGAATGGTTTTTCACCACAGAAGAAGTTCAATCGACTGAAATAAATCCTACTTTTTCTTTTGAGAAAATTGGCGTTTTCGAGGTCAGATTAAAAGTAACTGATGCTACTGGTCAATCGGTCACTACCAATAAAAAAATAATGGTGGGCAATGACGCTCCACAATTGACCATCGAAATGGATAGTCAAGGTGCTACTTATTGGAATGGTAAAAAGGTAAATTATAAAATCATAGTAAAGGACCGAGAGGATGGAAATTCTGAGGATCAAACTATTGATGCTACCAAAATAAAAGTAACCATGAGTTATCTAGCCGAAGGCGAAGACTTGATTATTGCAACTTTAGGTCATCAACAAAATACCGTTCCTGCGGGAAGATTATTAATTGATGGTTCAGATTGTAAATCTTGTCATGCAGAAAATGAAAAAGTAAATGGCCCAAGTTATATTGAAATTGCGACGAAATATGAAAATGAGGATACCGACTATTTAGTGAGTTCAATCATCAAAGGTAGTGTAGGAACTTGGGGAGAAACGATGATGTCTGCGCATCCACAATTAGAAATTAGGGAAGTCAAAAAAATGGTAAAATATATTTTATCGCTCGATCCTAATCAGGATATCAATGAAAAAAATATCGCCACTACAGGAACTTTAGAATTTACGGAACATCTAAAAAGTGAAAGCGAAGGCAAGTATATTTTAATGGCTTCCTATCTCGATAATGGAAATCCTAACTTGGAAAATTCTGCGCTCTCGGTGATGGATCAAGTAATTTTTACTCCTCTAAAAATTCAAGCAGAGGATGCGGATGAAAGAACGGAAGGTCTGGGAATTTGGGATAATGATGGTGTAACCATAGTTGGTTCGATTTCCCATAATTCATTTCTAAAATTCAATAATCAAAACCTGAGCAATCTGACTAGCATCAAATTAGCCGCAAAATATAATGCTGGATATGATTATCAAGGCAAGGTGGAGATTAGAGAAAAAAGTGTAAATGGAACCATAATTGGAGCGATGAAACTTGGATATTTTGATGATGAAAAAATCGGAACTAAGTATTATAAAATTCCAGTTTCTCCAACAATTGAAGCAGGTGATTTATTTCTAGTGTTTAAAAACCCAAAAGACGAATCGCAGTTTATATTGAATGCAGATTGGGTTTTATTTAATCGCGGGATGCTGGAACGGTAGGTATTTTTCACCACTAGATTTATCTGATCATTTAGTTTGAAATATGAGTTATTATAATATCAACTAAATAAAATTAGTCAAAGTATTTGGAAAAAAAATAAAGCTGCAAACAATTTCTGGCTTGCGGCTTTACATTATATTATTCTTCTCTTCTATATATTCTATGGTTTTCACCTCTCTTTGACTAGGATATTTTTTTATTCTAACTATCGCTATCTGACAAATTCTGCATCTCTACGCTTCCGTCTTCTTTAATATCTGTCGGTACATTATTTTCCGTACTTCCGACCGAATCCTCCAAACCTTTTCTATAGGCAAAAGTTTTATTTCCAACTACTTGTCCATTAACTTCTTGGATTTCAGGAGGAGCTACATTAGTTCCAACAGGATAACCTCCTGCAGTAGGAATATATTTTGCTGGATCAGCTTCAAATTTTTCTACATTTTTTGCACTAGAAAATAAATAGGTAACATTACCCACGGCAGACTGAAATTCATTATTCCCTCGCATTGGCTGGCCTTCGTAATGTGAAACTATATCCATACCATCCATTCCGATTCCGTCATTATTTACATCTGAAATATTCATAATTATTTTATTTTTTAGTTATAGAATTTTTCTCTAAAACGATAATGACTGATTCATGTTCATGGAATGGAAAGTTTTTTTTTGGAAGAAATAAAAATGTTTGAATTTATAACTTAGGAATGTGTATCAAGTCTGTTGGAGAGTAATTACTAAAATGAAGTTACCCAAAAAATTTCATCATGAGCTAAATGAATGTTGGGGAAAAGGAACTCGATTTGGAATTGTTCCTTTGGCGGCTG
>Ga0114957_1002311_pt1 | contig 18488 bp, 11 predicted proteins | sample BantaG_FD_87175 | JGI IMG/M metagenome (GOLD analysis project Ga0114957, IMG submission 87175) | Marine algal microbial communities from Bantry Bay, Ireland - BantryBay_4 metaG | ecosystem: Host-associated > Algae > Red algae > Unclassified | place: Bantry Bay, Ireland | collected 2014-11-21 | reverse complement strand
TTTCGCCTATCCTTCGTTACAAAAATACTCACTACCCTAAGGGGTAGCTCCGTTTTTTGTGCCTTGACTAGACAAAAAATAGCCTCAGTCAAAATGTATGATTAATTATGTCCAAGCACTTACTTAAAAATATAATATATGAAATACCTCACTACAATTGCCTTAATCCTTCTTCAACTATTGGCTTTTTCCCAAACGAAAGAGGATTTTTTGACTTGTTTTGAAATGATTACAGAACATGACGATTTTCAACCTGCCTACGAAAATAGAAGCGTTACTGGTGAAAATCTAATTATTGTGAACAATAGCAGTCGATCCATTAATCAAAATGAATTTGTTAAAATTATAAACGCATTGACGAATGATGATTTTTATGATTTTAGTGAAGAAGTAAAAGTAATTCAAGGTGATGAAAAACAGGTCAGAAATCAAGGATATGACCCGAGAAATACTTTAGGAGTTGGGTTTTCGGGAAAAGATGATGCGCTCATTTTTAGTTTATTTACGGTGGTAGAAAACCAAAATTTGAGTTACAATTGGAACTACAAATTTGTAAAAGAAAACGGAGAGTGGACTTTGATCGCCAAAAATGTCAACAAAACTAGAACTAGATAAACAACATTTATTTTCAATCTATTCCTTGACTTTTCTATTATTTCATGTATTTATCTATATTTGTGTAGTGAGATAATTAATAGAAAACAATTTACATTTCTCACCTTTCAAACAACACTTACCCTTGAACATATTTTACAAATGAATGTAAATAATTGAGTAAATAGCTTTTGTTACATATTTAATTATTTTAATACCTAATCTACTAAAAATCAATAATTTATGGGCTGGTTTCGGAGGCTAAAAGATGGAATAACCACCAAGACGGTTAATAAAAAAGATACTCCAGATGGGGTGTGGTTTAAGTGTAAAAAATGCAAAGAAGCAAGTACCACTAAGGAATTTATAGAGAATTTTTATAAATGTCCTAAATGTAATTATCATGCAAGAATTGGTTCAGAAGATTATTTTGAGTTGATTTTTGATGGAAAATATACAAAGTTATTCGATAATTTAGTCTCCAAGGATTTTCTAAATTTTACAGATTTAAAAGCCTACGACAAACGTCTTGAAACTGCGAAGGCAAAAACAGATTTGTTAGATGCAATGACTGTTGCCACAGGTAAAATAAATAAAAAACCATTGACGATTGCAGCAATGGATTTCTCTTTTATTGGAGGCTCGATGGGTTCTGTTGTTGGAGAAAAAATTGCTAAAGCGATTGATTATTCTATTGAGAATAGAACGGCTTTTATGATTATTTCAAAATCAGGCGGTGCTAGAATGATGGAGTCTGCTTTTTCGTTGATGCAGATGGCGAAAACTTCGGTAAAGTTAACTCAACTGGCAGAAGCCAAATTACCCTATTTTTCATTTATGACCGATCCAACGACTGGGGGAGTGACTGCTTCTTTTGCGATGTTGGGCGATATTAATTTTGCAGAGCCAGAAGCCTTAATTGGTTTCGCTGGCCCAAGGGTAATTCGAGAAACAATCAAACAAGATCTTCCAGAAGGATTCCAAACTTCGGAATTTTTATTGGATCATGGGTTCCTTGATTTCATTGTCGATCGAAAAGATTTAAAAGAAAAGATAAGTGATATAGTTGGTTATTTTTAATGAGAATTTACTTCAAAAAAAATCCTTTCAGAATTTCCTGAAAGGATTTTTTTTTACGCTGACTTTTTTATGAACAATTATGACTTTTATGTTTTGATTTTTCAAAGGAAAATCTCAGGATGTGGAAAACATAAAAAGTCATAATTAGTCAGCGTCAAAAAATCACTCTTCAATCACCACAAAACTTTTCTCCAAAGGGTCAAAAACATCCTTTAATGTTTCCAAATACGCCTCTCCATGCTTCATATAAAAAGCCATAAAATTATCTTTTCGTTCTTGCAAACCATTGGAGGGAAAAAGCATTTCTTTTAATTTTCGCAATTGATTGATAGAAGTTTCATGCTTTTGTTTTTCAGCACGCATCACCCGACTTTCGAGACTTTCCAAACTTTTAATTTGCTTGACGGCTTCCGCTAAAACTGTTTTCCCTAAACTAGCATCTACTTCAATTGTTTTATTTTTTACCTTTTCAAAGATGGCTTCCAATTCCTTTTTTTCTACTGCGAAATTTAATTCTCCCTCGGAATTTTCTTTGACAAAATATTTAATCAATCCTTCTGTATCTCTAAAAAGTTGAGTTGCAGTCAAACCTAATTTATCAATTCTTTTTTTCATTCCTTTGTCAATCCAAACGGCTGAATTTCTCCGAATCAACATTGGAAAATTTATTTTGAAATGTTCAAATTGAGTTTTCCGTTCCAACCAGTAAGCTAACTCACCACCTCCACCGATGTACGCTAAGTTTGGCAAAATCAGTTCTTGATACAAAGGTCGCATAATCACATTGGGAGAAAAATACTCTGGGTGGTTTTCAATTTCCTTTTCCAATTCTTTTTTGGAAAAAGAAATATCTGTATTTAAAACTTGATAACGACCATTCCCATCTGCTCGGTCTGCAGGCTCAAAAACGATTCGTTCTCGAATTTGAGGATGGAGATAAAAGAAATTAATTTCTCTTGGAGCAGCTTGAGTTTTAAATCCAGCATCGTTTAATTTTTTAGCTGCTGCTTCGACCAAAGGTTGGGACGCTTGATTAAAAATTTCGTCTTTTATGATTGGAATAAATTCTCGTTTTAATTCCGCTTGATTCATATTTAAACAAACCAAACCATCTTTACCAAACAACTCATTGACTAGCGAAAGTGCTGCATCAGAATACGTATCAAATTGAGTGTGCGTTCGCTCCATCAAATCATAAATTGCTTTGGCATTTTCTGACTCACCGAGGATTTCTTTTAACTCTGCCAACACATTTTTTAAGCTAGAAGTTTTCATCGCACCGACAGAACCATTTTCGTTATTTTCCCAAAGTAATTGTTTAGAAAACAAATTTACATGATTCATTTCCTCAAAATCATGATCTTCTCCACCTGTAATAAATACTGGAACAAACTGATAGTCAGGCAAATACGTATTTAATTTTTTAGTTAAATTAAGTGTAGAGATGATTTTGTAAATATAATAAAGTGGCCCAGTAAAAAGACTTGGTTGATGTGCCGTGACAATCGTAAAGGTATTTTGTACTGCTAATTTTTCAATATTAGATGTTACATTTTTATGCATTCCTAATTTTGAATATTGTTGTAACAATGCTTTTACAAGAACTTTTCTGTTGGTATTGTCCTTCTTTTTATCTTCAATAATTTGAGCAAAAGAAGCATATTCCGTGGAGTATTTATAGAATGGTTTTAGTGCTTTATCTTCTCTCGCATAAGCTTTGTCTCGAGAAGAAACTTGCGGCACTTCGGCATAAGGAATTAAAGTAATTTTTACGTCCAATTTATTTTTAGCTTCGGGTTCGATAGTCATATTTTTTATTTTCTCTAAAGATGATTTTTCCCTATATTTGGCGACTCGGTAGGGGCAATCCCTTGTGCTTGCCCAACATCATGGGAAAATTATTACAGTATTGGGCAAGCACAAGGGATTGCCTCTACAAATTGAAATACAAATTTACGTTAGCAAAAGTAAAAACAACCATTTATATAAATTGTTTTTTCCAAAACATTTTCCTTTTTTTTCAAAACAAAAAATCACTTTGACTATATGTACATTCTTTCATTAGATCAAGGGACGACCAGTTCACGAGCCATTATATTTGATAAGAAAAGTAATATCGTTGCGGTAGAGCAACAGGAGTTTACACAGCATTTTCCAAAAAGTGGTTGGGTGGAACATGATGCCAACGAGATTTGGCAAGCTCAGCTCCAAGTGGCTCAAAATGTTTTGAAAAAAAATCAAATTAAACCAAATAAAATTTCTGCGATTGGAATTACTAATCAGCGAGAAACCACTTTGGTTTGGGATAAAAAAACTGGCGAACCCATTCACAATGCGATTGTTTGGCAAGATCGTCGAACTGCTCCTTTTTGCGATAAATTAGAAAAAGATGGCTACGAAAGTTATGTAAAGAAAAATACTGGTTTAGTCGTTGACGCTTATTTTTCAGGAACAAAAATCAAATGGATTTTAGATCATGTAAAAGGTGCAAGAGCGAAAGCTAAAAAAGGAGAGTTGCTTTTTGGAACGATGGACACTTGGTTAATTTGGAAATTGACAGGCGGTAAAGTTCATGTGACTGATTATTCCAATGCATCGAGAACCATGATTTATAATATTAAAAAGTTGGAATGGGATGCAAAAATGTTAAAGGCGATGAACATTCCAAAAGAGATGTTGCCAGCTGTAAAACCTTCGAGTGAAGTTTACGGGAATACCTTGTTAGAATTTTTTGGAAAAGAAATTCCGATAGCTGGAATAGCAGGAGATCAGCAAGCAGCATTGTTTGGTCAAGTTTGTCATCAGCAAGGAATGGCAAAAAACACATACGGAACAGGTTGTTTTATGTTGATGAATACTGGCGAGGAAATGGTCACTTCAAAATTTGGATTGTTGACGACTATTGCTTGGGGAATTGATGGAAAAGTTACCTATGCATTGGAAGGGAGTGTTTTTGTGGCAGGAGCTGCGATTCAATGGTTGCGAGATGGTTTGAAGATTTTGGATGACTCACCAGATTCTGAATATTTAGCATCGAAAGTAGAAGATACTGGTGGAGTAGTTGTGGTGCCTGCCTTAGCTGGTTTGGGTGCGCCGTATTGGGACATGTATGCAAGGGGTGCGATATTTGGATTGAGTCGAGGAACAACTAGATCACATATTATTCGAGCGACTTTGGAGTCTTTGGCGTATCAAGTAAAAGATGTTTTGGATGCAATGGAAAAAGATTCAAAAGTTGAATTAAAAACTTTGCGAGTAGATGGAGGAGCTTCTGCAAATGATTTGTTGATGCAATTTCAATCGGACATGTTGGATACAAATGTGGAGCGTCCGAAGGTGATTGAGACGACTGCTTTGGGTGCAGCATATCTAGCAGGCTTGGCAGTTGGTTTTTGGAAAAAAAGGGACATCGAAAAGAATTGGCAATTGGATAGAAAATTTGAGGCGAAGATGGATGCGAAAACAAGAAAAGTGAAATATGGAAATTGGAAGAAAGCGGTGAAGCGGACGATGGGGTGGGAGAAGTAATTTTTTTGGTATTGAGTATTGAGATAATCTGCCTGTGGCAGAATTGATATTGTTAGTACCCATTGTTTGAATAACAACTGAATTTCTCAATAACCCAATACCATAATCAAATAATGGGCGTAAAATCCCAATACCACTTTATATGTTAAGTTATTTTTTTAGAAAATCTTTATACGGTATCGTTGTACTATTTTTAGTAGTGCTGACGATTTCGTCAATCATATATTTATCACCTGTCGATCCAGCCGCATTGACGCAAGGGCAACGAACTGATACTCAAACCATCGAAGCAGTTCAAAAAGAATATGGTTTAGACCAACCATTGCATGTTCAATTAGGAAGATATTTAAGAGATATTTCACCAATTGATATTTTACCTAACAATAATATTACAAAAGAGAAATATAGTTTCGTTCCGCTGATACCAGTTGGTAGTGGAAGTTATTTTTCCATAAAAAAACCATTCCTCAGAACTTCCTACCAAACTGGCGAACGTGTAAGTATAATGTTAGGAAAAGCAATTCCACAAACTATTGTCTTGGCATTTTCTGCCATTTTGTTAGCTTGTATTATTGGAATTCTTTTAGGTGTGATGGCTGCTTTGAGAAAAAATAGTTGGTTGGATAGTACTGCAATTGTCACTTCTGTGATGGGATATTCTTTGCCGAGTTATGTTTCTGCTATTTTATTGGCCTTGATTTTTGGCTATTATTTGCAAGCATGGACAGGGCTGAATGTGCAAGGAAGTTTATTTGGAATAGATGATTTTGGCGATGAAAAGATTTTTTGGAAAAATTTAATTCTACCTGCTGTTGCTTTGGGGATTCGACCGATTGGAATTATTACTCAGTTGACTCGAAGTTCAATGCTCGATGTATTGTCGCAAGATTATATACGTACAGCCAAAGCAAAAGGACTTTCCAAAACAAAAGTTATTTTTAAACATGGCTTACGAAATGCTTTGAACCCTGTGGTGACGGCAGTTTCAGGTTGGTTTGCAGCTTTGTTGGCAGGAGCTTTTTTTGTAGAAAATGTTTTTAATTATAATGGTTTGGGAAAAATAACGGTCGATGCTTTATTGACCAGAGATATTCCTGTGGTGCTAGGAGCGATTATATTTACTGCTTTTTTATTCGTTTTAATTAATTTAATCGTAGATATATTATATACGTTTTTGGATCCGAGGGTAAAGTTGAATTAAACTTCAATTTTATACCCAATTCCTTTGATCGTTTTAATAATTTCCGAACCAATTTTTTCCCTCAACTTACTGATATGTACATCAATTGTTCGATTTCCAACAATAACATCAGACCCCCAAACCTTCCGATAGATTTCCTCTCGACCGTAAACCTTACCAGGTTTTTGTGCTAATAACCAAAGGATGTCAAATTCCTTTTTTGCAAAATCAATTTTCTCACCTGACTTAAAAACTTCAAACCTTTCTTTGTCAATTGTCAAAATTCCAACTTGGATATTACTCGAAAAATCTTCCTTATTTGAATTATTTCCTTGTCTTCGTAACAATGCTTTTACACGAGAAATTAAAAGTCTTGGTCGAATTGGTTTTTGAATATAATCATCCGCACCTGCTTCCAGCCCAGCAATTTGAGAATATTCTTCCCCTCGTGCAGTCAGAAATGTAATTATAGTATTTTTTAATTCAGGAATCGCACGAAGTCGATGACAAGTTTCTACTCCATCAACTTCCGGCATCATCACATCTAGAATAATTAAATGAGGGTTTTCCTTTTTTGCAATTCTAATTCCTTCTAAGCCATTTTCGGCAGTAAATACCTGATAGTTTTCTTGCAATAAATTGTATTTCAAAAATTCCAAAATATCTGGTTCATCATCTACTAATAGTATTTTGATAGGAGTCATCTCATTTTTTGTTTTGGAAGGTAATTCAAAATCTAATGTTTTTTTCATCTGACCAAAGTAAGGAGAATTGGAATTTTGAAAAAGTAAAATAGCGAATTTAAACATAAGTTAACCTAAGTTTAACTTTAAAAACAAAGAAATTAACATTGAGTTTACAAATGGAAAAATTCAAGATTCGGTATTAATTTTTTGTAAAAAAAACAGATAATTTTGTAAATCACCTGTTAATTATCTATGTCATTTTTTACAATAATTAACTTTTACTTATTATCGATTTCATGCTCGATTAATTTTACGACGATACTTTTGTGCCGTAATCAAAATCAAATTATCTAAAATTAATCTTTTTAAACATTTAAATTATGAGCAAGAGTTTCTACATTTTCTTATCTTTTTTATTTCTAGTTACTGGAAATTTATTTGCCCAAATCACAATTGGTGATAGCGATTTAGTAGCTGGAGAAACTTATACCTGGACTAATGACAATGAATATATTCTTGATGGATATGTATATTTGGAAGCTGGTGGTGTTTTGAACATCCAAGCGGGAACGGTTATAAAAGGAATGGAAGTTCCAAGTACAAATGATGCAGCTTCTGCATTGATTATTACAAAAGATGCACAAATCTTTGCTGAAGGAACTGCAACTCAACCAATTGTTTTTTCTTCTACAGCTGCAGCTGATGATGATGACGAAACAGTAAATGGACTTTGGGGAGGATTAATTGTTTTAGGAAATGGAACAGTTGCTCGACCTGGAGGAAGCGATTTCATTGAGGGTATTCCGAATGAATCACGAACTGAATTTGGAGGAGGAACAACTCCAAATGATACTGAAAGTTCTGGTGTTTTAAAATATATTTCTATTCGACATGGTGGTGCGGAACTAGCGCCAGGTTCTGAAATTAATGGTTTGACTTTAGGAGGTGTTGGTTCAGGAACTGATATTGATTACATTGAAATCTTTGCTAACTCAGATGATGGAGTGGAGTTTTTTGGAGGAACAGTTGGTGTGAAGCATTTGGTTTCTGCTTTCTGCGGAGACGATGGAACTGACTACGATTTTGGATGGAGAGGAAAAGGACAATACTGGTTTATGATACAGAGAGATGATGAAGGTGGAAATGGTGGAGAGCATGATGGAGCAAAACCTGATGGAGAAGCACCATTTTCAAAACCAACTATTTACAATGCAACTTACATTGGATCAGGTGCAACAAGTGGACAATTGGATAATGAGTTTGCTCTTTTGTTTAGAGACAATGCAGCAGGTACTTATGCTAATTCAATTTTTACAGACTTTGCTGACAAGGCGATAAGTGTAGAAGATTTAGCTTCAGGGGAAGACGACTCTCATCAAAATATTTTGAATGGTGATTTAGTTTTGAAAAACAACCTTTGGTTTGGATTTGGAGCCGGTTCAACTTTGGTTGATATTGTTGATACTTATGCTGCAGGAGATGATCCAACGGCTGCAGATATTATAGCACACCTTGGTGCAAATACCAACCAATTAGCTGACCCAACAATTGCTGGGATTTCTAGAACTGCCAATGCACAATTAGATCCAAGGCTTAATGCAGGTAGCCCAGCCTTAACTGCCGGAGATGTTCCAACTGATGGATTTTTCGATGTAGTGTCTTATCATGGTGCATTTAATAATTCAAATAATTGGGCATTGGGATGGACTGCATTGGATCAGAAAGGATATTTTGGAGATTTAGTTACGCCGATTCAAGGTCAAACTATTTGTGTTCAAGATGCAGACTTGACAGGAGGTCAAACTTATTTTTGGACAAAAGAAAATACTTACTGCTTAGATGGATATGTTTATTTGGAAGCAGGTGGAGTTTTAAATATAGAAGCAGGAACGACTATTTATGGAATGGAGTCACCAACTTCTAATGATGCAGCTTCTGCATTAATTATCACTAAAGATGCTCAAATATTTGCGGAAGGAACAACAGCTGCTCCAATTATTTTTACAGCAGAAGGAGTTGTTGATGGAACAATTTCTCCAGACGAAACAGTCAATGGACTTTGGGGTGGACTAATGATTTTAGGAAATGGAACAGTAGCTCGACCAGGAGGTTCTGACTTTATTGAAGGCATTCCAAATGAATCACGAACTGGATTTGGTGGAGGAGCAACTCCAAATGATACAGAAAGTTCTGGTATTTTAAAGTATGTTTCTATCCGACATGGTGGTGCAGAATTAGCCCCTGGTTCAGAAATTAATGGTTTGACCTTAGGAGCAGTTGGATCAGGAACTGTAATTGATTACGTTGAAATTTATGCCAACTCTGATGATGGAATTGAATGGTTCGGTGGAACTGTAAATGTAAAACACTTGATTTCTGCCTTCTGTGGAGATGATGGGATGGACTATGATTTTGGGTGGAGAGGAAAAGGACAATACTGGCTTATGATTCAAGGTGAAGACGAAGGTGGAAATGGTGGAGAACATGATGGAGCAAAACCAGATGGGGAAGCACCTTTTTCAAAACCAACAATTTACAATGCAACATATATCGGATCAGGTGCCAATAGTGGAAATGTAGATAATGAGTTTGCACTTTTATTTAGAGATAATGCAGCTGGAACTTATGCTAATTCAATCTTTACAGATTTTTATGACCAAGCAATTAGTATTGAAGATTTAGCTCCAGGGGAAGATGACTCTCATCAAAATTTGTTGAATGGAGATTTGAATTTATTAAATAATATTTGGTACGAATTCGGAGCAGGTTCAACTTTGGAAGACATCGTTGATACTTATGCTGCGGGTGATGATATAGATGCTTCAGATGTAATTGACCATTTAGTAAACAATAGTAATACGCTTGAGAATCCAGAAGTTTGTAAAATTAGTCGAACTGGAGATGGTGGTTTAAATCCAATTTTATCTGCAACAAGTCCTGCTGCTAACAATGCTATTGCACCAACAGATTCATTCTTTGATAATACTCCATATAGCGGAGCATTTAATCAAACAGCTAACTGGGCTGCTGGGTGGACCGCACTTTCTGCTTATGGACACCTTGGCGGAGAATGTGATTTTGATGTAGCAACGGAAGATTTATTTGCTACCAACAAAGGTTATTTTTTAAATCAGAACACACCAAATCCAGCAGTTGATTACACTTTATTTGAATTTGTAACTCCTACAAATTCTAATTTGACCATTGAAGTTTACCATGTAAATGGACAATTGATGACAACGCTATTAAGTGAGGAAGTTGTGAAAGGTACGCATCAAGTAGAATTGAATCTAACCAACTTTGCGAGCGGAACTTACTTCGTAACTATGAAATCTGGCTCAGTTGTTTTAACTCGAAAAATGACTGTTTTAAAATAAACTATTTGGGTGGGACTTGTTCCCACCCATTTTTATTCCTTCCTTCCTTCCTTCCTTCCTTCCTTCTTTCAATGTAAATAAAATGTAAATAAAATGTAAATCCCTACTCAATTTATTTACGAAAACTTTGCAAAAGGTTAATCTCCACTTCAATACCTCTATCAATATTTTATCTCAAATTTGTGAAGTAATGAATAAGAAAACAAAACATTATTTTTTACTGCTAACATTTTAATTAACAGCGTTTAATTTTCAAAACAAATTAAATCATAGTGCAAATATGAACAATTTCAATTTCAAATTAGGAACATTATTTTTCCTTTTTGTAATACTTCCATTCACTTCTATTTTTTCTCAAGGAACAATCTCAGGTACGGTCTTAGACAAAGAATCAGCGGAGACTCTGATTAGTGCAACTATCATGGTTGAAGGAACTGACCTTGGCGAGGTGACTGATTTTGATGGGAAATACCAAATTCAATTGAATGCTGGAACATACAATTTGGTTTATTCTTATGTAGGTTATCCAACAACGAAGATTGAAAATGTAGAGGTGAAGGATGGTGAAATTACTTTTTTAGATGCAGCACTTGAAGTTGATAAAGGTGGCATTCAGATGGAAGAAATTGTTGTTCAAGCCAAAGCAATTAAGACTAGTGAAAATGCAATATTAGTTACGATGTTAAAAGCAGATCGTTTTACTGATGGAATTTCTCAAAGTGAAATGGCTAAGCAAAATATCAGTAGCGCGGATCAGGCTGTGGCAAAAGTAGTAGGAGTTTCTATCGCTGATGGAAGTGTGGTCGTGCGTGGATTAGGAGATAGATACTCTACCGCACAACTAAATGGTGCATCTATTCCAAGTGCAAATCCTTATAAAAATAGTGTCAACTTAGATTTAATCCCAACTGGACTTTTATCAAATATTATTACTTCAAAAACTTTTACACCAGACCAACCTGGAACGTTCACAGGTGGAAATGTAAATATCGAAACAAAGAGTTTTCCAGAAACGAAGAGTTTTAATATTTCTCTTTCGACTGGTTTTAATACGCAAGCTTCTTTTCAAGAAGGATTCTTAACACACGATGGAGGTAAGTTAGATTGGTTGGGTTATGACGATGGTTACCGATCTCGGTCATCTTTATTTGATGATGAAAACTATGCTGAAGCATTGTTGAGAAGTGCAGGAACGAAGGCAAGAAATGATGATGCCATAGCTAATCAAGTGGAAGAATTATATGATGCTACCTTGACTAATATGGTTCCGACAACGACTACCACTCCATTAAATCATGGAATTGGTTTTTCTTTTGGAAATCAATATGAATTAGGAGGGAGACGATTGGGGGTTATTTTGGCAGCAAATTATTCTAGAAGTTACCAGCACTATAATTCAGGTTTGAGAAATTATGCTTTAGAATCTACGACCTCTTCCAACTTGAATCAGAATTTTAATTTAGGAGGAACGACAAGTGTGGAAAGTCCAACAGTTGGTGGAATGGCTGGATTATCCTACAAATTGAATAGTCGAAATACAATCTCTTTCAACTCATTATATAATCACTCTGCTGATAAAAGTACTCGATCATTTGAAGGAGAATATAATACTTATCAAGTGACATTGCCAGAGGTATTTCAGTTTAGAGAATTGTATTGGTTAGAGAGATCATTGATTAATAATATGTTGATTGGCGAACATGCTTTGAGAATGGAAGGTGGAAAAATCGAATGGGTATCTAGTGCTTCAGTTGCCACTCAAAGTGAACCTGAATTAAGATATTTTGGAAATGAGTTTGATCCAAGAGATGAAAATGATCCAACCGATGATCGTTATGCCATTCGAGCACCATCCGAATATGATTATCCAAATCATTTTTTTAGAGAATTGGAAGATGTTCAATATGAAAATAAAATAGATGTAACGCTTCCTATTTTAAAAAAATTAGGAAAGGGAAATAAGATAAAATTTGGGATGTTATATTCTGTCAAGAATAGAACATTCGATGAGAAGAGATATTCTGTTCAAGAAAGAAGCGCAGAAAATTATACTGGTGATGCGAGTATTTATTTCAGCGATGAGAATAGTGGGATGATTGAAAAAGATGCAAATGATAGAAATGTGATCGGAAATTATTTAGTAGATGATACGAGAGCTTCTAATTCTTATGTTGGTTCCGAAAAAGTTGGTGCATTTTATGGAATGACTACAATTAACGCTACTAGCAAGTTTAAAATTATTGCAGGTTCAAGAGTTGAAAAAGCTTCCTTGCCAATAACAAGTGCTGATTCAACGTATAAAAATTCTAAGTTAAGTGTCTTGCCTTCGGTAAATTTAGTTTATGCTCTGCAAGAAAAAATGAATTTGAGAGCTGCGTTTAGCCAAACAGTTGCTCGACCAAATTTACGAGAGCTAGCTCCTTTCTCCAACTTTGATTTCCGAACAGGTGCATTTATCGTAGGTAATCCTGCATTGGAAATAACATCCATTACGAATGTAGATTTACGCTGGGAATGGTTGCCAAAAGTAGGGGAGATTATTGCAGTCAGTACTTATTATAAGTCATTTAGAAACCCAATCGTTTTGGTTAATTTAGGAAAATCTAATCCAGAATTTCAATTTCAAAATGTGGATGAAGCAACCGTGTATGGAGTAGAATTAGAATACCGTAAAAATTTAGGTTTCATTTCTCCAAGATTAACTAATTTCAAATGGGGAGCTAACCTTTCTTATATTTATTCAGCAGTTGATATTGATGCAGAAGAATTATCTGATATTCAATCTATCAATCCTGATGCAAGTGACCAGAGAACTTTTTTTAATCAGTCACCTTATATTATTAACACTAATATTGCTTATAATAATTCTGAAAAAAATCTTGATGCAATGCTTTCCTTCAATATGTTTGGAGATAGGTTATCAATTGTTGGATCAGAAGGAACACCTGATATTTTTGAGCAAGCTCGCCCACAGTTAGATTTTACTATTTCTAAAAAAATAAAAGAAAACCTTTTGGTAAGATTAGCTGCGAAAAATTTATTAGATCCTGAATACAAACTTGAATCTTCATTCAAAGGACAAGATTATGTTTATTCAAATTACAGACTAGGAAGAACCATTTCGATGAGTATTTCTTATACTATAAAATAATAATCTTGCACTAGATTATTTTGTTAACTTTCGAAAGCCTCGGTGAATTTATTTCTCCGAGGCTTTTTTGTACTACATGGTTCTCGTTTGTTTCGCAGCCACATACGTTAAAAGCGAGAGCCTCTAACTCTAACTACTTTTAGCAGGAATTTCGAATTACTTTTTGATTTCAAATAGATTAAAGTATTTTTGACAAAAAAAAATAAAACCATGTTTGCAAAAGAAACTTACACTCAACGAAGAAATATTTTAAAAGAAAAAATCGGTTCAGGATTAATCCTTCTTATGGGAAATGATTACTCACCAATGAACTACGAAGACAATATTTACAATTTTCGTCAAGACAGTACATTCTTATATTATGTAGGAATTGATGTAGCGCATGTTGCTGCTATTATAGATGTTGACGAAAACAAAACCATTCTTTTTGGAAAAGATTTATCGGTGGAATATATTGTTTGGATGGGCGTTCAACCAACTATGCGAGAGTTGGCAGATCAGTCAGGTGTAGAAGAATGTCAAGATTATAACAATATATCTACATTTTTGAAAAATGCTACATCCAAAGGTCGAGACATTCATTTCCTTCCGCCATATCGAGCAGAGAATAAGTTGAAAATGGAAGAGTGGTTAGATATCAGAGTGAAAGATTTGAAAAATAATATTTCCAAAAAACTAGTTCAAGCAGTCATTGTTCAACGATCCATAAAGTCTGCTGAGGAAATTATTCAAATGGAACACGCAGTTGCAATCACCAAGGAAATGCACGTTGCAGCGATGCGTGCTGCCAAAGCAGGAAGAAAGGAATATGATCTTGCTGGAATTGCTCAAGGAATTGCCAAAGGATGCGGTGGCGATTTAGCTTATCCAATTATCATGACCGTCAACGGGCAAACTTTGCACAATCATTATCATGGTAATACTATGCAAAATGGACAATTAGTTTTAGGAGACTTTGGAGCAGAAAATGGGATGCATTATGCTGGAGACATCACCCGTACTTTTCCAGTTGCCAAAACTTTTACTCAAAAACAAAAAGAAATTTACCAAATAGTACTAGATGCAGAGGAAGCTGCTATTCAATCCTTAAAGTCAGGTATAGCTTACAAAACAATACATTTACAAGCTGCCAAAAATATGGCAGAAGGTTTGAAATCGCTAGGATTGGTGAAAGGAAATATCGACGAAGCAGTTGCGGAAGGAGCGCATGCTTTATTTTTTCCGCATGGATTAGGTCACATGATTGGACTAGATGTTCATGACATGGAAGACCTTGGAGAAGACTTAGTCGGGTACAGAGCAGGTTTAGAAAGAAGTACTCAGTTTGGTTTGAAATCTTTGAGACTAGGAAAAGAACTAGAAGCAGGAAATGTGTTGACAGTCGAACCTGGGATTTATTTTATTCCAGAATTGATTGACCAATGGCAAGCTGAGAAAAAGTTTGCTGACTTTTTAAATTATGAAAAAATCAATACTTATCGAGATTTTGGTGGCGTGAGAATCGAAGATAATATATTGGTCACTAAAGATGGCCATCAAATTTTAGGACCAAGAATTCCAAAAACGATAGAAGAAGTAGAAGCTGAAAGGAATCGATAAATTTATTTTCCCCAAAAACAATAACAACATATTTACGGGGTTGGCAATATAATTGTCAACCCCGTAAATCTATTGTTATGTTTTTAATTTTTGTTAGAAGAAGAGGCGACTCCAGATTCCTCCATTTTATTTGAAATATTAGCCAACTGATTACTGACTATTTTTAATAATTCATTATCACCATCTACTTCTTTTATATCCATAGCTAATTGCAAGAAATTTTTTGCAGATTCAAAATCATTATTTGATTTATATTCCATCGCAAAACCAAACCAAGCTAGTTGCAAGTTATTTTCAATAGATTCAATTTCAGAGTAATTTTTTTGAATAATTATAGAAGCAATTTCCTTTTGAGATCCTGTAAATTCTTGCCCTTGAGGAGTGATATAAGAAATACCATCAATTAATTTTCCTTCTTCCCAAAAACTAAGCATCATTGATCCATCATTGAAAACAAAAGTAGCATCGTCTTCCAATTTTCCGCCCATCCATGTTCCCTTTAGCGTATCACCTCTTTCCCAAATAATCATTCCTGACCCATCTTTTTCTCCTGACCGACTCATTCCAGCAAAATGACTTCCATCATTCCGAGAGTAAATTCCATAATTTTCTGGAAGGTTATTTTCCCAATTGCCGGAATAGGATTCTCCATTTGAAAATAAAATTGTTCCTTCTCCTTGAATAACATCATCTTGGAAATTTCCATAAAACTCATCACCACATGCATATGAATAGGCACCTTCTCCGTGTTTCAATCCATTTTCCCATTCGCCTTCATAAACACTTTTATCCTCATAAATCATTTTTCCAGATCCATGAGCAATTCCAAAACGAAAATCTCCTTCATAAAATGCTCCATTAGCATAAGTTAACATTCCTTTTCCATGTGGTTTCCCAAAAGAAAATTCTCCAGAATATTTATCTCCATTTTCCCATTCCATTTTTCCTTTACAATATCTTTTAATCAAAGGACAACCTGAATAGAGGATGACTTTATTCAATTCAACAACTTGAGATGTCGGTGGTGGAATAATTAAATTATTGGCTTGTAATTTTTGTGAAAAAGATAATAGCAACAAAGTAAATGTACAGGTACATTTTAGTTTTAGTTTTAGCATAATTTTAGGATTATATTATTTTAAATTGTTTTTGGCTGTTTGCTATCTTTGATATGTTAATCCTAAATATGAACTTAATTAGGGTAAATTGAATAGGCTAAATATTGTTTTCTATGACAGAACTATTTTTTGTATTAAGTAAAAAAATATGTTACTTTGCATGCTGCACTAAAGTGTAATGAAGTAGTTAGAGATCATTTTCAACAAAAAACAAGAAAAACGGAAACTTTTGATTCATATGATCGTAAAATATAAATTATGATTTTTTGGCATAGTTATTGAACTGATAATCAATCTAAAACCTATTATAATATTTCTTTGATTGAATTTTTTATATCTCAAATCAATCATTCTAATTCCCACGAACAATCCTAAAGAACCTTATCTTTTGGAAAATCACCTAACTAACTTCCTTATGTTTTATTAACCAAATACTCACTTGATATTCGAGTGGAGTTGAATAATTTATAAAAAACAAACATTTATGATTCCTCAATTTCCTTTTCACAGGCAATTAGGTGAGTTAGATTGCGGGGTGACTTGTCTCAAAATGATTATTGATTATTTTGGAAAATTCATTTCTTTTGAACAGCTTCAAAACTTTTTACCTACTCGTAAAGATGGTGTCTCTCTTAATGATATTAGTTTAGTCGCTTCCGAAATAGGTTTAAAAACCATGGGAGTAAAAGTTACTTATCAACGCCTTGTTGAAGATATTCCCACTCCTTGTATTGCATATTGGAAGCAGCAACATTTCGTTGTTGTTTATCATGTTACTGATGAATATGTTTGGATTGCAGATCCTGCATCGAGAGGTATTTATGTCCAATCAAAAGAAAGTTTTCAAGAAGGATGGATTTGCGATGCTAAATATCAGGCTGGAGTTTTATTATTATTTGAAAAAACACTTGCTTTTTCAGAATCCAAAAAATCTAAAAATCTAGAATTGAGTATTTAAATAAATTCAGAAGGTCTCAAAAAATCAAATGTATTTAATGGCAGATAGTGCAAAACTATACTGCCATTTTTTTATTTTTGGATTTCAATTCAAATAACAAAAATTCAAATTTGAAATTATTTCCACATATATTGGCTAGGGTAGGAGGAACTACTTTCTCAAAAGTAGCAGCTTTATCATTTGGAAAAATGTCTTTTGTAAATGTACTGTTACAAGAACAGAGCAACTTAGATTTTCAATTTGCAAAAGTGATTTTAACTTTTGAATCTACTTTCAAAAATACAGAAGATTATCGACTGCGAGCTATCTTGAAAAATGGGAAAAAAGATTTTCAAAATCAACGTTTTTCGTTTTTGAAAAAATTAGAAAAAAATAACAAAATCGATATTTTAAAAGATTTACTTTTTGAAATTTCGATTTATTTAGATTGGAAATTGGAATATGAAGAATTGAAAAATGAGTTCGACTTAATTTTTCAAAAAGAAGAAATCAATCAATATGCTCAATTAGTAGATTTCTTTCAAGATGATAATTTTCAAAATGCAATCCTCCAATCTAGCCATTCTTTATTTCATCAAATTAAAAAATTACAATCTAAATCTCCACAGGATTATAGGAAAAAAGAACGACAAACACTCCGAGCCTTAGCTCAATATTTTTATCGAATTGGTGGAAAAACATCTCCGTTTAGTCATTTCACTACACTTGATATTTTAAGTAAAAATGATGGAGTTTTTCAAAATAAAAATTTAAAAATCGGCAACAGTTTTTTTCAATTCAATAATTTTATTTTAGCTGAGATAAAAAATATATTACTGCAAGAACCTACTTTTTTTCGCCAATTAAAATTACAAATCAACCCATCTATTTTTATTAAAAATGAGGAATTCCATTTTATAAAAAATAAGAGAAATATTGAGGCGATTCAACAAATTGAAGTCTCTGAAATTTTAACAGAACTTAGTCAAACGATCATTCCAAAAGCAGGCGAATTTTTTAAAATTGTAATCACTCAATTATTAGAATTAGTAGAAGCAGACCAAGAAAGTATTGAAAATTATTTATTGGAATTAGTCGAATTAGGATTTTTAGAATGGCAATGGGGATTTTCGGGATTAACTTTTGATTGGGAAAAAAAGCTATTGGAAAATATAAATTCCAAAGATCATTTTTCCCAAAAAGAAGATTGGATGATTTGTTTGGAAAAAATGATTAAA
>Ga0114957_1002310_pt1 | contig 18489 bp, 15 predicted proteins | sample BantaG_FD_87175 | JGI IMG/M metagenome (GOLD analysis project Ga0114957, IMG submission 87175) | Marine algal microbial communities from Bantry Bay, Ireland - BantryBay_4 metaG | ecosystem: Host-associated > Algae > Red algae > Unclassified | place: Bantry Bay, Ireland | collected 2014-11-21 | reverse complement strand
GTATTGATCTTGCTTATCATTACTATTATTTAATTCTACAGGAATAAATTGGTGATTCAAATCTTGTCTCCCTGCTCGAACTTGTTTATATTTACTCAGCCAGTATTGAAAATTGTATACTTTAATCCCATGAGTTTCGCAAAACTTTGTCTGGGATACATCGCCTGATAGGTATTGCTTTACTAGCGGAAACATCTTCGCTTGCTTATGCCGTTTACTCATCTTATTTTTGGACTAAGGTAGCGCAACTTGATTGCCTAGGCAATATGTGCTTAGTAGTGCGCTTACCGTTCTCTTAACGAATTGTAACCCTATGTTAACATACGATTACAGTGATGACATTGAATTAAAACGCATAGTTATTCAAGACTACAGCATTGAAGTACCTTCTCATTTTCAACTAAAAGAAGGGCAAGGCACTGACTCATTTGTGGGGACAGTGACGGGCAATGGCATTGAAATTCTCTACGACTTTGGTGCATATTCAAATAGATTTGAGGATTTTATAGAAAGTGAATTTAATGTATCTAATGATAAGATTGTTTTTCTTGAAAGACGGATTGTAGCAGCAGTAGATCCAACTGAAAATTTTACTGCTATGAATATTAAAAATTTAGAAATTGACGAGGACGATTGGGAATTATCTTTAAGCTTGTACACTGAAAACATAACAGAGGAAGAGCAGAATATGATTCTTCACATTTATAAATCAGCTACTTTAATAGAATAAGGCATTATCAAAATGTGCCTCAGTTATAGATGCATCAAAAGAGAACTTAGTAATGTCAAAAAACAGTAACCGGATTATACAAAATATATAGAGCTGCTGATCATATTCTAATGAAAAGGTAGATTATTGGCTATAGTCTCGAAAATAAGGGAAATAACTTTAATGGTCTTACACACCGCTAGTAGAGAGTGAATAAATACCATTCTATATTGCTACACTTAATTCCTTGTAAAACTTCAAAAAAGATTTTTCGTAAAAACAAAATTTTCCATCTACCCAGAATTGTTTCATCATTGAAGATTCAAATGATTTTACATATTCTTTAAAGTCCGGATTGAGCATGCCGTCAACAAGAAATTTAAGCTTATCTGCTTCATTAAGCCCATTATACTTCATTTCAACCTCCAAGAAAATTTTTGGAAACAAATTCTGAAGTGATAGTCGTTCTTTTGATGAGAATTCGAAACGTACATTAGAAGCATAAATAAGTAGAAATAACAAATACTCTGATTCGTTAAAAAGTTTATTGACCCCCATAGTGCATTCAAGACGAATGAAGACTATTAGAATACCAAGAAATCTTAGATTTTAACATTTAAAATTAACAATTGTAAATACTATTAATATTACTTATCTCATAAGGATATTTGGAAATAAAACAACTAGTAAAAGAATGATGGCTTGAATCAAAAGGAATGGAATGATACCTCTATACAATTGCTGTGTTGTAATCGTATCCGGAGCTACACCTTTGAGATAGAATAATGAAAATCCAAATGGGGGTGTCAGAAAAGATGTTTGTAAATTAATAGCAAGTAGAATTCCTATCCATACAAGGTCGATCTCCATTAACGTAAATATTGGTGCTACTAACGGCACGATTATGAAAATGATTTCTATAAAGTCAATAAAGAATCCAGCAACAAATACAACTAACATGACCATAAATAGAAATGCATAGGTCGATAAATTAGATCCTTGGATAAGTTCAATAAGAAAAATGTCTCCCTCTAATTCTCTAAATACAAAGGAGAATACTGTAGCTCCTATGAGAATCATAAACACCATTGATGTCAGAAGTGTCGTCTCTTGCATCACTTCTTTTAAAATTGCTAAGTTGAATTTCCTTTGTTGTATTGTCAGTATAATAGCTCCTAAAGCACCAACACCCGCAGCTTCAGTTGGAGAGGCTATTCCTGCGAATATTGAACCGAGTACCGCAACTATGAGTGATAAGGGGAGGACAAAAGCGACAATCAGTTTACGCAAAAAATTATTTGCTTTGAAGGCCTCTATTTCTTCAGCAGGAATGACAGGAGCATTCTCAGGCTTTAGCTGTGCGACAATCAGTATATACATAATGTACACGGCTACAAGTAAGATACCAGGCACAATTGCTGCTTTAAATAAATCTCCAACAGATACATTCAATACACTTCCTAGTAAAATTAAAACCACTGATGGAGGTATAATTTGGCCTAGTGTACCAGAGGCGGCGATTGTGCCCGTAGCTAGCTCAGGTGAATATCCGCGTTTAAGCATTGTAGGTAGACTGATAAGTCCCATCGTGACAACTGTAGCACCTACAATCCCAGTTGAGGCAGCTAATAAAGCTCCTACAAGTACAACCGACACTGCCAATCCACCTTTGACTTTGCCAAATAATATCGCCATGGTTTCCAGTAAACTCTCTGCGAGTCCCGATCGTTCTAACATGATGCCCATGAATATAAACAGTGGTACAGCGATTAAGACATAGTTGGTCACGATGCCCATAATCCTTGGAGGAATAGCAGAATAAGCAATTGGATCGATAAAACAGATGGCATACAATACGGATAGTCCGCCTAAGGTAAAAGCAACAGGATAACCATATAGAATGAGCACAAGGATACTGATGAATAAAATGATTGCAATTATTTCCATCAATTCACTTTATAGATGAGTATATTTCTAAATACTTCTGCAATCGCTTGAAGTAATAATAATATCATGGCAACTGGGATCATTGATTTTATTATGAATCGATAGGGTAGACCACCAGGATCAGGGGAGCCTTCTCTAAGAAGATATGAATCATAAGCATAATTAAAAGTAACGTAGATCAATATGATACAAAACGGAATCAAGAGAACCACGGCACCTACAATATTTACAAAGGCCTTATTCTTTATATCAAATTGACTGTAGAATAAATCTACTCTTACATGTTTAGATTCTTTGAATGTATAAGCAGCTCCTAATAAAAAAATTATCCCAAACATATGCCATTCTAGCTCCATGACCCAAGCATCTGTTTTGTTCAGAAAGAATCTTCTCAACACATCAAAGCACACCAATAGGATAAGCAACAATGTCAACCAAGAAATTGATTTGCCAATCCTATCATTAATCTTATCTACAACTGATATGAATTTATTCATTAGACGTCCAACTTATCCTGAATGTACGGACATCACATCGAGATCAAAAATTAAACCATCAGAATATGGTTAACTTAAAGTACTTTGCTGTATTAGTAAATTTAGTCTTTTGGCTACATACGTTGTATAATGTCATACTGCGTGATGACTTGATGCTGCCCCATGAGATCTTTAGTAATTACAGCAGAAATATCTTTGGTGAAATATCGACTTAATTCTGACACTGGAACTTCAGATGTCACTTCTGGAAATGGGTCTCTTAATATGTGTTCGACTGTTTTATCAGCATTTTTTAAAGGATTGTCTAAGATAAAACTTAAGACATCGGTTTCATTTATTGATCCAACAATTTGGTCACCATTCATGACAGGCAATTGAGAGATGTTCTTCTCTTTCATAATGTTTAGCGTCTCCTTAATAGATGAATCTTTACTTACATAAATAAAAGCCTCGCCTGTCTTTCCTTCTAATAAATCAGACACTTTTAAATCTGCTTCTAAGAATCCACGCTCCCTCATCCATTCATCATTGTATATTTTACCAACGTATCGACTGCCATGATCATGGAAGATAATCACTACAATATCATCTTTGGTTAGCTTATCCTTTAATTGGATTAAACCTGCCATTGCAGAACCACAAGAATAGCCCAATAATAAACCCTCTTCTTTGGCAAGACGTCTTGCTAACAACGCTCCATCTTTATCTGATACTTTTTCAAAATGATCGATAAGGGAGAAGTCTACATTCTTAGGTAGGATATCTTCACCTATTCCCTCAGTGATGTATGGATAGATTTCCTTTTCATCAAATTCACCTGTCTCATGATACTTTTTGAATACAGAACCATAAGTATCTACTCCCCATATTTTTATTTCTGGGTTTTGTTCTTTTAAGTATTTAGCCGTACCGGATATCGTTCCTCCTGTACCTACTCCAACAATAAGGTGTGTGATGCGTCCATCTGTTTGGGCCCAAATCTCAGGACCTGTGCTTTCATAATGAGCAAGTGTATTCGACAAGTTATCATATTGATTACACCAGAATGAATTGGGAATTTCTGTTGAGAGTCTTTCTGCTACTGAATAGTAGCTACTTGGATGATCAGCACTCACATTTGTAGGACACACAATGACTTCAGCACCAACAGCTTTGAGAATATCCATTTTCTCTTTAGACTGTTTGTCTGTGGTAGTGAAAATACACTTATAACCTTTGACGCAAGCTGCTAAAGCAAGACCCATACCAGTATTACCTGATGTGCATTCTATGATTGTACCACCTGGCACCAAATCACCTCTTTTCTCTGCATCTTCAACCATCTTGAGAGCCATTCTGTCCTTTATGGAATTACCAGGATTAAATGTCTCCACTTTTGCAAGCACAGTTGCAGATATAGTAGAAGCAACCTTATTCAATCTTATAAGAGGTGTATCACCTATCGTTTCAAGCACATTATTTTTGATATCCATATGCTACAAAAGTAGTCTTTTCAAACCCTAACGTGTAACTATTCTAAAGTGATATTTCTACTGAATAAACTTTATCTCAGTAAGAAATTTCTCATCTTTTACACCAAGACTATTTGCTACAGCTGTAGAGACAATCATTTTAATTTGTGGATCTTGGATATTATTTGGCAGACGTCCAATAACTTTAGCTAGAGCAATTCTACCCAACATTGGATTTTCTACTCTTACATAGCTGTTGATTTTGGCGCTGTGATGAAGAACAAACATATTCAATGGTTCATTGTCCGTTTTGTCCCAACTAGCAACTGCTTTTTCTACTTGCAAAGAAGGATCAGATAAAAAGCTCAAATCTGGATAGTCTCTTTTAGTAACAGCATATTTCGACGTTGTCACTGAGGTAGTATTCGTAATTGGTTGTGCACTCGCAGTTGTTTTGGTACTCATGGTAGTTTTTGGAACGGTGGTCACAACTGCTGTCTCTTGAACCGCAGGCTGAACTGTGGTTTGAGGTGTTGTTATAACTTTTGTTTGTGCTGGGGCAGTTGTAACTACTGTAGTTGATTGCTGATATACAGGAGCAGTTACTTGTACACTAGCTTGTGAAACAGCGACTTCCTTCTTTATTTCTTTTGGCTTAGTCACTGTTGTATTCGTTGACACTTGACTTGTCTGTACTTCAGTAGAAGCTGATTGAGCATTTTTCAATGGTGTGTGTTGGACAACTCTATATTGATGTTTGACATCTTCTGCAGAGCTAGATGTACTAGCAACATGCTCAGACTGTTGGTAAACAGTTGTAGTTCTTACTGGCTGACTCTGTTGATAAGTAGATTGTGTCGATGTCGGCCCTTGCGCAGGGACGGTGGCCATAGCAGCAGTATTGACAGCAGGAGCCGTCATAATCACTTCACTTTCAATGCGTTCTATGGTAACATTATTTGGCACTGACATCCATCCTAAATGTAGGAGTTGACCAGGACTAATTGTCAGATCTTGCAAATTATTTAATTGTCTAATCGTATTGACTTCTGTTTGAAAATATCGCTTTGCTATCTGAAAGAGATTGTCTTTTTTCTTGACCCTGTAATACACTTTGACAAGCTTATGTCCTGCTACTGATTTTTTTGTCTGTAGAACAGCGGTTGCTTCAATTGGTATACGCAACTTTTGCCCCACGGATAACACGTTATTTTTATTGATACCATTCAAATCGTAAATCTCTTGGACAGATGTGTTGGTAAATTTTGAAAGAGAATAAACAGTCTCTTTTTTATGTAATTGATGTATATAGTATAATCCAAGTTCTGAAGAATGATTTGCAATAATTTCCTGTGGGTTATTATTGGCGAAACTCTGAATTGTGCCCGTTAGGAAAAGGGCGAATAATAAAAATGCACGAAACATAGTGATAATCGGTTTAATTTCAATCATAAATATATTACAATTATTAGTAATATGTTTTTATTTAACAGTTTATTGGTGATTTTACTGAAAGTCAGTTGCTTGAAATGTAACCGGAAGAAGACGGTATATTGTATCAAAGGATACTGTGAAGTTCGTACCGTACATGATCACCTCTATAGGTTGGTTGTATCGATGTGCGTATTCTGCTATAAATTGCCTACAAGAACCACAAGGACTTATAGGATCATCAACAAATTTTCCTTTTTTGAATGCTGTCACTGCAACTGAAATAATAGCTGTATTTGGATAAAATGACGATGCTGCACCAAAGGCTGTTTTTTCTGCACACATACACAAGGGATATGACGCATTTTCTTGATTACTACCTCCTATAATTTCACCAGAATCAAGCAATAATGCAGCACCTACTGAAAAATGCGAATACGGGCTATATGAGTAGGAGCAATGTTCTTTACACTTTTTTATTAACTGCTGCTTGACAGCAGATAAAGTCGTTGTATTCTCAATAATAGTAGCGCCTTCCAACTCAAGAAACCTGTTACGTAAATCACTCATAGTATATGTTAACTTGGTATAATTAAACGTTACACTGTAAGATAATAATGTTCTAGTATTAATCAGATTAAAAACTAAATCCTAGCTTCGTGTTTCATAGTTTACTTTGAGTATAAAACACATATCGAGCGTTAATGCATTACAGTTCTTCCAAGTCTGTAGATTTGCTGGTGTACTTGTGCTGAGTGTCATCTTCGTCAAATCTAGTCTATCACAAAAAGAAGTCTCCTATATTGAATTCTTTTTATATCTGTCAAACCTATTTGCATTTTTTTGGTCGTATGGTTTTAAGAATTCGTACTTAAGTTATTTTCCAACAGTAGATAAAGAAACTAAAAAACAGTTTCTTTCAACCTTACTTGTTCTTTACTTAGGATTTGCTCTTGTCGCATCAGTAGCTGTTTATTTTATTGGTAAGAATCAATTGATATTCTCGTGGGATGCTACAGAAGTTGGTTTTGTCCACCTAGCTGCTATATACCTTGTGTTCAATACCCCAACTATCCTTACCGAACACAGTTATATTTTGTTCGAAGATTCCAAGCGGCTAATCCAATATGCATTGCTTGTCCTTTTGTTACCGATCGCAGTAATTCTTATCGCCCTTAGTACAAAGATGAGTGTGTATTCAGTTGCTGTTGGCTTTGTTGTTATCGCACTTATAAAGTTCTTTTATTTACTACTATTTCCAATTCGGCTTTACTCAGGGATGAGTGTCAAACTTAGTTTGATCAAGCCTTATTTGATCTTTTCACTTCCACTTGTGCTGCAGGCTTTATTAGGTAATGGGGTTGAGTATATTGACGGATTTTTGGTGCAACGATTTTTCCCGATCGAAACATTTGCTGTCTATCGATATGGTGCAAGAGAACTGCCATTTGTTGTTTTGTTAGTTGGCTCAGTTATGACGGCTTTATTACCTAGAGCTGTTAATCAATTGCATGAAGCCATCTCACTAGCTAAACAAGAAACGACAAAGTTGATGCATGTGCTTTATCCTATATCAATTTTACTGATAATAATTAGTCCATTTTTATTCCCTCTAGTATATGATGATTCATTTAAGGAGTCAGCTTATCTATTTAATATTTATGCATTAATTATTTCTAGTAGAATATTGATCCCGCAATTGGTTATGTTTGGTAAGCATCATAACAAAGGGTTGGCAACCATTACTTTTATTGAACTTATTTTGAATGTTAGTTTGAGTTTAATTTTAATGAATTATTGGGGAGTTAGAGGTATAGCGGTAGCTTCAGTTGTAGCCTTTTTTGTAGCAAAGCTCATGATAATGGTCTTCAATTATCTAGCTTACAAGATCCATCCTTCTGAATATATTGACTTAAAATATTATTCAATATATAATTTAGTGCTTTTCATCAGTTTTTATATTTCGCTTCAGTATTAATGAAATCAGCAATCATCATTGGAGGTCCACCAAGTTCGGGTAGTTCATTACTTATAGATTTACTTGGAAGACACTCTCTTGTTAGCTCATTTTCGGAAACACATCTATTGGCAAAACCGTCACTTTGGTATGACTGGAATCAATCCAAACAACTGATTAGAAATGATTCTTTGAAAAGCCCAGATTGGTTTATGCACAAGGGAATAGACAACATCACAAAGGAACAACTAAGCCTAATACCATTAGAATCATCACATTCTCTTATTGAATATTCAAGTCAGCTATTTGCCGAATTAACGCAACAGCAAGAAAATACAATTTGGTGTGAAAAAACACCTGCCAATATTTATTATTTTCACCTGTATGATAATTCATCGACTATCTTTAATCGCATTCTGACTGTGAGAAATCCTTACGATACAATAGCTTCTTTAATATTTAGACAAGTGCCAATTATAGATGCGGTTTGTCGGACCTTATTAAATCTTGGAATTGGTTACCTTCAATTAAACAAAAATAAGATCCATGTGATTAAATATGAATCCCTTGTACGCTCTCCTGAATCTATATTAAGCACTTTACTCAATAAGATTCAAGTGTCATATGAAGAGTCTATATTTGATGAACGCACAGGAAGAATAAAAATGGAAGGGTGGAAGAATTATGAAGATGGTAAAATTACATCGGATAGTATTGGCAGATTTAAGGAGTTACCTATCGATAAACTATCACAAGTGATTTATCTGACCAATAAATTATTTATTAATGAAGCGCATTTAAGTGCAAATAACATTGAGCAATCAGGAAGTGAGAAAATTTCTATTCCTCTTTTAGCAAATCACTTTAAATATAGTATTCCTGACGTTGGTGAATTGACTATAAATGTTAAGCGACACTTCTTTCTTGACAAATTGATACGAAAGATAAAAGGCTACCCAAGTCATCAGCCATACCCAATCAGTATATGAAACACTATTCGAGTCCACATGAAGCCTATCAATATTTGTTATATGAATTAACATCTAAAATTGATGAAAGAGAAGTAAAAAACATTCTAAATATATTCTTCACAGATTTGTTTGGGATAACTAATTCTGATCAATGTAATGAATGGCCGAATGAAGATGATGCTACACGCTGTTCTAGACTTGGCAAGAGACTGGTATCACTAGAGCCGATTCAATATATTACTGAAGAAACTAATTTCTTTGGTTATACATTTAAAGTAAATAAACATGTTTTAATCCCAAGGTCTGAGACGGAAGAATTGGTGCATTTGATATTGACGAATAGTGACATTAAGTATAATCAACTAGATGTTCTAGACATAGGTTCAGGTAGTGGTTGTATTGCAATAACATTAAAACTAAAGAGGCCACAGTGGCGACTTTTTGCATTAGAGGAAGACTTAGATGCCTTAAATGTTGGAAGAATAAATAACCGCCGTCTCAACACACAAGTTCATTTTCTTAGAATAGATTTTCTCAATGAAGGGTATTGGGACTCACTAAGTAAATATGACATCATTGTCAGTAATCCTCCATATATCGGTAATGAAGAAGTCGGTGAAATGTCCGAATCAACAATTAAGCATGAACCACATAAAGCCCTATTTGTAGATGGAAATGACCCCTTAATTTTTTATCGATCGATAGCCATTTTTGGACGATCACATTTAAAGATAGGTGGAAGAATATTTTTAGAGCTCAACGAATTTAGAGCCAAAGAGATAAAGGAAATATTTATTGACAATAATTATTCACAAGTAAAGATACATTTAGACATGCAAGGCAAAGAGCGCATGCTTACAGCTACTTTATAGCGTATTACTGACTAATCCACCATCAATGGTAATCGTTTGACCAGTCACATACTTTGAATGCGGAGAGAGCAACCAAACGGCTAATGTAGCTAGGTCTTCTGCTTCACCTAAATCACCAACTAATGTTTGATTCATAAAGGCTTCTTTAACTTGATCTACACTTAAACCTGTAAGTTCACTTTTCTTTTGAATAAGTCCTTGCAGCCTTGATGTATTGTGATAACCAGGTGCAACGACATTTAATGTAATACCTTCTCTTGCTACTTCTTGCGATAAAGTTTTTACAAATCCAACCACGGCCAATCGGAGAGAGTTACTTAACACTAGATTTTCGATGGGCTGCTTTACAGATGCACTTTCAATATAGACGATTCGACCATATTTGTTGTTCTGCATCAGTGGTAAAATAGCTTTTGTCAACTTAACTTTCCACCTTAATACTGTATGATAAGCTTGATCCCATTCTTGCATTTCTGTTGCGATAAAAGAGGACGCCGGCGGACCACCAGCATTGACTAAAATACCACTCAATTGTCTATCGCCTATCTTTCTAATTAATTCACTTATCGTAGCATCTGATGTAATATCTCCAACCAAAACTTCGGCGTTTTCGGAGAAATCTGCTTGCAACAATTTCAGTTTATCTTCACTTCTTGCATTCAATAATACAGTTGCTCCTTCAGCTAATAGTAATTTAGCTATAGCAGCCCCAAGCCCACTACTTGAACCTGTTACTACAAATAATTTCTTTTTAATAACTAAATCCAATTCAAAGTAATTTTTCTAAAAACAAAATTAAACTTTTTTCTAGTCTTGATACCACGCCATCAGCTTCAAATTGCTTCATCACTAGTTCTAGAAGTTCTTTTTTTCTATCTATAGTAGGGTAGTAAAGACCTTTGTAATCAAGGATTGTTTGCAATACTTCAAATTCACCCATTTCTTCATACGAAGCATAAATCTCTTCAAAGACATCTGGAGAGACTCGTTCCATGATTACTTCTTTCTCATCATCAGTAAACTCTAAGTCAGCGTGTGATGCGTGGAGTAGTAAGAAAGTTATGAACTCATTTGAATTCCAATTGAGCTCTTTTTCCATAGCTTAGTTTTGACTAAAGGTCAGGAAACTTGTCCATAAAATTGAATTTTTGTGTCTTAAAGTCAATATAAGTCAAATAATTTTCCAAACCATTACTGATCATTAGGTATGGGGCATTCAATTTAAGATTGTATCTGGACACTTGGTCAAAGGTGGATTGATTTAACTTATGCTTGTGACTTTTGCATTCAATCAATAGAAATGGATTTTGATCAACATCTAAAACGACGATGTCAAAACGTTTTGTCAATGAGCCTAGTTTTATGTTTTTTTCAACTAATATTCGTGTCTTTGAGCATCTCTTAATTTCTATAAGAAAATGTAAAATTAATTGTCTGACATACTCTTCTGGCGTAAGAATAATTAATTTCTTTCTGACGGGATCAACTACTTTTTTAATACCATCTACATATTTAGTAGCTATAAATCCTTTTACGCACATCAAATCTAGGTCAAGTGGCTTCATTCAACGACCTGAGTGTTGTGTTGCAATTTTATTGTTTGATCAACAACAGTAATTCGTTCTTCCGATTTTTTCAAGAGCAATGAAGAGCTATTCCCATCTTTCAATTCTGCAAGTTCCACAGTTTGAATATTCATTCCTGCCTCCTTCATTAGTCTAATCAGATGTAATTGCCAATCTAATGACAAAGCGTCATATGGATTTAGAACACCATCTTGTGTTAGTATTATAATTTTTGCTGCTTTATTAAATAAAATATCTTCTAAAGAATAGTTTAAATCATTATCGATGATGAATTCTTTAAATGTCAAATGGTCATTAATTTCTAACATTTTGACATTTAATACTTTATCTAAAAAACTAATGATAAACATTTCACCAGAATTAAATATCTGGGCTCTGTCTAGATATATTGATAATTTTTTCGATAAGGTTCTACAAAAATTTAATTGATTCTCATCTGTCTGTATTTTAGGATGTTTTAGATATGTCTTACTATCAAAATCTATTGCTGAAGAATCACCATTATGTTGTAGATAAATGATCTCTTTACCTCGAATTGGCAAATCATTAATCCGTTCATCTTCACCAAAGAAATCAATATGAATATGAAGATCCCATTTTGCATGAGATGTTTGCCCTAGTATTTCTTTTCTCGCAAAACACAATGGTAAAAGTGTATTATCTTGCTCAAATAGGGGATAGATGGACAGAGAATTTTCTCGATACTTTTTCTGGAAAAGATCTTTAAAAAGCTTCGGATTAGAATTCTTTAGGGCTTCAATATTCTTTCTAAGATCAAATTTTAAAATATTATTAAGACTCTCTTTTTCTATAGATTCTTCTTTGTGTCTTAGTGAAATATATGTAGCAATAAGCTCATTAATGTCAATATCAGGGATCGCAATAGAACGTAATATCTTACTATAGTATTCTTTAAAAATAGCTGTCCAATTTTGATGCCCAGTGATTTGTTCTGCAAAAGTATTTACAATTAGTTTTTCTAATTTATTAAGACCATTCAAGTCTTTTTTCCATTGTACATAAGCAGGGTATATCTCATTCATTAAACGAATGGAATCAAGCATACTTTTGACTCTAACCAAATATTGATAACTACTGTACAGGTTGAATGATTTGTCTTTACCAATAGAGTCCAACAATTTGTACTCACTCAAATCAGTATAGAAATGCTTTAACTCATCTAAGATATCCTTAAAAATTTGAGGGCTATTTTGCGCATTGAGCTGATTAAATTGTTGTTGCCCTTGTATCTGTCTTTGTTTTTTAACACCAATAATATGAGTTTGTAATAGTTGTTTTAGAATTAAAACATTAGGCTCAATCGTACTTTCTTCTGACAGTGCGTACTCTGCGTATAATCTTGGCATTTCCGTTGAAAACGTATTTAACCATTCATCAAATTCCAATTCTATCGAATATTTGAAATTATCTTGTTGCGTCTTTAATTGAAAATTGGAAGTAAATCTTTCTATTAATGAAGATGATTTATTTAATTCTAAGTTAAGTGCCTTAAGTTTTTCATTTATCAAGTTTAGGCTACGCAATTGAAAAACAGCCATCTTTTCTTGAGATTTCAACTGCTCTTGCCACTTGGCTTTATATGAGTTTATGTTATTTAAATATAGAATTATTAACTCGTTTGCTCTCAATGCTAATTTATCTAATGGTATAACCTCAGAGTCAATGATGCTTTTCATGTAGTCATCGAAATTATCAATTTGAGTAAGCAGTTTGTATTCAGAATTAAATGTCAGTGAAAATTTATCAATCATCTTTGTCAAATCCTGAAACTCAATGTCTGTACCATTAAACAGTTGAGGCGGAATCGCGTATTCCAATAAAGGCATATACAATTCAAATTCGTTCTGTTGCTCATTCAGGGATAAATTTGACAGATTCTTTTGGTAGGTTTGCTGAAAATATAATACGATCTCTGATTCAATCCGTTTGATATTACTGCTTAAGCCATTCCACATCAACCTATTTTGGACATTGCTCTTCCTTTTCAAAGCCAACCTCCATTGATTGATACAATCGGTACTTACAAACTCACTATCGATGTACATCGCAAATAAATACTGTGACCGTATATAATCAAAAAGCTCTTTCAAATCTTTTGTATGATCAGATGTGATAACTACCTTTCTGTTAGTGGCAACTGCTTCACAAAGCAATACTTTAAGTGTATCCAAGAGCGTCGATTTAGACGAGAATGACACGGATTTTTCTTCTTTACTAGAACGAATTAGATTACGAACAGCAGGGTGAGTTAACACGGCTTTCATCAATGTAGTTTTTATTTGAATACTAATGTATTAAATATTTCTATATATATTGAGAAAAGCAATGTATATGTCCTTCAAAAATAGATGGAAAGACTCAAAACATCTAATTTACCATCCCACCACTCTCTACTTCACCTTCCTTATATTCATATTGCATAATCAGTTCTTCATCATCATTAAAATACTGAAGCGTGCCATTTAACTTACCGTTTTTGTTTTGCCCTCTTTGAGTTAGTTTCCCCATATCATTCCAAATTCTAAATGGACCTTGCTGAACCCCATTTTCATAAGTGATTTCTTTAAGTGGACGTCCGTACTTATACTCGCTGTATAAGCCATCAAATTGATTATCAAGATATTCAACTCGCTTCTCTAATTGTCCTCTTTTATTAAATTCTAAATATGCTCCATTCAATACACCATTTATAAAGTTTGTGATTGATTTTATACTTTCATTATCATGAAATATAGTCCAAGAACCATTCTTTTGACCATTTCTAATAAAGCCTTGTTCTAGCATTTTACCTTCCTGATCTTTCTTTGTCACTAATGTTACGTCTGAACCTGGAATAGATACTTTTGTAAATCCAAGTAAATCAACATTACCAACTGAGGCAGCGGTAGATTGATTGTTGCAAGACATTGTTATACTTAAAAGCAAAACAACTAATGACGATACTGATAATTTCATAAGCAAAGATTTAACATAAAAATACAACAGGATTTTCAATCATAAAAAAAGGTCCAGAAGAAATTAACCTTCTGGACCTTTAACACAGTTATTTTAAAAATTTGAGAATCTATCTCACATTATTTAATTCATACAGCCTTCAATAAATGCATGGAATTCAGTTCCTAAAGTAACTTCAAACCCGGCATCAAGTGTTATTTCAAAACCTGCGGAAAATTCAACAGGTCCGTTAGTAATCAACGCATCCGACATAATCGTATTTTCAGCTTCGTATAGTTGAATATCTGTCATCGGTAAAATCAGATCAAATGGACACGGCATATCACAAGGTTGGACAAGTACTCTTGTCCCTGCCAAATTAATGTCACCACAAACTCCCTGTTCAACCAGTTGTCTGTTGACTTCAATAATTTGATCCACTCCTAGTTCAATAAAGCTAAGATCAAAGATATTAGGATTATATACCAACGTATGCATGGCATAATCACCTGAAATGTCAATGTCAAATGAAGGTGTCATACTTGTTGCTACTACAATATTGTTTTGACCTGTAGTTAAAAAATACAACACTGCAAATTCTGCTGGAATATTAGTCCCAACTGATGTTGCTGTAAAAGTTGCTGTACTTACACCTTCTTCAGCACAACCGTCAACCATTGCATTAACCAACCCACCTGAATTTGCAGGACAACATGCCTTTACATCTGCATTTACTCCTTCTAAATCAATATCAAAACATATACAGCCATTCAAGATATCATCTACCGTCGCAAATCCATCAATATCACATTCTGCTGGATCGTACACTAATGGATGAATAGTGTAATTTCCTACAGCTGAAATAATGAATTCAGGCATATCAGACACTTCTACAATATTACCATTAGCATCTACTAACAGATACACAATCGAATCGCCTGGTGAAACCGTTTGTCCACCTGCAATTGCATTTCTTACTGTCGTATCATTTGGTAATAAACAATCATTTGCGCTACCTGGAAAAATCAATCCAGCATTAGATGGCTTACAAACTTGAATACCTTCTGGATCTTGGTCATCACCACCTAGAATATCAGATAAGTCATTGTTATTAGCCAAATCATTTGGAGTAATGTTATCTCCAGGAGTACTATCTACGTCCACTGGAGCTACGTTATTTGCATTCGTGTCATCATCCGCATCGGTGATTTCTGAATCATTTATGATAAATCCACCACCAAAATTAGGATCAATTTCGAATGTAATTGTTATTACAGTACTACTTCCAGAAGCTAAGAATGATATAGGAGTAGCCAAAATTGCATCAGAGCCGCTTTGTGTCCAATCTGCGTCAGCAAGTATCAATCCTGTTGGCACATAGTCAGTCACCTCAATATTAAAGGCATCTACATTACCTTGATTGACAACCATAAGATCAAAAGTAATTAAACCACCAGTTTCGTATGGCCCTGGAGTTCCAGCATTTACTGTTTTGATTAATGCTAGATCAAAAATCTCTTCGTCTTGATCAACCAATATTTGTTCAGGATCTTGATCATCACCGCCCATTGTATCTAAAACGTTACCATCCCCTGGGATATCATCTGGTGTTGCATTGTCACCTGGTGTACTATCTACATCCGTCGGTGGCGTATCATTAGGGTTTGTATTATTATCAGCAGCTGCAATCTCTGCATCATTGACAATTGTTGTACCCATAAAGTTAGCATCAATTAAGAAGGTAACTGGTACTGTTGTTGAAGTTCCAGCTGGCAAGAATGCAATTGGAGAATCCAAATCAGCAAGACCGCCTACTACTGACCAAGCATTATCAATCAAAATTAGACCAGCTGGTATATTATCAACTAGATCAATAGCAAATGCATCAATAGACCCTTGGTTAATAACCTCTAACTCATAAGTAACAACATCTCCTGGCTCAAATGGTCCAGGTGTGTTCGGACTTAAGGTCTTATCTAATGCTAAATCGAAGATTTCAACAGTAATCAATTCAGGATCATGATCATCTTCATCTGTAGCAGCAATAGAATCTCCAGGTACACCTGAACCGTCTCCATCTAATTCGTCATCAGAATCTGACTCAGGATTACCACCTGCGTCGTTTCCATTCATGCTATCAGGTTCACTATCAATATCATCACCATCATCATCTGAAATTTCTGCAAAGTTAATGATATCACCACCAGCAAAAGCCGGATCGATCGTTAAGACAATATCAATCATTTCACAATCACCAATAGCTATTAAAGGTATAGTGTTTGTTAATAATGAAAGACCTGCTGCCATCCAACCGTTTGCATCATTAGCACTTAATGCCATATCAGCTGGTACATAGTCTGTAACCTCTACATTCATTGCATCAAGTGATCCTTGATTACAAACAGTAATTGTATAGGTAACATCATCTCCAGGCACATATGGTCCAACTGAACTTTCTTCCTTGATTAAGGCAAGGTCATATGTTTGCTCAACCATAATCAACTCAGGATCTTCATCATCACCACCATCTGTTTCTGTCAAGTCATTATCATCAGCAAAATCATCTAGCATTGCTATGATATCTGGATCACTATCAATATCATCTCCATCATCTGCTGATATTACAGCATTGTTTGATAGTGATGTTCCTTGAAAATCTGAATCGATGGTTAAAACTATAACCAAATCAGAGCATGTCAATGAAGCTAAAGAAGCGATTGTATTCGTCACTGGACCTGTCACAGGACCTGACCAACCATTTGCATCGGCAGCACTTAATATCATTCCCATTGGGATGATATCTGACACCTCTATATTAGATGCATCTAGTGTCCCTTGATTACAAACAGTTATTGTATAAGTCACGTCATCCCCTGGCATATATGGCCCACTTGATGTCTCTTGTTTAGCTAATGCTAAATCATATATCTGTCCAATAGAGATCATTTCTGGATCTTGATCATCGCCACCCATTATATCTGTGATAACATTGTTGTTAGCAAGATCATTAGGAGTGGCATTATCTCCAGGTGTGGAATCTACATCCGTTGGGGGTGTATTGTTTGGATCTGTATCATTATCAGCACTACTAATCTCAGCATCATTAATGATTTGAGTACCCATAAAATCGGAATCAATCATGAATGTAATCGTTTCTGTCATTGATGCTCCTGGAGCAATAAAGATAATTGGGTTATTGAGAGTCGCAATACCACCACTCATTGTCCAATTTTGATCAATAAGTAATAATCCAGCTGGTACATTATCTGTAACGCTAATATCAAAGGCATTGATTGTACCTTGGTTAAATACTTCTATATCGTAGGTAACTACATCACCTGCTGAGAAAGGTCCCGGAGTATTAGGACTTAATGTTTTAGCTAGAGCTAAATCAAAAATCTCAACTGTAATATCTTCTGGATCATGATCATCTTCATCATCAAAACCGTTGCCAGTTAGAATATCATCTGTCCCAGAATTTACCACACCACCAGCGTCATTACCGTTAACTGTATCAGGTGTACTATCTATATCATCACCATCATCTGAAGAGATTTCGGCAGAGTTGACAATAGTTCCACCTGCAAAAGCAGGATCGATAGTCAATACAATATCAATCATTTCACATGCTCCAGCGGCTATTGGTGGAGTAGCTACACTCACTGGACCTCCTAGAGGGCCAAACCAACCGTTTATATCGTTTGCACTTAGAGTCATATCAGTTGGTATATAATCTGTTACTTCTACAGCATTTGCATCCAATGTTCCTTGATTACAAACTGTAATTGTAAACGTAACATCGTCACCTGGTAAATATGGACCAGCTGAAGATTCCTCTTTTATTAAAGCAAGATCATACACTTGCATCAAGAAAATCTCTTCTGGATCTTCATCATCACCTCCGTCAACTTCCGTCAAATCATCATCATCAGCTAAATCATCTAGCATATCTATAACATCTGGATCACTATCAACATCATCTCCATCATCAGCAGATATTACTGCATTGTTGATGATTGATGTGCCCATAAAACCAGCATCTATTGTCAATACAATATCTACCATTTCACATGCACCTACTGCAACTGCTGGAATAACTGTTGTTACTGGACC